>Ga0111539_10010371_pt1 | contig 11730 bp, 12 predicted proteins | sample RhiMethybrSRZTD1_FD_79667 | JGI IMG/M metagenome (GOLD analysis project Ga0111539, IMG submission 79667) | Populus rhizosphere microbial communities from Tennessee, USA - Rhizosphere MetaG P. TD hybrid SRZTD1 (version 2) (version 2) | ecosystem: Host-associated > Plants > Roots > Rhizosphere >...
CAACCTGCGCGATCCCGAACGGCGGCTTCTTCCGCGCGAATTGCAGGACGTTCTTGAAGTTGAGGAAGATCCCCTGAGCGGTCTCGGGGCGTAGGAAGACGCGCGACCCCTCCTCAGCCACCGGCCCCATGTGGGTCTCGAACATCAGGTTGAACATGCGCGGCTCGGACAACTCGCCGCCGCACTCCGGGCACCGGAGCTCGCCCTCGGGCTGAGCCTCGCGCAGATGATCCTCGCGCCAGCGCCGCTTACACTCGCCGAGGCACTGGACCAGCGGATCGGTGAAGCCCTCGAGGTGACCCGACGCCTCCCAGGTCTTCGGGTGCAGCAGGATCGCCGAGTCGAGGGCGACGATGTCGTCGCGCAGCTGGAGCATCGAGCGCCACCACTCGTTCTTCACGTTGTTCTTCAGGAGCACGCCGTAGTGCCCGTAGTCGTAGGTGTTGGCGAGCCCGCCGTAGATCTCCGACGAGGGGAAGATGAACCCGCGCCGCTTGCAGAGGGCGACGATCGTGTCCATGGCGAGGGTCTCCTGCTGTGCCATCGGCCGAACCTTATTCACGGAACTAGCGGGGTTCGTTCGCCACACCGTCGGGTAGGTGGGCTATACGTGAATTCGATGACGCGGCCGATACGCCACCTTGCCGCCTGGTTCGTCTGGCACTCGATGAAGATCTCGCTGCTGGACGATCTCGACGCTCCGCAGCGTCCGACGGCCTAGCGGAACCCCTCTCTGGCACTCCTATACTGCGAGTGCCATGCCTTTCTACGAGTACCGCTGCGAGAAGGGCCATGTGTTCGAGGTGATGCAGAAGATGACCGACGACCCGGTCACGACCTGCCAGACCTGCGACGCCAAGGTCCAGCGCGTATTCCACCCGGTCGCGGTGCACTTCAAGGGCTCGGGCTTCTACAACACCGACTACGGCAAGAAGGGCTCGAAGCCGGCCGACAAGAGCTCCGACTCGAAGCCCGAGAAGTCCGAGAAGAAGTCGGAGAGCAAGGCCGAGACGAAGTCCTCAACCGACTAGGTCGTCGACCGCCTCCGCGCGCTCGGCCTCCTCGCAGGTGGGCAGGCACTCGAGCACGTTCGTCTTGCCCGTGCCGCCGGTCATCAGGTCCGTGAACAGCATCAGGAGACCGGGGCCCTTGAGGTCCGTCCTGATGGTCTGAGGCGCCTCCCAGCTCACCAGCGGGAGCCGGAAGAACGTCGACGGCGAGAGGATCTGCGAGCGGATCGCACTCAAGACCTGCTGCTGACGCGCCGCGCGGTCGCGATCGTCCTCGGCGATGTTGCACTCGTTCTTGCGCACACGCGCGAACGCGAGCGCCTCGTCGCCGTCGAGGTGATGCTCGCCCTTCGAGAGCCGCACGCGCTTGCCGCCGAACGAGTTCGACTGGATGCAGTCGTCGAGGTCGACGTCGACGCCTCCGAGCGCGTCGATGAAGTCGGGGAAGTCCTCGAAGCTGACCTCGATGATGTGGTTTACCTCGAGGCCATTCCCCAGGTAGGCCTCGACGGTCTTGATCATCAGCGGCGCGCCGCCGTACGCATAGGCGGAGTTGATCTTGCCGATGCCGTGGCCCGGGATGTCCGTTTCCGTGTCGCGCAGGATCGACAACTTCCGCACGGAGCCGAAGCCCACGTGCATCAGCAGGATGCTGTCGGCGCGCGCGGGCAGGCCCTGGACGCCGGGCTCGAGCGTGTCCTCCGGGCGCTCGTCGGAGCCGAGCACCAGGATCGTGCTGCCGGTTATCAGGCTGCCTCCGCTCGACAGCGCCTCCTCGGTCTCGTCGGAGACGCCCTCCGTGATCTGCGCGCTGACCATGAAGAGGACGAACGAGAGCAGGAGCCACGCTCCGACCGCGATCGCGACCCACCTGAGGATCCGCCGCCATAGCGGCCGTTCGGGGCCTCGCGGTTCGACGGGCCCCGGCTCGTCTTCGCGCGGGCGCTGGGCGCGCCGCCGTGCCGCTTCGCGCAGCTGGGACACCTGATCGCTCGGTCCCTTCAGGCGGTCGAGGAAGCCGCGCCGCGAGCGATAGACCTTGTACTCCGGCTTGTCGGGCGGCCGTTCGGCGATCCCGGGTGTATAGCGTCCGGTCATGGCCCGAAGGCGCGTGGTCGGCATCGACGCGGGAGGGACGAAGCTGCTGGTCGGCGTCGTGGACGAAGGCCTGGCCGTGCATCACCGCCTGCACCGCGTGTGGCGCGGATTCGAGCGCCAGGAGGTCCTCGACCTGTTCGTCGAGGTCGTACAGGAGGCGCTGGCCGAGGCGCCGGAGGCCGAAGCGGTCGGCTTCGGCATCCCGTCGTTGATGGACGCCGACCGCGCGGTGTCGCTCGAATGCGTGCACCTCCCGCTCGCGGGCGTGCCGTTCCGCGACCTCATGAGCGAGCGGCTCGACCGGCCGGTCGTCCTGGACAACGACGCGAACTGCGCGCTGCTCGCCGAGGCGCGCGCCGGCGCTGCGAAGGGCGCGGCCGACGCGCTCATGCTCACGCTCGGCACGGGCATCGGCGGGGCCATCCTCGCGCGCGGCGAGATCTACCGCGGGCGCGGGAGCGCCGGCGAGCTGGGCCACATGGTCGTGGAGCTGGACGGCGAGCCGTGCCATTGCGGCTCGCGCGGCTGCCTCGAGACGGTTGCGTCCGGTCCGGCTTTCGCGCGGGAGGGTGAGCGCGCAGCCGGGGAGCAGCCCGAATCCGCCCTCGGCCAGGCAAGGGCGGCGGGACGTGAGATCACGGGAGCCGTCGTCACGGAGCTCGCGGGTGAGGGCGATGCCGTTGCGGTCGGCGTGATCACCGAGGCCGGGCGCAAGCTCGGCGCCGGCCTAGCCGGCCTCGCGAATGTGTTCAGCCCGGAGGTGATCGTGATCGGCGGCGGCGCTTCCGCCGCGGGCGAGCTCCTGCTCGGCCCGGCACGCGAGGAGCTGGCGTGGCGCGCGCTCGGGCCGAACCGCGACGTGCGCGTGGTCGCAGCGCACTTCGGCGACGAAGCAGGGATGCTCGGAGCCGCGGTGATGGCGCTGGAGCACCGATGAGCGATCAGGACACGGGCCACCTCGTCGTGTGCCCGACGCCGATCGGCAACCTCGAGGACGTCACGCTGCGCGTCCTGTCGGCGCTACGGACGGTCGACCTGGTCGCGTGCGAGGACACGCGCAGGACGCGCAAGCTGCTCGACCGTCACGACGTCGGCGCGAAGCTCGTCTCCTACCACGAGCACAACGAACGCAAGCGCACTGCCGAGCTGGTTGATGCGATGCGGGCTGGCAAGAAGGTCGCACTCGTCTCGGATTCCGGCACGCCACTCGTCTCCGACCCCGGCTACGCGCTCGTTCGCGCATGCGTCGCGGCGGGGCTCGAGGTCGAGGTGTTGCCCGGGCCGTCGGCTGCGCTGACGGCGCTCGTGGCATCGGGCTTGCCGCCCGATCGCTGGCGCTTCGCCGGTTTCCTGCCGCGGAAGAAGGCCGAGCGCCGCAAGACGCTCGAGGAACCCGGCGGGACCCTGGTCGCGTTCGAGTCGCCCAACCGACTCCCCTCGACGCTCGCGCTGCTCGCCGAGATCGACCCCCGCCGGGAGACCGCGGTATGCCGCGAGCTGACGAAAGCGCACGAGGAGGTCGTGCGCGGCACCGCCGCCGAGCTGCGCGACCGGTTCACCGAGGCGCCGAAGGGGGAGATCGTGCTCGTCGTCGGCCCCGACGAGGGCGGGCACGAGGCCGCCCCGCTCGCCGCGATCGCGGCGATGCACCGCCTGGTCGACGCGGGCGCGAAGCCGCGCGAGGCGGCCAAGGTCGTGGCCGACCTGACCGGCGCGAGCGCGAACGCGCTCTACGACGCGGTGGCCGGTGCGTAGCATCGGGAGCGCGTGAGCTACTACGTCACCACCCCGATCTACTACGTCAACGGCGAGCCGCACCTGGGCCACGCCTATACGACGATCGCCGCCGACGTGCTCGCACGGCACATGCGCCAGCGCGGCGAGGACGTCTTCTTCCTGACCGGCACGGACGAGCACGGGGAGCCGGTCGCCTTCGCGGCGGAGAAGCTCGGGATCAGCCCGCGCGAGCTGGCCGACAAGAACGCCGAGCGCTTCAAGCAGGTGTCGGCGCTCGTCAACGCGACGAACGACTTCTTCATCCGCACCTCCGACCCGCGGCACCACGCGAAGGTCCAGGAGGTGCTCCAGCGCGTGTACGACGCGGGTCACGTCTACCAGGGCGTCTACGAGGGCTACTACTGCCCACGCTGCGCGGACTTCAAGTCGGACGCGGAGCTGATGGACGGCAACAAGTGCCCGATCCACCTGATCGAGCTCGAGCGCGAGCAGGAGGAGAACTGGTTCTTCCGCCTGTCGACCTTCCAGGAGCCGCTCGAGCGGCTGTTCGAGGAGCGCCCGGACTGGGTGCTGCCGCGCAACCGCTACAACGAGGCGCTGTCGTTCATCAAGCAGGGGCTAAACGACGTGTCCCTTACCCGCGCGCGGATCACCTGGGGCGTGTCCGTGCCGTGGGACGACGGACACGTCTTCTACGTCTGGTTCGACGCGCTGCTCAACTACTACACGGCGTTGTCGTTCGCGCGCGAGGGCGAGGACCTGACCGACCGCTTCTGGCCGGCGACGGTCCACGTGATGGCGAAGGACATCCTGAAGTTCCACGCCGTGTTCTGGCCGGCGCTCCTGATGGCCGCGGACATCGAGCTGCCTAAGCGCGACTTCATCCACGGCTACCTGCTGATGGACGAGCACAAGATGTCGAAGTCGCTCGGCAACGTCGTCGACCCGTTCCGGATCGTCGAGCTCTTCGGCGCCGATCCTCTGCGCTTCTACCTGCTGCGCGAGGTGAACTTCGGACAGGACGGCTCGATTTCGACCGAGGGATTCGAGCGCCGTTACACGAGCGAGCTCGCGAACGAGTACGGCAACCTCGCCAGCCGGACGATCGCCATGATCCACAGGTATCGCGACGGCACGGTGCCCGATGCCGAAGCGCCCGCCGACTTGGTCGCCGCGTTCGCCGATGCCCCCGCGCGTGTCATCGAGCGCTTCGACGTGGTCGAGCTGACGGCCGCGCTCGAGGAGATCTGGAGTCTCGTGCGGAGGCTCAACGCGTTCGTCCAGGAGGAGCAGCCATGGCAGCTCTCCAAGGACGAGTCGCAGGCGGACCGCCTGGACGCCGCGCTCTATTCGCTGGCGGAGGGCCTGCGCGTCGTCTCGCTCCTGCTCGTGCCGTTCATGCCGGACGCCACCGACAGGCTGCTCACCGCGCTCGGGCAGGGCGACCGGTCGCTCGAGACGGCGCGCTTCGGATCGGTGGGCGGTGGCGCCCGCGTCGAGGAGCTCGAGCCGCTCTTCCCGCGCGTCGAGGCGCCCGCGTCCACCTGACGATGGCGACGCTCGCAACCGCTCTGGCGGTCGCCGCGGCGGGCCTCGGCGGCGTGGAGGCGAGCGCGGTCCGCGACTTGACGCCGGGCCAACTCGCCGGACAGCGCGTCATCTCCGGCTTTCAAGGCCTGACGCCGCCGCCCGATCTCCTGCGCCGCATCCGGCGCGGCAAGGTTGGCGGCGTGATCCTGTTCGCGGGCAATGTCGCGAGCCGCAGCCAGGTTGCTCGGATGGTGCGCCGGCTCCAGTCGGTGCGCCGGCCGCACGCGCTCGACGAGCCGCTGCTCGTGATGGTCGACCAGGAGGGCGGTCCGGTGCGGCGCATTCCCGGCGCACCCGAGCGGTCGGCGGCGGAGGTGGGCGCGACCGGTCGCGTGGGCGAAGCGCGCAGCACGGGGCGCGCGGCCGGGCGCAACCTGCGGGCCGCACACGTGAACGTGGACCTCGCGCCGGTCGCCGACGTCGCCCGGCCGGGCAGTGCGATGGAGCGCGAGCGCCGCTCTTACGGCCGTCGCCCGCGCAAGGTCGCGCGCTTCGCAAGCGCGTTCGCTCGCGGGCTGCAGGCGACGGGCGTGCTCGCAACGGGCAAGCACTTCCCCGGCTTCGGCGCGGCGCGCGCGAACACCGACCTTGCGCGCGTGACAATCAACACCCCGCGCAAGCGGCTGCGCCGCGTCGACGAGCGCCCGTACCGCGCGCTCTTTCGTCGCGGCGTCCGGCTCGTGATGCTGAGCACCGCGATCTATCCGGCGCTCGACCCCGGCACCCCGGCGGCGTTCTCGCGACGCATAGTGCGGGGCGAGCTCCGTGCGCGGCTCGGCTTCCGCGGCGTGTCGATGACCGATGCGCTGGGAACGCCCGCCACCGCGCCGTACGGCGACGCGGCCCAGGTCGGCGTCACGGCCGCGCGTGCGGGTGTCGACGTGATGCTTTACTCGTCGTACGCGGCCGGCAAGGCGGCCGCGCGCCGGCTCGCGCGCGCCATCCGGCGCGGCCGCGTGCACCGCTCGCGCGCCGAGCAGTCCGTGCGGCGGATTCTCGACGTCAGGCGAAGGCTCCCTTGATCGACACACACTGCCACCTCGAGATGTGCGACGAGTGGCAGGGCCACGGCCTGAAGCGCGTCGCCACCGTGGGCATCGACGAGGACGCGATCGACAAGGCCCTCGCGCTCGCCGACGCGCACGACGAGATCTACGCGATTGTCGGACGCCATCCAAACTCGGCCACGGAGTTCGACATCGAACCCGTGCGTAGGGCGGCAGAGCATCCAAAGGCCGTGGCGATCGGCGAGACGGGCCTCGACTTCTATCGCGACGGTTCCCCGCGTGAGGATCAGGAGCGCGCCTTCAGGGAACAGATGGAGCTCGCCGAGGGCCTCGGCAAGCCGCTGGTCATTCACACGCGCGCGGCGGAAGAAGCGACCCTCAACATGCTCGATGCCACCAGCGGAACCGTGGTCATGCATTGCTTCTCCATGCCGGCGCAGCTCGACGAGTGCATCGAGCGCGGCTACTTCATCTCGTTCGCCGGCAACGTCACCTACCCGAAGGCCACGGACCTGCAGGAAGCCGCCACCCGCGTGCCGGCCGATCGGCTGCTGGTTGAGACGGACGCCCCGTTTCTGGCACCGCAGCCCGTCCGCGGAAAGCTGAACCGGCCCGGCAACGTGGTCCACACGGCGGAGAAGTTGGCCGAGCTCAGAGGCGTGGAGTACGCGGAGCTGGAATCCCAGGTAGAGGCGAACGCGGCGCGCGTCTTCGGCTGGTGAGCGGGCAGGGGAGCATCCGCAGGCTGCGCGAGTTCGGCGTCCGCCCAAACCGCGAGCTCGGCCAGAACTTCCTCGTCGACGACAACGTCCTCCGTCTCGTCGGGGAAGCGGCCGATCTGTCCGATTCGGACGTCGTGCTCGAGGTCGGCGGCGGCCTCGGAGTCCTGTCCGAGCATCTGGCCCCCCGCGTCCGGCACCTGCACGTGGTCGAGGTCGACCGCTCGCTCGAGGCACCGCTGCGCGACGCCGTCGGGCCGTTCGACAACGTCGACCTCCACTTCGCGGACGCGGTCGGGCTCGACATGGCGTCGCTTCAACCGGCGCCGACGAAGGTCGTAGCGAACCTGCCGTACGGCGTCGCCGCAACCGTGATCCTGAAGTCGATCGAGGAACTGCCGGACGCGGGACTCTGGATCGCGATGGCACAGCTCGAGGTGGGGCGGAGGCTGGCGGCCGCGCCGGGCTCGAAGGAATACGGCGCGACAAGCGTGCTCGCCCAGCTCTCGTGCGAGGTCAAGGTGCTGCGACGGATCTCGCCGAACGTCTTCCACCCGGTCCCGAACGTCGACTCGGCGCTCGTGCGCCTCGCCCGGGTCGCTCCCGCGCCGGAGCCTGACCTCGTCGACCTGGTGCACGCCGGGTTCTCGCACCGGCGCAAGGCGCTGCCGCGGTCGCTCGCGCTCAAGGGCTTCGACCGCGAGCGTGCTCAGGCAGCGCTCGTCGAGATCGGGCACCCGGCGGACGCGCGGGCCGAGCGGCTCTCCCCGGACGACTTTCGCCGCCTCGCGGCCATACTGCGCGCGTGATCCGCGAGCGGGCGCCCGCGAAGGTGAACCTGCTGCTTCACGTGGGCGCTCGCCGTCCCGACGGGCTGCACGAGCTCTGCTCGCTGTTCGCCTCGATCGATCTGGCCGACGAGGTCACGGTCGAGCAGTCCGACGCGGACGAGGTGCGCTGCGAGGGGGTCGAGGGGCCGAACCTCGCGCTGGCCGCGGTCGAGCGATTCCGTGCCGAGGTTGCGCCGGAGCTTCCGCCGCTGCAAGTCACGATCGACAAGCGCATCCCGGTGGCGGCCGGGCTGGGCGGGGGGAGCGCCGACGCCGCGGCTGTCCTGCGCGCGGCGAACGAACTGGCCGGGCGGCTCGTGGATACCGATGGACTCCGGGCGCTGGGCGCGCGTCTCGGAGCGGACGTGCCGAGCCAGATCGAGCCGCGCCACGCGCTCGTCACGGGCGCCGGCGAGGGAGTCGAGCCGGTGGAGCTCCCGCCGATGACGCTCCTGCTCGTGCCCGACGAGGACGGGCTGTCGACGGCTGAGGTGTACGAGCAGGCGGACGCGCTGGGCACGACGCGCGCCGAGCTGGATCCGGAGCGCATGCGCGCGCTTGCGGCAAAGCCGCTCTACGAGCTGGCCGCGGTGCTCGAGAACGACCTCGAGGGCGCCGCGGTATCGCTGCGGCCCGAGCTCAGCGAGCGCATGGAACGCCTGCGCCAGGCCGGCGCGCTGACCGCGCGCGTGACCGGATCCGGGCCTACCGTCTTCGGCGTGTTCCGCGCTGGCGAGGCACCGGAGGTCGAGGGCGCGATCCGGGCGGAGGTCGCGTGACACGGAGGCGGCTCATCGTCATCGCCGCGATCGTCGCGGCGGCGATCGCGATCTACGCGAGTGGTGTCCTGTCGGACATCCCCGACATCGAGACGGTGATCGAGGACCTTGCGCAAGCGCTCGGCCGCTGGACCTATGCGCTCGTCGGCGCGCTCGCGTTCCTGGAGACGGGCGCCTTCGTCGGCCTCGTGGCTCCGGGCGAGTTCACGGTGATCCTCGGCGGCGTCATCGCCGGCCAGGGCGAGATCAACGTCGTTCTTCTACTCGCCATCACGTGGCTTGCCGCCTTTCTGGGCGACACCACGAGCTTCTTGATCGGGGCGCGGCTCGGGCGCGGCTTCCTCGAGCGCCACGGGCCGCGAGTCAAGATCACAGCCGAGCGGCTCAGCCAGGTCGAGGGCTACTTCGCGAAGCACGGCGGGAAGACGATCCTGATCGGGCGCTTCATCGGCCTCGTCCGCGCTCTCGCGCCGTTCATCGCCGGGTCGTCGAAGATGCCGTACCGCAGGTTCGCGCCCTACAGCGTGATCGGCACCGGGCTCTGGTCCGCGACGTTCATCCTGCTGGGCTACGTCTTCTGGCAGTCGTTCGAGAAGGTCGCGGGGATCGCCGGGCGCGCGACGCTCGTCTTCGGCATCGTCGTCAGCCTGATCGTCGGCGGCGTGTATGCGTACCGCCGGCTGCGCGACGAGGAGGAGCGGCGCAGGCTGGGCGAGTGGTTCGAGCGCCAGGGCCGACGGCCGTTGCTGCGACCGCTCGCCGCGGTGCTGCGGCCGATCTGGCGGCGAGTGCTGAAGCCGGTCGGGCGCGTGATCGCCCCACAGGTCCGGTTCCTCTGGGCGCGGATCACACCGGGCGAGCTCGGCATCGAGCTGACGACAACCCTTGCGATCGCGAGCGTCGGCGGGTTCGTATTCGGCGCCTACGCGAACGAGCTGGCCGCGACGCCGCGGCTGACGACCGCCGACAAGGAGATCGAAGACCTCACCATCGACCTCTACAACGAGACGGCCGTCGACATCGCGAGGGTCGTGACCGACCTCGGGTCTCTGGCGATCATCGCGCCGCTTGTCGTGATCTTCGCGGGGGTCCTGATCTGGCGGCGCAGGCTGTTCGAGCTGGCCGTTCTCGTGAGCGGTCTCGTGCTCACGTATGCAGGCGTCCACATCACCAAGGGGGCGATCGACCGGCCGCGCCCCGCCCAGCCGCTGGACGAGATCACGGGCTCCTCCTTCCCCAGCGGTCACGCCGCGCAATCGGTCACGTATGTGGCGATGGCCGTGGTCGCCGCGCGCGTGTTGCCGGGCTTCGCAAGCAGGGCGGCGCTCGTGTTCGGCGCGATCGTGGTGGCGGCGGTCGTCGGCCTCACGCGCGTATACCTGCGGGCGCACTACTGGTCGGACGTCGTGGGCGGCTGGCCGCTCGGGGTGGAGCGCCACTTGAAGCGGCCCTTCGTCAGGTCGCGCGGTCTCGGCCACAGCCAGGGCGCGGCCGGACCTTCGCCGTTGCCCTTCTCTCCGTGGCACGCCAGGCAGTAGCGCTCGTAGAGCGCATCCCGCGGGGCAAAGGCGGCGGACGCGATCACGAGGACGAGGGCGAGCACCGCGGAAGTCTACCGCCTGCGGCGCACGAGGCAGGGCCTCAGGTTGGCCAGGGTGCCGGGGTCGAGGCCGGGGCTGCGCGCCAGCTCGGCCGCCCGGGAGGCGCCACCCACGCCGAGGAGGCGCAGGGCGACGCGCGCGTCGTCGCTGCAGAGCGCGCCCACCGCCGCCGCGGCCACGGAGGCGTCGGGATCACGCGCCAGGCCGGCGAGACGGCGGCGGATGTCGTCGGCGCCGGGCGGGGAGAGGAGCTCGACCGCGGCCCGGCGCACCTGGGCATCCGCGTCGTCGAGGAGCAGGACGGGGGCATCGCGGGCCGCCTCGGGAGCGTCCTCCCCCAGCGCGGAGGCGAGCGCCGTGGCGCAGTCGAGCGCGTTCACCCGCACGTCGGCCCAGAGCTGGCGCTTCTTGGCCGCCTGGGCGCACGCCACGGCGATCCCGGCGATCTCGTCGGGTGGGGCTTCCTCCCGGAGCAGGGCGTCCCGCCCGTAGCGCCTGGACAGCCGCGCCGCGGCCCGCGCCGCCCCTGACGCCAGAGGCCGGTCCGGGGACACCATGAGCTCGCAGAGGCGGGGGAGGAGCGTCCACGCCACCTCGGCCAGCGGGGCGGCCTCGAGCGCGGCGTAGAGGAGGTCGCGGCGGGTCCCTCGCAGGGCCGAGAGCAGGCGCTTCACCCCCATGCGACGGGCGGCCTGCTCGATCTCACTGCGGTCCCCCCCGGCCACCGCGCGCACCAGCTCGGCCTCGAGGGGGGCCGCGGCGACCGGCGACACGGTCCCCGCGGCGAGGACCAACGCCATCGCCAAGACCGCGCCGGCCGCGCCCCGTCGTCTCACTTGAACGTCAGTTTGGTCCGGGCGAAGACGGTCTCCTTGCCCCCGGCCTTGCGGCCCAGGAGGACGTCGTAGCGACCGCCCTTCTTGATGCCGTCGTCCTCGGAGATCTCGACGTCGGCGACGACGATGTTCGACCCCGGGTCGATCGTGATCTCCTTGGCCGAGACGTAGACGTGTTTTCCCGCCTCGTAGAAGACCAGGCTGATCTTGTTCGATCCCGGCTTCTTGTTCATGAAGCCGATGAAATACACCGCCCAGGTCTCGCTGCCGGCCCCGCGGGTGAGGGTCGGCTTGTGAGCCCTCTTGAGGGCGGCGATCATGTCCGTGTCCGAGGCGTAGTCGGACTTGATCTCCTTGTCGGACACGATGAGCTGGCCCTTGTATTTCTTCCACGCCGCGGAGACGTCTCCGCGCGCCGTGTTCCCGGCCAGGAGGAACACCCCCAGGAGGCCCATGAACCGGAGGGAGGTGCGCATGGGCTGAAGCCTAGCGCAGGCCCCTGACAGCTCAATGACAGCCCAAC
>Ga0111539_10010372_pt1 | contig 11730 bp, 13 predicted proteins | sample RhiMethybrSRZTD1_FD_79667 | JGI IMG/M metagenome (GOLD analysis project Ga0111539, IMG submission 79667) | Populus rhizosphere microbial communities from Tennessee, USA - Rhizosphere MetaG P. TD hybrid SRZTD1 (version 2) (version 2) | ecosystem: Host-associated > Plants > Roots > Rhizosphere >...
CTCCCGACATCGTGGCGCATCCGAGCAGGCTGCCGCGTGGACTGGACCCGGTGCTTCCACCTGACACCGGTCGGTGCGTGGCACACCCGGGTGCACGTGCGGGTTCGCGGTCGAGCCGAGCCCGCGTGGCTGGGCCTCGCCTTCGGGGCCCTGCTCCCGCCGGCAGACCTGGTCATGTGCCCGGGGATGCTGCGAGGTCTGGCGCGTCGTGTCGCCAGCGACAGGACCTGCAGTACTTCCCGTCCAATCGGGACCTTGGACCCTGCGAGGACCGGACCCTGCCGAGCACGCTGCATGCAAGGGGCGTAGCGCCGGCGGTGCGTGGAACCACCGGAGCCCACTCGAGACCTGGAGGTTCGTGATGTCGTCGACGACCACATCAGTCCTCGCGAGGGGTCGGTCTGATGCGCGACGCCCCCGTCGCGCGTGGGAACGCAGTCTTGTCGGCTGCTTCTTCGTGATGATGGCCGGCGTCCACCTGGGACTGGTGGCCGCCGACCCGGGCGTGTACCGGCACTTCGCAGACGAGGCGCTGTTCGCGTTCGTCCGCTCGGGGTGGCGCGAGGTGTTCATGGCCGATCCCGCGTTCTGGGGACTCTGCGTGATGACCGGAGAGCTCATCCTGGGCGCGCTGCTTCTCGTCGGCGGACGTGCGGCGACGGTGGGCTGGGGCGGGGTGCTGACGTTCCACGTCCTGTTGATGCTCTTCGGCCCGGGCTTCTGGTTGTGGTCGGTGCCCGCCGTCGCGCTGCTGCTGTTCCTCGCACGTCGTGACCTTGGGGCAACGACGTGAAGCAGCACATGCAGGAGACCGCGGCGGTCGCTGCGCGAGGCCGTGCGCTCCGGCGGATGGTGGACGTCGCGCGCCGTGCCCCGAGTGTTCACAACACCCAGCCCTGGCTGTGGACGATCCAGGACGACGCGCTGGAGCTGCACGCCGACCGGACGCGTGCGCTCGAGGCAGCGGACCCGGAGGGTCGCAACCTCGTCATGAGCTGCGGGACCGCCCTGCACCACGCCCTGGTCGCGGCCCGTGCCCTGGGATGGGCGCCCGTCGTGGGCACCCTGCCTGACCCTCGTGATCACGACCTGCTGGCTCGGATCCGGGTGCGCCCGGCGGAGATCCCGATGGATGCAGCGCAGTCGTTGGCGGCTGTCGAGGCGCGTTGCACCGATCGACGTCGCTTCACGTCGTGGCCGATCCCCGACAAGCGCCTCCGGCGGCTCGCGACGGCGACTCGGAGTCTCGGGGCGACGGTGGTCCCGATCCCTGACCCCGGCAGGCGGCTGCGGCTCGAGCGCCTGGTCGACCGGGCGATGGAGATCCAGGACCAGGACCTCCGGGTCCGGATGGAGGAGCGAGCGTGGACCGGGCACAGCGCGGTTGACGGACTGATCGATCCGGCCGGGGTGGCGTGGGGTGAGGGCCACACCCGCCGCCGGCGTACCCGCTTCGATCGCGAGGCCGAGGATCCCCCGGTGCGTGAGGACGTCACGGCGCGGCCGATCGAGCCCACGGACGGGCTGCTCGTCGTCGTCACGCCGGAGGACGGGAAGCTGTCGTGGCTCCACGCCGGAGAGGCGTTGAGCGCTGTCTGGCTCGACGCGACGACCGAGGGCATGTCGGTCGTGCCGCTCAGCCAGGTGGTCGAGGTGGCCGAAACCCGCCATGCGCTCGAGGACCTGCTCGGGCCAGGCATGCATCCACAGATCCTGCTCCGTGTCGGATGGCAGGAGATCGGTCGCAGCGACCTACCTCGCACGCCACGGAGACCCCTGGGCGACGTCCTCCGGGTCCGTGATCGCGACACGTAGCGACCACCGCCCGGGCCCTCACGGGTCCGCGACGAGGACTGCGGCTCCCGTGACCCGGTCACCGGCCAGGTCATCGAGCGCGAGGTCGGCCTCCCTCAGCGGATACGTCGTGACACGGGGGCGCACACCGAGCGCCGCGGCCAGCCGCAGGAACTCCTCACCGTCCGCGCGCGTGTTGGCGGTGACGCTGGTCAGCGTGCGCTCGCGGAACAGGTCACGCTGGTAGTCGAGGGTCGGGATCTCCGAGAGGTGAATGCCCGCCACCGCCAAGGTCCCACCCTGGTCCAGGGACGCCATCGCCACGGGAACCAGGTCGCCCACCGGTGCGAAGAGAATGGCGGCGTCCAGAGCGACTGGCGGCGTTTCTCGTGCACCCCCGGCAGAGGCGGCACCGAGCTCGAGCGCCAGGCGACGCGCATCCTCGTCGCGGGTGAGCACGTGGACCTCGACCCCTTGGGCGATGGCCAGCTGGGCGGTCAGGTGGGCGCTGGCACCGAACCCGTAGAGACCCAGACGCCCGCCAGCGGGAACGTGGGCGCGCTTCAGCGCCCGGTAGCCGATGATTCCCGAGCACAGAAGGGGTGCAGCCTCCACGTCCGGGAACACGTCGGGAAGGCGATATCCGAAGGCCTCGGGGGCCACCGCGTACTCGGCGAACCCACCGTCGGCGTCCCAGCCCGTGAACGTCGCGTCGCGGCACAGGTTCTCGCGCCCGAACCGGCACATGCGGCATCGACCGCACGTACCACGCAGCCAGGCAACTCCCATTCGCTCGCCGACCTCGAAGCGCTCAGCACCCGGACCTCGCTCGACGACTGTGCCCACCAACTCGTGTCCGGGAACGGTGTGCGGACGCCGCGGAACCAGGTCGTGGTCGGCGAGGTGGAGGTCGGTGCGGCACACACCGCAGACGACTGTCCGGAGCAGGACGTCTCGGGCACCCGGACGGGGAACGTCCCGCGAGACGGACCGAAGTCGGGGCCGGGTACCGCGCTCGGAGGGAACCACCCACGCACGCATGGCCCGGGGAAGCGCCTTGGTTTGCATGCGTCCTCCTCGGTTCCTCGTCCAGTATCGACGCGGGTGGCACATGCCGGCCAAGGGTCCGGGGACCGCAGGACTGGTCCGATGTGCCCACCTGCTCGGGACCCGAGACCCTGTGTCCGGTCTGTCACACGGCGGCACGTTGGTGCCATGGACAACGAAGGACACCCGACTGCCGACGTGCCGAGGTGGTACGTCGCTCTCTGGTCCGTGATCGCGTGGGGCTTCGTGGTCTGCGGAACGCTGGTGTCGGTGGCGGCGTACGGGCTCTGGCGGGTGGCGGTCGTCTTCGTGTTCTTCTCCGCCATCGTCGGCGGCTGTGGACTGTCCTGGTCCCTCGTTATCGGGCTCTCCTGGCGCAGGGCCGTTGCCACTGGCCTGGGCAGCGGCGCCTTGGTGACCGCGTCGTGGGGGATGGTCGAGGTCTTCGGCCCGTGGTCTCTGGTCGGTGTGGCTGTCGTGACGGCACTGGCGCCCCCCACGATTCGACTGGTCCGAAGGACCTTCTCACGTCGAGACAGGGGGCCGACAGCCACGCGGGACGGCCCACCTTGGACCGCGCCGCTGGTCTCCGACCACGACTTGCTGCGGATGACGCTCCCGGATCTGTGCCGCTTCTGGTGCAGCTCCGAGGCCGAGCTGGATACGGAGCCGGACGTGACCAGGACACTCCAGCTCGTGCGGCAACGCGCCATCTGCCTGGACCAGATGGAGCAGCGACAACCCGGCGAGTTCGCGCAGTGGCTGACAACAGGCGCCCTGACGACGGACCCGCGCAGCTTCCTGCAGACGACCGGGGAGCCGCCGTCCACGGACGCCGAATGACCCTCGTTGACCGCCGGCGAGCCCGGATCGGTGGCGTCCGCTGCCCCGTTCGTGTGTGACTTTCGACCCTGCTGGCATCGAGCGGTGCTTCCGAGACTGGATGCACACACCAGCCGGACCGCCTCGGTCACCGCATCCCTTGGGGCGGGGCGGGCACGAGCACCTCGACGGGACATCCGGCATCGCGGAGGACCGCACGGGCGGTCCTTCCGAGGTGCGCCGGCAACGCGCCCGATGACGACCGCATGAGCAGGACCAGGTCCGCGTCCCTCGCCTCGGCCACCAACGCGTAAGCAGCCTGGGCATGGAGCGCCTCGATCCGGACGGGCACCTGGGGATACGCGGTGCGGAGATCCTTGACCAGAGTCTCGATCGTGGCGATGGAGAGTCTCCGGAACTCCTCGACGGCCACCCGGGACTCGATGATGTCGTCGTAGGCGGAGGGAAGCTTCCAGGCGTGCACGATGACGAGCTCTGCCTGACGCTCCGCCGCGATGGCGAAGGCGCTACCGAGGAGCTCGGCCGCGTCCTCCGAGGACTTGAAGCCGACCACGACCTTCCGATGCTCCTCGGCGGTCTCCCACTCCGGCGGCACCACGACGACGGGGCAGGTCGCGTGTGCACTGACCTCGGTGCCTGTCGCGCCCGTCCAGATCCGGGAAAAGTCCGAGCGCCGCTCCGATCCGAGCACCACGAGCTGAGCCTGCCCTGATGCCTGGGTCAGAGCCTCGACCCGTGAGCCCGTGAGCAAGCGCGTGTTCACCTCGACGGAAGGTGCGGCCGCTCGGGCTTCTCGGGCAGCGATCCCAAGGATCTCCAGCGCCGTGTTCCCGAGTGCCGGCGGCTCCACCGGACGCACCGGCGGCATGGGAACGTACGACGGAGTCACGTGGACGATGTCGAGAGGCACCGCGATGCTCGAGGCGGCCAGCGCTGCGTAACGAACGGCGCGCAGACCGCTCATGGATCCGTCCGCTCCGACGAGGACTGGCAACGGCTCGGACGCGTTCATCACAGGCTCTTCTCCTCGTGGCTCCTTCATGCTCGCCACATATGACGCCAGGGAGCAGGGCCCTGCGCCATACGGCACTGGGTCCAAGGTCCCGTCCGTCAGCTGAGCGGCACGGTCCACAGCAGCCGGGTGCCCGTGCCGCCCTCCCCCACCGCGTTGATCTCGCACCGACCACCCCTCTGGGAGGCCCGACGACGGATGTTCCGCAAGCCGCTCTCAGTCACATCGGGCGGGATGCCGACCCCGTCGTCCTCGACCACCAGGGAGAAGCCGTCCTCGACCGAGACGACCACGCGCACGGCAGATGCCTGGGCGTGCCTCGCCGCGTTCGAGAGGGCCTCGCGCAGGACTGCGAGGAGGTCCGGAACCAGTTCCGCCGGGGCCAGTGTTCGAACGGCGCCATGGAACTCCAGGGAGGGCCGGAACTTGAGCGTCGCTGCCGCCCGCTCGACGATCTCGGTGACCTCCGACTGGACGTCGGTCCCGGTGTCATGCGCGCCCAGAGCGAAGATCGATCGTCGGATCTCGCGGATCGTCGCGTCGAGGTCGTCGACGGCGGTGGACAGACGTCGGGTGACATCGGGCTCATCGGTCAACCGGGCGGCTCCCTGCAGGCTCAGCCCGATCGCGAACAGTCGCTGGATGACGAGGTCGTGCAGGTCGCGGCCGATGCGGTCGCGGTCCTCCAGCAGGGCCAGCCGCTGCCGGTCCTCACGAGAACCTGCGATGCGCAGCGCGAGCGCCGCCTGCTCGGCAAACCGGGTCGGCATCGCCGCGTCGAGGTCGGCGTAGCTTTGTCTGTTCTCGTGCGTCCACGCCATCGCGAGAACGCCTCTGATCTTCTCGGCCGGGCGGAGCGGGAGGATGAGTGCCGGTCCCAGCCGCGGCCATCCCCTGAGCCCGCGGACGGCTTCCGCCTGCGGGTGTTCGTCCAGGTTGTCCACGAGCACCGGCTTGCCCGTGCGCACCACGTCGCGGGCCAGCGACCTTTCGAGGGGGAGGGCCTGGAGCTCGGTCACGTTCACCTCGGGACCGGAGACCACGTGCACGGTCAGTGCCTCGACCGGACCGGCGACGACCCACACGGCGTCTGCTCCGGAGAGCTCTCGTGCTCGGTCTGCGATGGCCTGCATGGTCTCCGGTCCCGAGCCCGCGCTGACGAGCAGAGTGGTGATCTCGGCGGAGGCGGCCAACCACTGCTCCCTCCGGTTCGCCTCCTCGTGCAGCCGGGCGTTGGAGATGGCCACGCCGGCGGCCGCGGCGAGTGCAACGACGATCTGCTCGTCCTGGTCCGTGAAGTCCTCTCCCCCGTCCTTCTCGGTCAGGTAGAGGTTGCCGAAGACCTGTCCCCGGGTGCGCACCGGTACGCCCAGGAACGAGTGCATCGGCGGGTGGTGCTCCGGGAAGCCGTACGACGCGGGATGGGCAGCGATGTCGTGCAACCGCATCGGTTCGGGTCTTTCGATGATCAGTCCCAGCAGGCCATGGCCTGTCGGCAGGTCACCGATCTGGTCGGCATGCGCTTGCGAGATGCCGTGGTGGATGAAGGTCCGCAGCCGGCGAGCGTCGCTCGGGTCCACCACACCGAGTGCCGCGTAGCGGGCCCCGACCAGCTGCCCGGCGACGTCCACGATCCGTGCGAGCAATCTGTCGAGGTCGACGTCGGCCCCCATGGTCACGACCGCGTCGAGCAGAAGCTCCCAGCGCGCCCGCTCGTCGAGGACGCCGCGAACGCGGTTCAGCACCTCGCGCAGCAGGTCGTCGAAGCTCGACTCGCCCAAGGGCTCGAGCGGGGTAGGGGGACCGTCCTCCCGGTGCGCACCCGGCTTCGATCCGGGACTACTCATCGCGACTCCTCGGCGACCAGCATCGGCGGACAGCCGTGAGCTGACAACGACGGCGTTGCCTTCGTGTTCGACCGGCGGACACGGCCGCGTGCGATCCTAGCCGTGCTGATGCTTCGTCGAGAAGATCGCAGCCTGGGTGCGGCTCTGGAGCCCGAGCTTCGTGAGCATCGAGGACACGTAGTTCTTGACCGTCTTCTCCGCAAGGTGGACCGTCTCGGCAATCTGCCGGTTCGTCATGCCTTCACCGACCAGGTCCAGGATGCGGCGCTCCTGTGTCGTGAGCTGGGCGAGGGCTGGGTCCTCCCTGGGACCGCTGCGCAGCCGTTCGAGGACCTTTGCCGTGACGCCCGGGTCCAGCAACGACTGGCCGGCCGCCACGCGACGTACCGCATCAACGAGTGCGTTGCCTCCGACCTGCTTCAGCAGGTAGCCCGCGGCACCCGCCATGATCGCCGAGAACAGCGCGTCGTCATCATCGAACGAGGTGAGGATCAGAGCCGCGATCTCGGGGGAGCGCGAGCGCACCTCACGACACACGTCGACGCCGGACCCATCAGGAAGCCGGCCGTCGAGGATCGCGACGTCGGGTCGCAGGGCCGGGATGCGACGCGCCGCCTCCTGGGCGAGGCCCGACTCTCCCACCACGACGATGTCGCCCTCCGCCTCGAGCAGGTCCCTGATGCCACGCCGCACGATCTCGTGATCGTCGAGGAGGTAGACGCGAATGGGGTGGGCGGTGGGGGCGGCGTCGGCCATGGGACGAAGGTACGACGCCCGCTGCGGCTCCACACTTGATCTTCGTCGGGAGTTCTCGGGTCTTTGGTCCCGGGCGAACCTACGAGAACAGGACCAATGCCTCTGCGCCTGGCCGGTCGCCGGGGGGAGGCTGGAGCGAGGGAACAAGGAGCCTGGGACAGGACGGTCAGTGTGATGAGACAGACGCAGACGCGTGTCGACCCACACCGCGCGCAGGAGCTGCGCACGATCATCGCGGTCGCTCGAGGGGCACCGAGCGTGCACAACACGCAGCCTTGGCGATGGCGGATCGACGGACGCGTGCTCGAGCTCCGCGCTGATCGCTCGCGTCAGCTGAGGGTCGCCGACCCAGTCGCCCGCAACCTCACGATCAGCTGCGGGTGCGCCCTGCACCACGCGGAGGTCGCGGCGAGCGCCCTTGGGTGGAGGGCGAGCGTGGAGATGCTGCCCGAACGGGCCGACCACGACCTGCTGGCGCGCCTGCACCTGGTGCCGGACGACGTGCCAGCGGACAGCGACGAGGTGCTCCGCAACATCGACGAGAGACGAACGGACCGTCGCCGGTTCACCAACTGGCCGGTCCCGCCCGAGCGTCTCCACCACCTCGCCGCGGAGGGCAGTCGATGGGGGGCGGACGTGTTCGTGTTGACCGACCTCACGCAGCGGTGGCGTGTCGAAGGCCTTGTCGACCGGGCGACCGCGGCGCAGGACCAGGACCACCGGTTCGCCGCGGAACAGCAGGCGTGGACGGACCGTGGGCCGATCGACGGCATCCCGGGCACGGCCCTCGCCGATGGCCTCGAGCGCGGCGCGGGACTTCGGACGCGTTTCACCCCGCGGCTTACCCAGACGACCGACCGGACGATCGAAGGCTCCGACGGCCTGATCCTGATCGGGACGACATCGGACGGGCCACGGTCCTGGCTGCACACCGGCCAGGCATTGAGTGCGCTCTGGCTGGCTGCCACGGCCGGCGGACTGTCCGTGGTCCCCCTCAGCCAGGTGACCGAGCTCAACGCGACCCGCCTCGCCCTGCGGTACGACGTGATGTACGGGAGCACCGAGCCACAGATCCTCGCGCGCCTGGGGTGGCAGGAGATGGGCCGAGCCGAGCTGCAGCCGACGCCCAGGCGGCCGCTGGACGACATCATCGACGAGTGAGCCCAGGGTGAGGCGCCGGGCATGAACGACCGTCCCACCGGTTCGAGGTGCGGAGTCGATCTCTTCTGGCTCCCGCTCGGGGCCGGGGACGCTCCGGCGGTCGTGCGCTGGAGTGGTCGGATCTACGAGGCGATCGTGGCCGGCGCGGCGCGGCGAGATCGCTGCGACCTGTACCACTCGGCGCTGGAGGTGCGACTGGACGGCACCAGGTTCGTGATCGAGATGGGCCCCGTCTGGGACAGCCGGGCACACGGACGAGACGTCGTGTGTAAGGGACCGGTGGGCTCCCGACTCCTGGGGCACCTCCGGCTCTTCCGCTATGAGGTGCGGCGCTGGCAAGAGGGCAGCATCCCGGACGTGGACGAGGCTGTCGCCAGTCCTGTGCGTCTCAGCAGCGACCGGCTGAGAGCGCGCGCTCTGCTCGACCTGGCCGGCGCGTTCCCGAACGCCACCTGGGGCCGCGACGAGCAGGACGCCGGTGAGATGTGGAACTCCAACTCGTTGACGTCCTGGTTGCTGGTCCGGAGCGGCCACGACCTGACGAACGTGCGGCCGCCTGAACGTGGCCGGGCTCCGGGCTGGCACGCGGGCACCGTGGTGGCGCGACGCGCGGGCGGCGTCGTACCTCACAAGGGCGCGCACGGCTAGACCGTCACGTTGTGTGGTGCTCCTCGCGGAGCCGCGCCGAGCAAGAAGGAGCCGGACTCCCTCGGGGGAGTCCGGCTCATCGGCTCGTGTTCACCGCAGCCAGTGGTTGCGGCGCACGATCGGGATCTGCTCCCACCTGGACCCGAGGCCGAGCGTGTGCCCGGCGCCGATGGCGGCGAGCAGGACCAGGACAAGGACGTAGATCAGGTGGTCGTCCATGAACAGGTTGTTCGCGGGCGGGAGGACGACGGTCCACATCAGCACCAGGAGCAGGGCGCCGGACGCGGCGGTGATCCGCATCGCGATGCCGAGCACGAGGCCGACGCCGATGCCGAGAAGACCGATCATGAAGAGCCAGTCGGCCCAGGTCTGTCCCGCGATCTGGTGGTACATGCCCTCGAACGGGCCCGACGCCGCGAACGCGAGGAAGCCCTTCGTCGGGCTGCCTCCGTTGACCCAGGCGTCCTTGCTTGCGGTCTCGTGACCCAGCCCGAAGGTCTTGTCGAGGAAGGCCCACAGGAACACCCAGCCCAGGCTGAGCCGCAGTGCGGCTGCCACGTAGCGGGCAACCGGACCAGTGGTCCCGGGCAAGCTGCTGTCGACTGTGGCGGTGTCAGCGGTCGAACCATGACCGCGGTGGATGGTGCTCATGTGTCCTCCTCGTCGGATCGTCTCTCTTGTTTCCAGCGTGGCGGCGAGGGTGGGTGTGCGGGCAGTGGCAGAGGTCCGAGGGGAGCGGGACCTTGGTCCGGAAGCGCCGTGGAGACGGGTTCTCGGTGCGCCGGGTTCAACCGGCGTCGGACGCACCACTCGCCGGTGACTCCACCATTGCCTGGTGCTGCAGGGACGCCGGGTCACCGGGGCCAGGAGCGGGTACCAGGATGACCGGGACCGAGGAGTTCTCGAGGCACTCGGCACTCACCGATCCGGTGATGGCCCGGGCCAGTCTGCTCCGTTGCGTGTGCCCCACGACCAGGACTGCGGCATCCCGTGCCGCCTCGACGATCACACTCCCGCCGTACCCGTGGACGAGGGAGAGGTCACGGTCCAGGCTGTGATGACTTCTGCCCCGACTCCTCGGCGAAGGGCCTCCTCGAATGCGAAGCGCAGGGCATGCACCGAGCCCTTCGAACCGTCGGTGCCCACGACCACGACGCCTTGGCTGACGTCGCTTACGCCTGTCTCGTTCATCGCTCCTCCTCGTGTCGCAGGCGCCAGTCTTCGGGTCGCGCCGAAGCCGGGCACAGGGTCCACGTGCCTTGCAGTCCGGGACTCGTGCCCCGGTCCCCGCGTGTCCTACGTGGCCGAGGTCTCGGCGGCCTTCTTGACCGAGGCGGCCTCCGTCTCGACGTACCGCCTGGTCAGCGACCGCGTCATCAGCCAGCCGATCCCGGACAGCGGACCGGACACGGTCAGGGCGAGGGTGAGCCGACTCCCGGCGGGGTGTGGCTCGACGACGTGTGCGGCGGTGATGGTGACCCCGGGTGAGCTCGACACCCAGGTGTACGACGACCCGTCGGCCAGCTCGGTGACCGTCCACACCGCTGTGGGCAGCCGGGGCTGCTGTAACCGGGTGCGGGAGCCGACGGCCAGCGGTCCGGCGTCGAGCCGCTCGACGGCGTCGACCGTCGGGATCCGCTCGGGCCAACGCTCGACGTCGACCACCACCGCCCAGACCCGCTCGGGCGGCGCCGCGATCGTGACGGTGTGTTGGAGGCCGGGCATGCGCTGACCTTACGACGGCCCTCGTGGGTGTCTCGGTCCATCGCGTGGACGCGGCACATGCGGGCTACATAGTGTCCGGTCATGACGTCCGCGGGGCCCTCGGTTGTCTGGATCTGCGGCGCACCGGGTGCGGGTAAGTCCATGGCCGCCTGGGCTCTCGTTGAACTGCTGACGGGTGATGGGCAACGCGTCGCCTATGTCGACATCGATCAGCTCGGCATGCTGTACCCCGCGGCTGACGATGACCCCCAACGACACCGTTTCAAGGCGGAAGCGCTCCGCAAGCTGCTTCCCGGACATGCGTTGGCCGGGGCACAGATGGTGGTGGTCTCCGGTGTCATCGACCCGGCACGTGGTCCCTCCTCCACTCTGACCTCGGACGTCGACCTCACGTTGTGCTTGCTGACGCCCGACCCCGCCGGGCTGCGCGAGCGCATCCTGGCTCGTGGGTGTGGTCCGGACGCAGCGGACGAGGCCGCAGCCGAGGACGCCTTGCTCCGCGAGGCACTCTTCGTCGACATTGCCATCGAGACCTCTGACCTGACCATCGCCGCGACGGCTGAGCGGCTGAGGGCCCTCGTTCGTCCGGCTGGGCCGTCGACCACTCCCCCGCGCCGGATGGCGTCATCGCCCGGTACGACGGGAGTCGTGGTGATCACCGGGCCACGCGCATCGGGCACCTCGACGGTGGCGTTCGGACTTGCGACGGATCGGTGGCGAGCTGGCCTGCGAACCGGATTCGTCGATCTCCAGCAGATCGGGTTCATCGCCGGCGGCGCCCACACGGACCTCGCCGAACCAGCGCTGGCCATCCATCAGCTCGCGGCCATGCACAGCCTCATGGCCGCACGCGGCGCAGAGCTCCTGGTTGTCAGCGGGCACCTCGACGCCCGCACC
>Ga0111539_10010374_pt1 | contig 11728 bp, 9 predicted proteins | sample RhiMethybrSRZTD1_FD_79667 | JGI IMG/M metagenome (GOLD analysis project Ga0111539, IMG submission 79667) | Populus rhizosphere microbial communities from Tennessee, USA - Rhizosphere MetaG P. TD hybrid SRZTD1 (version 2) (version 2) | ecosystem: Host-associated > Plants > Roots > Rhizosphere >...
GCTTTTCCGCATCTTTGTGACCGCGTTCCCACTGATTCAGGATCGCTGGATAGACATCGTTGGGGTGCTGGCTGCCTTGACAATGATTCTGGGCAACGTGATCGCTGTCGTTCAGCCCAACTTAAAGAGAATGCTTGCCTATTCTTCAATCGCCCATGCCGGATACATTGCTGTGGCCTTCACCGCAAATAGTAACCGCGGAGGCTCGGCAGCTCTTTTCTATACGCTGGCGTACGCTGCAATGAGTCTTGGGGCATTCGCCATCGTCACAATGCTCGGCCGTTCTCAGGATGCGAAGGTCAAGCTGACGGACTTCGCGGGCCTGGGGTCGAAGCGGCCAGGACTGGCGGCACTGTTGTCGCTGTTCCTGCTTTCGCTGGCAGGCGTTCCCGGTACGGCTGGCTTTGCAGGAAAATTTTTCATCTTCAGGTCCGCGGTGGAGTCGAACCTGACATCACTCGCGATCGTGGGTGTTCTAACGACAGTTGTGTCGTTCTACTACTACCTTTACGTGATCGTGCAGATGTACATGCGAGAACCCGGCGAAGATTTCTCCGACGCACGTCTCACACCGGCCCTTGCCTTCGCTCTCTTGATTGCGGCTGCCGCCACGCTATACCTTGGGATTCTGCCTGGCCGGGTGCTGGAATCAACAGCGGCCGCGGCTCTTCACGTCGTGCGGTAAGAGAAAATCGGGCCAGTCGAATTACGGTGACGTAATTCGACTGGCCCGATTTTCTGTCCCAGATCTCTTTAATTGCTCCGGGAGTCGATCTGCTTGAGGGTATCTTCGATGAGTCGGCTGTTGTCTTCTTTGGAGACGTTTCGCTGGATGACTTTGGACGCGATTGCGATCGACAGATCTGCGACTTCGCTTCGGATTTGGCGCAACGCACGACCGGTCTCGAGCTCGATCTGACGCTGGCTCTCCTTCACGATCGCATCGGCTTCCGTCTTGGCCTTCTGCTTCATCTCTTCCCGGACCTTTTCGGCATCCGACCAGCTCCTGGAGACGATCGATTCGGCTTCTCCATGAGCCTTCCTGATGATCTGCGCAGACTCTTGCTGGATGCGCTCGAGTTCCTTTTTCGCCGTCTGCGCATTCTCCAGCGACGTCTTGATGGTTTCCTCGCGGGATGCGAGGAAGGCGAGAAGAGGCTTCCACGCATACTTGGCCAGAAGCGCCAACAGCAGCAGGAACGTGATGATGGTCCAGATAAACAGCCCGGGATCAGGCTGGACCAGTGGGTTGTTCATGGCTACTTCAGAACGACGACGATCAACACAAATACTTCCGCGAGGATCGCCACGCCTTCCAGCAGGAAGATCGGCAGGTTCACGGTACCGGTGATCTGTGCTGCAGCCGCAGGCTGCCTGGAAATGCCTTCCGCGGCTGCCGCGGCGCCCTTCCCAATCCCAAGGCCAGCGCCGATCACAATGAGACCGAGACCAAAATATGCACCAATGTAGTGCCACACCGGCGTCGCAGCGGCTCCTGCTGCAGCGGGTTCGCCCTGCGCGTATGCAACTGGAGCCCCAACAACGAACGCAAGAACGAGGGCAAACAACGCAACGGCCGCCGCTCTGCAAAAGAATCCTGTTTTAATCATCTTCCATCCTTTCAAAATTTGATCTCAGTGATGAGCGTGAATGGCCATGCCGAGAAACACAGCCGAAAGTAGTGTAAAAACGTATGCCTGAACGAGAACGACGATCAACTCCAGCCCGGAAATCCCGAGCGCCAGGGGCACAGACACAAATAAACCCGTACCCATTCCGGCCAAAGCAGACTTGAATATTTCCGCGAGCAGGAAGATCAGGGACGTGAGGGCCAGAATCGCGATGTGGCCGCCCGTCATATTGGCGGCAAGACGCATGGTCAGAGCGAACGGCTTTACAAACGATCCGATAACTTCAATCGGTATCAGGATGATGTAAACCCACCATGGCAAACCGTGAGGCACAATGTTCTTCAGGTGCTTGACGAACCCATGCGCCTTTGTGCCGGCCGCAATAATCGCAAAGAACGTTATCGTTGCGAGGCCGGCGGTCACGTTGAAATTAGCCGTGGGTGTTGACCCACCATGCAGAACCTTGCCGAAAAACGAGTGATGATCCGCATGGATCACATAGTGGTTCAACAAGGACAGGAGGTCGAACACGGGAATGAGCCCGATGAGATTCGACGTAAAAATGAATGCGAAGAATGTTAGGAACAGAGGCGCCCAGGTATTCACCCACTTCTTTCCAACGTTGGGTTGCACAATGCTGTCCCGGATGAATTCGACGACAACTTCCAACAAGCTCGCAGGACCCGAGGGAACTCCGCCGCGCTTCAGATGTCTGCGGACAATCGAGGTGACGACAACAAAAACGACAAGCGCCACCACCCACACCATGAAAACGTGCTTCGTCACCGAAAAATCAATACCAAAGACCTTAGGCAGCGGGATCAGGGGATCGGCGAGACTGCTGTTGGTGACGTGCTCCATGATCGTCTTGCCGGCATCGAACTTTCCACCTTCAGCCGCTTCAGCAGCATGATCCTGAATCGGTTGTAGCAATGACCACATCAAATCGACCTGCCTAACTTGGAGCAAAGAGGCGTTTCAATCGGACGGCCTCCGTAATATGTAGTGCGAGAAAGTAGCTGGCGAAACTGATAACGAAGGGCACGGGTTGAACCTCACTCCCCTTCAGTATCAATGCCACGTACCCCCCGAAAAAAACCATCTTTACAACGAATGCTTTGATCAGAACCCCGGTGACTTTCTCGGGTTGCTTCCGGAACATTCGCTCAACAGCAACCCAAGTGCCAAGTGCTGCAACCAACGGCCCAAGCATCCCGAGCCATACGGCCAGCCGCACGGTTGGAGCCGCCGCCCCAACCAGAATCGTTGCCACCAGAGAGGAGAGCACCGATCCTACCAGCATCCACCATCCGAGATTCATTTCTTAAAAACGATTCTTGCGAGCTCCACGAACCCGACGATGAGGCCCAAAATCAAACCTGTCAGAAAAAACCATGGCGACGTGCCGAGCCACCTGTCCAGCAGGTACCCGATCCCGCCCAACAGCACGATCGCTCCCAATAGCGTATAGCTTGCTGCAGCCGCAGGTCCCGATCGGCGAAGGCTTTCCTGCAGATACTTTAAAGATCGCGCTAAGAAAAGCCCCTGCTCACTCTCGGGCATACGAAAATAAAACCGCGGAATTATAACAACTGCCAGGGGAAAGCTCAACCGGTATAAGCCGTGACAGCGTGGCTAGGAGAAGGATTTTCCGGAGGGGAGATCTGGGGACAGACTCCGAATTCGAACTGCAGAATTCGGAGTCGTCTCCAGATCTCACTGACCTCGACTGCCGCGGGCCCCTGCTCCGCCAGGCGCTGGAGAGGCGTTTGTGTTGATCTTCATTGTTGCGTTCGTCTGCGCCTGCAACTGAACCCACTGCTCCCGGGTGAGATGCTCACGCATTTCCAATGTCATCGTGGCGTTCACTCGTTCCATTTCCCCACGAGCGTTGACGACCTTGTAGATCTGCGCGAGCGCCACATTTCGATCCACAGACTCCGCTTCAAGAAGCCGGCCGAGTTGAGACTCCTCTTTCTCGAGCAACGCTTTGCTCGACTCGAGGCTTAGGCGATGGTTCTCGAACGACTTCTCGATCTTCGCCTTTTGGTCGAGAGTGAGCCCGAGTCGCGTAACCAGAGTGGTATTGCTCCACCATGCCCCGCTGACCACATTGACAACCACAGGACCGCCCGCGCGATTGATAAACCGCTCCAACTCGCGAAGCTGATCGACGTTGTCATTGGCAGGGCCTCGGCCGCCACCTCCGCGTGCGCCCAGCGTCCCTTGCTGCTGCGCTTCAAGCAGGTTGAGGAGGTCCAGGAGCGGTGGAGAATCCGCCCCAGCTCCTCTCTGCCCCTGTGGATTCGGCGATCGCTGCTGAGCCTCAGCCGTCGCGCCTATAAGGAACAACACCATTGGAATAAGCAGAACACTTTTCGGTCTCATCGATCTCCTCCCGATTCAATTTCCGATTCAGCACTGGGGACGAGCGCCAGCATGGGTTCCATCGGTGCTGGGAGCGTCCGCAAAAGATGCAGGTTAATCGCGCCCATCAGAGCATCTGAATCTGTTTCGGCCGACGTTCTATCGATGGCGTTCTCTGGTTGCGTCCTGATCGTCAGGACCGGGATCAGACCCAGCACTACAACGGCCGCCGCGGCCAATACCCAGCGAAACCTGGTAGCCCAAATCGCCGGAGCGTACTCTGGGAATGAAGAGACTTCCGGCACATCGGACCCGACATGAACGTCGACCCGACCCCGAATCGCCCTGCGAAACAATGCGACCGCGCTCCCGAATCGATCCAACTCGTCGCTGCACCGCGGACACTCCTTGACGTGCCGGAGTTCCAGGCCCTCGGCTCCGTTAACGAAACACTTTGCGAATTGGTCGGGGGTCAGATGATCGCTCATTTCGATTCTCCTAAACGCTTTCGGATGCCGCGGACAGCCCTGACCAGATGCACATTCACCGTGCTTTCCGTCAGGCCGGTCGCTTCGGCGATTTCACAAATACTCAGGTCTTCCATATACCGAAGAAGGAAAACCGTGCGCTGCCTTTCCGACAAAGTTCTCGTGGCTTCCCACACCGCCTGAATCTGTTCGTTGAGCGCGGCTTCGTCTTCGGGAGAAGTCTTTCGGTCGGGCCAGTCTCGAATCTCTTCGCTATGGACGCGAGCGGCACTTCTCCAAAACTGAAACCGGCGACTTCGCGCATGATCGCGAACGAGATTGATCGCGATTCGAATGAGCCACGTATGGATACTGCAGGCTCCACGGAATGCCGCGCGACTTCTGTAGGCTTTCAGGAAACAGTCCTGGGTCAGAGTTTCTGCGAGATCCATGTCACGCACCGAGGCAAACACGAACCGAAGCACACGCGTCCGGTACTGCTCAACGAGCCGTTCAAAGTTCTCAGTCTCTAATGCCGGGTTCTCCATGCTCACGGCAATGAACCCGGATGTCGTCGTCGGTTTCATGCAATCCTATAGACGAATTTTTTCGGACCTACCTTGACAGCAACCCCGTCTTTTTCCAAAGCGGTTGATGCGAAGTCGGAACTTTCCCTCCGTGGGGGTCCGTTTTTGTGTTGTTGGCCTTGGGGTTCGTTTATATAATTTGCCGCCAATCACAGGCTAATCCAGGGAGGAAACTAATGTTCAGAAGGTTAACTATGTCCGCAACCCTCGGGGCGTTGATCCTCACCGCTTCGTCCTGCGCTGAAGAGGCCCCGAAAGAAGAAGTGGCGTCGGCCCCCGTCGCGGCCGATACAGCTCCAAAGGTGGAAGGCCCCTACTATGAATTGACAAAAGACGCGATCACCAGTCATCCCGACTGGACGAGCATGAACATCACCTTCAGAGGAGCCAAGCTTGGGGATAAGAGCGCCGCTATCGGGAAAGCGTTGGGAGTTGGCGAGAGGAGCGACCCTATCGGCGACCATCAGCGTACGATGTTCGAGAAGAACAAGTTCGCAATCTACACGCACAAGATGACGGCGGAGCTCCAGAAGATTGAAATCTTCAAGGTCATGGCCGACCAGATCGCAGACCCACAACTCAAGAAGCTACTCAGTGGCGGCGATCTGGATTACATGCGCAAAACGTTCGGTATGGAAGAAATGGCGGAGACGAACTTCAACACCTCGGGCATGGAATACGCGTATGACGCCAAGGGATTCCGATTCGTGAAGTACAACCTCGCCGGGCAGAAGGTCGATTCGCTGATATTTTCGAAGATAAAGAAGTAAGAAGAAAAATCGGGGCCAGACCGGTCGTTCACCATTTTCCTGCAGGAAAATGGTGAACGACCGGTCTGGCCCCGATTTTTCTTCTTACTTCTTTATCTTCGAAAATATCAGCGAATCGACCTTCTGCCCGGCGAGGTTGTACTTCACGAATCGGAATCCCTTGGCGTCATACGCGTATTCCATGCCCGAGGTGTTGAAGTTCGTCTCCGCCATTTCTTCCATACCGAACGTTTTGCGCATGTAATCCAGATCGCCGCCACTGAGTAGCTTCTTGAGTTGTGGGTCTGCGATCTGGTCGGCCATGACCTTGAAGATTTCAATCTTCTGGAGCTCCGCCGTCATCTTGTGCGTGTAGATTGCGAACTTGTTCTTCTCGAACATCGTACGCTGATGGTCGCCGATAGGGTCGCTCCTCTCGCCAACTCCCAACGCTTTCCCGATAGCGGCGCTCTTATCCCCAAGCTTGGCTCCTCTGAAGGTGATGTTCATGCTCGTCCAGTCGGGATGACTGGTGATCGCGTCTTTTGTCAATTCATAGTAGGGGCCTTCCACCTTTGGAGCTGTATCGGCCGCGACGGGGGCCGACGCCACTTCTTCTTTCGGGGCCTCTTCAGCGCAGGACGAAGCGGTGAGGATCAACGCCCCGAGGGTTGCGGACATAGTTAACCTTCTGAACATTAGTTTCCTCCCTGGATTAGCCTGTGATTGGCGGCAAATTATATAAACGAACCCCAAGGCCAACAACACAAAAACGGACCCCCACGGAGGGAAAGTTCCGACTTCGCATCAACCGCTTTGGAAAAAGACGGGGTTGCTGTCAAGGTAGGTCCGAAAAAATTCGTCTATAGGATTGCATGAAACCGACGACGACATCCGGGTTCATTGCCGTGAGCATGGAGAACCCGGCATTAGAGACTGAGAACTTTGAACGGCTCGTTGAGCAGTACCGGACGCGTGTGCTTCGGTTCGTGTTTGCCTCGGTGCGTGACATGGATCTCGCAGAAACTCTGACCCAGGACTGTTTCCTGAAAGCCTACAGAAGTCGCGCGGCATTCCGTGGAGCCTGCAGTATCCATACGTGGCTCATTCGAATCGCGATCAATCTCGTTCGCGATCATGCGCGAAGTCGCCGGTTTCAGTTTTGGAGAAGTGCCGCTCGCGTCCATAGCGAAGAGATTCGAGACTGGCCCGACCGAAAGACTTCTCCCGAAGACGAAGCCGCGCTCAACGAACAGATTCAGGCGGTGTGGGAAGCCACGAGAACTTTGTCGGAAAGGCAGCGCACGGTTTTCCTTCTTCGGTATATGGAAGACCTGAGTATTTGTGAAATCGCCGAAGCGACCGGCCTGACGGAAAGCACGGTGAATGTGCATCTGGTCAGGGCTGTCCGCGGCATCCGAAAGCGTTTAGGAGAATCGAAATGAGCGATCATCTGACCCCCGACCAATTCGCAAAGTGTTTCGTTAACGGAGCCGAGGGCCTGGAACTCCGGCACGTCAAGGAGTGTCCGCGGTGCAGCGACGAGTTGGATCGATTCGGGAGCGCGGTCGCATTGTTTCGCAGGGCGATTCGGGGTCGGGTCGACGTTCATGTCGGGTCCGATGTGCCGGAAGTCTCTTCATTCCCAGAGTACGCTCCGGCGATTTGGGCTACCAGGTTTCGCTGGGTATTGGCCGCGGCGGCCGTTGTAGTGCTGGGTCTGATCCCGGTCCTGACGATCAGGACGCAACCAGAGAACGCCATCGATAGAACGTCGGCCGAAACAGATTCAGATGCTCTGATGGGCGCGATTAACCTGCATCTTTTGCGGACGCTCCCAGCACCGATGGAACCCATGCTGGCGCTCGTCCCCAGTGCTGAATCGGAAATTGAATCGGGAGGAGATCGATGAGACCGAAAAGTGTTCTGCTTATTCCAATGGTGTTGTTCCTTATAGGCGCGACGGCTGAGGCTCAGCAGCGATCGCCGAATCCACAGGGGCAGAGAGGAGCTGGGGCGGATTCTCCACCGCTCCTGGACCTCCTCAACCTGCTTGAAGCGCAGCAGCAAGGGACGCTGGGCGCACGCGGAGGTGGCGGCCGAGGCCCTGCCAATGACAACGTCGATCAGCTTCGCGAGTTGGAGCGGTTTATCAATCGCGCGGGCGGTCCTGTGGTTGTCAATGTGGTCAGCGGGGCATGGTGGAGCAATACCACTCTGGTTACGCGACTCGGGCTCACTCTCGACCAAAAGGCGAAGATCGAGAAGTCGTTCGAGAACCATCGCCTAAGCCTCGAGTCGAGCAAAGCGTTGCTCGAGAAAGAGGAGTCTCAACTCGGCCGGCTTCTTGAAGCGGAGTCTGTGGATCGAAATGTGGCGCTCGCGCAGATCTACAAGGTCGTCAACGCTCGTGGGGAAATGGAACGAGTGAACGCCACGATGACATTGGAAATGCGTGAGCATCTCACCCGGGAGCAGTGGGTTCAGTTGCAGGCGCAGACGAACGCAACAATGAAGATCAACACAAACGCCTCTCCAGCGCCTGGCGGAGCAGGGGCCCGCGGCAGTCGAGGTCAGTGAGATCTGGAGACGACTCCGAATTCTGCAGTTCGAATTCGGAGTCTGTCCCCAGATCTCCCCTCCGGAAAATCCTTCTCCTAGCCACGCTGTCACGGCTTATACCGGTTGAGCTTTCCCCTGGCAGTTGTTATAATTCCGCGGTTTTATTTTCGTATGCCCGAGAGTGAGCAGGGGCTTTTCTTAGCGCGATCTTTAAAGTATCTGCAGGAAAGCCTTCGCCGATCGGGACCTGCGGCTGCAGCAAGCTATACGCTATTGGGAGCGATCGTGCTGTTGGGCGGGATCGGGTACCTGCTGGACAGGTGGCTCGGCACGTCGCCATGGTTTTTTCTGACAGGTTTGATTTTGGGCCTCATCGTCGGGTTCGTGGAGCTCGCAAGAATCGTTTTTAAGAAATGAATCTCGGATGGTGGATGCTGGTAGGATCGGTGCTCTCCTCTCTGGTGGCAACGATTCTGGTTGGGGCGGCGGCTCCAACCGTGCGGCTGGCCGTATGGCTCGGGATGCTTGGGCCGTTGGTTGCAGCACTTGGCACTTGGGTTGCTGTTGAGCGAATGTTCCGGAAGCAACCCGAGAAAGTCACCGGGGTTCTGATCAAAGCATTCGTTGTAAAGATGGTTTTTTTCGGGGGGTACGTGGCATTGATACTGAAGGGGAGTGAGGTTCAACCCGTGCCCTTCGTTATCAGTTTCGCCAGCTACTTTCTCGCACTACATATTACGGAGGCCGTCCGATTGAAACGCCTCTTTGCTCCAAGTTAGGCAGGTCGATTTGATGTGGTCATTGCTACAACCGATTCAGGATCATGCTGCTGAAGCGGCTGAAGGTGGAAAGTTCGATGCCGGCAAGACGATCATGGAGCACGTCACCAACAGCAGTCTCGCCGATCCCCTGATCCCGCTGCCTAAGGTCTTTGGTATTGATTTTTCGGTGACGAAGCACGTTTTCATGGTGTGGGTGGTGGCGCTTGTCGTTTTTGTTGTCGTCACCTCGATTGTCCGCAGACATCTGAAGCGCGGCGGAGTTCCCTCGGGTCCTGCGAGCTTGTTGGAAGTTGTCGTCGAATTCATCCGGGACAGCATTGTGCAACCCAACGTTGGAAAGAAGTGGGTGAATACCTGGGCGCCTCTGTTCCTAACATTCTTCGCATTCATTTTTACGTCGAATCTCATCGGGCTCATTCCCGTGTTCGACCTCCTGTCCTTGTTGAACCACTATGTGATCCATGCGGATCATCACTCGTTTTTCGGCAAGGTTCTGCATGGTGGGTCAACACCCACGGCTAATTTCAACGTGACCGCCGGCCTCGCAACGATAACGTTCTTTGCGATTATTGCGGCCGGCACAAAGGCGCATGGGTTCGTCAAGCACCTGAAGAACATTGTGCCTCACGGTTTGCCATGGTGGGTTTACATCATCCTGATACCGATTGAAGTTATCGGATCGTTTGTAAAGCCGTTCGCTCTGACCATGCGTCTTGCCGCCAATATGACGGGCGGCCACATCGCGATTCTGGCCCTCACGTCCCTGATCTTCCTGCTCGCGGAAATATTCAAGTCTGCTTTGGCCGGAATGGGTACGGGTTTATTTGTGTCTGTGCCCCTGGCGCTCGGGATTTCCGGGCTGGAGTTGATCGTCGTTCTCGTTCAGGCATACGTTTTTACACTACTTTCGGCTGTGTTTCTCGGCATGGCCATTCACGCTCATCACTGAGATCAAATTTTGAAAGGATGGAAGATGATTAAAACAGGATTCTTTTGCAGAGCGGCGGCCGTTGCGTTGTTTGCCCTCGTTCTTGCGTTCGTTGTTGGGGCTCCAGTTGCATACGCGCAGGGCGAACCCGCTGCAGCAGGAGCCGCTGCGACGCCGGTGTGGCACTACATTGGTGCATATTTTGGTCTCGGTCTCATTGTGATCGGCGCTGGCCTTGGGATTGGGAAGGGCGCCGCGGCAGCCGCGGAAGGCATTTCCAGGCAGCCTGCGGCTGCAGCACAGATCACCGGTACCGTGAACCTGCCGATCTTCCTGCTGGAAGGCGTGGCGATCCTCGCGGAAGTATTTGTGTTGATCGTCGTCGTTCTGAAGTAGCCATGAACAACCCACTGGTCCAGCCTGATCCCGGGCTGTTTATCTGGACCATCATCACGTTCCTGCTGCTGTTGGCGCTTCTGGCCAAGTATGCGTGGAAGCCTCTTCTCGCCTTCCTCGCATCCCGCGAGGAAACCATCAAGACGTCGCTGGAGAATGCGCAGACGGCGAAAAAGGAACTCGAGCGCATCCAGCAAGAGTCTGCGCAGATCATCAGGAAGGCTCATGGAGAAGCCGAATCGATCGTCTCCAGGAGCTGGTCGGATGCCGAAAAGGTCCGGGAAGAGATGAAGCAGAAGGCCAAGACGGAAGCCGATGCGATCGTGAAGGAGAGCCAGCGTCAGATCGAGCTCGAGACCGGTCGTGCGTTGCGCCAAATCCGAAGCGAAGTCGCAGATCTGTCGATCGCAATCGCGTCCAAAGTCATCCAGCGAAACGTCTCCAAAGAAGACAACAGCCGACTCATCGAAGATACCCTCAAGCAGATCGACTCCCGGAGCAATTAAAGAGATCTGGGACAGAAAATCGGGCCAGTCGAATTACGTCACCGTAATTCGACTGGCCCGATTTTCTCTTACCGCACGACGTGAAGAGCCGCGGCCGCTGTTGATTCCAGCACCCGGCCAGGCAGAATCCCAAGGTATAGCGTGGCGGCAGCCGCAATCAAGAGAGCGAAGGCAAGGGCCGGTGTGAGACGTGCGTCGGAGAAATCTTCGCCGGGTTCTCGCATGTACATCTGCACGATCACGTAAAGGTAGTAGTAGAACGACACAACTGTCGTTAGAACACCCACGATCGCGAGTGATGTCAGGTTCGACTCCACCGCGGACCTGAAGATGAAAAATTTTCCTGCAAAGCCAGCCGTACCGGGAACGCCTGCCAGCGAAAGCAGGAACAGCGACAACAGTGCCGCCAGTCCTGGCCGCTTCGACCCCAGGCCCGCGAAGTCCGTCAGCTTGACCTTCGCATCCTGAGAACGGCCGAGCATTGTGACGATGGCGAATGCCCCAAGACTCATTGCAGCGTACGCCAGCGTATAGAAAAGAGCTGCCGAGCCTCCGCGGTTACTATTTGCGGTGAAGGCCACAGCAATGTATCCGGCATGGGCGATTGAAGAATAGGCAAGCATTCTCTTTAAGTTGGGCTGAACGACAGCGATCACGTTGCCCAGAATCATTGTCAAGGCAGCCAGCACCCCAACGATGTCTATCCAGCGATCCTGAATCAGTGGGAACGCGGTCACAAAGATGCGGAAAAGC
>Ga0111539_10010375_pt1 | contig 11728 bp, 10 predicted proteins | sample RhiMethybrSRZTD1_FD_79667 | JGI IMG/M metagenome (GOLD analysis project Ga0111539, IMG submission 79667) | Populus rhizosphere microbial communities from Tennessee, USA - Rhizosphere MetaG P. TD hybrid SRZTD1 (version 2) (version 2) | ecosystem: Host-associated > Plants > Roots > Rhizosphere >...
ACCTGCCGCGGCTCATGCACGAGCTGTCCGAAGATCCCGAGGTCCGCGCCGTGGTCATCGCCGCGAAGGGCCCGCACTTCACCGTCGGGCTCGATCTCAAGGCTTTCGGCCAGATCACGGGCACCGACGGCGGCCGGGCGGGCTCCGATGCGGTGCGCCGCACGCGGCAGTACGCCACCATCAAGCGCATCCAGAGCACCGTGACGACGGTCGCCGACTGCCCGAAGCCGGTCATCGCGGCGGTGCACGGCTACTGCATCGGCGGCGGCGTCGACCTCATCACCGCGTGCGACATCCGCCTCGCCGCGGCGGACGCGCTCTTCACCGTGCGCGAGACGAAGATCGCCATCGTCGCCGACGTCGGCACGCTGCAGCGCCTGCCGCGCATCGTCGGCGCCGGCCACGTGGCCGAGCTGGCGTACACCGGGAAGGACATCACGGCGGCGCGCGCGAAGGAGATCGGGCTCGTGAACGACGTCCACCCGGATGCGGCCGCGACGGTCGCCGCGGCGCGGGCGATGGCCGAGGAGATCGCCGAGAACTCGCCGCTGACCGTCCAGGGCGTGAAGTCCGTGCTCCGCGCCGGTGAGGGACGGAGCGTCGCCGAGGGCCTCGATTACGTCGCGCTCTGGAACTCCGCCTTCTTCCCGACGAACGACCTCGGCGAGGCGCTGGCGGCGTTCACCGAGAAGCGTCGACCCCGGTTCAAGGGAGAATGAGCGAACCCGACGTGGTCAGCGCGTCCGCGCGCGCAGCGTCGCGGCCAGCGTGTCGGCGAACTTGACCGCTCCCCGCTCGGAGAGATGGTCGGCGTCGCGGAAGTCCTCCGTGGCGTAGCCGTCGCCGGAGAACTGGAGCAGCTCGACCGCGCCGTAGCGGCGTTTCATCTCGGCGGCCCACGCCGCCCGGTCCCGCGCGTAGTGCTCGTCCAGGAGCGCGCGGAAGCGGGCCGGGATCGGCATGTCGATCAGCGTCACTGCGATGCCGTCCTCGCGTAGGAGCTTCAGGAGCTCGTCGAGGCTCTCGAAGCTCTCGACGTCGAAGTCGTAGTTGTACATGCGCCGATCGACGGTCTCGTCGATCTCGCGCGTGAGCGCCTCGGTGGTGAGCGTCGCGCGCGGACGTCCCATGGCCGGCCGGCCGAGCGCGTCGAAGAGGCGGCTGCCGCGCGCGCCGCGCGGCGTGCCGCGGAGCCGGAGCCCGAGCCCGATCAGCTCCTGGCGCCACGTCGTCCGCTGATCCCACAGGTTCCAGAACCAGCCGGCGACCACATCGACGCGGGTCTCGAGCGAGCCGGGAAAGCCCACGCGGTCGGCGAGCGAGGCGCTCCGCCGCCAGGCGGGAGAGGGCATCGACGTCCGCGCGAGCGCGTTGCGATTGAAGGTCGTGACGTCGACCGACACGTATGCCGCCTTCGCCTTCCGGAAGAGCACGCGGTGTGTGCGGTAGAGGCGGAGGACGTCGCGCGGCCGTGCGTTCGAGAGCGACGCGTTCAGGACGGCGCCGTGCGGCCAACCGAGCAGCTCCTCGATGCGCGACGCGGCGATGCCTGCCTGCGTGTGGCTGCTGCCGAGGAAGAGCACCACCGGCGGGTCCGTGCGCTGCCGGATGGCCGTGTCGAGGGCCGCGATCTGGTTGGCCGTCGGCCCCGCGGCGCGGTCGGCGACGACGGTGCGGGAGACCACGTCGAGACCGAGGAGACAGAGCAGGCACACGGCGCCCGCCGTCCACCGGCGCCGCGAGCGTGAAGCGGCCGTCATCCCCTCAGAACGCGAAGTAGATGAAGTTCTCGGCCGGCTCGGCGCGCCCGAGAACGATGCCGAATAGGAGGAGCGCGTAGACCGCGCCGCGCGCGACCGCGGGCGTCGCCTGCCAGACGCGCGCGAGCCGGCCGGTGCCGAGCGCCTCGTAGAGCGCCAGGCAGACCGTCACGGCCGCGGCCACGGCGACCATCATCGGCGGCGAGGTGCGCGCGGCGCGCGCGAACAGCTCGACGGCGCTGCCGAGCGGGAGAAAGAACATCGCCCATCCGATGCTGACGTACACGAAGGTGAGGACGATCGAGGCGAGCGTCGCGCCGGGGAGATTCACGACGCGCCGCAGCCCCTCGCTCCGCCGCTGCGCCTCGCCGAACAGCTGCACGCCGACCAGCCCGAAGCCGTGCCAGAGCCCCCACGCGAGGAAGTTCCAGCCGGCGCCGTGCCAGAGGCCGCAGAGACCCATCGACGCGACCGTCGCGGCGTTCAGCTGCCAGGTCGGGGACCGCCGTCCCACCATCTTCATGAACAGCCGGAGCCGGATCCATTCCGAGAGCGTGATGTGCCAGCGGCGCCAGAAGTCGCTGACATTGCGGCTGAGGTACGGCCGATCGAAGTTCTCACTCACGCGGTAGCCGAGGAGCGCGCCGGTGCCGATCGCGACGTCCGTGTAGCCCGCGAAGTCCCAGTAGACGTAGAGGCCGTAGAGGAACGGCAGGACGAGGCACTGGACCGGCCGCAGGTGCGCGATGCCCTCCGTCTCCCAGGGGCCGATGACCGCGGTGAAGAGCGTGTCGGCGAGGATGACCTTCCGGCAGAGGCCGACGAGGATGCGCCCGAAGGCCCAGGCCACGTCGCGCTGTACGCCCTCCGCGGCCGTGATGGGGCGGAATGAACGAAAAGACTCGATGGGGCCGGAGCGGAACGTCGGGAAGAAGAGCGCCAGGAGGAACAGCTCGCCGGCCGAGATCGCCGTCTTGAGCGCGCGCGCGTCGAGGATGGCGCCGATCAGGCGGAAGGCGCTGAACGAGATGCCGAGCGGCACGATCCAGCTCCGGACGGCCCCCTCGCCGAGCAGCATGGTGGAGAGCCACGGCGTGTACTTGGCGACCACCAGCGCGCCGACGACCGTCGTCACGCCGAGCGTCGTGTACGTGCCGGCGCGCGCCGGCGTCGCGCGGATGCCCGCGATCGCGGCCCACGTGACCGCCGTCAGTGCGAGCGTCACCACGAGCCCGAGCGGCTGCCACCACGCGAGCATCGCCACGGAGACGACGAGGACGGCGGCCCGCCGCGCCGGGAGCTGGTCCGGCCCCGGCCAGACGCGCGTCGCGAGCCACACGAGCGCGCAGCCGAGGAGCAGATCGAGGCTCAGCGGCGACATTCAGGAGGTGGCGGGCGCGCCGCCGCCCGTGCCGATGAAGCGCGCGAGGTTCGGGGCACGGGCGATCTTGCCGCTCGACGTCTTCAGGAGCGACATGTGCGGCAGCAGGCGAAGCTCGTCGATGGCGCAGTCGAGGTGCGCGCTCACCGCCGCGCGCACCGCGCCCGCGAGCTCCGGCGAGTCGGCGAGCGCCGGGTCCGCGACCTCCGCCAGGACCACCAGACGCTGCGTCCCGAGCGAGGGATCGTCGACGCCGAGCGCCACGACGCGTCCGGCGTAGATGCCCTCGACCTCCGACACGATGCGCTCGATGTCCTGCGGATAGTAGTTCCGGCCGGCGATGATGATGAGGTCCTTCTTCCGCCCCGTGATGAACAGGTGCCCGTCGGCGACGAAGCCGAGGTCGCCGGAGAGATACCAGCCGTCGCGCAGCGCCTTCGCCGTGCTCTCCGGGTCCTTCATGTAGCCGGAGAAGAGGGAGCCGCTTCGGATGGCGATCTCGCCGACGCGCCGCTCGGGAAGGTCCTTGCCGGCCTCGTCGACGATGCGGACCGTCGTGCCCGGGAGGAGCCGGCCGCCCGAGAGGAGCTCGATCGCGGGCGTGGCGGGATCCGCCGCCGCGACGGCCTCGCCGCCGGCGAGGAAGCGCTCGCGCTCGAGGCGCTCGACGCGCGCCGGAAACGCGGTCGACGACTGCGAGATCGCGAACGTCGTCTCGGCGGCCGCGTAGCAGGTCCAGAGCGTGTCTGCGCGGACGCCGAGCGGCGCGAAGCGCTCGAAGAAGCGGCGGTGCGACTGGGCGAACGTGGGCTCGGAGCAGTTGATCCACGCGCGCATGGTGTCCAGCCGCGCGTCGCCGATCTGCGACTTCCGGACGCGCGTGGCGAGGAAGTCGTAGGCGAAGTTCGGCATCCACGCGAGCGTGCAGCGGTCCTCGTGGATGAGCTTCAGGAGCGACGCCGGGCTCGTCACCCAGTGGAGCGGCCCGAGCGCGCTCACCGGCACGGCCGTCAGCGCTGGCACGATCGTGCACGCGATGAGCCCCATGTCGTGGTACAGCGGCAGCCACGACGCGATGCGATCCTCGGGGCTGAGCGAGATCTCGTCACGGTAGGCGTTCACCTGGTCGAGGATGGCGCGATTCGAGAGCGCGACGCCCTTCTTGAGGCCGGTGCTCCCGGAGGAGTGCTGCAGGAGGACGACGTCCTCCGATCGCGCCGTGGGCGACGGGATCGGCGCCGCCGCCGCGGGAAGCCGGTCGGCGAGGAGCACGCGCGAGCCGCCGATACTGTCGCCCTGCACCTCGAGCCGCGCCGCCGTCTCGGCGTCTGTCACCAGCACGGCCGCCTCGATGCGCCGGAGGAGCCCCTCGATCTCGCGGCGGTAGTACGCCGCGTCGAGCTTGAAGCTCGGCACCGAGAGGATGGCGGGCACCTGACCACCCAGGATCGCGCCGAAGAACGCGCAGAAGAGGTCGGCCGAGTGCGGCAGCACGACGATGACGACGTCGCCGGGCCGCGCCCCGAGCGCGGCCGTGGCGGCCGCGAGCTGGCTCCCGCGCTCGATCAGCCTCCGGTAGGTGACGCGCTCGTCCCGCCCGCCCGGCTGCACGCAGCGCACGTAGAGCTGCTCGGGGGCGCGCGCGTAGTGGTCGAGCAGGATCGCCTGCAGCGTATCCCGGCTACGCGGACCCGCCATACGTGTCGATCAGCGCGTCGATTTTTCGGACCGTGTTCATCGACTCGGCGGTCGCCGCCTCGTCCGGGATGACGACCTGGAACTCGTCCTCGATGAAGGCGAGCACCTGGATCAGCGACAGCGAGTCGACCAGCCCGGAGGAGACCAGCGCGGTGTCCGGCTCGAGGACCTTGCGCGGATCCTTGGAGAGCTTCGTCTGGATGAAGGTCGCCAGCTTGGCCTGCCGGGAGTCGGACATGACGAGAGCGTGGCGGTACCATGGGGTCGCCGAGGGCGTCAACGAAAGGCCCGCCGCGTGCGCGCGACGTGGCGCGTGCGCGAGCAGGGCGCATGGCGGGGCGCAGGCGCGCTTGCAACCGTCCGCTCCCTTCCGCTACCCGATGTCTGGGGAGGTCAGGGTGACGGGTGTGCGGTCGAAGGTGCTCGCATGGGCCGCGGCGGGCGCGGTTCCCGCCGATCGCCTGCAGGATGCCCTGCGGCTGCTCGGTGTCCTCCCGACGGCGGCGGCGTGGCGCCGCTTCCTCGACCGGCTGAGCCTGTGGCTGGGGGCCGCGGCGCTCGGGGCGGCGGTCATCTTCTTCGTCGCCGCCAACTGGGCGGCGATCGGCCGCTGGGGGAAGTTCGCCCTCGTCGAAGCGATCGTCGCCGGCGCCGTCGTCGCGTACGTTTGGCTCGGCACGGAGCGCACGTCGGCCAAGGCCGCGCTGCTCGGGGCGTCGTTCGCGCTCGGCGCGCTCCTCGCGCTCGTGGGGCAGACGTATCAGACCGGGGCGGACACCTTCGAGCTCTTCGGAAGCTGGGCGGCGCTGATGCTGCCGTGGGTCGTGGTCGGACGCTTCGCGGGCCTCTGGGTGCTGTGGCTCGCGGTCGCGAATCTCGGCGTCGCGTTCTGGCTCTCGGCGATGGGGGGCTTCTTCGGCGGGCGCTTCATGAGCGAGCAGCCGCTGTGGGCGCTGGCGGCGCTCGACGGCGGCGCGCTGGCCGTCTGGGAGGTGGCGTCGCGTCGTGTCGACTGGCTGCGCGAGCGCTGGGCGCCGCGGCTCCTCGCCGTCGCGAGCGGGGGGATGGTGACGGCGCTCATGCTGATGGCGATCGGAGGCTGGCGCCACAGCTCCGGCGCGATCGTCTTCGCCTACCCGATCTGGCTGCTCGGCTGCTATGCGGCCTACCGGCTGCTCGTCCCGGACCTCTTCATGCTCGCCGGCTGCTGCCTGTCTTTCATCGTCGTCGTGACGGCGCTCCTCGGGAGGCACGTGCTCGACGAGCACGCGGCCTCGAGCTTCCTCCTGATCGGCGTCGCGATCATCGTCATGGCCGGGGCCGCGGCCGTCTGGCTGCGGGCCGTGGGCAGGGAGCAGTCGGCGTGACGGCGTGGCAGGAACTCGCGCAGGCGGGCATCGTCAGCGGCGAGCCGCCCGAGACGGGGGACATCCCGTCGCCGTGGTACGTCCGCGCGATGCTCGGAGCGGCCGGGTGGATCGCGGCGTTCTTCCTCATCGGGTTCATCTACCTCGGCATCGCCGCCGCGGTGGAGGAGGCGGCGACGAGGATCGTCGTGGGCCTCGTGCTGGTCGCCGTCGCGGGTGTGATGCTGCAAGCGTCGCACAACGATTTCGCCATCCAGCTCGGCCTGGCGCTCAGCTTCGCGGGGCAGGCGCTCGCGTGCTGGGGACTCGTCGAGACGCTGCATGCGGGCAGAGGCGACGAGGTCGCCGCCTATCTCGCCGTAGGAGGCCTCGAGGCCGCGCTCGCGCTCGCGATCGGCCATCCCATCCATCGCACGTGGTGCGTGTTCGCGGCCGCGGTGTTTCTCTGGCTCGCGGCGCGGGCGAGCGGGTTCCCGGGCGTCGGCAGGTTCCTCCTCGCGTCCACCATGGCGGGGCTGTGGCTCGGCGAGCTGGAGCGACTTCGCGTCCGTGAGCTCGTGGCCGCAAGCGCCTGGGGCGTGACGCTCGCGCTGGTGGTGGTCGAGGCGTGGCACGTCTTCGACGGCATGGCCCTCGCGCAATTCGGCGTCGCGCATCGCCTTCCCTGGCGCGCCTGGGTCGGCGACGCGCTCGTCGGGCTCGTGCTCGTCGAGGTGGCCCGCAGGCTCTGCCGGCGGCCGCCGCTGGCGCTCACGGCCGGGCAGGACGCTGCGGCCGTGATCGCGGCGGCAGTCGTAGCGCTCGCGTCGTTGCGGGCGCCCGGGCTCGCCGTCGGGCTCATGATCGTCGTGCTCGGCTTCGGAAACGGGAACCGGCCGCTCCTGGGGCTCGGCGTCGCCGGGCTGCTCGCCGCGGTGTCGGCGTACTACTACAGCCTCGAGACGACGCTGCTCGTGAAGTCGCAGCTGCTTGCCGCTCTGGGGCTCGTGCTGCTCGGCCTGCGCCTCGTCGCGCTCCGGCGGCTGGGGCCGGAAGAGGAGCACGCGCGTGCGTAGCGTCATCGCCATCGCGGCCTGCGTCGTGTCGCTCTCGCTCGTCGACTGGACGATCGTCCGCCGCGAGGGCCATCTGCGCGACGGCCGGACCGTGTACCTGGAGCTCGCACCCGTCGATCCCCGCTCGCTCATGCAGGGCGACTACATGGCGCTGCGCTTTCGAATGGCCGACCAGCTCCGCGGGCTGGATGCCGGCGACGGCGGCCATGCGGTCGTCAGCCTCGACGAGCGATCGATCGCACGCTTCGTGCGCATCGACGATGGGACGCCGCTCGGACCACGCGAGCTCAGGCTCCGCTATCGCGTCCGGGACGAGCGGCCGAAGTTCGCGACCAATGCGTTCTTCTTCCAGGAGGGCGACGCCCGCCTCTACGTGTCGGCGCGATACGGCGAGTTCCGCGTCGACGACGCGGGCGAGCTCCTGCTCACGGGCCTCCGGAACCAGGCACTCGAGCGGCTGGGCCCGACGTAGGATTCGCTGGGTTCCACGGCCGTCGTGGCGACCGGGTTACACGCGTCCCGGCGTTGGGCTATCTCGCTCGCGATGATCCGTGAGTGGACCCGTGGCGCATTCGTCATCAGCACCGACCCGCGGCGGCTCGACCTCGACATCGTCCATCGCTTTCTCGTGCGCTCGTACTGGGCGGAGGAGATCCCGCGCGACGTCATGGAGCGATCGATCGCGAGCTCGCTGCCCTTCGGGCTGTACGAGCGCTCGGAGCAGGTGGGCTTCGCCCGCGTGCTCACCGACTGGGCCGTGTTCGCGATGCTCATGGACGTCTTCGTGCTGGACCGCTGCCGCGGGCGGGGGCTCGGGAAGTGGCTCGTGGAGATCGCGACGAACCTGCCGGAGCTCGGAGGCCTGCGGCGCTTCATGCTTGCGACCGCGGATGCACACGAGCTCTATCGGCGCTTCGGGTTCAGGGAGCCGGATAGGCCGGACCTGCTGATGGAGCGGGTGGACCCGGCGCCGGGCGTGTACCGGCGACGGCGGTGAATTGCTCAGAACGGCCACGTTCCGGCGACGCGGCCCACGGTCGTCGGACTAGCAACGGGATGGACTGCTAGCGCGACGACTCGTCCCCATTGTTCGACCCGAATGGGAGTACGTGTCGCTACTTGGCACCGGGGGCCACGCTGCCGCCCGGTTCGTCAACGGCGCCAATTTCCTCCGCCGAAACGCAGCGCGACTTATTGATGGAGATTTCCGCTGCCTCTTCTATCGACGCAGCTACGGTGCGCTGCTCGGGGCGAATCAACATTTTTCGCTTCGCTTCACAGTCTTGCACCGTGGCGAAGTCCTCGACGCCGAGCCATCCGCCCTTGATGGGCTTGTCATCCCGGATGGCGTATTGCCCATTGGGCAGTAGTTCCCACTTCGGATGTACCAGGAACCAAGCCGCCAACAGCCAAATAGGCAACAAAAGATGTGGCAGCTTGGTGGACCGTCTCCCGAGGCCGCTCTGACAGACGGAATCGACCGAGCCCCGACCCGCAGGACGTATACCTACCGTATCCCCAGACGGATGCGGAACTTCGCCCTCGTCGGCAGTCCTGTCAACGTCCACGCGGGTCGCTCCTAGCTCGCCGCCGTCGTCGAAATCCCCCCATCGACCGGAATCACCGCGCCCGTCAGATACGCCCCCGCGCGCGACGCCAAATAGATCGCCACGCCCGCCATGTCGTCCGGCTCGCCGATCCGTCCGAGCGGGCACGAGCCGACGATGGCGTCGTGAAAGCGCTCGAGCGTCTCGTGCATCATCTTGCTCTCGAAGGGGCCGGGCGCGACCGCGTTCACGGTGACGTCGGGGGCGAGGCGGCGCGCGAGGACGCGCGTCAAATGATGCACGGCCGCCTTGCTCGCGGAGTACGAGTAGGTCTCGAGGAGCGGCACCTTGAGCCCGTCGATCGAGCCGATGTTGATGACGCGAGCCGGATCGCCGGACCGTGCCGCCTTCTGGAGGAGCGGCAGCGTCTTCACGGTGAGATGGAAGATCGCCTTGACGTTCAGGGCCAGCACCTTGTCCCACGCGGAGTCGGGGAACTCCGCGAGCGGCGCGCCCCAGTTGGCGCCGGCATTGTTCACGAGGATGTCGAGCTTGGGCTCGCGCTCGCCGAGCGCCTTCGCGAGGCCGATCGCCCCGGCCTCGGTGCCGACGTCGGCGGGAAGCGACACGCACGTCCCTTCCTTCGACAGGTTGACCGCGACTCGGTCGCAGACGTCCTTCTTCCGCGAGGAGATGTAGACGCGGGCCCCGGCTCGGACGTAGCCCTGGGCGATCATGAGGCCGATGCCGCGGCTCCCCCCGGTCACCAGCGCCACCTTGTCCTTTATGGAGAAGAGATCGGTCATGGGCGCGTTTCATAGCCGGGCCCACCGGCCGAGGGGAAGCGCCTCCACGGACGGCGAGCCTTCGAAATCGCAACCGGGACCCATCCGCGCTATAGAACGGGGTGCCCCTCGGGGCCCGAAGGAGCGTCAATGTCGCGCGTGATGAAGCCCGTTCCCGCCTCCCGGCCATCTCCGGAGCCGGCCCCGCCGCCGCACCCGCTCGCCGGGACGACGATGAGCGGCGCGGACGCGATCCTCCAGGTCCTGGCCGACGAAGGGGTCGACGCGATCTTCGGCTACAGCGGCGGCGCTATCCTGCCCACCTACGACGCCGTCTTCCGCTACAACGCGAACCACCCGAAGGACGAGGAGATCAGGCTCATCGTGCCAGCGACGGAGCAGGGCGCCGGGTTCATGGCCGCCGGCTACGCGCGCTCGAGCGGGCGCGTCGGCGTCTCGCTCGTCACCTCGGGCCCGGGCGCGACCAACTCCGTCACGCCGGTCCGCGACTGCCAGGCGGACTCGGTGCCCATGGTGCTCATCACCGGCCAGGTGCCGCGTGCCGCCATTGGAACCGACGCGTTCCAGGAGGCGCCGATCTTCAACATCATGGCGCCGTGCGCGAAGCACGTCTTCCTCCTCACCGACGAGACGAAGATCGAAGCGACGATGCGGACGGCGTTTCACATCGCGCGGAGCGGGCGGCCCGGCCCCGTGGTCGTCGACCTGCCGAAGGACATCCAGCTCGTCGAGCAGCCGTTCCAGGGGAGCGGATTCCTCACGCTCCACGGCTACACCGAGCGGCAGGAGGCCCTGAAGCGCGTGACGCTCTCGGGGAGCGACGCCGAGGCCTTCTATCGGCTGCTCGCCGCGGCCGAACGCCCGCTCATCTACGCCGGCGGCGGCATCAACAACAGCGAGGCCGCGAACGAGCTCCGCGCCTTCGCGAAGCGCTTCAACATTCCCGTCGTAACGACGCTCCTCGGCATCGGCTCGTTCGACACGACGGACGCGCTCTCGCTCAACATGCTCGGCATGCACGGCACGGCCTTCGCCAACTACGCCGTCGAGGACTGCGACTTCCTCTTCGCCGCGGGCTCGCGCTTCGACGATCGCGTCGCGGGCAAGGTGAAGGAGTTCGCGCCGCACGCAAAGATCGCGCACCTCGACATCGACGCCTCCGAGATCGGCAAGGTGAAGCACGTCGACTGGGCCCACGTCTCGGACGCCAAGCGCGGGCTACAGCAGCTCCTGGACGCCGGCCGCGACTTCAAGAAGGACTTCGGCCGCTGGCTCCGGCACGTGCAGGAGCTCAAGAAGAGCTACCCGCTCGACTACAACCGCAACGGCTCCGTCCTGCAGTCCGAGTTCGTGCTCGAGACCCTGAACGAGATCACGCGCGGCGACGCCATCGTCACCACCGGCGTCGGCCAGCACCAGATGTGGGCGGCGCAGTACCTCGACTTCAAGCGCCCGCGCTCGTTCCTGACCTCGGGCAGCATGGGCACGATGGGTTTCGGGCTCCCGGCGGCGGTCGGCGCCCAGCTCGCCAACCCCGGGAAGCTCGTGATCGACGTCGACGGCGACGGCAGCATCCGGATGAACTACGGCGAGCTCGAGACGCTCACCAACTACGACATCCCCGTGAAGGTGCTCCTCCTGAACAACCTCGGCGACGGCATGGTCCGGCAGTGGCAGGATCTCTTCTACACGAGCCGCTACTCCGGCACGGACAAGACGCTGCACAAGAAGGACTTCGTGCGCGCGGTCGAGGCCGACGGCTTCACGTTCGCGCGCCGCGTGACGGAGCCCGGCCAGGTGCGCGCCGCGCTCGAGGCGTTCGTCAACCACCCCGGCCCCGCGTTCCTCGAGTGCATGACCGACACGACCGCGCACGTCTATCCGATGATAGGCCCGGGCATGGGGTACAAGGACATGATCACCGGGAAGTTCATCAAGGGCCGCAGCAAGCCGACGGGCGAAGGCCCCGATCCCACCGCGATGTTCTAGGTTGCGGATACTGGCAGCCAGGACGGACGGGAGCTGGGTTCGGAGGGCGCTCCAGCAGATCGACGAGGTCCTCGTCGATCATGCGCACTGTGAGAAGAAGGCGGCGTCGACGGCGCTGAGCCTGC
>Ga0111539_10010376_pt1 | contig 11727 bp, 12 predicted proteins | sample RhiMethybrSRZTD1_FD_79667 | JGI IMG/M metagenome (GOLD analysis project Ga0111539, IMG submission 79667) | Populus rhizosphere microbial communities from Tennessee, USA - Rhizosphere MetaG P. TD hybrid SRZTD1 (version 2) (version 2) | ecosystem: Host-associated > Plants > Roots > Rhizosphere >...
GTGCCAGCGGCCGTCGAGGCGGCTGAACAGGCTCACGCTGCGCCCGCGCCCGCCCAGCGGGTCCGCGAAGTGCTCCTCGACCAGGCAGCCGCCGGCCTCCTTCGTGATCTCGTTGCTGGCCAGGGGCGCGTTGCCCTGGTGGTAGCTCCAGCTCCCCAGCCAGAAGTCGAAGTCGGCGTCGCGGGCGCTCGTGCAATCCGCGCGGGGGCCGGTCCAGCGCACGCCGTAGATCCCCGCCGCCGCCACCGCCGCCGCCGCCTGGCCGCCGCTGCCGGCGCCGGCTCCCGCCACCGGCTGCCAGGCACCGCCGGCCAGCTGGTGCAGGCGCAGGTCGCCCTCCTCCACTCCGGACGGCGCCCGCGTGCCGTCGAAGCCGATGTTCAGCGTGGCCGGCACCGCGAAGGTGGTGCCGGCGGGGCCGATCTCGTAGGCGGCGCCGCCCACCGCGTGGGGGTCCAGCGGCACCAGCGCCGTCACGCGCAGGGTCAGGCCGACGCTGGCGGACAGGGCGCCCGCCGGAACGACCAGCCGCGCCGTTCCGTTGCTCACCGTGCCGCCGGCGGGCCCGACGGTGGCATCGGGCGTGGCGGAGGGCGCGGGCGTGCTCGTGCCCGGCCCGGTGGGCGGTGAAGCGCCGCCTCCGCCGCAGGCCAGGATCAGGACGGTGAGGCAGGGGAGCGCCGCTCGCGCCGCGTGTCGTTTCATGGGCGGAAAGATGGGGGGAAGGGGCCGTGCCGGCCACGGGAGCCGTGCTGCATTGAGGCTGGAATCGCAACCCCCGATGGCTGCGCGGCTTAACCCCGCGCCTGCATTCCTGCGCGGGCCCACTTCGGGGGCTCGCGCGCGGGAGCCGGCGCGTACAATCGCGGGGCCATGTCCCACGAGGGCGAGCGGCTGTTCCTCCTGCCGGAAGCGCCGCCCGAGGGGGCGCGCTTCCTCCGCTTCGGCGTCTACGAGCTGGAGCTGGCCAGCGGCGAGCTGCGGCGGGCGGGCGTGCTCGTGAAGCTGCGCCACCAGCCGGCCAAGGTCCTGATCCACCTGGCCTCGCGGCCCGGCCGGGTGGTGACGCGCGACGAGCTGCGGGCGGCGGTGTGGGACGGCGACACCTTCGTCGACTTCGACCAGGGGCTCAACTACTGCATCAAGGAGATCCGGGCCGCGATCTCCGACTCGGCCGAGACGCCGCTCTACGTGGAGACGCTGCCGCGGCGGGGCTACCGCTTCATCGCGCCGGTGGAGAAGGTGGGCGAGGCGGCGGTGGCCGCGCCGATGCCGGTGTTGGCGGCCGCCGCTCCCCTTCGGCCGCGCCGGTGGGCGGGGCGCGTGTCGACCCTGGCCGCGGCGCTCGCGCTCCTGGGCCTGGCCGCGGCGGGGCTGCTGGCGCTGCGCCCTTCGGCGCCGCCCCCTTCCTGGCAGCGTGTCACGTTCCGCCGCGGATCGCTGTCGAGCGCGCGCTTCGCGCCCGGGGGCGAGATCGTCTCGTCGGCGTCGTGGGACGGCGGGCCGCCCGCGCTCTACGCGGCCCTGGCCGGCGCGCCCGACGCGCGCCCGCTGTCGGTGCCCGGGCGCCTGGTGAACGTGTCCGCGCGGGGCGAGGTGGCGTTCATCCAGGCCGGGGTGGGCGTGCCGCCGGTGCTGGCGCGGATGCCGCTCGCCGGCGGCCCGGTGCGTCCGCTGCTGGAAGGGGTGCTGGAGGCCGACGGCACGGCGGACGGCAGCGCCTTTGCGGTGGTCCGCGTCGCGCCGGGCCGGGGCGCGCAGGTGGAGTACCCGATCGGCCGGGCGCTGGCCCAGGTGAATGCGCCCTCCCACCTGCGCCTCGCGCCCGGTGGCGCGCGCCTGGCCTTCATCGAGCACCCGCGCACGGGCGACGACCTGGGCCACGTGGTGGTGCTGGGCGAGGGTGGCGCCGTCCTGGCCCGCTCGCGTTCCTTCGCCAGCGCCGAGGGGCTGGCCTGGCCGCCGACGGGCGACGAGGTGTGGTTCACGGCCGCCGAGGCCGGCGGGTCGTTCGCGCTGCGCGCGCTCGACCTGCGCGGGCACGAGCGCACCCTGCTCTCCGCCGCCGGGCGCCTGGTGCTGCACGACGTGGCCCCCGACGGCCGCGTGCTGCTCGACCGCGTGGTGGCGCGGGGCGAGGTGGAGTTCGTGGGCCCGGACGGGGCCGCGTCCGACCTCGGGTGGTTCGACGCTCCACAGGTGATCGCTCTCTCCGCCGACGGGGCCCGCCTCCTCTTCAGCGAGAGCGGGGAGGCCGGAGGCCCGGACTACGGGGTGTACGTGCGCGACACGGCGCCGCCGTCGGCGCCGGTGCGGCTGGGCAGCGGCGTGCCCGGGTCGCTCACGCCCGACGGCTGCTGCGCGGTGGTGGTCCCGCTGCGCGAGCCCGACCACATCGACCTCCTGCCCATCGGGCCCGGGGAGACGCGGCACGTGCGCCATCCCGGGATCGTGCAGTACGAGTGGGCCGCCCTCACGCCGGACGGTGCCCGCCTGGTGTTCGTGGGACGGCAGGAGGGACACAACCTGCGCGTGTGGGTGAGCCCGGCCGCGGGCGGCGCGCCGGCTCCGATCACGCCCGACGGGCTCATCGTCAGCCGCGACACGATCGCGCCCGACGGCCGCGCGCTCTGGGCACCGTGCGCGCCCCGCGCGTTCTGCGTGTACCCGCTGGACGGCGCCGCGCCCCGGCCCATCCCCGGCCTGGCCGGAGCGCTGCCCGTGGCCTGGGAACCGGGCGGCCGCGCCCTCTACGTGCGCAGCCCCGCGGGCCCGGCCCGGGTGGTCGTGGAGCGGCTGGACCTGGCCACCGGCGCCCGGACGCCGCTGCGCGCGCTGGCCCCGCGCGACCCCGTGGGCGTGGGCGCCCTGGGACGGGTGGTGTGGAGCCGCGACGGGCGCGCGCTGGCCTTCGGCTACACCCGCCGGCTCTCCGAGCTGTACGTGGCGACCGGCCCGCGATGAAGGCAGCGCGGGTGGCGCGCCGGCTGTACAATGTGCGGTCATGAGCCACTCCCCTCTTCCCCGCCGCCTGGGATGGGCGGTTCTCTTCCTGGCCGCGCTGGCCAGGTGCTCCTCGCCTGCGGCGCCGACCGCGCAGGCCCCCTCCGTCGTGTCCGTGACGCACGGGTTCGAGCCCGCCGGAGGCTACGGCTGGCAGATGACGGTCTCGTCCGACTTTTCGGTGAGGGACGTGAACCACAACGGGCCCGGCCCGGACGTGCAGTGCGTGGCCACGGTCACCGCCGCGCAGTGGAACGACCTCCTGGCCAAGGTGGACGCGGTGCGTTTCTTCGAGCTGAAGGATTCCTACGTCGCGAACGATGGAACCCATTTCTTCGCGCGGGTCGTCCGCACCGACACCCTGAAGACGGTCTCCTGGACCGGAGAGGCTCCCCTCGCCGCGCTCGAGTCCCACCTCATCGCCCTGCGCCAGGGGACCCTCCAGTGGAAGGGCATGGCCGGCGACGCCGAGTCCGAGCGGTACTGCACCAACCGCTACTGGCAGCGGGACCTGAGCTAGCGGATGCGCCTTCCCGCCGGCACCACGCTCGGACCCTACGAGGTCACGGCCCCGCTCGGCTCGGGGGGGATGGGCGAGGTCTACCGCGGGCGGGACGTGCGCCTGGGCCGCGAGGTCGCGCTCAAGCTCCTGCTGCCCGACGCGGCCGGGGACCAGGAGCGGCTGCGCCGCTTCCAGGTGGAGGCGGCGGCGGCCGGCCTGCTCGACCACCCGAACGTGGTGGCCGTGCTCGACGTGGGCACCCACGAGGGCGCGTCGTACGTGGTGTCGGAGCTGCTGGAGGGCGACACGCTGCGCGCCTGCCTGGCCGGCGGCGCGCTGCCGGCGGCGCGGGTCCACGACTGGGCCTTGCAGGTCGCGCACGGGCTGGCCGCGGCCCACGCCCGCGGCATCGTGCACCGCGACCTGAAGCCGGAGAACGTGTTCATCACCGCCGCGGGCGTGGTCAAGCTGCTCGACTTCGGACTGGCCAAGGTGGCGGGACAGGTGGACTCCTGGCCGGGCCAGGTGCTGGGCACCGCGGCCTACATGTCTCCCGAGCAGGCGCGCGGCCGCCCGGCCGATGAGCGCTCCGACGTCTTCGCCCTGGGCTCGGTGCTGTACGAGATGGTGACCGGGCAGCGCGCGTTCAACGGCTCCTCCGCGCTGGTGGCCATGAGCGCCGTGCTGCGGGACGAGCCGCACTGGCCGGAGCCGGAGTCGCTGGAGGCGGCCCGCCTGCTGCACGTGGCCCGCCGCTGCCTGCAGAAGGACCCGCGCCGGCGCTACCCGTCGGCGGCCGCGGTGGCGGCCGAGCTCGAGGCGGACCCCCTGGCCGTGCTGGCCGCGGGGCCCTGGCCGCGCCGCGCGCTGGCCTGGCTCTCGAATCGTCTCCGGACGTGAGCCTGGCCGCGGCCACCCTGGCCGCGCTGCTGGTCGCCGCCACGGCCCCCGCCGTCCCCGCGCCGGCCTCCGCGCCCGCGCCACCGCCCGCCGTGCCGAGTCCCAGACGCACCGGCCCCATCGAGAGCCGGGATGAGTTCCTGCTGGCGCAGCCGCGGCTCACGCTGCCCGCGGTCTCGCCCGACGTGCTCGAGCGCGGGGAGACGCGCATCCGCCTGGCCGCCGACTGGGGCAGCGACTTCGGCTACCGGCAGCGGAGGCAGGGCGACGTGCGCTACGTCCTCTACTTCGTGGACGGCGAGCACCGCAGCCTGTCGCTGTCGGTGGACCACGGGCTCGGAGACCGGCTGACCGCCGGCGCGCGCCTGCCCGTCTTCTGGCGCGGCGGCGGCGTCCTCGACGGGCTCATCGACGCCTGGCACCGCTTCACCCACCTGCCCGACAGCAACCGCCCGCTCTTCCCGCGCGACATCCTGCGCGTGCGCGCGCTCGACGAAGGCCTGGGCCCGGTGCCCTGGACGGGCACCGAGGGCACGGCCCTGGGCAACGCCGAGCTGTCGCTGCGCTGGGCGCTGGGCGCACCCGGCGGCCCCGGCTGGACCACGGCCCTGGTGGGCCGGCTGCAGCTTCCCACCGCCACCGGCAGCTACGAAGGGGGCGGCGTCCAGGCGGGAGGCCAGCTGGTGGCCGCCCACGGCCTGGGCGGAAGCGCCGACGTCTACCTCGGCCTGGGCGGCACCGCCGGCGGCGGCGGCGCGCAGCAGGGCCTCGACTACGCGCCGTTGCGGCCGTCCGGTTTCCTGGCCTTCGAGTGGCGGCCGGCGAGCGCCGTGAGCCTGCTGGCCGAGGCCAACGCGGGCGGGCGCCTCATCCGCGGTGTGGAGGAGTTCCCCGGCCTCCACCTGACGTTGAAGGTGGGCGCGCGGGCCGAGGTGGCCCGCGGCTGGTGCCTGGAGGCCGGCTTCACCGAGGGGCTGAAGGAGGTCTCGGCCACCACCGATTTCGGCGTGATGGTCGGCCTGCAGCGCGCGATCGGGCCCCGGCGGCACCGCGTCGCCGTGCCCTAGCCAGCCATTTGGCGAATCCTTGTCGTTCCCTGGCCGCGCTCTAAGGACGGCACGCCCGGCGCGGCGGATCTTCTCCTCGTCACCCTTCCAACAGGCAGAGAGGAGAAAGGCGATGGAGCGGATCCTTGTCCGACCGCTGCCGTTCCCGGCGCGGCCGGAGGCGACTCCCACGGCGGCTTCCACTCATCCGACGGCGCACGGCCTGATCACGTCCGGGGTCGAGGACCCCCGCACGTGGGCCAACCTGGTGACGCTCCTGCGCGTGGTCGGCGGGGTGGCCGTGCTGGCCACGGCCGCGGTCACGCACAGCCCGGCCTGGAACTTCGCCGGCCTGGCCATCTACTGGCTGCTGGACATGCTCGACGGCTGGATCGCCCGCCGGTTGTCCCAGGAGACCCGGCTGGGCGCCCAGCTCGACATCCTCAGCGACCGGCTCCTGGTGGGGTTCTTCTACCTGAACTACCTGGCCTGGCATCCCTCGGCGGTGGTGGCGGTGGCGCTGTTCCTGGTCCAGTTCTGCCTGATCGACAACTTCCTCTCCCTCCAGTTCCTGCGCTGGCCGCTGCTGTCGCCGAACTACTTCCATCACGTGGACCGCCGCATCTGGCTGCTGAACTGGTCGCCGCCGGCCAAGGCGGTCAACAGCGTGCTGGGCACGCTGCTGCTGGTCTTCACCGGGTGGGTCTGGCTGTCGGCCTTCATCGCCGTCGCGCTCAGCGCGATGAAGCTGTACTGCTGGGTCCGCCTCCAGCGCCTGCCGTCGCCGGAGGACAGGCACACGGCCGGGCCGGCCGCCATCGGCGCGTGAGCGTCTACGCGGGGCTGGGCGCCTCGGCGTCGGCCAGGCGCTCCGCCTCGCGGGCCACGCGCTGGCCCTCCTCGACGTTCACGAAGAAGAGCAGCGCGCCCCCCACCAGGATGAAGACCACCACCGACAGCACGGCGCTGCGGCTGGAGCCGGTGGCCTGCACGATGATGGTGAAGACGAAGGGGCCGATGATGCCGGCGAACTTCTCGAACACCGAGAAGAAGGCGAAGAACTCGGACGACTTGTGTTTCGGCACCAGGGTCGAGAAGACGGAGCGGCTGAGGGCCTGGCTGCCCCCCTGCACCGTCCCCACCAGCGCGGCCAGCACGAAGAAGTCGCGGGCCGTGGTCATGCGGTAGCCGAGCACCGAGATCACGAGGTACACGGCCAGGGAGACGAAGATCGACCGCTTGGCCCCGATCCAGCCGGCCAGGCCCCCGAACAGGAAGGTGAAGGGGATGCCCACCAGCTGCACCACCAGCAGCGAGCTGATCAGCGAGCCGGCCTCGATGCCGATCTCGCGCCCGTAGATGGAGGCCATGCGGATGATGGTGCCGATGCCGTCGTTGTAGATGAGGAAGGCCACCAGGAACAGGAAGGTGTGCTTGTAGCCGCGCATCTCGCGCAGGGTGACGCCCAGGCGGCGGAAGCCCACCTTGACCGGGTTCTCGTCCGCGCGCTCGCCCTTCTCCAGCCGCAGCGGCGGCTCCGGCACCCGGCGCAGCAGGGGGATGGTGAAGAGCGCCCACCAGATGCCGGAGGTGAGGAAGGCCAGGCGGATGGCCATCTCCACGCTGGGGATGCCGAAGAGGGCGGGCTTCTGGATCCAGGCCACGTGCAGGATCATGAGCAGGCTGCTGCCCAGGTAGCCGAGCGCGTAGCCGGCGGTGGAGACGCGGTCCACCTCCTCCTGGCTGGCGATGTGGGGCAGCAGCGACTCGTAGAAGACGATGCTGGAGGTGACGCCGGTGTTGGCCACCAGGAAGAGCGCGATGGCCAGCCGCCAGTCCCCGCCGCCCACGAAGTACCAGGCCGAGGTGGCCACCGCCCCGATGATCATGAAGAAGGCCAGCAGCTTCTTCTTGAGCGCCCGGTAGTCGGCGATGGCGCCCAGGATGGGCGAAGCCGCCGCCACCACCAGCATGGAGATGGTGGTGGCCAGGCTGTAGCGCGCGGTGGCCACCGTCGACGGCGAGCCCGCGCAGGCCACGTCGGCGAAGTACACGGGAAAGATCAGCAGGCCGGTGGTCATGAAGACCGAGTTGGCCCAGTCGTAGAGGGCCCACGCCCGCAGCTCCCGCCGGTGCAGCCCCAGCTTCGACAGGAACCCACCCGGCGCACTGTCCCTCATGGCCGCGAAGCCTACAGCAATTCCAGGCTTCAGTTCGTGAGGCCGGCTGCGCGGAGGAAGTCGCGGGCCACGGCCGGTGGGTCGTGGTGTTCGCCGTCCACGGCGTAGTTCAGGCGGCGCATGGTGGCCGCGTCCACGCGGCCGGCCAGGGTGGCCAGGGCGGCGCGCAGGCCGGGATGGCGCTCCTCGGCCTGTCTGGAGGTGATCGGCACGGCGTCGTAGGGGGGGAAGTAGTGGCGGTCGTCCTCCAGGACGACCAGCTGGCGCGCGGCGATGAGGCCGTCGGTGGCGCTGCCCACCACCACGTCCACCTGGCGGTCGAGCAGGGCGGTGTAGAGGAGGCCCAGGTCCATCTCGCTCGGCGGGGAGCCGAGGCGGAGGCCGTACGTGCGCAGCAGGCCCTTCATGCCGTCCGGGCGCTCCAGGAACTCGCCGAACAGGCCCACGCGCAGGGTGGCGGCGTGGGGCGCGAGGTCGGAGATGCGGCGCAGGGGAAGGCGCTGGGCGTCGTCCCCGCGCACCACCAGGGCGTAGGTGTTGTCGAAGCCGAGCGGGTCGAGCACGTCCAGGCCCAGCGCGGCGTAGCGCTCGCGCACCTCGGGCAGCACGCGGGCCGGATCGGGCGGCACCGGGCGGGCCAGGATGTCGGCCAGCGCCGTGCCCGTGTATTCCACGTACACGTCCAGCTCGCCCGAGAGCAGCCCCTGGTGGCAGAGGTTGGTCCCGCCCAGGTTGAGCTTGCGCTCCACCGCGAAGCCGCGCGACTCCAGGAGCCGGGCCACCATCTCGCCCAGCAGCACCTGCTCGGTGAAGTTCTTGGAGCCCACCACCACCGCCCGCTCGCGCGCCGGCCGCGCGGCGAAGAGGGCCAGGCCCAGCGTGGCCACCAGGGAGGCGGCGAGAAGGGCCGCGGCCCGGAACGGCCGCCGGCTGCGCTCCACCGCGCCCAGCAGTGCATCCACGGCCAGCGCCATCAGCGCGGCCGGGATGGCCCCGGCCAGGATGAGGCGCGTGTCCACGGTGGCGATGCCGCGGAAGACGTAGGTGCCCAGCCCGCCGGCCCCGATGGCGGCGGCGATGGTGGCCGTGCCCACCGAGACCACGGCCGCGATGCGCACGCCGGCCAGGATCACGGGCAGGGCCAGCGGCAGCTCGACCAGGCGCAGGCGCTGGCCGTCCGTCATGCCCAGGGCCGTGGCCGCCTCCACCACCACGCGGTCCACCTGCGCGATGCCGGCGTAGGTGTTCTGCAGGATGGGCAGCAGCGCGTAGAGGATGAGCGCGGTGAGGGCGGTGCGGGTCCCGATGCCGCCCAGCAGCGGGAGCGGGATGAGGAAGCCGAAGAGGGCCAGGCTGGGGATGGTCTGCACCAGGCCGGCCACCGCCAGCAGGGGCCGGGCCAGCCGGCGCAGCCGCGTCATGGCGATGCCCAGGGGCAGGCCGATGGCCACGGCGGCCGCGGTGGAGGCCGCCACCAGCACCAGGTGCTGCGCGGCCAGCGCCAGCAGCTCCGCGCGCCGCGCGGCCAGGAAGGCGAAGAAGCTCACGAGAGGGCCGCGCCCACGAAGTCGCGCACGAAGCCCTCGCGCGGCGCGTCGCGGATCTCTCCCGGCGGCCCGTGCTGCAGCACGCGCCCGCCGTCCATCACCGCCACCTCGTCGCCCAGGCGCAGGGCCTCGGGCACGTCGTGGGTCACCAGCACCACCGTCTTGCGGAGCCGCTCCTGGAGCGCGCGGAACTCGTCCTCCATGCGCCGGCGGGTGAGCGGGTCGAGGGCGCCGAAGGGCTCGTCCATCAGCAGGAGGGGCGGGTCGGCGGCCAGGGCGCGGGCCAGGCCCACGCGCTGGCGCTCGCCGCCCGAGAGCTGGCGCGGGAGCTGGGCCGCGAAGCGGTCGGGCGGCAGGCCCACCAGGTCGAGCAGCTCCCGCGCGCGCCGGCGGCGCCGCTCCTCGTCCCAGCCCAGCAGCCGCGGCACCAGGGCCACGTTGTCGCCCACGTCCAGGTGCGGCAGCAGGCCGCCCTCCTGGATCACGTAGCCGATGCGGCGGCGCAGCGCGATCGGGTCCCAGGCCGTGCTGTCCTGGCCCAGCACGGTGACCGTGCCCTGGTCGGGATCGACCATGCGGTTGACGGTGCGCAGCGCGGTCGTCTTGCCGGAGCCGCTGCGCCCGAGGAGGACCAGCACGCGCCCCTCGGCCACGGCCAGCGACACGCCGTCGAGCGCGGCGTGCCCGCCGAAGCTCTTGTGCACGCCGTCGAGCCGCAGCGCGTTGACGGAAGCGTCCGGAGATGGAATGTTATGCTCCCGCGATGGAGCTGGCCGCCCACATCACCCGCGTCCTCACCCCCCACCTGGGGGAGCACACCGCGGACTCCGTGGCCCGCCACCTCTGCGCCAAGCACGACGTGGGCGAGGGGCCCCTCTCGCCCGAAAAGGCCCAGAAGCTCCAGGACGTGATCCGCCGCGGCCTGGTCGCCTTCGTGGGCGCCGAAAAAGCCGAGCAGCTCGCCCAAGCCTGCATGGACGGACTTTAGTGCTATGCGGTCCGGGCCAAGCCCGGACCGCCGCACTGGGGGCTTGCCGCCGCTTCGCGGCTTTGCCCCCAGACCCCCAAGTTTGCCGTGCCGGCCCTAAGACGCTAGCTTGTCGATCTGGTCCAGGAGCTCCTGGTCCTCGCGCTTCTGGGCCAGCTCGGCTTCCACGTGCTTCCAGCGCAGGACGCCGTTCTTGTCCACCAGGAAGTAGGCGCGCTTGGTGAAGAACTTCTCCTCGTCCAGCACGCCGTAGGCCCGGCCGACGTCCCGCTTGAAGTCGGAGAGCAGGTGGTGCGTCATCTTGTGCTTGCCCTTGAACTCGTTGAGCGTGGGCGTCGAGTCCACGCTGATGGGCAGCACCACGGTGTCCTTGGTCTCGAACTTGCCGTAGTTCTCGCTGATGGAGCAGTTCTCGGCCGTGCAGGTGCCGGTGAAGGCGAGGGGGAAGAAGGCCAGCAGCACGTTCTTCTGGCCCTTGAACTGGCTCAGGGTGACCTGATCGCCGGACGTGGACTTCAGGTTGAAATCGGGCGCCTTGTCGCCGACCTTGGGCTCGGGCATGGGGTCGTTCCTTTCTGATCTGAAACCGCCAGTGTAGTACAGTGGTGCGGGAGGCGTGATGACATCCGAGCTGGGACGCAACGACCCCTGCCACTGCGGATCGGGGAAGAAATACAAGGCCTGCCACCTGGGCCCGGACGAGGCCGCGGCCCGCGAGGCCCGCAGCAAGGCCACCGAGACGGCGTCCGCCGAGGCGCCGGCGGAGGGCGAAAAGGCTCCCGCGGCCGCGCCCAAACACCAGCGTCCGGCGCAGCAGCCCTGGAAGCGCGGCGGCCAGAACACGCGCGGCTTCCAGAAGCACAGCGCGCCGCGCAAGGTGGGCAGCGGCTAGGGCTCAGCGCGGCCGCTCCCGCGGGCGGTATTCGCGGCGGTGGCGGCCAGCCTGGGGGCGGGCGCCAGCAACGTGGCCGCGCAGGCCCACGCCGCCAGCGCCCAACTCATCGCCCGTCTCCGCCTAGCGGCTTCCGGCCGCTCCCGCGCCGGCGCCTTCGAACATCCCCAGCCGCCACATCAGGAAGGTGTAGATGTCGGCGGCCTCGTCGATCTGCTTCGAGACCGGCTTGCCCGCGCCGTGGCCGGCCTTGGTCTCCACGCGGATGAGGATGGGGTTGGGCCCGCCGTTGGCCGCCTGCAGGCGGGCGGCGAACTTCTTGGCCATGCCGGGGGCCACGCGGTCGTCGGTGTCGGCGGTGGTCACCAGCGTGGAGGGGTACTTCTCGCCGTCCTTCACGCGGTGGTAGGGCGAATAGGCGTAGAGGAACTTGAACTGCGCGGGGTCGTCGGCGGAGCCGTATTCGGGGATCCAGAAGCGGCCCACGGTGAAGAGGTGGTAGCGCAGCATGTCCGCCACCGGCACCTGGCACACGGCGGCCCCGAAGAGGTCGGGCCGCTGGGTGATGGCCGCGCCCACCAGCAGGCCGCCGTTGCTGCCGCCCTGGATGGCCAGCTTGTCGCGCCGGGTGTAGCCCTCGCGCACCAGGAACTCGGCCGCGGAGGTGAA
>Ga0111539_10010378_pt1 | contig 11726 bp, 10 predicted proteins | sample RhiMethybrSRZTD1_FD_79667 | JGI IMG/M metagenome (GOLD analysis project Ga0111539, IMG submission 79667) | Populus rhizosphere microbial communities from Tennessee, USA - Rhizosphere MetaG P. TD hybrid SRZTD1 (version 2) (version 2) | ecosystem: Host-associated > Plants > Roots > Rhizosphere >...
CAGCTTCACCTGGGCAGCCTTATTCCGCGCGGCAGGCATCATTTCTGGAGTTTTTTCTGTGGCGGGCAAAGCGGTGGGAGCCGGAGACACCCTGAGTTGCGCTGCGTCCTCTGTTGTTCCCGCAGGAGTCGTGCCGGCTTCCGCTGTGGCCGCCTCGGTGTCGATGGTGGCGATAATTTCACCGCTGGTTACCGTTGTCCCATCGTCTTTGATGATCTTGGCCAGCATCCCCGCAGACGGCGCCGGAAGCTCCAGCACGACCTTGTCAGTCTCGATATCAATCAGGGTTTCTCCGCGGTCAACTTGTTCGCCTTCTCTTTTGTGCCATGAAAGCAGGGTTGCTTCCGCTACGGACTCGGATAACGCCGGAACTTTGACTTCGACGAGCATGGTTCGTCCCCTAGGGTTAAATTTTCTCGCGAAACGCCGCTTCTACAAGTTCATTCTGTTGCAGGTTGTGTTTTGCCAGATATCCCGCTGCCGGGGACGCCGAAGATGGGCGCAAAGCGTAGCCCAAAGCCTGATCCGCGCGCTTGTGTCTAAGCAGGTAATGCTGGATGCGATGCCAGGCCCCCTGGTTTCCAGGCTCTTCCTGGCACCAGAGGATGTCCCCTGCTCGAGGATAGCGGCGGACCTCAACCTCGAAATCTTCATGTGGAAAGGGATACAACTGCTCAATTCGGACGATGGCCACATCTTCGATTTTGTGCTTCCGGCGGTATGTTAACAGGTCATAATATACCTTCCCGGAACAAGTGATGAGCCGCCGTACACCTTTCGGATCGAGTGTTTCAGCTTCTGGAATAACATTCTGGAAGCTGCCTTGTGCGAGGTCTTCGAGGCTCGATACGGATTCCTTGTGGCGCAAGAGACTTTTGGGACTCATGATGACGAGTGGCTTGCGCAGCGGGCGGATCATCTGACGCCGAAGCAGATGAAACATTTGTGCGGGGGTCGACGGAACGCATACCTGAATATTGTATTCAGCGCATAGCTGCAGATAGCGCTCGATGCGCGCTGAGGAGTGCTCGGGCCCTTGGCCCTCGTAGCCGTGCGGAAGCATCATCACCAGCCCGCACAAGCGGCCCCACTTCGCTTCCCCCGATGCGATAAACTGATCTATTACCACTTGCGCGCCATTGGCAAAATCGCCAAACTGCGCCTCCCATATGACAAGCTCATTTGGCTCCGCGGTCGCATATCCGTACTCAAAGGCAAGCACCGCTTCTTCTGACAACACAGAATCAATGATGACGAAATCGGGCTGATCAGGCGAAATATGGCGGAGCGGGATATATATCCCCTCATTCCACCGTTCCCGGTTCTGGTCGTGCAGCACGGCGTGGCGGTGAAAGAAGGTTCCCCGCGCTGAATCCTGACCCGAAATTCGCACTGGATATCCATCCTTCAGAATCGCAGCATAGGCAAGATTTTCCGCCATCCCCCAGTCCATGGGCAGCTTCCCCTCGCTCATCAAACGGCGATCCGCGATGATTTTTTCCACACGCGAATGCAACTTGAATTTTGAAGGAATATCCGTCAACCGCTCGGCCAAATGCCTCAATTCGATCAAGGGCAGCCCCGTCTGCGCCTTGACATTCCATTTCCCACCCTTCTGGAATGGTTTCCAGTCCACCGCATCGGGGGAACTGTATCCGTAGACGATGGTTTTGTTGGGGTTGCGTCCTGCATCCATGTCGTCACGATAGGCCTTAACCATCAGTTCTGCCTGGCCAGAATCAATGACGCCTTCGGTTTCCAGTTTATCGGCGTAAAGTTTGCGCGTGCCGGGATGACGGCCGATAATTTTATACATCAATGGTTGCGTAACCATTGGTTCGTCCTGCTCGTTGTGGCCCAGTGCGCGAAAACAAACCATGTCGACGACCACATCCTTATGAAATGTCATCCGGAAATCAAGCGCGATTTCAGTCGCCATGATGACAGCTTCCGGATCGTCGCCGTTGACGTGAAAGATGGGTGCCTCGATCATCTTAGCCACGTCGGTGGAATAAAGCGTCGAGCGTGTGTCGCGCGGATCAGAAGTGGTGAAACCGATTTGATTGTTGATAATGATATGCACCGTACCGCCGGTTCCATAACCTCGCGTCTGCGACAGGTTCAGGGTTTCCATTACTACGCCCTGGGCCGAGAATGCCGCGTCGCCATGCAGCAGCACGGGTAGCGCCCGATCACCCTCTTTGTCCTTGAGTCGGTGTTGCCGTGCGCGCACCGAGCCTTCCACTACCGGGTCGACGATCTCGAGGTGAGAGGGATTGAATGCCAGCGAGAGACGCATCATTCCGCCGGGCGTCGATACCGCCGAAGAAAAACCTTGGTGGTACTTGACGTCGCCTTCGGTAAGTTCCGGGCCGTGCTTACCTTCGAATTCCTGGAATAAATCGGCTGGCAGCTTGCCCAAGGTGTTGACTAGCACGTTGAGCCGACCGCGATGCGCCATGCCGATAATGGTCTGCCGCACGCCCATCCCTCCGGCTCGCTGGAGCAGATTGTCCAACAAGGGAATCAGGCTTTCGCCGCCTTCCAGCGAAAAGCGTTTCTGCCCGACATACCGCGCGTGCAGATATTTTTCCAGTCCTTCAGCTGCATTTAGCCGCTCGAGAATATGGCGCTTGTACTCCTGCGGGTAGTCCGGTTTGGCGCGCGCTCCTTCGATGCGATTTTGTATCCAGCGTTTTTGCTCGGTATCGGTAATGTACATGTACTCGACGCCGATGGTGCCGCAATAAGTCTTCCGCAGAATCTGAAGAATTTCGCCCAGCCGGGCGCGGGGTGGGCCGATCAATGAACCGGTGCCGAAAACAGTGCTCATATCTGCGTCGGTCAGTCCGTAATAGCCAGGGTCTAGTTCTGGGACGTGCGGTTTCTCCTGATGCTTGAGAGGATCGAGGTCTGCCTGACGCACGCCGAGGAAGCGGTAGGCATTGATGAGCTGCAACACCGATATCTGCTTGCGTTCGGCAGTCAGGCCGTATTCATCCTGTCCCGTTGGGGGGACGGCGGCTTCCTGGGCAGGAGATGGTTCTTCACCGAGCCGACCAAACGATTCGACTACCCGGAAGCGCGATGCGTCTGCCGCCTGTTCCGCCGCTGAGCGTTGCAACTTGTCAAAGTATTCGTGCCACTCCGGCGGAACCGACCCCGGATTTTGCAGGTAAGCCCCGTAAAGCTCTTCAATGAAAGGCGCATTTGCGCTAGACAGCAGCGAATCTTCGAACAGTGGGTTCATGGCAGATACCTTGCCGCTAGGCAGTATTGGTTACTCGCGTAACGCAAGCGGTACGACATCGCGTGTCACCGCGCCCGTGTAAAGTTGACGAGGACGACCGATCTTGCGATCCGGGTCTGCGATCATTTCACTCCACTGCGCGATCCAGCCCACCGTACGTGCCGTGGCAAATATCGCGGTGAACATGGAAGAAGGTATACCAAGCGCGCGCTGTACGATGCCGGAGTAGAAGTCCACATTCGGGTAGAGTTTACGGGATATGAAGTATCCGTCTTCCAGCGCTATTTTTTCCAGCTTGAGTGCAAGTTTGAACAAGCGATCGTCGTGCAGCCCGAGTTCGTCCAATACGTCGTGGCAGGTTTCTCGCATCAATTTTGCCCGGGGATCGAAATTTTTGTAAACCCGGTGACCGAACCCCACTAGGCGGAAAGGGTCGTTCTTGTCCTTGGCCCGGGCAATATATTCACCAATACGCGATTCATCGTGAATTTCCTCGAGCATGTTCAGGCACGCCTCGTTGGCCCCGCCATGCGCGGGCCCCCATAGGCAAGCGATACCGGCGGAAATGCAGGCGAACGGATTTGCGCCACTGGAGCCGGCGAGCCGTACGGTGGAAGTAGAGGCATTCTGCTCGTGATCGGCATGCAGGATCAGAATGCGATCCAGCGCATGCGCCAGTACCGGGTTGGGTTTGTATTCCTCCGCGGGAGTAGCGAACATCATATGCATGAAATTTTCAGCATAGGTTAGGCTATTGCGGGGATAGATGAAAGGCTGGCCGACGTTGTATTTGTATGCCATGGCGGTAATGGTGGGCAGCTTCGCAACCAGACGGAACGCAGATAATTCCCTGTGCGAGGCGTCCGATATGTCCATCGCATCGTGGTAAAACGCCGACAACGCACCCACGACGCCGACCATTACCGCCATTGGGTGGGCGTCCCGCCGGAAACCGGTGTAAAAGCGCGCCAACTGCTCATGCACCATTGTGTGTTCCTTGATCGTGTAATCGAACGATGCCTTTTGCTCTTTGTTGGGCAGTTCTCCATTCATCAGCAAATAGCAGACTTCCATGAAGTCACACTGCTCCGCGAGTTGTTCAATAGGGTAGCCGCGATAGAGCAGAACGCCTTCATCGCCGTCAATAAAAGTTATCTTGGAATTGCTGCTGGCAGTGGAAAGAAAGCCGGGATCATAGGTAAAGATGCCGCCTTTGGCTTGTAACGTGCGGATATCCACTACATCCGGCCCCATCGTGCCGGATAGAACAGGAAATTCCAGTGGCTCGCTTCCGTCACCGAGATCGAGCATCGCGTTACATTTGTGTTCCATATTGTCTTATTCCCTGGTGATAATGAATTCCAAAAGCTAAATGGCCTGCAACAAGCTCAGTACATACTGCAGCCTAGTGTCTGCGGCTTTCTTTTTCAGCGCAATCATATCCCATAAGTCGTTATCGGAAAGGTCCAGCAACATTTCGAATTGCCGCCGCTCGGCTTCGCCAAGGTTGACGTAATGCTCGTCCATAAACCGCAGTAGCGTAAGATCCAGTTCCAGCAATCCGCGCCGGCAGCGCCAGCGCGCTCGCTCCAGTTGTTTCATACCGTTCGTTTCACCATCATATCCTTGATACTTTCGATCGCGTTGGTCGGGTTCAAACCTTTGGGACACACATCCGCGCAATTCATGATTGTGTGGCAGCGGAACAGGCGATACGGGTCTTCGAGATAATCCAGGCGCTCGGCGGTTGCCTGATCGCGGCTGTCGGCCAGAAAGCGATAGGCTTGTAGCAATCCGGCTGGCCCGACAAATTTATCAGGATTCCACCAGAATGAAGGACATGCTGTGGAGCAGCAGGCGCAGAGGATGCACTCATATAACCCGTTAAGTTGAGCCCTGTCTTCGGGGGACTGCAGCCGCTCGGTTTCTGGTGGAGGATCATTATTGATGAGATAGGGCTTTATCGAATGATACTGCTTGAAGAATTGGGTCATGTCCACGATCAGGTCGCGTATCACGGGAAGGCCTGGCAAGGGGCGCAGTTCCACGGGCTCCTTCAACCCCACGAGTGGCGTGATGCAGGCCAAGCCGTTGCGACCGTTGATGTTCATCCCATCCGAGCCGCACACCCCTTCGCGGCAGGAGCGACGCAGGCTCAGGCTATCGTCCACCGTCTTGATGCGCTCCAGCGCGTCCAACAGCATCCGATCGGCTGGCTCGAGCTCAATGTCATAATCCTGCATGTAAGGCGTCGCGTCCTTGTCCGGGTCAAAGCGGTAAATGGAGAATCTCATGGTCTATTCCTCCGATATGGGAATCATCATTACGCGATTTAGTACGTCCTTGCCTTCGGAACGAACGATTCTACCGTCAGAGGTTTCAGGCGCACGGGTTTATAGTCCAGGCGTCTGCCCTCACTGAAATACAACGTATGCTTGAGCCACTTGTCATCATCCCGTTCGGGAAAGTCATCACGTGCATGGGCCCCGCGACTTTCTGTCCGGGCCTCCGCCGACACCATGGTAGCCATCGCAACCTCGACCAGGTTATCTAGTTCGAGAGCTTCTACCCGTGCCGTGTTGAATACCCGACTCTTGTCGCCAATTGACGTTCGGCTGGCACGTTCTGCGATGCCGCTCATTTCTGCCACGCCCTTCGTGAGCATGTCGGGAAAACGAAATACACCACAATGGGTCTGCATGGTTTTGCGCATCGCATTGCTTACCTGCGCCACGCTTTCGCCATCCTTCTGGCTCTCCAATCGGCTCAGCCTGGCCAAGGACTTGTCGGCAACGTCCGGTGGCAAATCCTTATGATGCTGATTTTTTTTTAGATCCTCTATAATCTGATTGGCGGCCGCACGGCCGAACACCAGAATATCGAGCAGCGAATTTGTTCCCAGCCGATTGCCTCCATGTACGGATACGCAGGCACACTCCCCAGCGGCGTAAAATCCCTGGACAACTTCCTCTGGTCCCGTCTTGTATGGGGCGACCACTTGCCCATGAAGGTTGGTCGGGATGCCGCCCATCATGTAATGTGCAGTGGGTACAATGGGTATTGGCTCCTTTATCGGGTCCGCATTCGCAAATTTCATCGCGATTTCGCGTATCCCCGGTAGTCGCGTCTTGATAACATCCGCATCTAGATGGTCGAGCTTTAGCAGGAGGTGATCAGCATCCCTGCCACATCCTCGCCCAGCCTGTATTTCCATTGTCAGGGCGCGGGACACCACATCGCGACTCGCGAGGTCCTTGGCATGAGGGGCATAGCGTTCCATGAAGCGCTCCCCGTCCTTGTTGAGCAAATAGCCGCCTTCGCCGCGCACTGCCTCGCTGATGAGTACGCCAACCCCATACACGCCTGTGGGGTGGAATTGCCAGAACTCCATGTCTTCCAGCGGGATGCTGGCTCGCGCCGCCATGCCGAGGCCATCACCCGTATTGATAAACGCATTGGTGCTGGCGCTGAATATGCGTGCCGCTCCCCCAGTGGCGAACAGTGTGGCCCGTGCCTGCATCGCCATGACTTCACCGGTTTCAATATCCAGCGCCGTCACCCCGCAAACGTCGCCTTCCTTATCACGAATCAGATCCAGCCCCATCCATTCTATGAAAAACTGGGTGTTCGCCTGCACATTGCGCTGGTAGAGCGTGTGCAGCATGGCGTGGCCGGTACGATCGGCTGCCGCGCATGAGCGCGTTGCCTGCGCGCCCCCGAAATTTTGCGACTGCCCTCCAAACGGACGCTGGTAAATTTTCCCATTGTCGAGGCGGTCGAACGGCATGCCGAAATGCTCCAGTTCATACACCACCTCGCTAGCCTGGCGGCACATGAACTCAATCGCGTCCTGGTCGCCGAGATAGTCCGAGCCCTTTACCGTGTCATACATGTGCCAGTGCCAGTTATCCTCCGTAACGTTGCCGAGGGCCGCCGCTATTCCCCCCTGGGCCGCGACGGTATGCGAACGGGTGGGAAATACCTTGGATAATACCGCGACCTTTAGTCCCGCTTCCGACAGTTGCAATGCGGCTCGCATACCTGCGCCGCCGGCGCCAACGATAACCGCATCAAATTTTCTCGTAACGATTGCCACGCTAACTCACGCCCTCCATAAAATTTCAGCCGACCACACGATATAAAACAGCAGGGATAGAATGACGAGTATCTGCAACGTGAGGCGCACGCCCGTGGCGTGAACATAATCCATCAGGATATTGCGAACCCCGATCCACGCATGCCAGAAGAGGCTGACAAGAAACAGAAATGCCGCGATACGCATCCATTGATTGGCGAATACGGCCTTCCACCCGGCATAACCCTGGGGCGGAGCAACGAGTAGCCCTCCCGCCAGGCAGAGGATAAAGACTGCCATCACAACCGCTGTGACGCGTTGCCCGAGCCAATCGCGCAACCCATAATTCGCGCCGGTGGTCAACCGCACCGTGCGCTTTACCATATCAGGACGCCAATTAGGACGGTGATTATAACGCCTGCAACCAATACTACTTTGCTGGTCAGACGGGCCTGCTCGAGTTCGATGCCATAATGGAGATCAAGCGCAACAAAACGGATGCCGGCGCAGAAATGATGTACGAAGAACCACAACGATAGCAGTAGCCCAACCTTGGCCAACGGGCTGGTCAAAATAGCTTGTAGTCGAGCATATTTCTCAGGAGAGCTAAGGGCCATCTCCAAGCCACAAAGAAAGGCAGGGATACCCGGGAAGAATAGTAGCGCGCCGGTTAAGCGGTGCAGCAGCGATACCATCGCTGGCGCTGGCTGCTTGATGCGAAGTAAATTGAGGTACTTGGGGCGGTTTTTCGGCAATTTTAGGCTTTTCCCGGGTTCCATTCGGCGCTGGCTTAGTTTAGACGGTAATATCCACCGATTCAACCAAGCCGAGCTAAAAGAAAGCCAGTAGGTCCCCCTTCGAATCCTGCCCGCGATAATATGGGATATCGACGCGATGGCAATTTGACAGCGAAGGTGAATGTTTTTATAGTCCCGGTTCATTTGCCGGTGCTGAACATTGTTTCCAGTACGAATGACGAATGAAATTAGAGCGCATTCTACCGGTTGAGAATCAATAACCTTGACGGTAACGTCGATCTCCGGACACCACCCGGAATTTTTTCTGTAGTGGCATCTCCTACAGGAGCGTAAGAATGCGTCATCCCATTCGCGTCGCAATTACCGGCGCTGCTGGCCAGATCGGATATAGCCTGTTGTTCCGCGTTGCCGCAGGGGAGATGCTCGGCAAGGATCAGCCCGTCATCCTGCAATTGCTGGACATACCCCAATTGCTGCCCTCGCTCAAGGGCGTGGTAATGGAGCTGGAAGACTGCGCCTTCCCGCTATTAGCCGGCGTTACCATGACTGAGGATCCCAAAGTGGCTTTCCGCGACGCGGGAATCGCCTTATTGGTGGGAGCGCGCCCGCGCAGCAAAGATATGGAACGCAAGGATCTGCTGGAGGCGAACGGTGCCATATTCAGCGCTCAAGGCCGAGCCCTGGATGAAGCCGCGCGTCGGGATGTCAAGATCCTGATAGTAGGTAATCCCGCAAACACCAACGCGTACATTGCCATGAAGAATGCGCCGGGGCTTAAGCCCGTCAATTTTTCCGCAATGGTGCGGCTGGATCACAATCGCGCTTTGTGGCAGCTCGCAGTCAAGGTCGGGCGTCCCGTTTCGACTGTAAGAAAGATGATCGTATGGGGCAATCACTCATCGACGCAATATCCTGACTTAACGCATGCGGAGCTGGATGGGGACAGAGCTATAGACCTCATTGATGACCCTGCATGGATCGAAAGCCATTTCATCCCTGTGGTGCAGAATCGCGGTACCGATGTTATCCGGACGCGTGGATCGTCCAGCGCAGCCAGCGCCGCAAATGCTGCCATCGGGCATGTCCGCGACTGGGTTTTTGGCACGCAGGAGAATGACTGGGTATCGATGGCCGTTCCTTCTGATGGAACCTATGGCATTCCTGGCGGCGTCATATATGGTTTTCCTGTTCTATGCACGGGGGGGCGGTACTCGATCGTCCCCGATCTGGAAATCAGCCCGTCCAGCCGGGAAAAAATGGAAATCACATATCGGGAGCTGGTGGAAGAGCGCGATTCAGTGAAGCATTTATTGCCGTAAGAACCTCCCGGGCGGTTGAACCCGTTTTCGTTAATGATCTCCTCAGCAGGTTTCCGCTTTCGCGCCGCGCTTGGTCAGGAAAAGCCTTTACAGGTGGCTGGTTGTGTTAATGCCTATTCGGCGCTCCTGGCCGAGCGTATAGGCTTTAGGGCGCTCTATCTGTCCGGCGGGGGCGTGTCAGCCGCGTCCCTGGGTCTTCCGGACCTGGGTATTTCAACTCTTGATGATGTGCTGACCGACGTACGGCGGATTACCGACGCGACGAACCTGCCCTTGCTGGTGGACGCGGATACAGGCTTCGGCGCAAGCGCTTTTAATATCGCGCGCACGGTGAAATCCTTGATTAAATCTGGCGCTGCTGCGATGCATATTGAGGATCAGGTACAGGCCAAGCGCTGTGGCCATCGCCCCGGTAAAATGCTTGTAAGCGAGTCGGAAATGGTCGACCGTATCAAGGCGGCGGTGGATGCCAGAGCGGATCCCGGATTCGTTCTCATGGCGCGAACGGATGCGCTGGCCGTGGAAGGATTTCAATCCGCGGTTGACCGGGCGTGCGCATATGTGGAGGCGGGCGCGGACATGATTTTTCCCGAAGCGGTGGCCAAACTCGACCTTTATGGGAAGTTCGCGGCGGCGGTCGAAGTGCCCATTCTTGCGAACATTACCGAGTTCGGTGCGACCCCCCTTTATACCGTCGAGGAATTGGCCAAAGTCGATGTCTCGCTGATTCTATATCCGCTTTCTGCATTTCGCGCCATGAGCGCTGCCGCCCTTAACGTTTACCGCACCATCCGCCGCGAAGGGTCCCAGAAAAACGTGGTTGCCGACATGCAGACTCGTAGCGAGCTATACGATTTTCTCGATTACCATTCGTACGAGGAAAAACTGAACACGCTGTTTTCTGAATCCGGTGGAAAAGCCGAAAATGAGTAAACCTGAGGAGAACACTCCTTTTAGCACCAAGAAGTCAGTCGTACTATCCGGCGTGGTCGCGGGCAATACCGGCATTTGCAGCGTGGGCAGGACTGGAAACGACCTCCACTATCGCGGCTACGACATTTTGGACATCGCGGATAGTTGCGAATTCGAAGAGATTGCCTATCTGCTGGTGCATGAAAAATTGCCCACCTTGAACGAACTGGCTGCGTATAAGAAAAAGCTTGAACGCTTCCGCGACTTGCCTGGCCGCGTTAAGACGGTCCTGGAAACGATACCTGCAACGGCTCATCCGATGGACGTGCTGCGCACTGGCGTTTCCGTGCTCGGCACAGTGTTGCCTGAAGCGGAGAACCATTCCATAGAAGGCACCCGTGATCTGGCCGACATGCTGCTGGCGTGTCTGGGCTCCATGCTGCTTTACTGGTACCACTATTCCCACGACCTTCGCCGCCTCGATCTTGAAACCGATGAGGATTCCATTGGCGGGCATTTTCTGCGCCTGCTCCACGGGAAGCCTCCGCCCGCGTCCTGGGTGAGGGCAATGCACACCTCTCTTGTGCTCTACGCGGAGCATGAGTTCAATGCGTCCACTTTTACCGGGCGCGTCATTGCCAGCACCGGCTCGGACTTCTATTCCGCCATTACCGGAGGCATCGGCGCGTTACGCGGGCCCAAGCACGGTGGCGCTAATGAAGCTGCGTTCGATATCCAGAAGCGCTACGACACCCCGGAGGAAGCCGAAGCAGATATTCGCCGCCGTGTGGCGAACAAGGAAATCGTAATCGGGTTTGGCCATCCAGTCTATACGGTTGCCGATCCGCGCAACCGGGTCATTCGTGAGGTAGCGAGGAAGCTGTCGATGGAGGCGGGAGACACGAAAATGTTTGATATTGCGGCACGGCTGGAGACAGTGATGTGGGACATCAAGAAAATGTTTCCCAATCTCGACTGGTTTTCCGCGGTCAGCTATCACATGATGGGCGTGCCTACAGCCATGTTCACCCCGCTGTTCGCCGTTGCCCGTACCAGCGGCTGGGCGGCACACATCATCGAGCAGAGGATCGATAACAAGATCATCCGGCCATCAGCAAATTACATTGGACCGGAGGAACGGGAGTTTGTGCCCATTGCGGTACGCAACGGTTGAGCATTATGAAGCGCGGAAATAGTAAAAGCGTAGTCGAGAATTAGGCTTATTGAGCCGGCTGGGGTGCCACCCGAAGCCAGCCGCGTGGGCAATTCCTGACATAGGGATAATACCCTTCGGGTTCGCCGCAATAATGCCAGTAATAGCTGCCTGCCGCTTCAGGCTGAGATGGCAAGGGCTGTGGTTGCTGTATATAAACGGGAGGTGGTGCTGGCACCGCAATAACCGGCGCCGGCGG
>Ga0111539_10010379_pt1 | contig 11725 bp, 10 predicted proteins | sample RhiMethybrSRZTD1_FD_79667 | JGI IMG/M metagenome (GOLD analysis project Ga0111539, IMG submission 79667) | Populus rhizosphere microbial communities from Tennessee, USA - Rhizosphere MetaG P. TD hybrid SRZTD1 (version 2) (version 2) | ecosystem: Host-associated > Plants > Roots > Rhizosphere >...
GCGGCCGGCTCGGCCGTGGCCGTCGGCGAGGCGTCGCCGCGCTACACCGTCTACCCCATCTACCGTGGGGTCCCGGCTCGGATCGCCGCATCGCTACCGGATGTGCGGCTGATCTACGTCGTTCGTGAGCCGGTCCAGCGGATGCGATCACACTACGTCGACAGGATCATCCACGGCATCGAAGAACAGCCGATCGAGGAGGCTCTGCTGAACGACCCGTTCTACCTCAGCTCGAGCAGCTATACGCTCCAGATGAAGCAATACCTCGAGCACTTCTCGCGCGATCAGATGCTGATCATCACGTCCGAAGATCTGAGACGGGATCGGGCTGGTGTCCTCTCGCGCGTCTTCGGATTCCTCGGCATGGATCCGGGCTGGCGATCCGACGTCTTCGAAGAGGAATTCCTCCCGACGGACACGCGACGCGCGCCTCGCGGCGGCTTTCGCAAGATCTGGTATTCGCCGATCACCCGCCGGATCGCGCCGTTCTTGCCCGAGGTTTTCAAGGATCGGTTCCGATCCGCCACGTCTCGTTCGATCGATGAGGGGCACGTGACGGTGACCCCTGCCCTTCGCAAGCGACTCGAGGCACGGCTTCGCGACGATGTGATCGGTCTCTACGACATCATCGACGACCCACGGTTCGACGGCTGGGGTATCGCGTAGCGTGCTTGGCCCAACCCGTCCGGATGAGGCCCTGTGCGGATCCTGATCGCGCACTCGCGCTATCTGTCGGGCTGGACGTCGGGCGAGAACAGCGTCGTGCGCGACGAGGAGAGGCTCCTGACGGAAGCGGGGCACGACGTCACGACATGGACCCCAGCGCCGGAACCGGAGGGATCTCGGGCGCGCCTTGGCGCCTCGGCGATCTGGTCGCGCTCGGCTGCCGCGAAGGTTCGGGACCTGATCAACGATCACGAACCGGAGATCGTCCATCTTCACAACCTCTTCCCGATGCTCTCGCCCGCTGTGCTGCGAGCAGCGACCGATGCAGGGAGCAAGGTCGTGATGACCCTGCACAACTACCGGCTGTCATGCCTTCCCGCGACCTTCATGCGCGACGGTGAGGTCTGCGAGCTGTGCCTCGGGCGGTTGCCTTGGAGAGGAGTCATGTATCGCTGCTACCGCGAATCCCTTCCCGGCAGCGCTGCCCTGGCGGGCTCGCTCGGTCTTCATCGGGCAATCCGGAGCTTCGAGCGCGTTTCGCTCTTCCTGCCCGTCAGTCACTTCCTCAAGGAGAAGCACATCGAGGCCGGATTGCCCCCCGATCGCATGTACGTCAAACCGAACTTCTGTTGGCCCAAGCCCCGCCGAACGGGTCTCGGCGAGTATTTCCTGTACGCGGGCCGGCTTTCGCCGGAAAAGGACGTGGCCACGCTCTTGGACGGCTGGAGGGCGATCCAAGAACCGCTGATCGTCGTCGGCGATGGTCCCGAGCGCCAGAAGCTGGAGCAAAGCGCACCGAGGAACGTCGAACTCAGGGGAAGCGTCCCGCCGGAGGAAGTCACGCGGTTGCTGGGAGCGGCTCGCGCACTTGTCTTCCCCTCACGATGGTACGAAGGAGCCCCGAGGGCAATCATCGAGGCTTACGCTGCAGGCGTGCCGGTGATCGGAACCGCCATCGGAGGGATCGAGGAGCTCATCGACCACGGCGTCTCTGGGCTGCTCGTCCCCCCGAAGAACTCCGCGGCGTGGTTCGACGCGGTTGATCAGATCATGAGTCCGGCGACCGCAGTCCGGCTTGCTACTGGAGCACTCGATCTGTGGTCGAAGCGGTACAGTCCTTCGAAGGGACTCGTGGACTTGGAATCAGCCTATCGATTGGCATTGACGGGAGCCGAACGGCGAGACGAGTAGGTTAGAACCCACGACACATACGACAGCCGCGCTCACGAGCAGTCGGAACTCAATACGCATTCAGAGGTCGCGGCGATCCGAGCGATACGGACATCGATCATGACGCGAGATCATCCCATCACCACGGAGCCGCCCGATCGTGTCATCTTCATCCATATTCCCAAGGCAGCGGGCACGACGATCGATGCGATCGCGGTCAGGCAGTACCGCCGACGGGAGATCCTGCGGATCCCAGGCGGCATAGGAAGGACGCATCTCCCCCAACTAGTAGATGCGACCACGATCCGGTTTGTCATTGGCCACGTTGACTACGGCATTCATCGTCAGCTGCCAGGCAGGAACACTTACATCACGATGATGAGGGAGCCAATAAGACGCGTTCTGTCTTTGTATCGGTACATCGTCTCCAGCCCGCAGCATGCCCTACACGACGTTGTGAAAAACCAAGATCTCATCGATTTCGTTTCAGGTGCAGCGGATACTGCAGAGATCGTGAATGGTCAGACCCGACAGATCGCTGGGTTGGCACAAGGATCGCCGAACCGAGGCACTTTGGCGCTTGCCCAACGGAACTTAGCCGAGAACTTCGTAGCGGTTGGAATCGCTGAACGCTTCGACACGAGCATGATCCTCTTCAGGAGGAGGCTTCATTGGCAGATGCCGTTCTACGTCGCGAAGAACGTCACGCGTAGCGGTTCTCTCGACCTTCCAACGAAGGAAGCAATCGCGCTCATCCGGAGCCGGAATGCTCTCGATTCCGAACTGTATCGATTTGCCAACAACTTGTTGGATGAGCAGATTCATCGCGAACGGTTCTTTCGTGCAGAGGTGACAGCGTTTCGCCTGCTCAACTCAGCAGCGCGCACCTCTCGCGTGCGACGTGCCCGAACACGGGCCGTCGATAGTGCGCCTCCCTAACCGAGAGTCTTGATCATGGTGAAGTGATCCACCCTTCCACATCGTCTCCAACTGTGACCCAGACCCTCAACGATGAGACGGGAATCGCTCAGCTGCCGCTTTCAAGAGTGGAGTCGCGGCACGGTACAAGGCTGCCTCCGGCGCCACAGAACGCCCCTCTCGGGCGATCTGGCGCTCGAAGACCTCCTGAGCAAAAGAGTGCAGGGCGACATCAAACTCTTCTCGGCGTCTGATCAATTCGACGGCATAATCGGATACCTCGATGGTTCGACCCACGTTCCTGGTGATGTAGAACGGTCGACGCAACGCCAATGCTCGGCGAATCAATACGAAACTCTCTGCAAATCTCTCCGTAAGGCCGACAACCAGGAAGTCAGAAAGATTGCGCTGCGCTTCCTCGAGGGCACCCTGGTCGAGGGGGCCATCTGCCCGATCGCAGAGTTGACGAGTCTGACGACTGACTTGCTGACCCACCCAAAAGCGCTCAACGTACTCCTCTAGTCCGACGTTGCCCTGAACCATCATTTCGTTAAGACGGTGAGCCTTGTTCGCGAGGACGTACTTATACGCCGAGACGACTCTGGCAACTGGCTCGCGAACTATGGTCACGTATCGACACGGGCGGGGAATACGTCGATGCACACCGTAGGGCACATGGCCATAGAGCAACCGAACGTGCGCCATCCGATCCCGCGCGAAAGTTTGCTCGATCGCATCAGGCTTTCCAAAAATATCGGCACGGACCGTTTGGCTCACTGGATAATTCCATCGCAACGACGTGGCGAGCGTGGTACCACCAGTCTTCGGCAGATGCAAGAAGACCAAACAGAAGTCATCCCTATACGCCCTTCCCCGCCGCGACCGCTTCGGGCGATTCAGTAACATCGCATCCTCCGACGTGTTGCTCCAGCCCGCTGCTCCCTCAATCGGACTCGAGCAGTGACGAGAACGATACGAAGATTAGCAATCCCACCTCGTCATCATGGGCGATGATCAAGTGGGAGTTCGTCCTCTAGCTCGAAGATCTCCACTGTTGCCGTACCCACTTTGCCCACAGCGATACCGCCAGCAGCATTGGCGAGCAGGGACGCGTCCTCCAGGCCGGCACCCTTTGCGAGCCCCAGGGACAAAGCCGCCGCTACGGTGTCGCCGGCGCCGGTAACGTCAAATACATGGCGCCTGCGCGCGGAAATGTGATGCGGCTTGCTTCCCGCGCGGAAAAGCGTCACGCCTTGTGATCCTCGGGTTAGCAGGACTGCGGCGCCCTCGAGTACTGACTGTAGCCGAACCATGTCGTCCTCAAGAACGCCCGCCCCGGGGCCCAGTGACTCGATTGCCAGTTGGGCTTCCATGACATTCGGGGTCAGGACAGTCGCTCTCGCATACCTTGCGTAGTCACGTCCTTGAGGATCGACGACAACGGGCTTCTCCTGCTCACAGGCGGCCTCAATCAACCTGCGACTGAGGTCGCCGGTGAGGCATCCCTTGCCATAGTCAGACAGAAGCAGACAGTCTGCTGCCACCAATCGCTCGGCAACGAGATCGAACAGGGAAGACTCAATTTCAGCTGGGACATCCTCGCGGTCCTCCCGATCGATCCGGAGGACCTGCTGGGAGCCCCCGATGACCCGAGTCTTCGTTGTCGTGGGTCGTTCGCTATCCACGAGCCGATGATCGATTCCGAACTCCGTCATGAGGCTCCGCAGAACCCCAGCCTCGTGATCCCGGCCGACAACACCGACAAGCACAGCGTCTGCCTTCAGCGACGCGAGATTTGCAGCGGCGTTGCCCGCGCCTCCCAATGCGTACGTGTTCTCTCTGAACTCGACGATGGGAACCGGAGCCTCGGGTGAGATGCGATCAACATCCCCCCAGACGTATTCGTCGAGCATGACGTCGCCGACGACGAGTACGGTAACCGTTTCGGAAAAGTTCAGGGGTCTCATTAAGGCCGACGATGGGATCGGTTGCTCATCATACGGCCGATCGGCCCAGAAGCCTCGCGGCACATGATGAGTGCGCCGAGTTGTCTCATCGATTAGTCCTTCGCAACAAGAGACGTTATCGCACGAACAACGGCTGCAACGGGGATGTTCAGGATGCAATGCGGAGTCAGCGCCCTGCATCCTTCGATGCACCCAGCGCTCGGAAAATCGGGTTGGACTATTCGATGAGGGACACCCCACGGCCCGAACCGCACGGGCGAATTTGCGTGAAGGTCATCTCCACCCTTTGGGTGGCAAGAGATCTCCACCACTGGGACACCGGCCGCTGCGGCCAGGTGCATCGTTCCGGCATCATTGCCATAGAACAGGGAGCATCGCTCGAGTACCGCAGCCGCCTCTCTCAGGGTGGCCCTGTTCGTCAGGTCGAGCACTGGCCGATCGACGCGCGCTACGAACTCCGACGCGCGCCTCTCGTCTGCAGCACCGCCGACAACAACGAGACTCGATCCTTGATCGTAAGCCCAGCGCCCTACTGCTGCGAACCTTTCAACCGGCCACATCCTCCTGGGGCTCCCGGCACCCAGTCCGATGGCCGCGATCGGACGGTCGGTGGCGGATACCGATGATGCCTCAGCAAAGGCGACATCACCATCCGAAAGCCAAGACTCCAGACCGAGATGCGAAGTTGGCTGTATTTGAAGAGCCGTAAGGATCCCGAGGTTTCGTTCGACCTCGTGTTTCACCGATCGGTCGCAGATCGAAGAGGTAAAGAGCTCATCGTAGCCTCCATTACGTTTCGCTCTTAACGACGAGACGTGCTCGGAGTAGCCGACTCGTTGGGATGCTCCACTGAGGTACGCCAAGATGGAGGCCTCATGGCTATCCACTCCCCAGCGAGGAACAAGAGCAATATCGAAATGCGTACCACGGAAGTGCAGTCGTGCGGCTTTGAACGCTGCCATTCGTCGGATCAATGGACGCCACCACGTTTCAGTTGTGGCCCTCGGAGGTGCGATGTCCACGGTCACGACGCGGTCCACATAGGGACATGTCTCGACGACATTGAAAGCTCGCGGGGCGACGACCAATGTCACTACTGACCGAGGCAGCGCATTCCTCAACTCTCTCAGCATCGGGCCTGTCATGATGACGTCACCGATCCCATCGGGCCTCACGACTAGGATGCGAGCATCGTCGTTAACGACCACGTCTGAGCCCGCAGGCTTATTGGTGACGCCAAGCACTCGGGCCACGGCCATCGTCGCCCGAGGCGACGTTAGCCGAGCCACGATCCGGACGAGAACCGAAGCGGCAAGCTTCGCCATTCGCTTCCGCGCCGAGCTATTCAAGAGCTCGTCGCACCAGCGACCGTTTCCACGTACTGGCTCCATGTCGCGTCGCGCAGTGCAATGAGACGTTCTCGTTCATCGCCCCGACGGATCATCAGTATTTCCAATTCCTCGACGAGGTTCCCAATCTGCGGATCCTTGACGTATCTGAAAGGTACTCCGATCGGCTGCAACATCAGCATGCGTGTATCCGTGCCCACCGAGATGGCGGGGATTCCTAGACTGGCCAAGGCAACGGCCGCATGGATGCGATTGGTCACGGCAGCCTTGCTCCGACGGATCAACGCAACGTAGCTCTCGATACTCGTCGGTAGGAATCGCGGCAGCGCCGCGTTCAGGTACCCCGCGGCCTCATACTCATTCTGGTCGTGACAAAGAAACACCACTTGGTGCCTCCGGGACAGACTCTCGATCAGCGCCTTGGCTGTTGCCATCCATCGATCACTGTCGATGCGCTGACCCCAGCTCCAATGGCCGGCGCCCGGCATGTAGTTGAACAGCACCACATCCTGTTCGTCCGCGGGAGGGGCGGTGAAGCGTCGTCCCACCAGGAAGGCGCTGCACGGTATCGTCGGGATCGTGTATCCAAGAGGCTTCGCAAGCCCGGCATAGAGCTCGTCCCTTGCAGTCACGACACGGCTCGAAGATAGGACGTTACGGATGAAGGCCGCATCGGACGGATCCATGATGGCATCGGGCTGGTTCTCCCACGGGTAAGCTGAGCCGGCAGCGAGAGTCAGCACCGGGATACGTGGTGAGATCCGAGCGACGACATGCTCCCACAACGTAGTTGCCCAGACACTACGATGGCATCCGGGCCACATCATCGGCGCACCGCAGTGGACGATCGCGTCCATCTTGTCGAAATGACTTCCACCGAAACCGTGCAACAACAGGCTCGCACGGGTCTTGACGAGTGTCGTGGTGGCTTGACCCCGAGGAACATGATCGAGCAGTTCGAGCCACCGAAGGGGATGCCACATCGGATACACGGAGAACGGTTTGTGCTTGTTGATGGCGAAGAAGCGAACGTCCGCGTGGCCGTAGACGTGCCTCAAGATCTGCACGATCCCATCACGTATGAAGTCATCGCCGATATTGGTGTTGATCGTCGTGATGAGGCCTATCCGTATCGTCTTCACGTGACTCGACCCTGATGTCGAGTCATATGCGACGATGCTCTCATCCGGGTGGAGGAGTTCAGAATGGCCAGACTTCCAAGCCGTGGATGGCGTTTCGCACGTCCATCGTGATGTTGAAGGACGCGACCCTCTCGGCGGTTACGAAGTCGAAGACGGAGATCGTTGCCGGCGAGCTTCCCCCGATCACCAGTCGGTGGTCCCACACGCAGAGCCCGCGTCCGAAAGCTTGGCGGGCGTGATCGGACGGTAGTGAAGCATTCACCAATGCACGTTCGTCGTACGTCCTGATCTGGAACGTGCGCTTCGGCCGTCCTTTTCGGGTCATGAACGCGATTCGGTTCCTCTCGGTGTGGTTGGCGATCACACCGGAGCCGAATGGACGCGCGTTGTGGGTCCCCTTTGGGACGTGTGCGTATATCTCGGTGCTTTCTCCTCGGATCCCAACGAGATGGCGCAACTCCGTTCCGCACACGAACAGCGCTTCCCCATCGACCCACACGTTGTTCAAGTGCAATCGATCGTTCATCCTGGGCCCATCGGGGCCTTCGGGATCGAAGCGACGAACCGAGTAGGTCGGAAAGCGCTCAAGTCTTCTCGTCAGCTGATTCGGATACGTTCGCTTCAGCTGATATCCATGCACGAATCGGCCGGTGTGCAGATCCATGCCCAACACGCAGTCGAAGCCGGTCGACGTCAGCCATACGAGGTCACCCGCACGGATGATCTCGTGACAGTGCTTGAGGTAAGCGTTCGTATACGAGTCGAGCACGTTGAACCGCTTGTCGTAAAGGATGACTTCGTCGCTCGCAGCGACGATCACGAGATCGTCGGTGAACGCGATCCCGCGTAGTCCTCTCTCGGACCCTCGCCCTTCCCAATTGATAGCGCCGAAATCCCATCGAACGACCTGGTCGCATGCCCCGTTCGACAGGTCCATCATGTAGACCCCACCGTGGCTCTCGCCCTCGTGAGCGGAGCGGATCACCGACGTGGCTACGACTCGTGGGAGCGAAGCCATCCGTCTCCAGCAACCCGCTGGCCGATCCGGTCGATGAGCTCGGACGTCGAATGCCCCGGGAGGAGGTCCACGAACACGATCCGTCCGCCGTAGGACTCGACGACCCCACGCTCGGGGATGGGCTTGCCGGACGGCGGGGCGTAGTCCCGACCTTTGACGTGGACATCCGGCTGTAGCTCGGCCAGCGTCGCCTCGGGGGTCGGTTCCGAGAACGAAACGACGAGATCCGGCGCCCTGAGGGCTGCGATCATCCGTAGCCTGTCTACCAATGGATAGATGGGTCGACCGGGACCCTTGAGCGCGCGGACCGCGTCGTCTCCATTGACTCCCACGACCAGGATGTCTCCCAGGCGTCGCGCTTGGTCGAGGCCATACACATGGCCTGCATGAAGGAGATCGAAGCATCCATTGCTCCACACGACGATCTTGCCTTCCCGCCGCCATCGCTGACGCAAGGCGAGCAGGGCGTCTAACGTCACGACTCGATCCGCGGCGTACTCAGCGCTCATGAACGCCCGCCTCTGCGACGACGAACGCACGAACCAGCACGGGTCTGAGGTCCACGCCGATGCCATCGTCGCATCGAGGTTCATTCACCCTGGGCCAAGGGTGCATCCCGAAGAGCCATTTGCTCGTCGACGCGGGCCGTCCTCTCGATCTCCCAGGCCAGCGATGGTGCGATCAGTCCCACGCGATTGTCATCGAGGACGGCTTCCGCTTGATCGACCGAGAAGCTGACGACGTTGTCGAGGACGAAGTTGACCATCACCCGAGGGATCGACGAGCTCACGGTGATGAAGTACATCCCTCGCTTGAGGAGGTTCGCAGGGATCTCGCAACGGCTGACATACACGCCCGGAGGTCGGTCAACCCCGACGCGATCTTCCTCGTCTGCGTCGGTCGACGTGAAGAGGATGACTCCTTCCGCGGAGGCTACCCTGAGCGCGGTTCGCAGCGGCCGAGGCTGAAGGACGACGTATTCGATCTCCACGAAGATGGGGCGTCGTGCGTCGAGGGACGACACTGCTCGCCCATCACCGTCTCGGATCCGTACGCCGCGCAACCTGATGACATCGTTCCCCGGAGCCGCGGCCGGATCTCCAGCGTCATATCGGGCGGCTTCACCACCACCGGACGCGAGGTATTCCCGCACGACGTTTTCCATCGGACCCTGCATAGCGACGCGTCCACCCTCCATCCACAAGCCGCGATCGCACAACCTGCTCACGACGCTCATGTTGTGGCTCACGAAGAGGACCGTTCGACCCTGGTTCGCGACCTCGCCCATCTTCCCGAGGCATTTCCTTTGGAACGCCGCATCACCAACGGCGAGCACCTCGTCCACGATGAGGATCTCGGGCTCGAGATGAGCGGCGACGGCGAATGCCAATCGGACCTGCATACCACTTGAATATCGCTTCACAGGCGTGTCGAGGAAGCGAGCCATCTCTGAGAACTCGACGATCTCGTTGAACCGCCTGTTGATATCGGACCGAGTCATGCCGATGATGGCTCCGTTGAGGTACACGTTCTCCCGCCCGGTCAACTCTGGATGGAATCCGGTCCCCACCTCGAGGAGGGACCCGACAGACCCCCGCAGAACCGCTCGCCCCTCGGTTGGTTCCGTGATGCGCGACAAGAGCTTCAGGAGCGTGGTCTTCCCAGCCCCATTCCTACCGATGATCCCCACCGCTTCGCCATCCTCCACTTCGAAGGACACGTCTTTCACGGCCCACAGATCTTCCTCGATGGGCTGTTCGTGACCGCGTCGGAAGACCATCCTGAAGGGTGCCTTCAGACCATTCGACAGTGACTCTGTCAGTCTCCCGTACATGTGCGCACCCGTGCCGAGCCGATACAGCTTGGAAAGGCCTTCAGACACGATGACCTTCTCCGGCACGTCAGATCACGTCCGCGACGGTTCGCTCGGCGTTCCGGAAGTAGTACAAGCCGGCTATGAGGACGGGCACGAGGATCGCGGCCGAGATCAACGTCACCGGGCCGGGCACCGGCGCGGCATCGATCAACGCCCAGCGGAATCCTTCGACTACACCCGCCATCGGGTTCAGGAAGTAGAAGGGGCGAACACGCTCGGGAATCTGTGTGGATGAGTACATGAGCGGCGTCACGAAGAGCAAGACCTGCACGATGTAGGGGATGGCGTACCGAACATCCCGGTAGCGGGCATTGAGCGCGGAGATGAGGAGGCCCATGGTGAACGCCGTCAGCAGCGCCATCAACGTCAGCAACGGAAGCCACAGGACTCGCCAGGACAGGCCGATGCCGTAAGCGAACATCATCACGAACACGAACGACAAGGCGACGAGGAAGTCAACGCAATTCGAGCCCATCGCCGATAGCGGAAGGATCAGTCTCGGGAAATAGATCTTCCTGACGAGCGTCGCGTTGCCGATGAGGCTCGATGCCGCCGCAGCGAAAGATGCCGAGAAGAGCGTCCAAGGGACGAGCCCGGCGTAGTAGAAGAGCGGCTTCGGAACACCCGGAGGCGTCTGAACGTTCAGGACCGTGCCGAACACGAATGTGAACACGATCATCAGGAGCAACGGTTGGATGATCGCCCATGCGCCTCCGAAGATCGTCTGCTTGTACGTGACCTTTACGTCGCGCCAGACGAAGAAATACGTCAGATCGCGGTAACGCCACAGCTCCGATAGACCGAGCTTTCCGAGTCCTCGACTTGGGCGGATTTCTACGAACGAGTCCCTCAAGCTCCCGATCCCGTCCTAGGTCCGAAACAGTAGAGTGGGTCTTGGCCGATCCTTGTGCTCCAAAAACATGTTACCGGCGTCCGGCCGACCTCGTGACGACGCGGTCGCGCCGTCCGAAGGACCTTCGTGCATCCGGATCTTGTTTTTTTGTGAAGCCCCCTGGCCCTCCTATTACTCATGGCCCTCGGCTCAACTTCCACGAACGGCTTTCGGAAAGGCCCCGTCTATCCTCTGTGCGTGGCTGCTTCCCGTTCCATCTCGACCGATGCGGCACCGTTCTTCTGGCGTGGCGTCTCTCGGGCTATCGCACTCGTCTTGGCAGCGGTTGCCAGCGCTGGCTGCCTAGGTCGGGAAGGCACCGACGGCACTGGAGTGATGGATACGACTTCTTGCCGCGGAGTCCGGGTCGACCCGCAGTCAGAGATCCAGACGCTCATCGATAGCCACCCCGTCGGCACGACGTTCTGCTTCGCTGCGGGAATGTACGAACTGACAGGAACGATCGAGATCGCCGACAAGAGGCCTATCTTCGATCTGCGTGCCGGAGTCGTGATCGATGGAGGGGACGGCGACTTCGTCGGGATCGCAGGGCTCGATGGCGCCCATCTCGGTGCCAGGGTCATGGGTGGCGTATTTCAACATTTCGGCAACGAAGCTGCGCCGGATTGGGTCGCTCCGCTCATCCTTCGCGATGACGGCGTCGTCGTTGGTACGGAATTCAAGGACAACTTCAATGCCGGACTCGCGATCCAGGGCGACCGAGCAC
>Ga0111539_10010380_pt1 | contig 11725 bp, 12 predicted proteins | sample RhiMethybrSRZTD1_FD_79667 | JGI IMG/M metagenome (GOLD analysis project Ga0111539, IMG submission 79667) | Populus rhizosphere microbial communities from Tennessee, USA - Rhizosphere MetaG P. TD hybrid SRZTD1 (version 2) (version 2) | ecosystem: Host-associated > Plants > Roots > Rhizosphere >...
CCACGGGAACTCCGCGGTCCGCGGCATCAGGACGTGGATGTAGTTGCCCGTCACCACGGTCCCGGCGCCCGTCGCGAAGACCCCGGTGCGCCAGCCGATCAGCAGGTTGTCCTCGATCCGCCAGGCGGGGGCGTCCACCTGGAGGTGCGACTTGTAGACTCGGTTTCCCTGGAAGACCTTCGGGGACGGCGACGTCCCGGAGGCGATGAAGAAGGGGAAAGACTTCTCCCGGGCCTTGTCGACCGCCACGACCGAGCTCTCGAGGCTGGTGCAGTTCGTGACGCGCGCGTCGGCGTCGCCGTCGGTCCGCATCCAGACGGAGCCGCTGCCGTCGAACGTGCAGCGATCCAGGACGATCGAGGCTTTTCCGGCGGCCTTGAGTTCGAGGGCATGGGCTTTCGTCGTGCCGAGCCCGCGCACGTCGCAGGACGTGATCTTGACGCGCCCGGTCCACTTCTCCTTCGTGAGGATCCGCCGGCCGTTGCCTTCGATCGCGCAGCGCTTTTCGGGGGTGCCGCGGATCTCGAGCACGTCGCCGTCGGCGAGCACGAGGTCCTCGGTCAGCGTGAGCGTCTGCCCCGCTTCGAGGAGGGTGTCGCCCAGGGCCAGGGCCGCGAGCAGCAGGATCATCTATAGGCAATACGATATTCAAAGCCGGGAAGTCTTTGATATACTCGGCCGCATGGAACCGACCACCAAGCCCAAGGGCTACGAGCTGCCCGACCTGCGGGAGAAGGCCGTCAATCACAAGGGAGAGACCCAGATCTCCGAGAAGCGGCTCTACCTCCAGCTTCAGGTCTACACCGGCTGCAGCGATCCCAAGCCGCTCGCCGACGCGCTCCAGGCCTCGGGCCTCGAGTCGGTCCTCTACCTCGACGTGAACGATCCCCGCGGCGTGGCGGTGCTGGCGATGTCGGAGGATCCGGCGCTTTTCGCCGGTCCGTTCCGCGACCTGCAGAACCGGGCGCCGTTCGCGGGCCTGACCCGCCGGCCCGAGCTGACGATGATCGGCCGCACCTACGCGACGGGCCGCGAGCCCAACCTCGACTTCATGCTGCTCCAGAAGCCGCGCCAGACCGCGCTCAATCCCGACTGGCCCTGGGCGGTGTGGTATCCGCTGCGGCGGAAGCCGACCTTCGCGGTCCTCGAACCGGCCGACCAGGGGAAGATCCTGTACGAGCACGCCACGATCGGCATGGCCTTCGGCGCCGCGGACGCGGCCCACGACATCCGGGTCTCCTGCTACGGCCTCGACCAGGACGACAACGAGTTCGTGATCGGCCTGATCGGCAAGGACCTGACGCCGCTCTCGCAGTGCGTCCAGGAGATGCGCAAGACCCAGCAGACGGCGAAGTACATCAAGAAGCTGGGCCCCTTCTTCGTGGGCAAGGTCTTCTGGCAGGCGCCCGCGGTCAAGTAGCGCTCCCGCCGGCTCATTTCCATCCGCTCAGCCGCACCGCCGCCTGGGACGCCTCGCCGAAATCGAAAAGCGGACCGACCGGCGCGATCTCCATTCCGAGCAGGTGGGCGAGGCAGCTGCCGACGGCCTCGTCGTGGCGGTGGCCCCAGCAGCGCGGGTCGTCCGACAGATGGCCCGTGTCCTTGTCGACGTTGCGGGCGCGGACGTCGGCCGGAGCGTGCTCGGTGAGCGCCGCCCCCTTGAAGAGGCCCGCCTCGCACTGCTGCACGATGCGGCGGTACCACTCGCGGGTGCGGGCGTGCTCGAGATCGACCCCGAGGAACGCGCCGTTGAGAAGCGTCATGTCCATGGCCTGATCGCGCGAGATCCCGAACGCCCGGAGGCAGTCGTCGCTCGCCCAGTTGCCCAGGCGCTCGCCGCCGGTGGCGAAGCAGTGGCCGTCGCGCTCGATCGTCTCGAAGACCGGATCGAGCGGGCCGGCCGCGAAGCAGGGCGCATCGAGCCAGAGCAGGGAGGTGAAGCCCTTCCGGAGCGCGTCGGCGATCGCGTAGAGCTTGAAGCCGTAGGGGGCGGCGTCGTGGGGCGGGCTCCCGGGCGGGAGCTGCTCCGTCCACGTGACCGTGCCGCCGGTCCATCCGCGGCTCGAGAGGCTTTTCACGAGCCGCGCCTGGAGGGGCACGTAGCGGTCCGTCGCGACGTTCAGGATGCAGCGCTTTGAAGAAGGCATCAGGCAGCAGGCATCAGGCAACAGCCAGAGGACGGGTCCGGCTGAGGCCTGATGCCTGTTGCCTATTGCCTTTCGTTGACGTATCCCGCGAACTTCTCGAGATCCTCGTACTTGTCGTACCAGCTCGTGTACATGATGCCGATCGTGCCTTTCGCCCCCTTGGCGGCGTCGAGCCAGTCGCGCGCCCGCTCGGGCTTCTGGTCGTAGTAGCCGGCGATCAGCGTCCGGTGGCCGCGCGAGGAGAACCACTCGAGGCTCTCGGCGCGCTTGTCGAAGAACCAGGTCGCGACGATGACCTCGGGGTCGAGCCCCTCCCAGGTCCGGTCCATGCCGCCGCGAGCCAGATAGTAGTTGTCGTGCGCGTTGTGGTTCGGGTCGAACATGTCGCTCCAGACGTAGATCCGGCTCGAGGGGCTGAGGTCGCGGAGGATCCGGATGCAGGTCTTCACGTTGTCGGCGAAGATCTCGCCGGACGTCATGTTCCGGCGCGTGCACGACGGATCCCAGTTGCAGACGCGCATCTCGTCGTGCGACATGAAGTACGCCTTCGCGTTGAAGATCCGGTGGAGACGCTTCGCCTGGTCGCGCAGGAGGTCGACCGTCCTGGGCTCCGACGGGCAGATCATCACCTGGCCGCCGTCGGGGAACCGGAGCATGTGGTAGTACGAGACGAGCAGCTTCGTCCCGTCGGGCAGCTTCGTGAAGATCGAGGGCGCGTCGTGCCACTCGCTGAAGCCGCCCGGCGACTCCTCCTCGCGGCCGAGCTTCGGATCGGCCACCCGCTCGAAGTCGTCGCCTTCCTCGAGAACCTTGCCGTCCTCGCGCTTCACGACGAGCGGCGCGCCCGGGCGGCGCACGACGTTGACGAGGCCGGTCTCCTCGATCCTCGGCTGTCCGAACGCCGCCTCGCCCGTCTCGCCGTCCCAGCAGCCGAACGTGACGCGCACCTCGGTGCTGCCGAGCGAGTTGAAGACCGCGTGGTGCTCGGTCCAGTCCTGCGTCGGCTTCACGAACTGCAGGTTGTAGTTCAGCATCCGTCCGCCGCCGAGGACGACGATGCGCGGCGTGCCCTTGAAGTCCCGGGTCCGGATCCGGACCGAGACGTGGTACTGGCGGAAGGGCTGGACCTTCACCTTCTGCCAGACGCGCGCGAGCTTGCCGCGCGGATCCCGGATGATCCACTCGCGCGACATCGTGGGGTCGCGGTGGTCCCAGACGTCCCGGAACCCGACGGGCGGGTCGGCGTCGACCCGGGCGACGCCGCCGCGGACGACGAAGACCTGGTCGCGGACGGGCAGCCCTTCGGCGAGATTCGGATCCTGGGAGAGAAGGTTCTCCGAGTGGCCGATCTGGAACATCGCGGGAACAAGGTCGACCTTCCGCGCGGCGGCCGCGGCCTTGATCTGCTCGAGATAGGAGAAATAGACGTCGTCCATGAGCGGCAGCCGGCCGAAGTTGGGGTCCTCGAGCAGGAAGGTGGTGAAGCCGACCTTCACGGCGCGGTCCATGAGCCCGATGAGTTTGTCGACGTTCTTCTTCTGGGCGAGATCCTGGGGATAGTAGACCCACTTCTCGCGCAGGGACAGGGGCTCGAGGGTCGGAGGCGCGGGGGGAGGGGAAGCGCATCCGACGATGCAGAGCGCCATCCACGCGAAAGATCGCTTCATGGGGGCGCTATGTTATCATGCTGTTTCCATTGATGAAAGACGCAGGGCCCAAAACTCCGACCGCCGCGGTCGTCTGGATCCCGCCGGAATCCGTGTGGGAGCCGATCCAGACGATCCGTCGACGCTACGACCGCCACCTGCTCCGGTGGATGCCGCACGTGACGCTGCTCTATCCGTTCCGCGCGCGCGAGCAGTTCGGCGAGATCGAGCCGCTGCTCCGCGAGGCGTGCGCGGAGATCCCGCCGTTCGAGGCCGACTTCCGGGAGATCCGGTCGTTCCAGCACGGCGCCCAGAGCCACACCATGTGGGCGGCGCCGGAGCCCGAGGCCGCCTTCCGCGAGCTTCAGTCCGTGCTCCAGGCGAAGCTGCCGGATTGCGACGACGTCTCGAGATACGAAAGCGGCTACACGCCCCACCTGAGCCTCGGCCAGTCGCACGGGCCGCCGGAGTTGACGCGCCGCCTGTCGGACGTCCGGAAGAGCTGGGTGCCCCTGCAGGTGCCGGTGAAGGAGGTCGCGCTCATCGCCCGCATCGGCGAGACGGCGTTCTTCGTCGACCGCACGATCCCGCTGGGTTAAAAACTGATTGAGAGGAACATCCATGAAGCGACTCATCGCAATCCTGGCGATCGCCCTGGTCATCCCCGCCTGCATGCACAAGAGCCAGACCGAGCAGCGGTGGAGCGACCTGAACGGCAAGCAGGTCGTCCTGATGGACGGGTACGAGAAGGTGGTTCATTCGAGCCCCGAGTGCTCGAAGCTGAAGGCCGCGCGGGGCACCCCGGTCACGTGCCGCGTGAAGGACGGCCGGCTGATCGACGCCAACGGCGAATACAAGAACGGGCCCGAAACCCGCTTCGCGCTCTGCACGTGCGTCGAATGAGCTAGGGGTTTTTCCGCGCCTTGCGGAACCGGGGCCGGTTGGCGTCGAAGTCGGCGGGAGGGATCTCGATCGCCTGCGGGACGTCGCGGCGACGCGCGGTCATCCGCCACACCGCGAGCCCCTTGTGGCGGGCGATGATTTCGCGCCGCGTCCGGCCTCGCGGCGCATCGGGCCACGGCCCCGGCACGATCTCGGCCTCGAAGTGCTTCTGGACCGCCTTCAGCAGGTAGGTCCAGTAGGCCTTGTTGTCGGTCTGGAGCACGAGCAGCCCGCCCCGGCGCAGCACCAACCACGTCCGCTCCAGGAACACCGCCGTGAGCAGCCGCTTGGAGACGTCCGCCTCCTCGTAGTAGGGCTGGGGATGGTAGATGTGGATCTCGTCCACCGAATCCGGCCCGAGCCTCTCGAACAGCCAGAGGTTGGCGTCGCCCGTCACGAACCGCGCGTTCCGGAGGCCGCGCTTGTTGGCCCGGTGGGCGGCGTGGTCGATCGCCACCTGGACGAGATCGATTCCGAGGTGGTCGCGGTCGGCGCGCTCCAGCGCCGATCCGATCAGGTACCGGCCGTTGCCGCAGCCCAGGTCGACGACGCGGCGCGCCGGGCGGCCGAAGACCGCATCCCAGTCGAAGGGCTTGCCCGTGTCCCGGTAGCCGGTCTTCGTCCACCGGTCGCCGGGAAGAATCCGACCGGGGATGGGGACGCCGAATTCCTCCTCAGCCACGCGGCAGATTGTAGAACTTTTCCGCCGTTGCGCCGAAGATCTTCGCGCGCTCGGCGGCCGTGATCGGGCCGAGCGCTTCGATCAGCGCGGCGTGGACCCGCGGGTAGGGCGCGGCGAGGAGGCAGACGGGCCAGTCGCTTCCGTACATGCAGCGGTCGGGTCCGAACGCCTCGAGCGCCGCCTGGACGTAGGGCTTCAGGTCGTCGGGCTTCCACGCCTTCCAGTCCGCCTCCGTAACCATGCCCGAGAGCTTGCAGAAGACGTTCGGGAACTTCGCCGCGGCCTTCAGGTGCTCGATCCAGCCCTCGGTCGCGCGGTCCTTGATGCGCGGCTTGGCCAGATGGTCGATCACCAGGGGCAGGCCCGGCAGTTTCCTGGCGAGCGTCGCCGCATGCTTCAGGTGCTTGACGTAGAAAAGCAGGTCGAAGGGCACCCGGTGCTTCTCGAGGACCTTCAGGCCGCGGACGACGTCGTCGCGCACGATGAAGTCGTCGTCCTGCTCTCCCTGGGTGATGTGGCGGACGCCGACGAACTTCCTGTCGGCCTTGAACTCGAGGACCTGCTCCTCGCACCGGGGGCCGGCGAGGTCGACCCAGCCGACGACGCCGAGGATGAACGGGTGCTTCTTCGCGAGGTCGAGGACCCAGCGGTTCTCATCGACGTCGTGCTGGGTCTGGACGAAGATGGAGCCGTCGATCCCGCACTGGTGCAGCTGGGGCGCGAGGTCTTCCGGCAGGTAGGAACCCGAGATGGGCTTGTGCTTCGGCTCGTCGAGCCAGACGTCGCCCTTGAACCTACCCCTTTGCCAGAAGTGCTGGTGCGCGTCGATCGTTCGGCTCATCGTTGTTCTCCGGGCGACCCTCGATATAGAACCAGTCCTTGATGGGCGCCAGGATTTCCTGGACCTCGCGGAGCAGCGTCTCGTCGATGGGCTCATCGACCCACTTCGCCCATTCCGCGACGCGCTGGGGGCTGGCGGATCCCGCGATGCAGGTGGAGATCTCGGGATGCCTCACCGAGAACTGCACGGCGAGCTTGGCGATGTCGCTGCCGCGCTTCGCACAGTGCTCGGCCGCCTTCTTCGCCGTTTCGCGGACGAGCGGCGTCGCCTTGTGCCACGGCGGCAGCGGCGCGTTCGACAGGAGCCGCGCGGAGAACGGCGCCGCGTTCATGACGCCCGTGCCCTTCGCCTTCGCGATCGGGAGCAGGCCCTCGAGCATCGTGTTCTGGAGCGTGTAGTGGTTGTAGGAGAGCAGGACGTCGATCGGCGCGTGGGCGAGGATGTACTTGAACATCTTCATGGGGTAGCCCGAGACGCCGATGGCCCGGACCTTGCCCTGCTGCTGGACCTTGCGCAGCGCGGGGAGCGTCTCGTCGACGATCTGGCTCATCTCGACGAACTCCAGGTCGTGGCAGAGGCAGAGGTCCAGGTGGTCGGTCCTCATCCGCTGGAGGCTCACGTCGACGCTTTCCACCACGCGCTTCGCGGAGAAGTCGAAGTGGCCGACGTCGTAGCGGCCGAGCTTCGAGCCGAGGATGTAGGAGTCGCGCGGCACGCCCTCGAGGGCCACGCCGAGCAGGACTTCCGACATGCCGCGGCCGTAGAAGGGCGACGTGTCGATGAAGGTCATTCCGCAGTCGAGGGCGACGCGGACGGCCTTCATGGCTTCGTTGATGTCGATGCCGCGGAACTCCGCCCCGAGCGACGACGCGCCGAAGCTCAGGATCGGGAGCTGCAGGCCGGTCTTGCCGAGCGGGCGAGTCTTCATGACATCCTCACTCCCATGATGAGCAGAAGATTGGCGAACCGCTGCTGGTCGGCGGTCTGAATCGTCAGCACGTGGTCGGGCGTCGCGACCTGTTTGTAAAATTCCCACTTCTCGATGGGCTGAAGCTTCAGATCGAGCTTCGCCTTCTTGAAGACGGCCCGGTACTCCGCCCAGACGGGAGGGTCGTCCTTGAGGGCGTACGGCCCCGTCTTTTCGGTGTCCATCGTGTGGGCCGCCTCGATCGGGATGGCCGAGACGAGCGCTTCGAGCACCTGGGTGCAGGTCACGACCCCGGGCGCGAGGTTCAGGCTCACCAGCTCGGCGTTCGGACCGAGCGTCGACGACGCGGGGTAGTTGCCGTCGGCGATCAGCACCTTGGCGTGGTGGCCGGCGCGGCCCAGGACCTCGAGGATCTTGGGATGAATCAATCGGTGGTTCAGCATGCGAAGGATCTCCTGATCCCCTCGATCGCCAGGCGCGCGGCGGTGTCCGGGTCGGGCCACGGCAGCGCCTCGGCGGAGAGGTAGCCCTTGTAGCCGATCGACGCGAGACACGCGGCGACGGCGCGGAAGTCGGTGTGGCCGTGGCCGGGCGGCCGGCGGTTGGAATCGGCCAGCTGGACGTGGGTGATGAGCCCCGCGCCCGCGCGGAGAGCCCCGCAGACGTCCTGCTCCTCGATGTTCATGTGGAAGAGGTCGGCCAGGATCGTCACGTGGCGGGTCGAGAGCGACCGGACCAGCTCCGCGGCCTCGCCGATCGTGTTGATCACGTTGCCTTCGTACCGGTTGAGCGGCTCGAGGAGGAAGGTCGTGCCCGCCCTCTTCGCCCGGTCGCCGAACTCCTCGAGCGCGGGGCGCATGAAGTTGAGGGCGGTCGTCCGGTCGACGCCGCCGCCCCAGCGGCCCTGCATCGAGCCGAGGATCGCGGGGGCGCCGAACCGGCCGGCGAAGTCGATGATCCCGTTGATGAACTCGCGGCCCGCGCGGCGGACCTCGGCGTCGGGGCTCGTCAGGGTGAGCTTCCGGATCACCGCGCCCGCGCCGGTGCCCATGGCCGCCAGCTTGAGGCCGTTGTCCTTCAGGCTCCCCTCGAGGTCGTCGAGTCCCTCCGCGGACGGGGCGAAGAGCTCGATGGCGTCGTAGCCCAGGGCCTTCGCCTTCCTGCACGCGATCGGGATCGGATCCCAGAGGACGAACGGGCCGCCCTTCGCCTCGGGGACGATGCTGCAGGCGATGGAGGTGGGGTTCACTCGGTGATCTCCACCATCAGCTTGATCATCCCCGCCTCGGGCTTCGTGGCTTCGGGGAAGTCGGCGATGTAGCGGTCGAACGTCGTCCGGTGGGTCACCCACGGCTTGGTATTGATCTTCCCCTGCTGCATCAGGGCGACGATGGCGTCGAAGTCGGGCGGCAGCGAGTTGCGCGAGGCGAACACCGTCATTTCGCGCCGGTGGAAGAGCGGGTCGGGGAAGGAGACGTTCTCCGGGGTGATTCCCACGAAGACGAGCCGCCCGGTCGGGGCGACATAGTGGAACGACTGGCCCATGGAGCCGGCGTGGCCGGTCGCGTCGATCACGACCGGGAAGGCGCCGTCCAGCTTCTGCTTCTCGTTGCCGTCGACGACCACCGTGGCGTCCACGGCCATCTCCTGCTTCGCGAACTCGAGGCGGCGGGGGTTGACGTCGAGCACCGTGAGCCGCGCGCCGCGGATCTTGGCGAACTGCATGGCGGCGAGGCCGATGGGGCCGGCGCCGACGACGAGGACCTCCTCGCCCTTCTGCGGCGCGCCGCGCTCGACGGCGTGGTAGCCGATGCCGAGCGTCTCGACCAGCGGGAGCGCGTCGGGCGGCAGGTCGCCGGCCGGGTGGAGCTTGCGCGCGGGGAGGACGAAGCGCGGCCGCAGGCCGCCGTCGGTCATGACCCCGAGCACCTTCAGGCTTTCGCAGCAGTTGCCGCGGCCGGCGCGGCAGGCGCGGCACTCCCGGCAGTCGAGGTAAGGCTCGACGGCGCACCGCTGGCCCGGCTTGACGTTCGTCACGCCGGCGCCGACCTCGAGGACCTCGACGCCGAGCTCGTGGCCGGGAATGCGGGGATAGCTGTAGAAGGGCATCTTGCCCAGGAAGCCCGAGACGTCGGTCCCGCAGATGCCGACGCGGAGGACGCGGACGAGCGCCTCGCCCGCGGCGGGCTTCTGCGGCTCGTCGATCTGGACCTGCGCGTACTGCCCGGGTTTTTCGAGTCGGATCGCTTTCACGCCTGCACCGTCGCCCGCTTGGCGCCGCGGATCTTGAGTCCCTTCACGTGGCGGCTGAGATGCTTTTTCAGGCAGTCCGTGTAGAGATCCTCCTCCTTCGCGAGGAGGGCGAAGATCCGGTCGCGGAAGAGCCACCGGCCGCCGTCGTCCTTCGCGGTGAAGGCCGAGCCGTAGGTGACGTGCATGATCTGGCGGCCGTCGTCCTCGACGACGTATACGCGCTCGAGGTCGGCGTCCTTCAGGGTCAGGGGCGCGGGGACTTTCGCGGGATCGCCCGAGATGTGGTAGCTCGCGCGGTCCTTCGCGAACTGGCCGCGGACGGTGTCGCAGATCTCGCGGAAGAGGGAAGGGTCCTTGCGGGCGATGACCCGGACGGCCTCCATCCAGCTCGTCCCGGCGGTCTTCAGGTGGAACCGGCCCTGGGTGGCCTTCGCGATCATGGGGTAGATCGAGAACTTGTCGCTGCCGGAGTGGACGGAGATCTTGTAGCCGCCGTGGGCGCGGGCCAGGACGGCGTGCTCGATCACGGAGTCCTCGAGCACCTTGCGCTCGCCCTTGTAGTCGACGCCCTTCTCGAACTCGCCGACGAAGCGGGGGGCGAAGCCCTGGAAGATCATGCCGCGCTCCGTCAGCTCCCGGGTGATGAAGACGTGCTCGGCGCCGGTGGTGACCGCGCCGGTTTCGTCGACCGCGATCTCGATCTCGCAGGGCCGGTCCTTCTTCTTCTGGTAGACGCGCTTCCCCATCTCGACCCAATAAGGGATCGCGCGGCCGTACTTCACGATCGCCTCGCGGAAGGCGCGGCCTTCCATGCGGACGGCGACCTTCTTCTCGAACGTGAAGGTCTTGCCCGAGTACTTCTTCTCCCAGCCCTTCGCGGCGGGGACCTCGGCGAGAATCTTCTGGTACGCCTGCTCGAGGTCGGCGTCGTTCATCCGCGGCGCGGCGTCGATGACCTTCTCGATGGCGTCGAGGGTGAAGCTCACGAATCCGGCTTCGGCGCAGCGGTCGACGTCGTCGAGCGTCTTGAGGTGGTCGGCGTCGGCGCCGAACCCGGTGAGATGGCCGGCCTGGAGGGCGCCGAAGACGGCGGCGTCGAGCACCTCGGCGGGGGCCCGCTGGGTGCGGGTCATCTCGCGGATCGACTGCTGGGCGAGGTTGGGGAAGAATCCGCTGCCCTTGAGGGCGAGCAGGTGGCCGGGCGTGGCCATCCCGGTGCGGTCGCCGAATCCGAAGGACGGCGTCTTTCCGGTCGGCTGCGGCTGGAGGAACGGCAGCGCCTCGCGCAGCGCCCGGAGGGTCTCGTGGGTGCCGTCGAGGAGCAGCACGGTCGCGCCCTGGGCGGACGTCTGGGCGCCCTTCAGGCCCGAGGTCCAGCGGGGGCGCTTCCCGGCGGGGAAGCCGACGGCGACGCCCCGTGCCGTGCCTTTCCGGCCGGCGACGATCCAGGCGCCCAGGTGGGAGATCGCGGATTCCGGATAGGCGCGGTCCCAGCCGGCGAGGTTCCGGATCGCGGCCGAGAGCCCCTTGGCGGCCCGGGGCGCGAGGGGCGCGGCGTCGCCGCTCCGCGCGGAGGTTTCGAAGAGATCCATGCTCGGGTTCCTTACTGAAGCGACCTAACGATATCCCGGCCGGAGCCCCGGCGATATCCTCTTTTGCGAAAAAAACCATCGTTTTTTGACATCGATGCAGGATAGAATTCCCAGGCGGGAGCGGATTTCTCCCGTTTTTTTACATGGCTCGCAGACGCCGGTCCCGGCCCCACGTCGCGCTCATCGTCGAGTCGTCGATCGAGTACGGCCGCGGCGTGCTGCGCGGCATCGCGCGGTGGCTGCGCGGACACGGCCCCTGGTCGCTCTTCCTCGAGCAGCGCGAGCTCGGAGCGGCGCTGCCGGACTGGATCCGCGAGTGGGACGGCGACGGCATCATCACGCGGAGCGACGATCCGAGGATCGCGACGCTGGGGCTGCCGACGGTCGGCCTCTACGACCGGACGGAGGACCGGCTCCGGCTGCCCATGATCCTCAACGACAACCTCGCGGTCGGGCGGATGGCGGCGCAGCACCTGGCCGACCGGGGCTTCCGCCATCTCGCGTACTACGGCGTGCGGGGCGAGCGGTGGTCGGAGCTCCGCCTCGAGGGAGCGGCGCAGGCGGCGAGGGCGGCGAAGGCGACGCTGGCGGTCCATCCGTCGGGCGGTCGGTGGGAGGCGTCGCAGGAACGGCTGAAGCGGTGGATCCTGGGTCTGCCGCGGCCTCTGGGGCTCGTGGCGGCGAACGACCTGCA
>Ga0111539_10010382_pt1 | contig 11722 bp, 7 predicted proteins | sample RhiMethybrSRZTD1_FD_79667 | JGI IMG/M metagenome (GOLD analysis project Ga0111539, IMG submission 79667) | Populus rhizosphere microbial communities from Tennessee, USA - Rhizosphere MetaG P. TD hybrid SRZTD1 (version 2) (version 2) | ecosystem: Host-associated > Plants > Roots > Rhizosphere >...
AGCACCGCCTCGAGGCGCGCGACGACGGCGGGGTTCGCCGCCGCGACGTCCCGCGCCTGCGCGACGTCACGCGCCAGGTCGTAGAGCTCGAGCCGCGGCGCGTCGGGCATCCCGAGGCCCTGGCGGACGCCGGCCCAATCGTCCACGCGGACCATCTGCTGGCCGCCGTAGCCCGCGAGCTCGCGATAGAGCCACGGGCGCGGCTGCTGCGCGCGGCCGAGCAGCGTCGGGGCGAAGCTCACCCCGTCCACCCGCGGCGGGATGCTGGCGGCCGCGCCGGCGAGCTCGAGCAGCGTCGGCAGCCAGTCCTCGAAGCCGGTCACGCGGTCGCTCGTCGAGCCGGCCGCGACGCGACTCTTCCAGCTCACGATCGCCGGCACGCGCAGCCCGCCTTCGTAGAGCGAGCCCTTCAGACCGCGGAAGGGACCTGCCGAGCGGAAGAAGGCGGAGTCGGCGCCGCCCACGTCGAAAGTGGGGCCGTTGTCCGAGACGAAGACCACGATCGTTCGCTCCTCGAGCCCGAGCTCGGCGATGAGCTCGAGGATCCGCCCGACCTCCCGGTCGAGTCGCGTCACCATGGCGGCGTACGCGGCGCGCGGCGTCTGCTGCGGCAGGTACTGCTTGTCGCCCGGGTACGGCGTCTCCGCGAAGCGGCCGCGGTACACGGCGAGCGAGTCTTCGGGCACCGAGAGCCCGAGGTGCGGCAGGGTCGTGGGCAGGAAGACGAAGAACGGCCGCGCGCGATTCACGCGGATGAAGTCGCGGCCGCGCGCCCAGATCACGTCGGGCGCGTAGATGCCGCCCGAGAAGGCGGCGTAGCTCCTCGGGTCGAGCGGATCCGCGCCGGCGGCGAGCGCCTGGTGCGGCGCGATCTCCGGGTTGCCGAGCACGACGCGGCGGCCGTCGTCCCAGAGCGAGCTCGGGTAGTAGCCGTGCGCCTGGCGCTGGCAGTTGTAGCCGAAGAAATGGTCGAAGCCCTGCTTCAGCGGGTCGCCTTCCGATCCGGGCGGCCCGAGGCCCCACTTCCCCATCGCACCGGTCGCATAGCCGAGCGGCTTGAGCAGCTCGGCGATCGTCAGCTCCGGCCCCGGCAGCGGCCACTGGCCCTCCGGCTGCAGCTCGCGGTTGTCGCGGATCGCGGCGTGTCCGGGATGGCGGCCGGTCAGCAGCACGCCGCGCGAGGGCGCGCACACGGCGCTGCCCGCGTAGTGCTGCGTGAAGCGCATGCCGCGGGCCGCGAGCGCGTCGAGCGACGGCGTCTCGATCCGGCGCTGGCCATAGCTGCCGAGGTCGCCCCATCCCAGGTCGTCGGCCAGGATGAAGACGATGTTCGGCGGCGCCGGGGCGCCTTGCGTTTGCGACAGCGCGGGAGCGGCGAGCGCGAGCGCCAGGATGACGGCGACTCGCGCCGCGAGCGGGACCGGCACGCCGGGGCTACGCCGCCGCGCGCGCCGTCCCCGACCGAGCCGGGGCCGGCGCGACGAGCGCCACGACGAGGTAGAGCGGGATCGCGGAGAGGAACAGCGCGCCGATCCCCCAGGTCATCGAGACCGCCGCGCCCAGCACCGGAGCCATCACCGAGGCGATTCCGTTGACGCCCCACGCCCAGGGGACGAGCGCGTTGGCGCTCTGCTTCAGGTCGTCGAGCGCGATCGGAACGAAGGTGCCGAGCAGCACGCCGAGCGGGCCGACCGAGGCCGCCACGATCAGCAGCCGAGCGGCGAACGGCAGGCCCACGCAAGCCGGCAGCAGGGGGAAGAGGAAGAAGTAGAGCGCGAACATCAACCCCGCGAGGACGTAGACCACGTAGCGCAGGCTGCCGAGCCGCGCGACGATCCACGAAGACGAAAGCGCCCCCACGCCCGTGGCCAGCAGCAGCGCCGCGAGCACCACCGACAGCGTGTAGTTCGGGTGCCCGAGCAGGAGCCCGAACTTCTGCAGCAGGGCCACCTCGATCGCGAGATACCCGAGTCCGGTTCCCGCGAAGAAGAGCAGGTAGCGCGACGCACCGGGCGCGGCCAGCCCGCGCGCGGCGAAGAAGCGCAGCGGCAGCAGCACGCCGAGGACTCCTGCGAGGCCCGTGGCCGCGAGCAGCAGCGCGATGCTGGACTCCATGGCCGGGAACGCGATCGGCGAGCCCGCGCGGTAGGCGAAGAGGTGCGACCAGCGCGAGTACTTGAAGAAGAACGGACGGTCGTCCTCGGCCGGCGTCACCTGGTAGGGATAGAGGCGGACGAACGCCGCCTCGCGCGCGGGATCGGCGAGCGACAGGAAGGCCTGGTACATGTTCGCGCGCGCCGCGTTCGCTCCCGGCGCGGCCGACACTCCCAGGAAGCCGGTGCGCGAGGCCCACTCCTCGAGGCTCTGCACCTCGGCGGGCCGGAAGGGTGTCCGCTTCACCAGCAGCGCGGTGAACCTTCCGTTGGACTGGCTCACCATCACGATGTGCCGTTCCGGCTGGTCGATTCCGGCGCCGCGGAGCGCCGCGACGGCCGTGATGAGCGCGCGCAGCATCTCGCGAGGCGGCACGTACTCGCGACGCATCACGTTCAGGATGCCGTCGTCGCTCAAGTGCTCGAGGTAGAGGCGAAAGGCCTCGAGCGTATAGAGATAGCTCTCGGAGAACACGTTGGCGGCCCCGGGCGTGCCGCTGTAGGAGTCGACGCCCGACAGCTGCAGCACGTCGTAGCGGCCCCCTTCGGCGGCGAGGTAGTGCCGTCCTTCGGCCGCCACCAGCCGGACGCGCGGATCCTGCACCCAGGCGCGGAAGTAGTCGGCGTAGGTCCGCGTCACGATCCCGAGTGTCGCCCGGTTCGCCTCGACGCCGGTGACCTCGCTCGCGTCGAAGGCGAGAGCCGTCAGGATGTCGAAGCCTCCGCCGACGCCGATCACGAGCACGCGGGGCTTCTGGACCGAGCGCGCCTGGTAGGCGGCCGAGTAGATCGTCTTTTCGATCCCGGCGAGCGAGTCGCGCGAGCCGTCGTAGTCCACGGCGTAGGTGAAGGCGTTGTCGTTCTGCGTGATGATGCGGCGGAAGCGGGCGAGGAAGGCGCGGTTGTCGCCGGTCAGCGAGGGGAAGAGCGCCCCTTGCGGCTCGGGCGGCGGGATCCGCGACACCTCGATGCGCGCGAGCGGGTCCCAGACCACGTGCTCCAGGTTCGCGCGGGATCCCTGGCTCGCTTGCTCGATCGAGCCGTCGCGATACCGCAGACGGAAGACGTCCTCGGGCCGCGCGGCCGCGAGCGCGATCACCAGCGCGGCGGCCGCCACCGCGGAGCGCGCCAACGAGCTGCGTGGCGGCGCCAGCAGGCAGGTGGCGGCGACCAGCAGCGCCGCGCTCAGCACGGCGCTCGTCTCGACGCCGAAGCTCGCGATCGCGGGAAGCACCGCGAAGGCGCCCAGCGCGGACCCCGCGAGGTCGGCCCCGTAGACGCGTCGCGTGGGCAGGTCCGGAGAGCTGAGCAGCAGGCCGAGGTTCAGGCCGCAGAACGCGAACGGCGCCGCGAACAGCAGCGACAGCAGCATCCAGTAGGGCATCGCAGAGATGGCCCTGGCCGCGATTCCTGCGGGCACGCCGGCTCCGTAGAAGAGCCAGGACGCGACGACGAGCGTGACGGCGTACGAGGCCGCCGAGACGACGAGCACCGCGTCGCGTCTCGCGAGAAACGCGGGGAGCCAGCGGCTGAGCGCGACGCCGGAGAGCGCGAAGCCGAGCATCGTCAGCGAGATCACGAGGAACGCCAGGTTGTTGAGCAGCTTCAGCGACGCCATGCGGTGGACCAGGATCTGCGCGAAGAGCGTGACGAACGCGGTGACGAACGCCAGCGCCTCGGCCCGGCCGCTCCGCTTGCCGGTCTCCATGGCTATGGCGACGTCACCAGCGGCAGCTCCACGAAGCTGGCGTGGGCCGGCGAGTGGTAGACGCGCTGCGTCGCCTTCCTGTACTCCTCGGGCTTCGCCCAGAAGATGCTCGGCACGAACGTCTGCGGGTTCCTGTCGTAGAGCGGGAACCAGCTCGACTGGACCTGCACCATGATCCGGTGCCCGGGCAGGAACACGTGGTTCGCCGTCGGCAGGCCGAAGCGATAGACGAGCGGCTTGTCGGGCTCGAGCGCGCTCGGCTTCTCGAGGCTCTCGCGGTAGCGCCCCCGGAAGACGTCCATCGCGATCGCGAGCTCGTAGCCGCCCATCTCGGGCTGTCCGGCCACCTCCGGCGGCCAGACGTCGATCAGCTTCACGACCCAGTCCGAGTCGGTTCCGCTCGTGGACGCGACCAGGTTCGCGACCGGCTCGCCGCTGACCTTGACCGGCGCGGACAGCACGTCGGAGGCGAATGTCGCGACGTCGGGACGGCTTTCCGCGTCGCGCTGGTCGGTCACGAGCCACGGCCGCCAGGCGGCGCCGTCGTCGTAGCTCGCGGGCAGCACCGGGCGCCGGATGTAGGGCACGGGCTTCGCCGGGTCGGAGACGTACTCCGTGAACTCGGCCTCCCCGGCCACGGGCGCCGCGAAGCCGGCGCGCGCGCCCGCGCCGAGGTAGAGCGGCGTCGCCTTCGTGGTGCAGCCGCTCGCGCAACCGGCCGGCCACGCGGGAAGCCGCCGCCACGTGTTCGTCCCCGTCTCGAAAGCCATCACGGTCGCGATGTCGGCCTTCGGCGCGCCGTCCTTCAGGTACTGGTCGAGGAACGGCCGGAGGATCTCGCGCCTGAAACTCCGCCCGGTGTCGCTGTCGAAGCGGATCGCGCCGAGCGCGCTGCCGTCGTGGATCTCCTGGCCGTGATGCCAGGGCCCCATCACGAGGAACACCTTGTCGTTGGCCGTGTCCTTCGGCTTGATCGCCTTCCAGACCGCCGGCGCGCCGTAGATGTCCTCCTGGTCCCACAGGCTGTGGACCAGCATCACCGGGACCTTGAGCGGCTGCGCCGCGAGGATCCTGTCGACCGCCTGGTCGCGCCAGTAGGCGTCGTAGCCCGGGTGCTCGAGCAGCCGCTTCCAGAAGCCGACCTGCTCCATCCCGCGGCGGCGCCCGAGCTCGCCGGCGCTGCCCGCCTCGAGGAACATCTCGTACTCGTCGTAGTGGCTCGACCACCACTTCGTGCTGTTGCCGCGCGTCGCCTGCTGCTCGTAGATGTAGTACATCCCCTGCTGGCGGAAGGCGCCGTTGTGGAACCAGTCGTCGCCCTTCCAGCCGTCCACCATCGGGTTCATCGGCACCGAGACCTTGAGCGCCGGGTGCGGGTTCACGAGCGCCATCAGCGGCAGGAAGCCGTCGTAGGAGATGCCGAGGATGCCGACCTTGCCGTTCGACTCGGGCACGTTCTTCACGAGCCAGTCGATCGTGTCCCAGGTGTCGGTCGAGTGGTCGACCGGCGTGGGGTTCTGCGGGCCGGACAGCGGCCGGTTCATGACGTAGTCGCCTTCCGAGCCGTACTTGCCGCGGATGTCCTGGACGACGCGGATGTAACCGCCCTCGACGATCGTCTCGACGGCGTTGTCGTAGCCGTCGAGAGCGGACGCGAGGTGGGAGCTGATGCGGTGCGTCGAGAGCGCCGTCGCGTCGTACGGCGTCCGCGTCAGCAGCATCGGCGCGCCCCGGGCGCCCTTCGGCACCAGGACCACGGTGTGCAGCTTCACGCCGTCGCGCATCGCGATCATGACGTCGCGCCGGTCGTAGTCGAAGCCGGAGTGGGTCGGCTTGAAGGTCGACGGCGTCTCGCTCGGAAACGCCGGGTACTTGGGCGGGGCCTGGGCGGAGGACCAGGAAGCGAGAAGAAAGAGGAGAACCGCCCCGGCGCCGCTTAGAGCGTCGCGATGCAATCGATCTCGACCAGCGAGTTGCCCGGGATGCCGCCGGCGGCGGCGATCGTCGTCCGCACTGGCGGCTCGGCGCCGAAGCGGCCCAGGAACATCTCGTTCATCGCGGCGTAGTCCTTGAGGTCGTTCAGGTACACGTTGACCTTCACGACCTTCTCCATCGAGGAGCCGGCATCCTTCAGCCGCTGCTCGATCTCGTCGAGCACGTGCTTGGTGTGCGCCTTGATGTCGCCCTCGAAGTGCGCGCCGATCCCGGCGATGAAGACGAGGCCGCCGAAGGTGGTGATGCCGCTGAAGAGCGGCGTCTTCTCGGGCTTCTTGCCGTCTTTCCAGATCACCTTCTTGACCGGCTTCTCGTCGTGGGCCAGGGCCGGCTTCGCCGCGGCGCCCGCCGCCACCGCCGCCCCCGCGCCCAGCACGAACTTCCTGCGATCGGTCTTCGCCATCCCTACCTCCTGTAGGCGTCCCAGCGCGGGTCGCCGGTGCTGCGATAGCCCTTCGGCAGCGTCTCCCAGTCGGGACGCGCCAGCCCGTCGAGATCGTAGACGACCTTGCCGTCGCGCAGCGTCATCTGGCACACGAGCTTCTTGTCGGCCTTGAGCCGGCCCCCGAACGAATCGACGAAGCCGAAGCGTCCGGTCTGGAGGCTCAGGACGGTCACGTCGGCCGGCGCCCCGACCGACAGGTTGCCGAGCTCCTCGCGCTTGATCGAGCGCGCCGAGTTCCAGGTCGCCTTCGCGATCACGTCGTCGAGCGACAGCCCGAGCGCCAGGAACTTGCTCATCACGTTGAGCTGGTCCTTCATGCCCGTGTTCATGCTGCCGATGTGGATGTCGGTCGAGATCGTGTCGGGCACGAAGCCGTCCTTGATGAGCGGGATGGCAACCCCCCACGAGAAGCTGCCGCCGCCGTGGCCGACGTCGAACAGCACGCCGCGCTTCCTGCCCTCGACCATCCCCGGGTTGACGTGGCCGTCGGGAGTGATCTCGTTCCGCAGGCCCGAGTAGCAGTGCGTGTAGATGTCGCCGGGCCGCAGCTTCTTCGTGACGAGCTCGGCGAGTGGCCGCTCGGGCTTGTTGGCGCCGAAGTCGACCATCACCGGGATCCCGGCGCTGGTCCCCGCCTCGACCGCGCGCTCGACCGGCGCCCACTCGGGACCCTCGTAGTGGGCGGTCTTGATCCCGACCACGACGCCCTTGTGCTTGAGCGCCATGTCGGCCGTGGGCTTCGCCTCCATGTCCTCGAGGTTCTGCTCGAACTTCCCGCCGCGCATGCCGTTGCCGACGATGTTGAGCAGCGCCAGCACGCGCGTGCGCGAGCGGTCGATCACGCGGTCCTTGAAGTCCTCGAAGTTGCGCCAGCCGGAGCAGCCCGCGTCGACCACCGTCGTGACGCCGACGCGCAGCATGAAGCCGTCCGGGTAGAGGCTGTTGTCGCCGGCGTAGGAGTTCTTCTCGCCCGTGCCGGTGTAGACGTGCACGTGGAGGTCGATCAGGCCGGGCGTGACGTAGAGGCCCGACACGTCGACCACCTTGAAGGCCAGCGCCGCGTCGATCCTCTCGGCGACCGCCGCGATCTTGCCGGCCGCGATCGCGACGTCGCGGACCGCGCTCGTCCGGCTCTTCGCGTCGATCACGTGGCCGCCCTTCAGCAGCAGGTCGTAGACGGGCTCCGCGGCGAAGCCGCGCGCCGAGACCAGAAGGCCCATCGTCGTCCCCATCAGGATGAGTCGTCGCTTGTCCATCGCGTCAGCCCCTGCGGCTCTCGCGGCGCTTCGCCGTGAAGTGCGCCTTCAGGTACTCGCCCATGTCGAGCTCGCCCTCCAGGGAGTCGCCGGCCAGCTTTCCGTTGAAAGTGAAGTTGAGCGCGTCTCCGTGCGACTCGGGGTAGTTGCTGCGGATCTGGACGCTGTCCCCGTCGATGGTGCCGCGCGCCTCGCGCGTCACGAAGTCGCCCTGGTGCACGCCGTCGAGCTCGTTGCCGCGCTGGCGCAGGTGCAGCCCGTGGGTCGAGGTCGAGGCCGCGTACTCGATGCGGACGTCCCAGCTGCCGGTCAGGTCGCCGGCCGCCGCCGCGACGGGCTTCGTCTCGACGCTCACGGGGTTCTTGAGCGCCGCGACGATGCGCTCGGCGACGATCAGCTCGTCGCCGGCCGCCATCATGTACGGGCCGATCGAGAGGCCGGTCTCGTTCGTTCCCATCCGGCCGCGCCCCGGGAAGAGCGACACGCGCGGATTGCCGTCGAAGAGCTGCCGGGCGACGGCGTCGCCGGCTACCGGGAGCTTGGTTTTGTCCCAGCGGATCTGGAGCGTCGGCATGCGGTTCGAGAGCCCCTCGGGCTGCGAGACGCTCGTGGTCACCCCGGGCACCGTCTGCACGCGGCGCGCGATCGTGTCGAGCCAGGCCTGCCACTGCTTGAACTCGGCCTCGTGGTCGCGGCGGAACCACATCTCGACCGCCATCAGCATGCCGAGCGCTTCCTCCTTGCCGACCTTGAAGCCGCGGCCGAAGCCGTGGTGCGGCGCGCTGCCGACCCACGCGGCCTTCACCAGGTCCTTGCGGCCCAGCAGGAGCCCCGCGGCCTGCGGCCCGCGCAGGCACTTGCCGCCGCTGTAGCCGACGAGGGCGGCGCCGAGCTTGAGGTGGACGTTCGGGACCGTGAGGATCTCCGCCGCCGCGTCGACCAGCACCGGCACGCCGCGCCGGTTCGCGGCCTCGCAGACGGCTTTCGTGCTCGTCGGGCCCTCGTCCGCGTTCGGGCCGGCCAGGATGTACGCGAGCGCCGTGCGGGGGCCGAAGGCCGCCTCGAGCTCGTCGGCCGTGTCGACCTCGACGATCTTCACGCCCGTCGTGCGCAGCGCGGCGTCGTAGACGTTGCGCGAGTGCTTCGGGATGATGCACTCGTCCTTCGGGAAGCCGCGCAGGTCGGGCAGCCGCACGTGCAGGTCGGGGTTGCCTCCGGTGAGACACGCCACGGTCGCGTGCGTGAGCGCCGCGGAGCAGCCGACGGTGACCATGCCCCACTCGGCCTGCGTCAGCTCGGCGAGGCGCTTGCCGACGCCCTCCGCGAGCTCGTCCAGGTGGACGTAGTGGCGCGAGGCCGCCTCCATCGCCGCCCGCACCTCGGGCAGCGCCGTGGAGCCCGTGATGATCGTGTAGGTGCCGCGCGCGTTCACGAACGGGCGGACGCCGATCGACTGGTAGATCTCGGGCCCGGGCCGCAGGCCCGGACCTGCGGGAACAGCCGGCGCCGGGGGCGCGGCCCCGGCCGCCTCGGCTGGAGCGGCGCCTCCGCGGAGAAAGGCGGGGACGAGCGACAGCAGGCCGCCTCGACGGACCAGCTCGCGCCGCGAAATACCGGACGGGGTCATGGGGTACCTCCTCGGGATGAAGACCGGCCCAAGACTATCTCATGACGCCCGCGAAGGAGCGCACGCTTTGCGCGCACCAGGGACACACTCTTGCCAGGGTGTCAGCCGTCACTTCCGGGACGCGCCGGGAGGGCGAACCTTATCTGGGGGAAGGTGTCCAAGCCTTCGGGAGGCCGCAGCATGAGCATGCTGAGGGGCGTGGTCGTGGCGGGGCTTCTGGCCTCGTGCTGTGCGGCGGCGGCGGGCGCGGCGCCCGTCGACGCGGAGCGTCTTCGCACGGCCGCGCGGGCCGGCGACTGGAAGGCCATCGAGGCCATGGGCCCTTCCGTGCTGCCGGAGCTCGCGCGAATCTACCGCGGCTCGAGCGTGGCGGAGCGCGCGCAGATCGCGCAGGTCTACTACAACCTCGGCTGGAAGTCGGAGGACGCGAAGCGCGCGCTGATGGCGGACGTCCACACCGCCGACCAGAGCCTGCGGCTGCAGGTGCAGTGGGCGCTCGGCCGGGTGAGCGACGACCCGGCGGTCGTCGACGTGCTGCTCGACAACATGCGCAACGACCCGGTGCCGCTTTTCCGCGACAAGGCGGCCTGCGCGCTCGCCTACGACCAGGTCCACCTCGCTCCGGCCCAGAAGCTGCGGCTGTTCGAGGGCCTGATCGGCGCGCTCGACGACCCGAAGCTGCAGGTTCGCCAGGTCGCGATCCAGGCGCTCAGCATCCTCACGCACCAGACCAAGGGCTACTCCGCCAACGCCGACGCGGAGCGGCGCAAGCCTGCGCTTGCGAACTGGCGGCGCTGGCTCGTCGAGTACCGGGCCAACCTGTGAGCGTCCGCGCCGCCCGCGGCCGCGTTGCTGCGGCAATCGCCGTGGCGCTGGCTTTCGCGGCTCTCGCGCCGCGCCCCGCAAGCGCGCGCGCCATCGCCCGCGGCTCGGTGCTGGCGAGCTACAGCTTCGACGACGACGTCGCGACGGGCCCCGACACCTTCGCCGTCTGGCAGGGGGCGCGCCACAACAAGGGAGGGCGCGGGCACGTGCGGCTGTCGGACGCCTTCCACCTGAGCGGCCACCGCGCGGTCGAGCTCAAGGACGTCGCGGGCGACTCGGACTTCCCCGAGCTCCAGGGCTACTTCCCGGTGCAGGGCGCCGGACGGCTCTACTTCCACTTCGCCTTCCTGACCACGGATCCCGCTCAGGAGCTGAACGTGGCGCTCGCCGGGCCGCGCTTCTTCCAGATGGAGAAGGACGGCATCGCCTTCTGGCTCGGGACGCGCGACGGCCGCCTGGTTCACTACTCGGACAGCATCCCGAAGCGGCTCTTCGTGCCGCAGGCCTTCACCTGGTACGTGGTGGACGTGGCGTACGACATCACGGCGGGACGCTACGACCTCGCGATCCGCGCCGAAGGCCAGACGGCGCCGCTCGTCTCGCTGCGCTCGCAGCCGAACACCACGAGCCGGCCGGGCTCGGCCGTCGACAAGTTCTCGTTCGTGGGCTCGCCGTTCGCCGATCGCTCGAGCGTCGTCTACTACGTCGACGACGTGGTGATCGGCAGCGACGAGAGCGTGACCCGCCTGCCCTTCACCGCGCCGGGACGGCGCAAGCTGTTCATCGACCTGTTCGGCGAGTACCAGCGGCGGCTGCGCGAGCGCCCGCGCTGCCTGCCGGCGATCGGACCCGACGACTTCGGCTTCGAAGAAGACGATCTCGCCCAGCTCGCTGCCGCGGGCTTCAGCGAGTCGCTGCAGCGGCTGCTCGAGGGCACCCCGGGGGCGCCTGGGCCGCGCGTCTCGACCGAGCAGGGTCCCGAGCACTGGCGTCGCGTGCTCGCCGCGGCCTCGCGCTGGAGCGAGGGCTGCGCGGCTCTCGATCGCGGTGACGCGCTGCTGGCACACGACCGCTTCACGGGCGCGGGCGACGAGGTTCCCGAGGGCCGGCTCTATCCCCTGTCGGCGGCGCTGGCGCTCGCCGCTCTCAAGCGGATCGACGAAGCGGACGAGCAGCTCGCGCTCGCGTCGGACCTGCGGCACGACGCGCGCTACGCCGTGGCCTCCGCCTACGTCGGCCTCGCCCGCAAGGACCTCGACCGCGCGCTCGAGTGGCTGCGGGAACCGGCGGTGCGGGCGCTCGACCGGGACGCGCCCCCAGCCCGCAGCGGCCCCGTGGAGACGCTCGTCACGGAGCAGTACTACTACGTGCTGCTCTGGAAGGCGGACTACGACGACGCGCGCGACTACGCGCTGCGGATGGCCGAGCGGGCCGGGCGCGCGCGGCTCGCGAGCGCGCCTTGGACGGTGCGCGCGGGCGACGCCTCCTTCTACCGGCGGGACAACGCCGAGGCGCGGGAGCTCTACGAGAGCGCGCTCGAAGGCGAGAAGGACTGGGGCGCCCTGCGCGAGATCTATCTAAAGCTCGCGGACCTCGCCTACCTCGACGGCGACACCGCGAACGAGCGCCGGCTGCGCGAGCACTACTACGGGAGCCTGCATGAGTGAGCGCGTGCGCCTCGCCTTGCTCGCGTTCCTGCTCTCGACCGCCGGC
>Ga0111539_10010383_pt1 | contig 11722 bp, 12 predicted proteins | sample RhiMethybrSRZTD1_FD_79667 | JGI IMG/M metagenome (GOLD analysis project Ga0111539, IMG submission 79667) | Populus rhizosphere microbial communities from Tennessee, USA - Rhizosphere MetaG P. TD hybrid SRZTD1 (version 2) (version 2) | ecosystem: Host-associated > Plants > Roots > Rhizosphere >...
GACGACGGCCGCACCACCAGTGAACGCACACGCGCCAGCTCCGTGATCACCGCATCCGCGAGCGAGAACTGATAAAAATCAATTGCACGTTCGTTACCGACGTTTTTGAAAGGAAGAATCGCCACGCTCCTGCGATCTCGATCGCCCAAGCTCGTCAACGGGCTGGCATCACCGCTTCGCCCCGCCGACTGAGAGCCTTGTGATCCACTGTCAGCCGCTTTGCTACCCGTCAACCAGCGAAGCGCACGAGTCACCGGATTTTCCTGTTTCAAATGTTTCGGAGTGACCGGCGTGACGGTTTCGTCGATCCCCGGCAACGCATCCGAACCAAGCTCGCGAAAGATCGAACGTAGATCGTCCGCGAAATGCGAGATCTTTTGATAACGGTTGCGAGGATCTTTTGCGAGTGCTTTGTCGAGGACCGGTTGCAACCGCACCGGCACACGCCCAGGCCTGACTTTCGACAACGGCGCAGGTTCTTCGTTCAACACTGCCGCGCGAACCTCGACGGCCGTGTCGCCCCTGAACGGCCACGTTCCAGTCAGCATCTCGTACAGCAAAACGCCCGTGGAGAAAATGTCGGCGCGCGAATCCACGCGATCGCCACGCGCTTGCTCGGGCGCCGCGTAGGTCGCCGTGCCGTATGGAATACCAATCTCGGTGATCTCTGTGTGGTGAATTCCCGAAGTGCGTGCGGCTTCTTCATCGAGCAGTTTTGCGAGTCCGAAGTCGAGCACCTTGACCTGCCCGGCCGGGGTCACCATCACGTTGCCGGCCTTGATGTCGCGGTGAATGATGCCGCGTGAATGTGCAGCAGCAAGTGCGTCCGCAGTCTGCAAGGCGATCGACAAAGCGCTTTCGAGGGAGAGCGGGCGGCCATTAACGAGTTGCCTGACGTTCTTCCCTTCGATGTACTGCATCGCGATGAAGTGGATGCCGTTGATCTCGTTGAGATCGAAGATCGTGCAGATGTTTGGATGATCGAGCGCGGAGGCGAGACGCGCCTCACGTTCAAAGCGCTTAAGGTTCGCTTCGCGGGCGGTAAGCTCTGCGGGAAGAACTTTGATGACGAGTGTGCGGCCCAGTTTCGAATCGACGGCTTTATAGACGGTGCCCTGTCCGCCCTCGCCGAGCTTCTCGAGAATTTTGTAATTCCCCAGTGTCGATCCGATCATCGGTAAATAATATAGGTCCTATAGGACCGATATGTCATATAGGACCTATTTTTAGACTGCCAACTAACTCCCGTTATCCTTTCACGCCCATCTGCCAGAGCATGAACGCGTAGTCAAATGCTGTTTCGCGTAAAGCATCATAGCGCCCGGATGCGCCTCCGTGTCCGGCGCCGAAGTTTACTTTCAAAAGCAGCGGATTTGAATCAGTCTTCATCGCTCGCAGTTTTGCTACGAGCTTGGTGCCCTCCCAATATGGCACCTGACTGTCGTTCAACGAAACCTTGACGAGCATTGCCGGATAATCTTTCTTCACGACGTTGTCGTAAGGCGAGTATGTCTTCATGTATTCGAATGCCGCCTTTTCATTCGGATTGCCCCACTCGATATATTCGCTCGTGGTCAACGGTATGCTGGCGTCGAGCATCGTGTTCAGCACGTCAACAAACGGCACCTGCGAAATGACCGCCTTGAACAGATCCGGCCGGAGATTGGAAACAACGCCCATCAGCAGTCCGCCGGCGCTTCCACCCTGAATGACGAGTCGATCCTTCGACGTGTACTTCATCTGAATCAGCGTTTCAGCGCAGGCGATGAAATCGGTGAACGTGTTCATCTTGTTCATCATCCTGCCGGCCTGGCGCCATTCTTCACCCATTTCACCGCCACCACGAATGTGTCCCATGACGAAGATAACACCGCGATCGAGAAGGCTGAGGCGAGTCGAAGAGAAAGTCGGCGGGATCGATGCACCGTACGAGCCATAGCCATAAAGAAGAAGCGGCGCCGAACCGTCGAGCTTCACACCTTTTCGATAGACGATCGACATCGGTATCTTCGTTCCATCCGAAGCGGTGGCAAACACGCGTTCCGACTTGTAGTTCGTTCTATCGAATCCGCCGAGCACTTCGGTTTGTTTCAACAAAGTCGTTTTACCCGTGTTCATGTCGTAGTCGAACACCGAATAGGGCGTGACCAATGAGTTGTAGCCATACCTGATGACAGTCGTATCGAATTCGCGATTTGCGGACAAACCTGCCGAGTAGACGGGTTCGGGAAACTTGATCCGTTGTCGTTTGTTCGTCTTGAACTCAATGACTTCGAGTTGTTGCAGTCCATTTTCCCACTCAGACAGCACTGCATGATTTGAAAAGAGATTGATCGCATCAAGCTTCACCGCCGGGTTGTGGGCCACAAACTCTTTCCAGTTCTTCTCAGAAGGATCGCTGACTGGCGCCGTGACGATACGGAAATTCTTGGCGCCCTTGTTTGTGCGGATGTAGAAGAGGTTGTCGCGATAATCGGTGTCGTACTCGTGCTCGGGTTGGCGCGGTAGAATCACCTTGAGCTCGGAGGTAGGCTCCGACGCGAGAAGATAGCGCGACTCGGTTGAAGTCTTGCTAAACGCTTCGACAAAAATCACCGCCTTGTCGCGCGAGCGGCCGGTCGAGATATCAAACAACTCATCCTTCTCTTCGTACACCAGGTCAGTCTTATCGCTTCCAAGCACGTGGCGGAAGAACTTGTCGCTTCGTTTCGTGGTTGCGTCTTCGGTGACGTAGAACAACGTCTTATTGTCGTTGGCCCAAACGACCCCGGTGACGCGTTCGATTTTTTCCGGAAAGACTTGACCAGTTCGCAAATCTTTGACTTGCAACGTGAACTGTCGATAGCCGGTGCTGTCAGTGCTGTAAGCAAGCAGATTGCCGTCGTCGCTTGGGGACAACGCGCCGATACCCATGAACGCGTGACCCTTCGCGAGTTCGTTCATGTCGAGGATCACCTCTTCCGGAGCTTCAAGACTCCCCTTCTTGCGACAGAAGATCGGATACTGTTTGCCTTCCTCAGTTCGTGAGTAATAGAAGTGATTGCCGTAGCGATACGGCACGTTCGTGTCAGTCTGTTTAATGTGACTGAGCATTTCGTTGTAGAGCTTTTCCTGGAGCGGCGCGGTGTGTTTCATCAACGACTCCGCGTAAGCATCTTCGGCCTTGAGATGCGCGAGCACCGATGGGTTCGTTTTTTCACGCATCCAGAAGTAATCGTCTACAAGTGTTACGCCGTGGATGTTTGTAGTCTTTGGTTTCTTTTCTGCCATAGGTGGATGAGGAGCGGCGGCTCCTCCATTCGATTGCGCGTTGACGTTGTTACTGATTGAGAGAACACATAAGAGCAGCAGCAGAAGAGGCAAACGGAATTGGTTTCTCATGGGGCACCTTCCTCATAAAGCAATTCAATCAGGGGAGATTGCAAAATGCCGGCGCACGGCCGGTTAATCGTGGACCGTTCAACCACGAGGCGGGTTACCCCAGCCCGATTTCACGTACTTACCATCCTGAACGATGCACGGGACCGTCGGATCGCCCTTGGAGAACGACAACATCTCTTTGCGCCGTTCGCGATCGTTTTGCGCGTCGTAGTCGAGAAAAGGCATCCCTTTGGAGTCGTAATACTCGCGTGCTTGCTGACAGTAAGGACATCCCGGCTTCGTGTAGATGACTAAGGCCAAATCGATTTACCCCCGCGTTTTTTGCGATGAATTTGAGCAGTGAGGGATTATACTGCCGCTGCCTATGAGTGAACAAAGCGCGCCGGATCTACTCGATCCCTACGAGAAGCTGATAATCGTCGAAATAATGGGCAACGAGGTCAGCGTTCCGGAGAAGAACCGTCTTTTGCGCTGTTTTCAATACTTATCGATCAATACGATCTCTTACGGCGATTTTTGCTGGAATGGTGAGTGTACGAACTGCCAGGTCTGGTATCACATGAAAGGGCAGAGCGAGCAGAGCGATCGGCCCGCGCTATCGTGCCGGTTAGAATGTGAAGAAGGAATGGTGATCACCAGGCTGAGTCGGTTTATCGAGCTTGAGGGGATCACAAAGTAAAGTCTTCCTCTGCGTACCTCTGCGTTCCTCTGCGCCTCTGCGGTGAACTAAATCCAGCATCTTTTTACCGCAGAGGCGCAGAGGAACGCAGAGGTACGCAGAGGAAAATCCCAAGGGCCGAACTAATACTTCGGAACGCTTGGATCGACCTCGTTAGACCAACCGATAATCCCGCCCTTCAGATTAATCAGTTTGCCCTGAAATCCTGACCGCTGGAGCGCGTCGATCGCACGTGCGCTGCGGCCGCCCATCTTGCAATGCACGACAGTCTCGCGATTCGGATCGATCTCGTCCATTCGGGTCAATACCTGGGCTAACGGGATGTGCACTGAATTCGGAATGCGACCAATCGCAACTTCGTTGTCCTCGCGCACGTCGATGATTTGAATGTCGTCGCCTTTGTCCAGGCGCTGTTTGAGTTCAGTTGAGGTTATCTCTTCCATAGCTCGCCTATCTTAGCAAGGATCGCCGCTACAATTAATTCGAAAGCATGCGTTACACTTTGGCAAATATCTCCCGTTCACGAAAGGCCTGACCATGAGATTCGAATTCTATACAGAAGCTCTCGATAACGTCCCCAAGTTGTCGGTTGATGGAACCGTTGACAACAGCATTCACTTCTCACACTGGAAAGGAAATACCACGCCCGCGGAAGTGAAGGCCGATACTTCAACCGAGATCGCACTCAACCTTGTGGCGTCGCCAAACAGAGCCGAGTTAACAAAGGGTATCGAGCTGGTTACGAACAACCACTTCGATACAGACGGTGTGCTCTCAGTTTGGACTGTGCTCACAGGCGAACGCGCCCTCGCACACCGGGAGCTGTTGATCGCCGCAGCAGAAGCCGGTGATTTTTCAGAACATTCGAGCGACGACGGTGTGCGGGTCAGCATCGCGATCCAGGGTTCCGATCAGGCGAGTCCAAACAACGACGATGGCTCACCGTTGGCACGACTCCTCGCCGGTGAAGAAGTCGGCGACGACGCGCGCGCGTATGAACTCGTCCTGGCTGAAGTGGAGCGATTGCTCACAAACATCAACGACTATGAATCTCTCTGGCGCGAGGGTTGGAACAGCGTTACGGCGGCGATCGAGAGTTTCGAGCGCGGCAAATCGAGCGTGACGGAGTATTCCGACATCTCGCTCGTCACGCTTGCCCCCGAACTCTTCGACGGCGCCGGGTTCAGTCCAACCAAACATGCAGCGCCTTACACGGCGATCTCGAAGTTTGCGAAAGGCGCGTTGTTCCTGATCGCGATCCCAACGGCGGGCGGTTGGTTTTATCGTCTCGATTATCCGTACTACTCGTGGGCCGAAACTGTCGTGCGTCCGCGCATACAGCGTCGCGATTTAACTAACGCGTTGGAGTTGCTGAACAGTCGCGAAAGTAATCATGACGGGCGCTGGCTGATTGATAATCGTGAAATGACCTCGGCAGTGAAGTTTCTCAGCAACGGGACGCTAGCTGCATCACGCCTCGAGCCGGCTCAGGTTGTCGCCGTTCTTCAGACGTCCGGCTCGCTATCTGCAAGCTCGGCAGTGTGAACATGCACGACGTAATCATCATCGGCGCTGGACCACCGCGACTCTCAACAGCTTTCTGGTGTGATGGGTTGCGTCTTGACACGCTCGTGCTCGAACAGGCCGAACAAGTCGGAGGCCAGCTTCACCGTGTCTACAATCCGATCGAAAACTATCTCGGTTTGAAAGCTCGCAATGGCGAGGAACTGCTGGTGCATTTCACGAAGGATCTTGACGCGGCTGAATTTGATCTGTGGACTCAGGTTGAGATCGAATCTGTTGACCTGAAAGCCAGGCGCATCTCGTTGCGAAGCGGCGAAGAACTGCAAACGATCGCGATCGTCATTGCAACCGGGGTTAGACCGAGAGAGTTAGGAGTGCCGGGTGAGAAGGAGTTCATCGGGAAGGGAATGATAGAATCCGGGGCCCGCGATCGGCAGCTTTTCGCCGGGAAAGATGTTTGTATTGTCGGAGGCGGCGATGCGGCCGTCGAGAACGCGTTGCTGCTGGCAGAGGTCTGCCCGACTGTTACGCTGGTGCATCGTGGAAAGAAGCTGCGCGCGCGACGTGAATTTGCAGAGCGGCTGCAACCGAACAATCGCATCACTGTTTTCACAGAATCTGTTCTGACGCGTATCCTCGGTAAGGACGAAGTCGAAGGCGTCGAGATTCAGCGAAAAGAAGGGTTGAAGCCATTTCAACTGGCAGTCCGTGGCGTGCTGATTCGGATTGGTATTGAGCCGAATACAGAGTTATTTCGGGAACAAATCGCAACGGACGAAAAAGGTTACATCACCGTGAACAGTCAGCAGGAGACGAGCGTTCCGATGGCATTTGCGGTTGGCGACGCGTCGAACCCGATTGCGCCGACGATTAGCAGCGCCACCGGCGCCGGCGCGACCGCTGCGAAGGTAATTGCCTCTCGACTAAATGCGCGATGACTGAAGAACGCGGCTACCTGGACGCCCATGTCAGCGCATACCCGATCGAGTACATCGCCGGAATCGATCTTTATAACGCAGGCGAATTCCACGCGGCGCACGATGCGTGGGAAGAACGTTGGATGGGCGAGGTTGGACCAAAGGAGAAGCTGTTTCTCCAGGCGATGATCCAATCGGCAGTCGCCTTTCATCATCTCGACATCGGCCGGCCTGGCGCCGCGCGACAGATGTACCTGCGAGCGAAGGAGAAGTTTGCCAGGCTCGGCGTCAGTGTTTTCATGTCGCTGGATCTCGACGACTATCAGGCGCAACTCGATTCAGCGCTGTCGTGGTTGTTGAGTGCGCCTGACCCGAGAGAGTTGCTACGACCGGACATCGTTCCGCCGAAGATTCGACTGTTGGAAGCCATCGATGAATTTGATTAACGTTAGCAGGCTCATATTGCTTGCGGTTTGGTTTGGTGCGGCGCTTTTTTTCGGCGCTGTGGTTGCGCCCGCAGCGTTTGGCGTGTTGCGATCATTTGGTCTGCCAAACGCGAGCGAGATTGCCGGTTCGATTGTGACGCGCTCGCTTTCGGTTGTTAATCTCGCGGGGTTTATCATCGCTTTGCTGCTGCTGGTGACTGTGATCCTGCGGCGCAACTACTCGAGCCGGCTGAGTTTTATTATCGAGTGTATTTGCCTCGCCGTCATCGCGCTGACGACTGGCGTCGGCCATTGGTTTATTGCAGCACGTATGCGCGCGCTCCGAGTAGCGATGGTCCTTCCCATCGATCAGATTGCCGCCGACGATCCGCGCCGTGTTGCCTTCAACAGTCTGCACAGTTATTCGGTTAATGCGCTGTCGCTTGCTATGATTGCCGCGCTTGTGGCGATGGTGTTGATTGCCCGCAGCCTGCGCAATTGATTTTTTGACACGATTGGAAGAAGCCGGTGGAGATTATCGAAGACATTGATGGTTGGCGTCGAAGGTTTGAATCGTGGAGACCTCTTCCCGGGAACGATCTGTCGGATTACCCGTTCGTGAGAAATCGCCGGGCGCCATTCACGCCCGCGCGCCGCGCGCTTCCGATGTTGAACCTGGCGTTGATTTCGTCGGCGGGCGCATACATCGATGGCACTGCGCCCTTTGATACCGAAGCTGGCGATCTGAGCTTTAGAGAGATTCCGGTGGAGGTCGAAGCCGGCGATCTGAAATTCGCTGCGCGAGGGTACGACACGGCGGCAGTTCAAGAAGACATCAATTCGGAGATCCCGGTTGCGCGTCTGCTTGAATTTGAGCAGAACGGGATTATCGGGCAGTTGAACCCGGTGTTCTGGAGCTTTTGCGGGTTCATTCCTGATGCCGCTGGGGTCGCGAACGAACTCGCGCCGAAGCTGGTTGAGCGCATTAATCGTTATGAAGTGCAAGCCGCGTTGTTCGTTCCGGCTTCTGTTCTGTGTCATCAGTCTGTTGGCTTGTTGGCACGAGCGGTGGAGCTCGCCGGTATTCCAACGATGACGCTCGGTGTTGTTAAGGACGTAGTTGAGTTTGTGCGACCGCCGAGAGTTGCGCTCTATCACGGGAAACTCGGTGCCGTTAGTGGTGCTCCAAACTTCCCGGAACATCAGCGACGCATTCTCGACGAAGCGCTGCGTCTGATTGAGCCGATGGACCAGGCCGGCATCAGGAATCTCGCGGTCGCGTTGGGAACTGAGACTCAGAAGTCGCGCGGCGAGCGGTAATCAATGTCCCTCAAAAAACGTCTCGGACCCTTCATTGTCTTCATCTTAACGGCAACGCTTGCATACCTTCTTTTCGCACCTGTACCAATCACTCCTTCAGCCTGGACACCGCCTTCTGCTCCTGGTCTAACCGGCCAGTATGAACGAAACTCGCGGCTGTCGACTGTGCAGAGGCTCTCGCTCGGGGAAGGGCACAAACCCGAGGACGTCGCGCTTGATGCTGACGGGAAAATCTACGCGGGGTTTGAAGATGGTCGGATCATGGTGCTTCAACCTGATGGCACACAGCCACGCATCTTCGCGAATACGGGCGGCCGTCCACTAGGTCTGATTTTCGATCGAAACGGAAATCTGATCGTCGCGGATGCGATCAAGGGATTACTGTCGATCGGCAAAACGGGAGATATTAGAGTGCTGGCCGTCGAAGCAGATGGTGAGAAGTTCGGATGTCTCAACGATCTCGACGTCGGCGCCGATGGCACGATTTATTTCACGGAAGCTTCTCACAAGTTTCCGATGTCGCGGCACGTCGAAGACTTGCTCGAGCACCAGCCCAACGGTCGTTTGCTCGCGCTCGATCCACAAACTCAACGACCGCGAACGCTCCTGCGGGATCTGTATTTCGCGAACGGTGTTGCGGTGAGTCCGGATCAAACGTTTGTGCTCGTAGCTGAAACCGGGAAGTATCGAATCCGGCGTTACTGGTTGAAGGAACCCAGGATGGGCCAAACGGACACCTTTATCGACAATCTTCCCGGTTTCCCCGACGGCATCTCTTCAAACGGCAAAGACAAGTTCTGGCTCGCGCTCGTCACTCCGCGGCAAGCGCTCGTCGACCGGATGCTCCCGTATCCCTTCGTTCGAAAGATCGTCTTTCGCTTGCCGACATTCCTCCGCCCTGGTCCAGAGCGCTACTCATTCGTCCTCGCCATGGATTCGAACGGTCATGTCGTAGACAACCTCCAAAACGGCTCCCCGGACTGCTACTCCCAGATCGCCAACGTGGTCGAACGGAACGGCACCCTCTACTTCGGAAGCATCGGCGAAGACACCCTCGGCCGCTTCTCCCTCCGGTAGCGGCGGTTAGTTTTCAAAAACAGCCAGAATCGGCAAAAAATAGCCATTTTCGACAAAAGAAAAGTGTTGGCAGCCCGCAGCCAAACAGATAAATTCAAAGTGCACGGTATGGTCGATTTGCTTTATTACAAACGGGAGAAACTGTGGGCATTGGACAAGCAGTGAACGCTGTGCCGCAATTGGGTTAGCACCAACTTTGTTGATAATCGCGCTCTATGCATACAAAACCAGAACAGATGCCACGATCAAACACTTAGAAGAGCAAAACAAGCAACTATTAGATGAGATCCTAAGAAGGAAACGACCATGATTGAAAAGTGGATGCAATTTGTTGAAATCGGCGTAGTCATTCTTGCATGTTTGGCTTCCCTATTTGTGGCCCTTCACCTCCGTCGTAATGCCGAAAAACATGAGCACTCGGCCAAAGTTCTCGATGAAAAGATCAAGCGAGCAATTAACTCGGGAATCAACATGCGGGGTGTCTAGATGCCCTGCGAAGCACAGCAGGATCGCCGGGATGGCCGGCCTGAAGCCGCGATGCCGCACCGCCGAGCTTTGCACAAAAAGTTGGACGGTGATGATTTTTCTCTGCGGTCCTCTGCGTATCTCTGCGATCTCTGCGTTAAAAAGGCTATTTCAACGCAGAGATCGCAGAGATACGCAGAGGACCGCAGAGAAAAACTCAATGTCGACGGACGTCCTCACGTTTGTGCAAAGCCGTGGTCTTGTACAGTTTGTAACCAACTGTATATCTCTGTGCCACAATGAGTTCCGCAATCTCAGTAGAATTCCCTAGGGAATTTGTCTGTTTTTGAGACCTGTTTACCTCGTATCCGATCCGCCAGACCGCCTCGTCCAACCTAGATGAAGTTTGGAATTCTCGTAAGTTCAACTAAAAAAACCAGTTAGCGTGTAAATGACCGCGCCGCACAGTTGCGGCACGGGCGTTGTAGAACAACTGGGCGTCGGGGACGGTGGGACGACCCCGACGCGGCAACCCCTCTTTCTCTTTTGGAGCACATAACGACAATGATTAACCTCGTTTCAGCAGCGACTTCAGTTCCGAAGAACGTCTTCAAGACGACGGAGCTGGTGGGAAGTCTCATGCATAAACTCTCACCTGAGCTAATCAACACGATCAGCGGACTCGGCGTGGACCAGCGCTACTCAGCACTGGAAAACTATCCAGACTTCCTTTGCGGTAAACCAAAAATTGCAACCAGTTCCACGACGGAACTCGCCGTCGCGGCCACCGAGCGTTGCATTCACGAATGGGGCGGAGATCCGAACCGTATCGGTCTACTGATAGCCGCCACCAACACACCCGACCAGATGTTGCCCTGCCTGGCCTCGGAAATCATGGGGAGAACGCACGGTTTACTTTCCCGCTCTCTCCGAACGGTCGGCATGCAGGCTCAGGGCTGCTCTGTGTTACTCAAGTCAATCGAGGTGGCGCAGTGGTATCTCGCGGCCAACCCCGGACAACTCGCAATCGTGGTCATGGCCGAGGTTCACACTCCTTTCGCAGCGCCATTACTGCGCGAGGAGTATTGCGGCTACCGCGAAATCCTCAAGATGAGGAAAGATCGTAGACTTGACGTCAGTCAATTCGAACAGCAAAAACTGGATACGACCTTCGTGATTCAATCAATGCTTTTCGGCGACGGCGCTGTGGCACTGTTGCTCGGCAGTGAAGAAGGGAAACCGGCGTTTGGGCCAATCTCACACCTGACCAACGATCAGCCCAACGACATGAACCTACTCACGATGACCAGCAACAGCTCACATCCGTTTCTCAAAGGCAGGCCGCAGTATTTCATGCAGCCGAACGTTCCGATGCGTGGCGCACACTACGCCGTAACCACGGTCAAGAACGTGCTTCAGCATCCGGATTCACCGGTATCCGATCTGGCCCAGGTGGATGACTGCCTGATTCACACCGGCAGCAAGAAGATTCTCGACGGCGTTTGCTCACAACTCGACCTGAACCCGGAGTCGGAAAAAGTGCACGGCTCGTACCAGGTGCTCGAGCGTTACGGCAATCTATCGAGTGCTTCGACTGGTTTTATGCTGGCTGAGAAGGATGAATGGTCTGGTCCGGCAATGGTGGTGGGCTTTGGAGTTGGTTTCGCTGCCAGTGCTGGAATCATGCACTTCAACTAATCACGCAACGACGTCCTGAAGCTCGCGATTTCTCGCCAGCGCGTTGAGCGTGGATCCGACCTGCGCAAAGTCGAATGGTTTTCCAATGATCGCGTCGACTAAATCCTCTTCACCGGGTGGCGGCGCGGTCGTTGGTCCATAACCTGTCACGAGCACGATTCGGACGTTGGGCCAATCCTTGCGAATCATTCGCGCAGTTTCCCAGCCGTCCATCTCCGGCATCGCGAGGTCAGTAA
>Ga0111539_10010385_pt1 | contig 11720 bp, 7 predicted proteins | sample RhiMethybrSRZTD1_FD_79667 | JGI IMG/M metagenome (GOLD analysis project Ga0111539, IMG submission 79667) | Populus rhizosphere microbial communities from Tennessee, USA - Rhizosphere MetaG P. TD hybrid SRZTD1 (version 2) (version 2) | ecosystem: Host-associated > Plants > Roots > Rhizosphere >...
GGCCGCGGTATCCAGATCTGCGATTGATTGAGCGGAAACGCCGTTGCCGCTTCGGGCAGGACGCCGATGATCGTAGAGGGCGCACCGTCGAGAATCAGCGCCTGACCCAGTACCGACGCATCGCGGTTGAAGCGCCGCTGCCACATCTGCTGGCTAATCAACACGACGCGTGGGCCGCCGCGACGATCTTCATCCGGTGAAAAGTTGCGGCCGATGATCGGCTGCAGTCCGAGCGTCGACAACAGCGCGGCCGAGGCGTGCAGGCCGATCACCTGTTCGGGATCGCCGCGGCCGGTCAGCGTGAACGCGTTGCCGATGGCCAACGCGAGATCGCTGAACACCTGCTGCCGCTGCTGCACCTCGACGAATCGTGAATACGAGAACGCGACGCGGGTGAGGTTGTGTTCCCGATCGGTCGACGCGAGCCTTACCAGTCGATCCGGCTCGTGATACGGCAGCGGCCGCAGGAGCACGGAGTTGACGACGCTGAAGAGCGCGACGTTCGCGCCAATGCCGAGCGCGAGGCCGACCACGGCGACGAGGGTGAAGCCGGGTGACTTGAGCAATTGACGGACGGCGTCACGCAGCATTAAGGGCATCACCACATCCCATCGTGCCGAAGAACCCTGGGCTGATAAACGTGTTGAGCGATTCCAGACGGCGATCCGGATCGACGGGTTGCCCTTCGACGGTGCTTCGGCTGGTCCATGCCGAATTCGTCAAGAGCTGCGTTGACGCATACGCGGCGCTGGCAACGCCCGGCGTGCCCGCGATCCGATCGCGAAGTTCGTTCAGATACGTCTGGCGCCGCCCGTTCGGCAGGTCCATCCGAAACGACAGCGTTCGCCCGGTATCGAGCCCGATGTCGGCGCGCATCAGATTCGAGAGGCTGCGCACGAAGAGACCGGCACCGACCAGGTGCGGAGTCTCGAAAGGCAGGAGGGGTTACACGGGACGCCGAGACCGGAGGTGAGTTCACTCGCCGAGCCGCGCGCCGAAGCGCTCGATGATTCGCGTGATCCGGATCTCGTCGAGGCGATCGTCGAGCGCGGCAAGGCCGCTTAACTCTTCGAAGCGCCGCAGCAGCTCCGCCGCCACTCCCGCATGCCGGATGCCCAGCAAGTCGAAGAGGTGGCCCTTGCCGGCGGCGTGAAGGCGCGCGTCGAGCTGCTTCCAGCGATCGAAGTCCGCCGGCTCGGTCAGCGGCCAGATCATCGCTGGCGCGGCCGGCGAGCCGGCGCGCTGCAGGATCGCATTGACCGCGCGCCGCGCCGCCTCGCACGCGCCTTCCATGGATGCGAGATTGGTTGTGGTCCGCACGTAGTCCCCGGCCAGCATCAGATTGGGAATACGGGTCGCCGCCTCGGGACGGATGGCCCACGACCCCGGAGGGTGGACCAGCAGCCGGGAGGAGTTCGTGGGCGGCACGCCGGATTGGTAATCGACGTCGATGTCGAGATGGAACGAGTGCAGGAGCTCGTCGCGCAGCACGACGTCGCCGGGCTCGTGACCGTTGAGGGCGGCCTTGAGCTGCTCCCAGACCTCGTGTCGAATCTCCGCCGGCGTACACTGCTTGGCCGGCTTGCGCACGTGATTGCCAGGCGTGTCCCAGTCGGAAATGTCGACGGAGAGAACACCGCCAACAGTCCCGTCACCGTAGCGATCGCGGAACGCACCGCCCTCGGTCCAGAACTGTGCCTGCGAGATCGAGGTGAGCGCCCATGGCGAATCAGGATAGAACGTGTGGCCGCGCACCAGCTGCACGTCTTCCTTGAGGAAGTACTGGGCACCGACCATCCATGACACCAACTCGTCGGCGTTGCTGATTCGAAGCTTTTCGAGGGCGGGATCGATCGCGCCCATTTGAGGAGTGATCATCGCGATGGCCCGATCGATCGGGACTGCCAGCACATAGAAGTCGGCAGTCTTTGCGACCGGGTCGCCCGCCAGGCGCACGCCACTGATCCGGCCGCCGCCGACATCGATGCCCTCGACGGTGACGCCGGCCTCCAGCTGGACGCCGCGGGATCGCAGGTGGGCGATCCACGGATCGATCCACATCTCGCTGGTCGGCCCGCCCAGGGTGCGATCGTTCGCCATCCCGGCTGTCGCGAAGTCGAGGAGCAACTGCGCGGAGATCGTGCCGATCGTGCGCGCCGAACCACGCTGCGGATCCATGGCGACCATCGTCCGGGGGATGGCGCGGAGCTGCCGCTGGAGCTTGGGGGAATAGTCGTCACCCTGCAGGAACTGCCACCATGACAGGTGCTCGTAGCGATCGAGCCGCCGGGCGTCGCACGCGGTGAAGAACTGCAGGATCTTGGCGCCGAACAGCTTGAAATCGGCGCTGTCGAAGTCGAGCGTCTTGAAGAAGAGTTCGAGGGCCTCGAGAATTTCCAGCGGCCTGCCGGGCGCGCGCCGGTAGAAGCGATACCACGTATCCTCATCGACCATCGCCACGGCGCTCTCGGTGGTGGGCTTGAGGCGGTCGGCGACGGAGCGGCCGCCGCTCACCGGAATTCGCTGCATGAGATCGATGACGTGCCGGTAGAAACGCGGATAGAAGCGGAAGCCGTGCTCGCCGGGCAGCGGCTTGCGCGCGCCCACTGCACTACCGGCAACCGGCTGACTGCGCGCCTTTCCTCCCCAATCCGGTCTCCCCTCGTACACCGTGACGGCGGCGCCCCGATCGCTCAGTTCGTGCGCGGTGGTGAGTCCTGCGACACCACCGCCGATGACGATGACCTGCAGTGCCATAGTCGTACGTTCCGCCTCGCGTCATGGTCGAGGCACGGCCACGCGCGTCGGAGTGTAACGCCGGCCGATCTTTTTTGGTGCGCGCGAACTCTTCATCGGCCAGCGGCCGAATCGTCTACAATGGCCGCCCCATCAAGGAGGGCGTTATGTCTCGTCGGTCCCAGCCCGGGGTCATCGGCGTGCTGGTCGTCGTCGCCCTGTCTGTGGTCCGCGCCCAGCCCGCCTTCGCACAGGGTCCCGGCAGCGCAAGCCAGCCCGCCGACCTGATTCTCTCCAACGGCAAGATCATCACGGTTGACGAACGGTTCACGATCGCACAGGCGGTCGCCGTCAAAGGCGATCGCGTCGTCGCGGTCGGCACGAACCAGGAGGTCGGCCGTCTCGCCGGTCCGGCGACGCGCCGGATCGATCTTCGCGGGCGTTCCGTCGTGCCGGGCCTCATCGACAACCATATGCACTTGCTGCGGTTCGGGACCACCTGGAAATATGAAGTGCGGTGGGATGGGGTCGAGACGCGCAAGGAGGCGCTCGAGCGGCTCCGCGCGCGCACGGCGAACGTCAAGCCCGACGAATGGATCTACAACCTCGGAGGCTGGGCGGTCGAGCAGTTCTCCGATGATTCGAAACCGTTCACGCGCGAGGAGCTCGATCGCGTGGCGCCGAATCATCCGGTGTTCCTGCAGGCGTCGTACTTCGAGGCCTATCTGAACAGCCGGGCACTGCAGGCTCTCGGTATCGATCAGAACCCCAACGGACCTGGTATCTACAAGGACGCGAGCGGGCGCCCGACGGGACGCATTGCCGAGGAAGGCTTTCGGGCGCTCGTGAACAAGCTGCCGACCGCCAAAGGCGCGGAGCTCGAAGCGAGCACACAGGGAATGATTCGCGAGCTCAATCGGGCAGGGCTGACCGCGTTCGGAAGCGCGGGTTGCGAGGAAGACATCCTCCCCATGTATCGCAAATGGGCCGATCAGGGGCAGCTGAACATCCGCGTGTTCTGTATCACCGGTGCAGGCGGCGGCGGAAACCCTGACGCCGTCACGCAGATGCTGCCGCGGATCGCGCAGATGAAGCTGTTCCAGGGCGATAACTGGATCAACCACCACACGTACGGCGAAGGCGTCTATGGTGCACTGTCGGATCCGATGTTCCGCCACCGGGAATCAACACGGCCACAAGATCTCGAGCAGTGGCGCCGGATCACGATGGAGATTGCCAAGGCCGGCATGCCACTCCACGTTCACACCAACTTCACGGAGACGATCGACGCCTTTCTCGATCAGATCGAAGCCGTTGACCACGTCTATCCGGTTCGAAATCTCCGGTGGGTGCTGGCGCACTTCAACCAGCCGAACGCAGCGCAGCTCGATCGGATGAAGAAGCTCGGGATGTACGCAGCCGTCCATCCGTGGGCAGTCATCAACGGCGGCATCAACCTGCGCCAGTTTGGCGAAGCGGCGTACGACATGGCGCCGCTCGCGTTGATCCAGAGCAGCGGCATCACCTGGGGATTCGGCAGCGACGGCAGCCGCGCGAATCAGGTTCTGCCGTTCCAGACGCTCTCGTGGGCGGTGACCGGAAAGATGGTGGGTGGCAGAAAGGTGCTGCGCCAGACGATCAGCCGCGAGGACGCGTTGATTGCGTATACACGCAAGAACGCCTACTTCGTGTTCCAGGAAGACAATCTCGGCTCGATCCAGGCCGGAAAGCTGGCCGATCTCGTGGTGATCGATCGCGACTACCTGACGGTGCCCGCAGATCAGATCAAAGACATCACGCCCCTGCTGACGATGGTTGGCGGCAGGATTGTGTACGACGCGGCGGCCGCGCCCGCGACGTCCACTCGCTAGCGAGGAGGAGTCATGCGACTGGGCATCCTTCGGCGGGTTCTGGCAGTTGCCGCGTTGCTCGTGCTTCCGGCGACGGCCTTCGCGCAGGAAGCCGTCCTGACCGGCACGGTCAGCGATTCAACCGGCGGCGTGCTGCCCGGCGTCACCATTACCGCGGTGCATGAAGCGACGGGAAACCGCTTCGACACGGTGACCGACGAGCGCGGTGTGTACCGGATCCCGGCCCGCGTTGGCATGTATCAGGTGAGGGCCGAGCTCCAGGGATTTACGACGGTCAACCGGACCGGTCTCCAGCTGCTCGTCGGGCAGACGGTCGTCGTCAACCTGCAGATGATGCCCTCTTCGGTGCAGGAAACCGTGACGGTGAGCGGCGAGGCGCCGCTCCTCAACGTGGCCACGGCAAATCTCGGCGGCAACATCGATCCGCACCAGGTGCAGGAGTTGCCGGTGCAGGGACGCAACTGGATGGCGCTGGCGATGCTCGCGCCTGGAAGCCGCATGAATTCGGCGACCGCGGTCGTGCCGAATGGCGGGGACCGCAACGGCGGCGAGCAGCGCGAGTTCAATTTCAGCCTGGACGGCCAGCAGGTCTCATCGGAAGCGGGCTACGGATCGCAGCCTCGCTACAGCCAGGAAGCCATCGCCGAATTTCAGTTCATCGCCAATCAGTTCGACGCGACGATGGGGCGCTCGACGGGCGTGCAGGTCCGCGCGATTACGCGCTCAGGGACCAACCGGCTGGCCGGATCTTTGCGCGGCAACTTCCGCGACACCGCGTTCAACGCGAAGAATCCCGTGATCGGCAAGGTGGTGCCGATCAACAACCAGCAGATCGCGCCCACGATCGGCGGACCGATCCTCCGCGACCGGCTGCATTTCTTCGCCCACTACGAATACGAGCGGCAGCCGCAGACGAGCGTCTGGAATACGCCGTACCCGACGTTCAATGTGGAGTTGAACGGCAACGAGACGCGCAAGATTGGCGGGCTGCGCCTCGACTATCAGATCTCGTCCGACCTCCGCCTGATGGGCAAGATCTCCGAGGGACGCCACTGGCTGCCATTCGGCGCGGGCAACAACAGCCATCCCGCCGCGACCGGGACGACCGACGAGAACAATCGTGAGGACATCGTTCAGTTGACGATGGTGTTGAGCAACCGCGCGCTGAACGAAATCAGCGGCGGCTTCACGAAGTACTACTTCTACAACTCGAACCTGACCACCTGGTCGAACCACTGGCAGAAGGCGAACGGCGTCAACACGGGCTCCCCGCGCATCACCTTTACCGGCTTCTCGATCGGAGGCAACCAGTTCTTCCCGCGCCACGGGGCGCAGGACATCTGGAGCCTCCGCGACAATTTCACGTTCTCGTACGAAGCTGGCGGCCGCCACGATCTGAAGACCGGCGCCGATGCCCTGTATCTCATCGACGACGGGAACAACTGCCAGTCGTGCATGGGTCAGATCGACGCGCGGGGCGGGGCGGTGCCGGCCAACATCGAGGCGCTCTTCCCGGATCCGTTCAACGCCGATACCTGGAACCTGGCCGGCATCTCGAACATCACGCGGACCTACGACGTTGGCGTAGGCAATTTCGCCACGCGTGATGGCCGGCCGAAGTTCGGCACGTGGGCCCAGGACGACTGGCAGTTATCGTCGAACCTCACGTTGAACCTTGGCGTTCGCTACGAGTTGAGCTTGAACGGCAACGCCAACAAGTACGCGATCCCCGGACTGGTCGAGGAGGGGCGCCCGAACGACAAGAACAACATCCAGCCACGACTCGGTTTCGCGTACCGCCTGAACGATCGCACGGTCCTGCGCGGCGGATCGGGTCTCTATTTCGCGGAGCCGCTGGGCGTCGAGACCTATTTCATGTCGCAGATTGCGAAGCTGGCGGTCATCCAGTACACGAATGACCTTCGGCCGGATTTCGCCGCGAATCCGACCAACGGCCAGCCGCTGCCGACCTATGAGCAGGCACTTCTGCGGTTCTGCAGCGCGCCCGGCGTGCCGGCCGCGGACCGTTTGACGACATCGTGCGGCGGACGGCTGCGCCGCACGCTGACGCAGATCGTTGCGCCGCAGGAATACACGCAGAACCTGGCGCGCACCTGGCAGACCTCGATCGGCGTGCAGCGGCAGATCGGCAACGTGATGTCCGTGCAGGCAGATTACGTGTACAGCCAGGGCCGGCACGAGAAAGACGTCCTGGACAACATCAATCTCACCTACAACCCGGCCACTGGTGTGAACTATCCGTTCTCGGACATCACGCGTCGCGCATTCCCAGAGTACGCGGTGATTTCGGCGTACGTCCGGACGGCGGCGTCGAAGTACCACGCGCTGCAGACCGCATGGACGAAGCGATTGAGCAACCACTGGCAGGGGTCGGCGACGTACACGCTGTCCGGACTCTGGGATCGCGAAGCGCAGCCGCTCAGCGGCCTGAAGGAAGTGCCGTTCGCCGTAGCGGCGGATCTTGGCAACGAGATGACGTACTCATCGTCGGATCAGCGTCATCGCGGCGTGTTCAACGGGATCTGGCAGGTTGGCCGCGGCTTCCAGGTGAGCGGGCTGGTATTCGTCGGCGTCGGGCAGCGTGCCGCCACGAGTTACGGCGGCGACCTGCGCGGCCTTGGTGCAAACGGCAGCGCGCGTCTGCGCCCGGACGGGACGATCGTTCCCCGCAATTCGTTCTCCCAGCCGGCGCGCCGGCGCGTCGATCTGCGGATGCAGCAGCGCATTCCACTTTTTGGCAGGGCATCGATTGACGGCATCGCGGAAGTGTTCAATATCTTCAACTCGCCCAACTGGACCATCACGACGCAGCAGAGCAGCGCGCAATTTGGCCAGCGGACATCCGGCGAAAACCGAACCGCTCAACTCGGATTCAGGCTGACGTTCTGAGTTGAAGCCCGATCGCGCCAGACAAACCACTAGTGCTTTGACCGCGACGTAATGCCCTGTGCGGCTCGTCGCGGAGACGCAGCGCGCGACCTGACAGCATCGATCATCGCGCTGCGGTCACACCACTAGTGAACTCTTCTCGGCCAGGTTGATGTTCATCGCCTACCCGGCTTATCGTAGCGACCGTGTCCACGCATCGACGTGACGTCCTGACGCTGTTCGCGCTTGGCATCGTCGGGGCAGCACTGCCCGGTCGGGCAGCCTCACAGACCGTGCGCAAATTGCGCGTCGGCAAGGCGATCAATTCCTCCTTCACTTTTGCCGGCCTTGAACTGGCGCAACAGCAGGGCATCTGGAAAGCCCACGGCCTCGACATCGAGATTTCCGCCTTCCGTGGCGATGGCCAGATGCAGCAGGCGTTTGCCGCGGGGTCGATCGATTTCGGCTTCGGCTCCGGTCCCGGCATGGGGTACGCCGTGAAGGGAGTGCCCGCTCGCGCGGTCGCCGCCATCGCCGGCAAGCCTGCCAACATGGCCCTCGTCGTCGGCGCAAACAGCCACGTCGCGCGCATCGCTGACCTCAAGGGCAAGCGCATCGGCGTCACCACTGCGGGCTCGCTCACCGATTGGCTCGCGCGTAAGATCGCCGCCTCCAACAACTGGAAACCCAGCGAGATCATGATCGTGCCGATGGGCGAGATGCGCACGCGGCTTGCGGCCATGCGCGGCGGCGACATCGCGGGCGCAGTCACCTCCGTGCAGGAAGCGTACGAAATTCAGAACAAGGGTCTGGGGACCGTGCTGATGACCTTCGCGGAGGTGGTGCCGCATTTCATCACGCATGTCATCTTCGCGCGCGATGCGCTGATCACCGGCGAGCCCGATGTGGTGCGCCGCTTCCTCAGAGGCTGGTTCACCGCCGCCGCGTTCATGCGCAGCAACCGGGCCGCCACCGTCAAGTCGATCGCCGCCACGATGCGGCTCTCCGAGAAAGTCATCGATGAGACCTACGCGCTCGAAACCGGCGTGCTGTCAGTTGACGGCCGCTTCGATCCGGCGGCACTCGACGTCATCCGGACCTCCTTGAAAGATCTCGGCATCCTCAACGACGTCCCGGCGGCCGCGGGACTCTACTCGGGGAATTTCGTGCCCGTCAAAGTGGGTTGAGCGCCGAAGTCACCGCCGCCCGCCCGGCTGCCATCTCGGTGCGCCATCTCACTCACCGCTTCGGCGCCGAGGGCGCGGCGAGTTCCGTTCTCGCCATCGATAACCTGTCGCTCGACGTCGTGCAGGGCGAGTTCCTGTGCCTGCTCGGTCCGTCCGGCTGCGGCAAGAGCACACTCCTGAACATCATCGGCGGGCTGGTGATACCGACTGAAGGCGAGGTGCTGGTGCACGGCCGTCCAATGAACCGGCCGATGCCAGACCGGCTGGCGTTCGTGTTTCAGGAGAGCACACTCTTTCCCTGGTATACGGTGTCGGAGAACTTCACAATCGCCTTCAAGTACCGCGGCGTCGCACGCAGCGAGTGGCGGGACCGGACAACGGAAGCGCTCGCCTCGGTCGGCATGGCGGAGTTCGCGCGGCACTATCCGAACCAGTTGTCAGTCGGCATGCGCCAGCGCGTGAATCTCGCTCGCGGCATTGCCGCGGGCACTGACATCCTGTTGATGGACGAGCCGTTCGCCGCTCTCGACGAGCAGAGCCGCATGGTGCTCGGCGAGGATTTGTCGGTGCTACTGGCCAGGACCGGCAAGACGATCGTCTTTGTCACCCACAGCCTTGCCGAAGCAGTGTTCCTCTCCGATCGCATCGTCCTGATGAGCGCGCGTCCAGCTCATATCAAACAGATCATCACCGTCGACCAGCCGCATCCACGGCTGCCCGAATTCATGCTGGAGCCGCGATTCAGCGAGCTGCGCAACCGGTGCTATGCGGCGCTGCGGGACGAGATCCGCGCCGCGATGACGATGCAGGCTAGTCCCCTGGGGACTAGCGAGGGCGCATGAAGGATTCGCCGGCCGCGAGCCGCCTCATTCAGCTTGGCTTCCTGACCGCGGCCCTCACCGCCTGGTATGTCGCCGGGCGCTTCAGCGCAATTCCTCCGCTCTTTCTGCCCCCAATCGACGCGGTGTGGTCATCGCTGAACGGCCTGATCCGGACAGAGGAGTTCTGGTCGGCGATCGGCGTCACGCTCTCGACCATTGCCAAGGCCTACGGCATCGCGGTGGTGCTGGGAGTACTGGCCGGCTATCTGGTGACGCGCTCCCGGTTCCTGACCGCTGTGCTCGAACCGGTCATCAGTGCCCTGTTCTCGATTCCGATCACGCTGTTCCTGCCGCTGTTCATCCTCGTCTTCGGCATCGGCACCGCGTCGAAAGTGGCCTATGGCGCCGCCTACGGCTTCTTTCCGATCGCGCTCAACACCATTGCGGGGTTGAGCCGGGTCGATCGCCGCTATCTGGCCGCGGCGCGCGCCCTGGGGATCTCTGCGTTTGGGACCGTCCGCCACGTGATGTGGCCCGCAGCCTTCCCCGTCATCCTTACGGGACTGCGCATCGGATTCTTCATCGCCTTTGCGTCGGTACTCGGGGGCGAAACGATCTCCTCGGTGGAAGGCGTCGGCCGCAACATCGCCCTCAGCGCCGAACTGCTGGAGCCGGCGCGCATGTATGCGTGGATCGTCGTGGTCGTGGCGGCGGCTCTCGTGTTGAACGGCGCGGTATCGGCGATCGAAAACCGGATGCGCGGAGAATGAGGAGACGGGTGGCGGTGCTCGCGGCACGTGCGGCGATCCTCGCCGTCACGCTCGTGGCCTGGGAGGTCGCCGCGCGGCCGACAGGCGGCGCCGATCTGATCGCCCCACCGTCAGCGATTGCACAGGCGCTGTTCGCAACCGTCCTGCGCGACGGGGCGATCCGGAGCGCCATCCTCTTCACGCTCTTCGAAGTGCTGTGCGCGTACGCGCTCGCGGTTGCGGGCGGGCTGGTGCTGGGGCTGGCGATTGGATCGACCGAGATGGCGCGGCGAAGCTTCTATCCCGTCGTCCTGCTGCTCTACGCCATTCCGCAGGTCGTGATGCTGCCGCTCGTCACGCTCGTCTTCGGCATCGGGCCGGCGGCGAAGATCGCCTTCGGCTTCAGCCACGGAGTGTTTCCCGTGCTCGTCAACGTCATCGCCGGCATGCGCAACGTCAATCCGCTGTACGTGAGAGCCGCGACGGCGATGGGCGCGCAGCGCGCCGATATCATCCGGCACGTCATGTTTCCTCACATGGCGACGAGTTTCTTCACCGGATTGCGGCTGGCGATGACGACGACCCTGCTCGGCGTCATCCTTGCCGAGCTCTATGTCTCGACCGCCGGTGTCGGCTACTTCACCAAGCTGTTTGCCGAGAACTTCGATCCGGCGCCGTTGTTTGCGCTCATCGGAATACTGGCCGTCATGGCGATCGCGCTCAACGAGCTCGCGCGCAGCGTCGAGCGCCGATTCACGCACTGGAGGACCGCGTCGACATCATGAACATCGTCGGTGTCGATATCGGCGGTACGTTCACCGACCTCGTCGGCTGCATCGACGGCCGGATCGTCACGTCCAAGTCGTCGACCGTGCCCGCGGACCCGACCCAGGGGATCGCCGAGACGCTGCAGCTGGCGCACATCGACATCCCTCGCGTGAGCGAGGTGCTGCATGGCACAACGGTCGCGATCAACACGGTGCTCGAGCGCAAAGGCGCGACAACCGCGCTCATCACCACCAAGGGCTTCCGCGACGTCTACGCCATCGGCCGCAGCAACCGCATCGAAGCGTTCAATCTGTTTTTTCATCGGCCGAAGCCGCTGATCGCGCGGGCGCTGACGTTCGAGGTCGAAGAGCGCGTGGACGCCGGCGGCCGCGTGCTGCTGTCGCTTCGCGACACCGAGGTGGAGGCCCTGGCGGCGGCGCTCCGCGAGCGGAGTGTCGAGGCGGTGGCCGTGTGCCTGCTCCACGCGTATGCCAATCCGGAGCACGAGCGGCGCATCGGCCTCGTCTTGCGGAGCGCGTTTCCGGCGGCGTTCATCACCCTCTCGCACGAGATCCTGCGCGAGTACCGAGAATACGAACGCACGTCGACCACGGTGCTCAACGCCTATGTCGGCCCGCTGGTGCAGGCCTATCTGTGCCGCCTCGACACCTATCTTCGTACGGAGCGATTCGAGGGTCA
>Ga0111539_10010389_pt1 | contig 11718 bp, 8 predicted proteins | sample RhiMethybrSRZTD1_FD_79667 | JGI IMG/M metagenome (GOLD analysis project Ga0111539, IMG submission 79667) | Populus rhizosphere microbial communities from Tennessee, USA - Rhizosphere MetaG P. TD hybrid SRZTD1 (version 2) (version 2) | ecosystem: Host-associated > Plants > Roots > Rhizosphere >...
GGGCTCACCATGCCGCTCGACGACGAGGATCTGAAGCAGATCACGTTCGAGCGCTCGACGCCACGGCTGGTTGAACCTGACACCGAGGAGAACCTGCACCGCTTCTTCCAGGACAACCTCTGGACCGACTACCTGCCGCTCATCCTGCCCACCGAGGAGCGCGTGGCGGCCATGCTGGCCCACACCAGTCGCAAGCCGGACGAGGTAGTTGGGCACATGCGCGCTACCCATTTCCGCGAGTACTGGGAGTACACGGTCGAGAAGGTGGCGGTCAACGCCGTGATGGCTGGTGCCAAACCAGAATACTTCCCGGTGATCCTGGCGCTGGCGGCCACCGGTGCTAGCGCGCGGGGCAGCACCACCAGCTCAGCAGCGGCCATGGTGGTGGTCAACGGGCCGGTGCGCCATGAACTCGGCATGAACGCCGGCATCGGCGCTATGGGACCCTACAGCCATGCCAACGCTACCATTGGACGGGCCTACGGCCTGCTGTCGCAGAACCTGCAGGGCGGCTCCGTGCCGGGCCTCACCTATATGGGCTCGCAGGGCAATAATTACGCCTACACCAACGTCACCTTTGCCGAGAACGAGGAGCGCAGTCCCTGGGAACCGTTCCACGTCCAGCATGGCTTCAAGCCGACCGACAGCACCGTCAGCGCCTTCACCGGCTGCCGCTCGACCTCCTTCACGCTGGGGCTGCGCGAGCAGCACTGGCGCGAGCACACGCGCCACATGCTGCTGGGGATGGATGCGCACAACCCACCGACGCTCCTCCTTGATCCCCTGACGGCGCAGCAATTTATCGACCGTGGTGGCTTTACGAGCAAGGAAAAGCTCATCGATTGGCTTTACGACAACGCCCGCCTGCCAGCCAGCGAATACTGGGACTATCAACTCATCCAGAACTACATTTATCCACGTGCCACATTCGGGGAGGAACCGTGGGCCTCACAGCTCAAGGCCCTGCCGGAGGAGCTGATCCCGATGTTCCGTCGTGAGGACATTCACGTTGTCGTGGTGGGCGGCGAAACCAACGGGTACTGGCGCATTATGGGCTGCAACTATCAAAAGACCGTCTCGGTCGATGCGTGGAGGTAAGCGAAACGGTACGCTCAATACCACCGTGGGCGTACCATTTCAATTCAGATAGTGATTGAGTGCCTTTTCTTTAGCGCGAGTGCGCAGTTTACTGCGCGCCCGGCTTTCAAGCTGGCGCACGCGCTCCCGTGACAGCCCTAACTCACGCCCAATCGCCGCCAGACTTTTGGGCGGCCCATCAAAGCCAAAGCGTGCTCGCAGAATACTGGCCTCACGCGGCTCTAAAAGGTGCAGTAGGGAGTGGACTTCATTGATCATCGAGGCCTGAAAGTAGACCTCTTCGCTTGACGGTAAACTCTGCGAGCGCATGGCATCGAGCCGGGTGAGGTCGCTCTCGTCTCTAACCGGCGCGTCTAACGAAACCTGTGGGCGATACACGCGCAGCAAGTCTTCGACCTCGGGGGGCTGCATCTCCAGGGTGCGCGCTACCTCCTCGGCCGTCGGCTCCGCGCCCGTGGTGCGTCGCAGTTCCTCAAACTTCTGCCGTACCCGTGCCAGCGCCTCGGCCTGTTTGATGGGGAGCCGCACCGCCCCCCCGCCCTCGGCCAGAGCGTGCATGATGGCCTGACGAATCCACCACACGGCGTAGGTGATGAAACGTGTGCCGTGTTCAGGATCGAACTTACCGGCAGCGTGCAGCAGGCCGACATTGCCCTCGTTGATGAGGTCAGCGAGTGGCAGGCCATACCCCTTATATTTGTTGGCCACCTGCACCACAAAACGCAGATTGCGCTCAACGAGTTCGCGCAGGGCCTCGGTATCGCCGGCCTGGATACGGCGGCCCAGGGCCACTTCTTCGGCGGGCGTGGGCACTGACCGCCGCCGTACCTCAGCCAGGTACGTCGCCAAGGAATCAGACGTAATCTTGCGTAGGACACGTTCTGGCGCGTTCATGCAACTCCTCGATCACAGCAGCTAGGAGGACGCTGTGCTCTATTTCGTGCCAAAGAGCCGGTCCCCCGCGTCTCCCAGACCGGGAATAATGTAGTCGTGGGCATCGAGACGCTCATCAACCGCCGCAGTATAGATGGGCACATCGGGATGTTGCTCATGCACGTGAGCAATGCCCTCTGGCGCCGCCAACAGGCAGACAAATTTGAGCGTTTTCGCGCCCGTATCTTTGAGTCGATGCAGGGCTGCGACCGCTGAGTTGCCCGTCGCCAGCATAGGATCTACCACCAGGGCATCACGTTCTGCGATGTCCTCGGGTACCTTAAAATAATATTCTACCGCCACATGCGTCTTCGGGTCGCGATACAGCCCGATATGGCCAACGCGGGCGGAGGGGATCAGCTCGAGTATACCGTCCAAAATGCCATTCCCGGCGCGCATGATGGAGACCACGACCAATTTCTTCCCGGCCAGCACCGGGGCTTGCATCGGCGCCAGTGGCGTGGTGATAGGCACGTAGGTTAAGGGCATGTCACGCGTCACCTCATAGGCCAGGAGCATACTGATCTCACGCAGTAAGGCGCGAAACACGGCAGCACTGGTCTCGATCTTGCGTAGCAAAGTGAGTTTGTGCTGCACCAGCGGGTGCTCAATGACCACCACTGTACCGGCCATAATCAGGTCCTTTCGGGTTCCTGCCTCCCTGGCTACGCCTCCAGGTCACGGCCCAGGGGTTTGGCCAATTCGTGCGCATCAGGCACCGGTCCTTCGGTGTAGTAGCCAGCGGCTTTCTTGGCATTGATTTCCACATAGGCCTCTGGCGGGATGCGCTCGTCCGGAAGCGGGATGCGCCTAGCAATCTGAATACCCGAGTCAACAATCGCCTTGTACTTCATGTCACTCATAGAGACGAAACGGTCGATTTTGGTGATGCCGAGCCAGTGCAGGACGTCCGGCATGAGTTCCTGGAAGCGCATGTCCTGCACGCCAGCGACGCATTCCGTGCGCGCGAAGTAGGATTCAGCACGGTCACCGCCGGCCTGGCGTTTGCGCGCGTTATAGACGAGAAATTTCGTTACTTCACCCAAAGCCCGCCCTTCTTTGCGACAATAGACGATCACGCCAACGCCACCCTGCTGCGCCGTTTGCACGCAGACCTCGATCCCATGCACGAGATACGGCCGACACGTGCAGATGTCCGAGCTAAAGACATCGGAACCATTACACTCATCATGCACCCGTACCGCGAGCGGGCGGACGGGGTCGGTAATTGCCGCCACAGACCCCACAATATAGACGGTCAGGCTACCGATAGGCGGCAAAAACACGCTGAGATCGGGGCGTGTCACCAGCTCGGGGAACATACCGCCCGTGTGCTCGAACAGGGTATGCCGCAAGGTACTTTCATCCACGCCAAAACGTTGGGCCACGCCTGGGAGATACCAGACCGGCTCGATGGCGGCTTTGGTGACCACAATATCCCCACCCGGTAGGAGAATAGAGCCGTCAACGGCGAGGCGCCCTTTGGCGACAGCCTCCTGGAGCTCTGGCATGTTGATATGGGCGCGTGTCACCGCAATGGTGGGACGAATGTCATAGCCACGGACATAAAAGTCGGCGAAGACCTCACAGACTACCGCTCCAAATGGGTCGAGCGACACGATCGTGTCCGGCTGTCCCCAACTCGGATGTGGTCCAAGCGGTGTCACCGGGGCAGTGTGGGTGAGGTCTGGACGATGACCGGGCTGCAAGGCCCCGCTGGCTATCGCCAGGGCACGGTAGACCGCGTAGGCACCGGCGTGAGTGCCTATAGCATTGCGATGGTGCGGCTCCGTGAGGGTAGCAATGACTGGACCCCGCTGGAGCGGATCACTGTGGCCCCACACAATAGGGCTGGGGGGGGGGCCAAATGGCCTGTGCGAGGTCAAGACAATATGCTTCTGACCCTTCTTCTTGTCCGGGATCAATGGATGCTCCTCACAACGTTGCCATACCCATGTGCACTGCCTCTCTGTATGTATAGTGTACGCGCCGCGCTTATCCCCCGCCAGTCTTCGTACGCATGACGATGTCGTTACGGACGGTATCGGTCAAAGGACCGGTGGAAATGAATGAAGCTGGGGGGGGATCCGCTGCGCCCCAATGGACGATGAGGTACTGGAGCAGGGCATCTTGCTGCGTTCGGAAGCCCCACAAGTTACTACCTTGATTGAGCAGAGCAAACCAGACCGGCCCATGGGCGCGGGTGAGGATCACCCCTGCGAGCGTAGCCACACGTCGCAGGGTACCGGTTTTCACGATGGTGTAGACCGGCAAATGTCGTCGCCGAATGGTGCCACGATCGATGCCGGCCACAGGAAAGACATCGGCCACCGTCAGCCTGGCAGGGGTCACCAGGCGATGGATCGCGCTAAAGAGGGCACACACCGTGCGAGCCGACAACTGATTTTCCGGTCCGAGTCCCGAGCCATTAATTAAATGCAGCGCCTCCGACGGCACGCTCGCCGCGTAGGAGGCCTGCTGTACCATCCGCGAGAGGCCACCGAGCGCCGCGGTGAACATCTCGGCCATGGCATTATTGCTGTATACATTCATACGCTTGAGAATCTTAAACAGCGGCAGGGAACGGTGCCGCACGAGCGACGTCTGGATGGGGGGGCAAAAAGAGACGACCTCAACCGGGCCAGCAATGATGAGCCCCTGCCCATCAGGAGTGGCCACACGGTGCCGTTTGCGGCTAGCGCGCTTCAGCGGTGGGGAGAACACTTGTTTAAGCAACTTTCCGGAGAGGGCGGGATCGGTCGTAAAATTCATAAAAAAATTGCCACTGATAATTAATTTTCCTGTCACCCGCTTGAGACCCAGTTCCTGCAAGGATTGACGCAACGCCAGGGCATCTTCGGTGACAAAGAATGGGTCGCCACCGCCCTGCACAATCAAATCCCCCCGTAATACGCCGTCCTGCAGCGGCCCTGTGGCGTCGACTAAAGTGACGAATTGATATGTCGGCCCCCAGGTACGTAACGCTGCTAGGGTGGTTGCCACCTTGGTCAGAGAGGCCGCGGGCATAGGGATGGTGCCCTGATGGTGCGCCAAAATGCCCTCCTCAGACTGCAACCACACCCCATGATACTCTTCATCGAGCCCTAACTCGGCGACCTCGCTGACATAGTGCTGCACCGCTGTTTGTGCGATCGGATCCAGCCGGCTGGCGGACTGGGCATGGCCCACTAAAGGGAGCCATCCCAGGACCATCCACACGACGATTGTACCCGCGCTGGAGACGAGCTGCATGTATGCCTCCTTTCTCTGTTGCTCTGTCTCTCCGCCTTGCTCTTGACACATCCATAGCAAACAAGGTATCTCTCTTGCTGATGCCTACATCTACCCGCACCTGCTCATAGCATCATGACGCACACGAGGAGAAGCACGCATGGCTGCAGATGCCCTGCAAGGTACTGATCTGCGCTGGTTGGCTGAGCGCGTCGGCACGCCCTTCTATGTCTATGACGCGGCCATTGTCCAGACCAGAATCGATGCGATTCTGGCCCTGACTGCGGCACCGGCTCTGCAGGCACGTTATGCCATGAAAGCCTGCTCTGCGGCGCCAATTCTGGCGCGCATGCGGGCCCACCAGATCTGGATCGATGCGGTATCGGGCAACGAAGTGTTGCGTGCCCAGGCCGCGGGCTATCCCCTGGCGGCCGCGGTCCCCGAGGTCATGCTCACGACCGACGTCTTCCGGGATAATGCCCTGGACGTCGTACGCGAGTATGGGGTGTTACCCAACATCGGCTCCCCGCACATGCTCGAGCAACTGGCGGCAGCAGGCTATCAGGGGCCGCTGGGGATACGTCTGAACCCTGGCTTTGGCCACGGCCATGTGCAGAGCTGTGATACTGGTGGCCCAAGCTCCAAACATGGCATCTGGTTTGACGAAGCCCTCACGGTCGCGCACGCCGCCACACGCCATGGGATGACCGTGACCCTTCTCCATGCCCACATTGGCTCAGGGCCGGCGGTGGCGGAATTTACCGATAACATGCAACATCTGGCCAACTTTTTTGCCGGGTGTCTCGAGGCCTACCCACACGTGCAAGCTATCAACTTCGGGGGTGGCATTCCGCATCTCTATCGCCCAGGAGCCCCCAGCGCTGATCTCGCAGCCTTTGGGCATCTTTTGCAGGAAGCCCAGGAGCGTTTCAGCCAGCAGACCGGACGCACTATCCGCGTGGAAATTGAGCCAGGTCGCTACCTAGTCGCGCCGGCCGCCTATGTGATCACCCGCGTCACCGATGTGAAGCGGACCAAATCAAATACCAAGGGACCAGGCCAGACGTTCGTCATGGTCGATGCGGGCTTTTGTGATCTGATCCGGCCAGCGATGTACGGGGCCTTCCATCAGATCAGTGTCTGGAACGCACCCAGCCATGCCGCCCTCGAGCCCACGGTCATCGCCGGCCCCCTGTGTGAATCGGGCGATGTGTTTACCCGGGACGAAGCGGAGTTATTACAGCCTCGCCCCTTGCCAGCAGTGCAGATCGGCGATCTCCTCCTCATCCATGACGCTGGCGCCTACGGGTATACCATGAGTTCGAACTATAACTCCCTGGGCCGCGCCCCACAGGTATGGGTCGAAGACGGTATCCCCTACCTCATCTCCCGCCGTGAAACCTTTGAGGACATCCTACGCACTGAATGCTTCACCGCTCTCTAGCTCCACCTCCCATCTAGACCTCGCGCGCCGGCTCTAGAGAGCATTGAGCAAGCCATGCAGCACAGCGTTCACAATTTGCAGCGCAAACATGGCCACAATAGGGGACAGATCAATCACGCCTCCGACAGGAGGAATGAGACGCCGTATGGGCTCAAGCATCGGCAGGCCAATGAGGGTGAGCAGTTGCACCAACGGGTTGCGTGGGTCAGGACTGAACCACGAGAGAATCACGTAGAGAAAGAGCACGAGGACGAAGAACCATGTCAGATCCACCACGATTCTCAGACTGTCGATGAAGGCACTTTTTACCAAGAGGAGATCATCGCCACGCAGCACGATTAACGCCACGGAGTGCAGGAGCACGAGGATCACCACAGCCAGTATATTGACGGCCATGGGCTGCGACGACACATACGTGGCCAGGCGACGCACCGGGCGCACCATGCGTTGCCCTAAATTGACGATAGGATTGAGGTAAGCTTCTCGGAACGCTGCGGTAATAATAATCGTTAATACATATACCTTCAGCAGCGTGCTTATAAAACCTTCCACTGCTCTTGGAATCGATCCTATGAGAGCCCCCTTAAATAGCAGGAGGACAGCAATAATCAGCAACGGTGCTACCTGCACAACACGCGAGCGTAGTGCAGTTGCCAATGGCACTACGATAGGATCCGTGGCCTGAAAGACCATGTCCAAGATAGCATCATAACGCTCATATTCAGTGAGAAACATTCGCATAAACAACAAGATAATATAGATGTTAATAATCAGATCGAGAAGGTCGACAATCAAGTTTCCAGCAGGCCCACCCATAGCATAACTCTTTCAACAGAGAAGAAATGTACACGAGCACAACAATACTTGTGCATTGTGCACAACGCTTAAGCGGCATAGTTAGAGCAGCGCTATCGCTCGGTATACAGTTTATGTACTCTATGGATATGGAAGCTGTCAACAAAAATCACAGTCTCTGCCCCTTTTGTCACTCGCGTCATTTTTTGCTATTGTACACGTAGACAGAGGCATCTCATCTGGGCGTCTCAAGCTGCAACGAGGTCCAAGCCATGTGGCATCTCTGGCGTTTACGGCCCCGGCCGCTCTGGCCACCTTGGCGCTGGCCGTGGCGTTATTATGCGTGGCGTCTGGAAACTTACACAGGGATTGCGGCGTCGGAAGTGACGTGGCACACGTTCCTGACCTTTTTTCGGCAGCCACAATACCGCCGCGCTTTCTGGCGTTATGTGCGCTGGCTGAGGCAGATGCGGCGACTGCGTCATCTGGAGCGCCGCTAGAGGAGAGGGCATGCAGCAGGCCACTGACAAGCTTTATAGTGAGGCATATCTTACCCTGCTTTTGCGTACGGTGTCCTCCGACGGTATCTCTCCACGTCTGGCCGTTGAGCTGGCTCTCGTGTTGCGTCACGCAGATCAGCAAATTGTTCCCGCGACACTCGTCATAGAGTTTACCCAAGCCATCCTCACTTCGGTAGACCCACAACGTGCTATCAATCATTTGCTACGCTATCTGGACAATGTGCCAGACAGCGCTGCGTTCTGGTCTACTGTTGTGCAGTACCCTGAGGCGTTTGTTGGGATGATACGTCTGTTTGCGAGTTCGCAGTTGCTGAGCAGCCTCCTCTGGCGCCGTCCGCAGCTCTTCTTCTGGCTGCTGGAGGAGGCCCTGTGGGCCCCACCGCCGCAGCCAGCGGTACTGGCCACAGAGCTCACGCAGCTCCTGGCCGGTGTAGAGGGAGAAGGTGAGGTCGCCACGATATTGCGGACGTTCACCCAGCAACACTTACTGCGCATTGGGGCCCGTGATCTCTGTGGCCTGGCGAGCGTAGAGGAAACGACTGCAGACCTGTCGGCGCTGGCTGACTGTGTTATACAGGCAGGGCTCGAGGCGTGCATACGCTGGCTGACGGCGCTGTATGGCGTCCCCATGTACACTGACGCTGCTGGGGTACAACATCCCTGTGGTTTCTGCGTGATTGGTATGGGCAAACTCGGAGGCTACGAGTTGAACTTTGCCTCCGATGTGGACCTCATGTATGTCTACACGTCGTACGAGGGCAGCACGAGCGGTCTTGGGGACAACGGTGCAGTCCGGCAACAGATCTCGAATCATGAATATTTTGTAGCCCTGGCACGCCGTCTCACGACACTCATTGGGGGCCAGGGGCCGGAGGGTCAGGCGTTTCGTGTTGACCTCCGTCTGCGTCCGGAGGGTACACAGGGGCAGTTGGCGCTCTCCCTCCTGTCCTATGAAGCGTATTACGCGCGTCTGGGGCAGACGTGGGAGAGAATGGCGCTCCTCAAAGCGCGTCCTGTGGCCGGCGACCACCACCTGGGCACCGAATTTCTAGCGCTGATTCAACCCTTTGTGTATCAGAGCCATCTGGATGCGGAGGGGGTGCGTCAGCTGCGCGCTATGAAGGGACAGATTGACGCCCAACTGGCTGATAAAGCGCAGTCGCGCACCAATGTGAAACTTGGCCTGGGGGGGATTCGAGAAATCGAATTTCTGATTCAGCTGCCCCAACTGCTGTATGGGGGACGCCAACCGACGCTGCAGGAACGCCACTCGTTGCGTGCCCTGACGAAGTTGCGCGAGGCCGGACTCATGACGTCGGATGTCGAGACGATCTTGCGCTTAACGTATGGCTATCTGCGTCGCCTCGAACACTACCTCCAGATGGAACAAGGTGCGCAGACCCATACGCTGCCACGCCACCCTGACCAGCAGCGGCGGTTGGCACGCTATTTTGGCCATCCCACCTGGGAGGCCTTTTATCAGGATTATCTCGAGCGTACGGAGGCCGTGCACGAGATTTTTGTTGAGGCCTTTCAGGATAGATCGGCGCTGTAGCTCCGCCACGCTCGCCTAGTAAAACAGGGGAGAGCCACCGTGCAGCAAGGGAGTATCGCAGCACCTCTGCCCGACCGACAGGTGCTACGCCAGGAAGTGGCCCAGCAGTGTCCAGACGTACCTCCACAGGTGCTTGATGAGGTGTTCGCACAACTCGACGATGATTATTTTCGGGTGTTTACCGTCGCCCAGATCGCCACCCATGTGCGGCTGCTGGCCGCTGTAGACGACCAACACCCCGTGCAGATACGTGTTGTGTCGCGCCATGCCCAGAGGGCGGAGATCCTGGTGGCAGCCTACGATCTCTTTGGCGAATTTTCCATTATCACTGGCTTAATGACGGCCTATGGCCTCAATATTCGTGACGGCCAGGTGTTTAGCTATCACCGTGGCCCAGGACGGGTCACCCCCTGGGGCACTGGACCGGGTGGACTCATCGTCGATGTGTTTACCGTAGAGTATGCCGCCGAGCGCCCGTTTGACAGCACGGCGCAGGCGGCGTTCACGACCCAACTGATGACCCTCATTCAACAGCTACGTGCAGGGCAGCTGCAGGAGGCACGCGCCAGCCTGAGTGGCCAGATCATCGACACTATGCGCACCTCACCGCCGGCCTTCTCTGCCCATCTTTTTCCCGTAGAGATTCTTATTGATAATGAGACCTCGGCAGACTGGACGGTCGTCCACATCCATGCCGACGATACCCCAGCCTTTCTCTACAGCCTCTCCAATGCCCTGGCCATGCGTGACATCTATATTTACCGTGTGAACATTGTCAGCACCGCGGGTAAAGTCCATGATGAGCTCCTTGTACGCTGGCGCCGTGGGGGCAAAATCACCTCGGCTGCCGGCCAGCGTGAGCTGCACCTCATGGTTATGCTGATCAAGCAGTTCACGCATTTTCTCACCGTCGCGCCTGATCCAGTCATGGCCTTGCAGCACTTCGACCGCCTTGTGGACCGTCTGGCTGATGAGGCGGCGCGTGGCGAGGATCTGCAGTGGCTGTGGGAGGACAACACATTAAAGGCGCTAGCAACAGTGTTGGGGAGCAGTCACTTCCTGTGGGAGGATTTCCTGCGTCTGCACTATGAGACGCTCCTGCCTATCTTCAAGGACTTGCGTGCTGCGGAGCAACGCCTGAGTAAGGACGATTTGACGGCACGCCGGCAGCAGGCTCTGCAGGGGGCGACGACGTTGGCTGCCGGCAAAGACGCCCTCAACGTCTTCAAGGATCAAGAGCTGTTTCGCATTGATATGGGGCATCTCTTACATCGTGAAAGGTCGTTAGGGGTATTTTCGGATGAACTGGCAGACCTGGCGGAGGTGGTCCTGGCGGGAGCCTTGGAGTTGGCCCAGCATGCGCTGCAAGCACGTTATGGCTCCCCACGACTCATGGCTGGCCAGCCCTGTCCCTTTGCGCTCTTTGGTCTCGGCAAGCTCGGCGGTCGTGAGTTGGGGTATGCGTCCGACCTGGAAATGCTCTGCGTCTACAGCGGCCAGGGGCAAACCAGTGGACCGCAGCAGATTGCGGTGAGTCAGTACGCCGAACTGCTCGTGCAACAGCTCCTCGATCTCATCGTGGCGCGACGCTCGGGGACCTTTGAGATCGACTTACGTCTGCGCCCCTTTGGCTCGAAAGGCCCGCTGGCAACCAGCCTTGACGCCTTTCGGGAATACTATCGTCACGGGGGACAGGCCGCGCCTTTTGAACGCCAGGCTCTGATTAAACTGCGTGGGGTGGCTGGCGACCCTGCTCTGCAACAGGCTGTCGAAACCCTCCGGGATGCCTTTGTCTATAGTGCTGAGCCTTTTGCTCTGGACACAGCCAGACAGCTCCGCCAGCGCCAGCGCCATGAGTTAGTGGCACCGGGCGCTATCGACGCCAAATACAGTCAGGGTGGCCTGGTGGATATTGAATATACGGTGCAATATCTGCAACTGCGCCACGGGGCCACAGTTCCTACCCTGCGTACACCGCATACGCTCGCCGCCCTGCAGGCACTCTACCAAGCTGACATTATCAGCGCCACGGTGTACCAGACACTGCATGACGCCTATGTCTTTCTACGCCAGCTCATTGATGCCCTGCGTCTGGCCAGCGGGCAGGCGCACGATCTCGTGTTGCCCGCGGTAGATACTGA
>Ga0111539_10010391_pt1 | contig 11718 bp, 10 predicted proteins | sample RhiMethybrSRZTD1_FD_79667 | JGI IMG/M metagenome (GOLD analysis project Ga0111539, IMG submission 79667) | Populus rhizosphere microbial communities from Tennessee, USA - Rhizosphere MetaG P. TD hybrid SRZTD1 (version 2) (version 2) | ecosystem: Host-associated > Plants > Roots > Rhizosphere >...
GACCGCTGCACCGGGACGCAGTTCGACCCGATCGTCGCCGGCATCTTCATCGAGCTCTGCCGCGCCCAAGTGCAGCGCCTCGTCGCGGCGGGCTAAGTTGCATTAGTGATCGAGGCCGTCCGCGGCGACATCACCCGGCAGCGGGTCGACGCAATCGTGAACGCCGCGAACTCGAGCCTCCTCGGCGGCGGAGGTGTCGACGGGGCGATTCACCGCGCGGGCGGGCCCGAGATCCTGGCCGAGTGCCGTGGGCTCGGCGGCTGCGAGACCGGCGACGCGAAGGCGACCACGGCCGGGCGGCTCGCCGCTCGCTACATCATCCACACCGTCGGCCCGGTCTGGCGCGGGGGCGACGAGGACGAGGCTGAGCTGCTCGCGTCGTGCCACCGTCGAGCGCTCGAGCTCGCGGCCGAGCTCGGCTGCTCGAGCGTGGCCTTTCCCGCGATCTCGACGGGGGTCTACGGCTATCCGGTCGAGCTTGCCGCTCCGGTCGCGATCGCGGCGGCGCGCGAGGCGCAGCGTCCACCGGTCGAGCTCGTCCGCTTTGTCCTCTTCAGCAAGGGCCACCTGGAAGCGTTCGAGCACGCGCTGGCCGAGAACAAGTAACAGGCTGTTACAAGCAAAGGCCGTGAGCCCAGGAACCGATCGCTCGGTCGCGACGAAGAGGAAGGGGGCTCGCGGGGAAACATGGTTTCCCCCGCGCTAGAGCGCCGACCAGACCTCGAGCTTCTGGCGGGTGCGGCGGATGACCTCGTCCGTGTACTCGGTCGTCGTTGCGTGGCCCGCGAGGTCGGCGGTGCGTATGCCCTCGGCGACAGCTTCCAGGGCGGCCTCGCGTATCGCCCGCCCGGCGCGCTGCGCCTCCTCGTCGCCGTACCCCAGCAGGGCCGCGCCGGCCAGGATCATCGCCATGGGGTTGGCCACGTTCTTCCCCTGGAGCGACGGCGCCGTGCCGTGGGCGGCCTCCGCCATGACGGTCCGCGGCTCGAGGTCGTCGTCGAGCGCGATCAGCATCGACTCCGAGCCGGCGATCGAGCCGAAGAGCGGTAGGACGAGGTCGGAGAGGATGTCCCCGTCGCGGTTCAGCGAGGGAATCACGAGCGGATCGCCGCTGGTCGAGAGCAGGAGCGCGAACGTCGCATCGATCAGCTGTGGCTCGTAGCGGACGTCCGGATGGCGCGCCGCGGCTGCGTCCATCTCCTCCTTGAGCATTCCTTCGTAGACAGGGCTGACCGTGTACTTCGGGCCGCCGAAGACCTTGGCGCCGCTGCGCTCGGCGAGCTGGAACGCGAACTCGGCGACGGCGCGGCAGACCGACCGCTCGATACGTTCGGTGCGGAACGCGGCCTCGTCGTCGCCCTCGCCCTCGCGCCACTCCTTCGCGCCGTAGGCGTCCCCGACCGCCATCCGCACGACCGAGATCGGCGCGTGGACGCCTCCAAGTGGGGCCACACCCGGGATCCGCCGGCCGGTGCGGACGATCACCCGGCCGCCGATCTCCTCGCGGAGAAGCCGGTTCGGCGAGCCGACGTCGTCCGCGCCCTCGGGTGTGATGGTCGCCGCCTTCAGGCCGAGGCCGGAGCCCCTCAGCGCTGCTGCCGCGTCATGGACGATCGCGTTCTGCGTCGAGCGACGCGACTCCAGCGAGAGGTCGAAGCGCGGAAAGTCGAGCTGGAATCCGATCACGTCGGGAGCGAGCACCCGGAGAGCTTCCTCGAGCAGCTCCTGGCCGGTCTCGTCTCCCTCGAGCACGACGATCCGCTTCGCGTCCATGGCGGCGCCAGTCTAGTAGCGCGATTACGGCGCGCCCGCGTTGGGCATTGAGGGCGCTCATGGCCAGGAAAGGTGGATGGACGCGCGCCGGCTCGCGCCGGCATTTCCGTTACCTCGACGCGCGCGGGCGGCGCATCACCGACCCCGAGAAGGTCGCGCGGATCCAGGCGCTCGCGATCCCGCCCGCCTGGAAGGACGTCTGGATCTCCCCGCGTCCGAGCGCGAAGCTTCAGGCAACGGGAATCGATGCGGCGGGCAGGCGGCAGTACCGCTACCACGACGATTACCGGGCCGCGCAGGAGCAGGCGAAGTTCGACAAGCTGATCCGGTTCGCCGACGCGCTGCCGACCCTCCGCGAAGCGATGTCGGAGCACATGGAGCACGAGCCGATGACGCCGGAGTGGACGTGCGCGCTCGCGGTGCGGTTGATCAATCTCGCCTGGTTTCGGGTCGGCGACGACCGCTACACGAACGCTCACAAGACGTTCGGGATCACGACGCTGCGCAAGGGTCACGTCAAGGTTCGCGGCAGCCGGATCGCGTTCCGCTTTCGCGCCAAGCACCGCGTCATGGTCCGGACCGCCGTTGTCGACTCGGAGCTCGCCGCCGCCACGCGTGAGCTGCTGAAAGCGCCCGGGAGCCGTCTCCTGCGGTACGCGGTCGACGACGAGATCTACAACCTGAGCGCGAGGCGCCTCAACGAATACATCGGCGAGTACATGGGCGAGGAATTCACGGCCAAGGATTTCCGCACGTGGGGAGGGACCCTGATCGCTGCGGTCGCGCTTGCCGAGCACGGCCCGGTGGAGACGGAACGAGAGGCGAAGCGTGCGGTTGCCGCGGTGATGCGGACCGTCGGCGAGCGGTTGGGCAATACACCGGCAGTTGCGCGCGCGTCCTACGTCAGTCCTGCCGTGGTCGATCAGTATCTCGACGGCCGAACCATCGACGATTTCAGGCCGCGGCATTTACGCGTCGTGCGCGCCCGAGAAACCGGTCTCGATCTCGAGGAACAGGCGCTCGTCAGTCTGTTGCGTTCGTGGCGAATACGCAGCGCGCGCAAAGCGGCGTAGAATCGGCGCCTCTCGGGTGAAAAGGAGGGCGAATCGTGGCTCGTAAGACCGTGCTCGTGTGTGACAACTGCAACAGCGAAGTCGAAGACGGTAAAGGCGCGACGATGCGCATCAACTTTTCGGATGCCCGTCGCGGCTCGAAGCAGGCGGATCTCTGCGACAACTGCGCCGGCGCGATGCCCGGGCACGCCGCCGCGCGGCGCGGCCGAAGGCCCAAAGCGGTCGTCGCGTAGGCCCTCGCACAAGAACTCGCGCCAGGCGCGAACGCGTAAGAAATCCCGTCTGACGGCGGGACTAGGATGGGCCGATGGCCCTGACGCTCCTTGCTGGACCCGCGAATGCGGGCAAGGTCGCCCTTCTGCTCCAGCGGTACCTGGCTGCGCTCGAACAGGAACCGTTTCTCATCGTGCCGAACCGGTCGGACGTCGACCGCGTCGAGCGGGAGCTGCTGGCGACCTGCGGTGCGCTCCTCGGCGGCGAGATAGGGACGTTCGACGACCTGTTCGCGCGCCTTGCCCGGGCGGAGCCCGGTGGCCACCGGCCCGTCGCGACCGATGCGCAGCGGACCCTCATCGTGAGACGGGTGCTCGCGCGGGCGCCGCTGAACGGCTGGACTCAATCGGCTCGCTTCGCCGGCTTCGCGGACGCGTTGTCGGCGGCCCTCGGCGAGCTCGAGTCCGGGCTCGTCGAGCCGGGCGATCTCGACGGCGACCTCGCCGGGCTCTACGCGGAATACCGGGCCGAGCTCGACCGCCTCGGCCTTTGGGACCGGGACCTCGAGCGCCGCACCGCGGCCGAACGCCTGGCCGGCGAGCTGGGCACGTGGGATGGGCGGCCGGTCTTCGCCTACGGGTTCGAGGACCTCACGGGCGCCCAGTGGGCGCTGCTGGAAGCGCTTGCCGGACGCACCACGATCACCGTTTCGCTGCCTTACGAGCCGGGACGGCCGGCGTTCGCTTCGCTGGAGCGGACCGCCGACGACCTCTCGAGGTTGGCTTCGCCGCGGATCGAGGAGCTGCCCGCTAAACCGGAGGTTCGGCCGCCGGCACTTGCGCACCTGGAACGCACGTTGTTCGGCGCGAGCCCCGCCGATCCCCCGAACCTCGACGGCGCGATCCGATTCTTCGAGGGCGCCGGGCGGCGAGGGACGCTCGAGCTCGTCGCCGAGGAGCTCCTGCAGCTCATCCGTGGCGGGACGCGGCCGGAGGAGATCGCGCTCGTCTGTCCGCGCGTCGAGGCCTACCGCGCTCCGCTGGAGACGGCGCTGGGCTCGCTCGGCGTCCCGTACTCGGTCGAGGGCCGCATCCGACTCGACCAGACTGAGCTCGGGCAGGCGCTGCTCTCCCTTCTTCGCTTTGCCTGGCTGGGCGGCGACCGCGGCGACTTGTACGGCTTCCTTCGATCGCCCTACTCGGGGCTCGCACGGGCCAGCGTCGACTGGGTCGAGGGGCGGCTGCGCGGACGGGCGGTCGAGACCGGCGAACGCACCGAGGAAGAGACGATGCGCCTCCGCGACGGCCACCCGCTGCCGGCGCTCGAGCTCGTGCGCAAGGCCGCGACTCCGCTCGCCGCCGTGCAGGATCTGGCCCGCTTCATGCTGCGGGCCGCTTACGGGCTCGAGTCGCCGCCGGTCGGAGAGCGCTCGCGGGAGGATCTGCGTGCCTTCGAGGCGCTCTCGCGGCTCGTCGGCGAGCTCGAGGGCTGGCTCGCACTCGGCGGCACCCTGGCCCCTGACGAGATCGCCGCCGCCCTGGAGCGCGCGCCGGTGCGCGCAGGCGGAGCCGGCGAGGCGGGACGCGTCGACGTGGTCGACCTCCTCCGCGCCCGCACCCGCCGCTATGAGGTTGTCTTCGTCCTCGGCCTGGAGGAGGGCGCCCTGCCGCGCCGAGGAGAGGCCTCGCCGTTTCTCGACGAGGAGGCGCGCCGCGATCTCGAGGAACGACTGCGTCACTCGCGGCTCGCCAAGCCGGACCCGGTCGCGCGTGACCGGTACCTGTTCTATACGGCGTGCTCCCGCGCCACGCGGCGGCTCTACCTCGTACGTGAGGCGTCGACCGACGAGGGAAGCCCCCGCGAGCCGAGCCCGTTCTGGGACGAGGTGCGGGGGTTGTTCCCCGAGGACGAGGTGCGGCGGGCCACCACTCGCCGCGCGCTGTCCGCGCTCACGTGGCCGGTCGAGCAGGCCCCGACGGAGCGCGAGCGCCTGCGGGCGGTCGCCGCGCTCGTCCCGTCCGAACGAGACGCCGCGGGCTCACTGGCGCAGGCGAACGGCTGGGAGCGCCGGCTCGAACGGGCACTCGGCGCCTTCGACCGGCCCACCCGCCTGACCCATCCGCTGGTGCTCGAGGAGCTGGGCGCGCGGATGAGCTTCGGCGTCACCGAGCTGGAGTCGTTCGCCGACTGCTCGTCGATCTGGTTCGTCGACCGCGTCGTCGGTCCGCGCACGATCGACCAGCAGGTCGACGCACGCCTGCGCGGCCAGGTTGCCCATACGGCCCTGCATAAGTTCTTCGCCGGGCTGCCGAAGCGGCTCGGGGTCGAGAAGCTCGGCCCGGAGCAGCTCGACGACGCGCTCGAGTTCCTGCGCCAGTGCCTCGCGGAGGCGATGGCCGGAGTCCGGATGGAGCTGACCGACCTGCAGCGGCGCGAGCTCGAGCAGGGCCTGCTCCGCGATCTCGAGGCCTTCGTGCGGGACGAGGCGACCTCGGAGCTGGAGCTCGTCCCGCGACGGTTCGAGGTGTCGTTCGGGTCGGAGCGGTCGTCTCCGGAGCTGCAGCGAGGGCTCGATCTCGACACCTTCACGCTCTCCGGCAAGATCGACCGGATCGACCTCGACCCGTTCAGCGCGCGCGGGATCGTCCAGGACTACAAGTCGGGGAAAACCGCGCACTCGGCCGCGCAGATCGAGTCGGAGCTCAAGTTGCAGATCCCGCTGTACATGCTCGTCCTGCGTGACCTCGTCGGCGTCGAGCCCCTCGGCGGGATCTACCGGGCGCTCTCCGGAAAGCGCGACGCGCGCGGGCTGCTGCGCGCCGAGGCGAAGGAGGACGGTGTCCCCGGCTTCTCGCGCAACGACTACCTGGACGAGGATGCCTTCTGGGGCCAGGTCGACCGTGCCGGCGAGCTCGCGCGGGGCTTCGTCGCCCGCATCCGCGCCGGCGACGTTCGGCACGACCCCAAGGGCGGCGACTGCCCGCCTTGGTGCGAGCTCTGGCGAATCTGCCGGGTGAGACGCGCATGAGCCGCCGCGAGCCGAATCCGGAACAGCGCGCGGCGATCGACGCCCGCGGCCACGTCTTCGTCTCGGCCGGCGCCGGCACCGGGAAGACGCTCGTGCTCGTCGAGCGCTTCGCGAACGCCGTCTGCGACGAGGGGCTCGACGTCGGCTCCATCCTGGTGATCACCTACACCGAGCGCGCGGCAGGCGAGCTGCGCGGGCGGATCCGCCGCGAATTGCTCGAGCGCGGGCGCGACGACCTCGCACGGGAGCTCGACGGCGCCTGGATCTCGACGATCCACGGCTTCTGCCATCGGCTGCTGAGGACGTATCCGTTCGCGGCGGGTCTCGACCCGCGCTTCCGGGTGCTCGACGACAGCCAGGCACGCGTGCTTCGCGGGGAGGCGTTCGATCAGGCGCTCGCCGAGTTCTGCGCGGGCGAGGATCCCCGCCGCCTTCGGTTGCTCGCGACCTACGGTGCAGGCGGCCTCCGCCGGATGCTGACCGGCGTCTACGAGACGCTCCGCGCCGCGGGACGGCCGCTCGAGCTGCGGCTCGGCGAGGGCTCGGCGCTGGAGCAACGCGTCGATGCGCTGCGCGAAGCCGCCCGCTGCCTCGTCGGCGAGGAGGGTCACGACGAGCAGCGCGCCCAGGCCGCGAGGATGCTCGAGCTCCTCGAGCGCGACCGTTCGGCCGAGGACCTGCTCGACCTGTCGGAGCTCGCGACCCGCGGCGGCCCCCGGGAGCGGTTCGCGAGCTACGAGGCGGCGCGCAAGGCCGTCGAGCAGGCGGCCCTCGACGAGCTCGCAGTCCGTGACCGCGACCTGCTCCAGGAGTTGCTCGAGGGCTTCGCGCGTGCGTTCGCCGCTGCCAAGGAACGCGAGTCCGGCGTCGACTTCGAAGACCTCCAGCTGACGGCGCGTGACCTGCTTCGCGGGCACGAGGAGATCAAGCAGCGCGAGGCGTGGCGCTTCCGCGCGGTCATGGTCGACGAGTTCCAGGACACGAACCGGCTCCAGTGCGAGCTGATCGACTTGATCGCGGGGGAAGAGCTGTTCTTCGTCGGCGACGAGTTCCAGTCGATCTACGGGTTCCGGCACGCCGACGTCAGCGTGTTCCGCGAGCGGCGCGAGGAGGCGGAGTCGCTGCTGCCGCTGACTCTCAATTACCGCTCGCGGCCGGAGGTTCTCGCCGCAGTCAACTACCTGTTCGGCTCCGACTTCGGCCACGAGTTCCAGCCGCTCGCGGCCTCCGGCGAGTTCCCGGATCCGGTTTTCGGAACGCCGGTCGAGCTGCTGGTCACCGACAAGCCGAGCTATACCGGGACCGGCACGCACTGGCGCCGCGGCGAGGCGCGTGCGGTCGCGCAACGGGTCAAGGAGCTCGTCGACACCGGCGCCGCAAAGGCGGGCGAGATCGTGCTGCTCTTCGCCGCCGGCACGGACGCCGAGTGGTACGAGCAGGAGCTGCGCGAGCTCGGCCTGCCGACGTACCGAGCGACCGGCCGCGGATACTTCGGCCAGCAGCAGGTCGCCGATCTGCTCGCCTACTTGCGGCTGCTGCACAACCGCTACGACGACGAAGCGCTCGTGACCGTTCTCGCGTCACCGCTCGTGGGCGTCTCGAACGACGCGCTCGTGCTGCTCCGGAGAGCGGCGTCGAAGCGGCCGCTGTTCAAGGGGCTGGAGCGGACGCTTCCCGAGGGGTTGGACGCGCGCGACGGGCGTCTGTTCCAGGCGTTCCGCCAGCGGTACGACCGCCTGGTCGCCGCGTCCGGAACGCTCTCGCTGGAGCGTCTTTGCGAGGAGATCGTCGCGGCGCACGACTACGACCTCGCCGTTCTCGCGCGGTGGGACGGCCGCCGCCGCTACGCGAACCTGCGCAAGCTGGCGCGGCTTGCGCGCTCTTACGAAGAGCTCCGCGGCGCCGACATCGAGGGCTTCGTCCGCTTCGTCCGCGAGCAGGACGAGGCGGGCGCGAGGGAGCTCGAGGCGGTCGCCGAGGAGGAGGACGCGGACGTCATCCGCCTGCTGACGATCCACGCGGCCAAGGGGCTCGAGTTCAAGGTCGTGGTCGTCGCCGACGCCGGTCGCGACCGCGCCGCGCCCGGAACAGACGAGATCCTGGCGCTGCCTGACGGACGATTCGGCTTTCGCGTCGCCGATCCGGCCACGGGCCTTCGCAAGCCGACGACTGCGTACGAGGAAGTGCGAGCCGCCAGCAAGGAGGAGGCGGAGGCGGAGCGGCGCCGTCTCTACTACGTCGCGATGACGCGGGCGGTCGACCGGCTGGTCGTGGCTGGCTCGATCGATCCTGAGAAAGCCTCGGACGAACGGACGCCGATCGGCTGGGTGCTCGAGCGGCTCGAGATTCCGGGCTTCGACGAGGTCTCCAATGGGCCTGTCGAGCTCGAGCGCGACGGGGCGCGGATCCTGCTCCGGCTCCACCGTCACCGGCCCGAGCCGGCCGTGGAGCCGCCCGTCGCCGAGGAGCCGGGACAGCTCGCGCTCTTCGAGCCGAACGGAGACGGCGGCGCCGTACTGCCGGTTCCGGCGCCCAAGCTTCCCGCGCTCGAACCGGTGCCCGACCCGCCTCTGCACCGCGTGCGCACGCTTTCGTACAGCGCGCTCGCGCTCTTCGAGTCCTGCTCGTATCGCTACTACGCCGAACGGGTAGCCGGGATGCGGCCGGGCCGCGCGGCCGGCTTCGTCCCCGGCCACGAGGGCCTCGCGGCGACGGAGATCGGCGACAGCGTCCATTTTCTGCTCGAGGGCCTCGACCTGCGCGAGCCGCGTGTGCCCGAGCCTGCGGAGCTCGCCCAGGCCGTGCGGGCGCGGTATCCCGCCGCGACCGAAGAGGAGCTCGAGCGAATTGCACGCCTCGTGCGCGCCTATTGCGACTCCGAGCTGGCGGCGACGATCGCCTCGCTCGACGGCGCGGCGGCCGAGCGGCCGTTCGCGTTCGAGCACGACGGCGTGCTCCTGCACGGCCGGCTCGATGTGCTTCAGCGCGACGGCTCACGGGCGCTCGTCGTCGATTACAAGACGAACGTCCTCGAGGAGGCGTCTCCCGAGGAGCTGGTCGAGCGCGATTACCGGCTTCAGCGCCTCGTCTACGCGCTCGCGTGCTTCAGGGCTGGTGCGAAGGAGGTCGAGGTCGTCTACCAGTTCCTGGAGCGCCCCGACCCGGCCGTGATTGCAAGCTTCGACCGCTCGCAGCTCCCGGCGCTGGAAGCGGAGCTCTCCGAGGCGATCGCCCGGATCAACGCGGGCGAGTTCGAACCGACGCCGAGCGAGTTCATCTGCGCCGGCTGCCCGGTGCTAGATGTCGTCTGCGCCGGCCCGCGCCTCCGGCAGCATCACGCAGACATGGAACCCGCAGAGTTCGCAGTCGGTTAGCGTCGCTGCATGGCCGCTGAGGCCGAGCGAACTACAGAGCTCGACCGGATCATCTTCTTCAGCGACGGCGTCTTCGCGATCGCGATCACGCTGCTCGTAATCGGGCTTCGTGTCCCGGCGTTACCGTCGCACGTTGCGAACAGCGAGCTCTCGCGACGCTTGCTCGACGAGTGGCCGCGCGTCCTGTCCTACGCAGTCAGCTTCGCCGTCATCGGTCTCTACTGGATCGGCCATCACCGCTTCTTTGGGCACATCCGCCGGTTCGACCACCGTCTGATCCTGCTCAACCTCGCGTTCCTTGGGTTGATCGCGTTTCTGCCGTTCCCGACCGCCGTCCTCGGTCGCTACGGCGGTCATCGCTCGGCGGTCGTCTTGTATGCGGGGAGCCTTGCTCTCGCCGGTGTCGCCTCGACGGCGCTTTGGCTGTACGCGTGGCAGGCCAGGCTCGCCGACGTCGGCCTACGGCGGGCGCGATACCTCGCCGCCCGGGCTGCGATCCCGGTCGTCGTCTTCGGCATTTCGATCCCGATCGCGTTCGTCTCGCCTGCGGCGGCGCAACTCTCGTGGCTCTCGTTCCTCGTCGTTCGGCGGATCGTCGACATCCGTTACGGAGACGCCGGGCGGGACGAGGGCGCATTCGCTTGATGCCGCGCTCGTACGTCCACGAGGCGCGGCGGCGCGTCGGCCCGAAGCGGGTGCGGATCGTGCCGATCATCGAGCGGCTCGCCGCGGAGTACCCGGAGGCGACGATCGCGCTCCGGTTTCGGAACGACCTCGAACTGCTCGTCTCGGTGATGCTCTCGGCGCAGACCACGGACGTGAACGTCAACAACGTGACCGAGCGGCTGTTCAAGAAGTACAGGCGGCCGGAGGACTACCTCGCCGTGCCGCTCGAGGAGCTCGAGCGCGACATCTACGCGACCGGGTTCTATCGCCAGAAGGCGCGGGCTCTTCGCGGAACGATGGCGATGTTGATCGAGGAGTTCGACAGGCGTGTTCCGCGCCGGCTGGAGGACCTCGTCCGCCTGCCCGGCGTCGCGCGCAAGACCGCGAACGTCGTCGCCGCCGAGCTCGGGAGCCCGCAGGGGATCGTTGTCGACACGCACGTGCGGCGGCTGTCACAGCGGCTTGGGCTGACGAGGAACGAGGATCCAGTCAAGATCGAGCGCGACCTTCAGCGGCTCGTGCCCCGAGCGTCGTGGGGTCTCTTCCCGCACCTGCTGATCTGGCACGGCCGGCGCGTCTGCATCGCCCGCGCACCGCGTTGCGAGGACTGCGTCGTCAACGACCTCTGCCCTTCGAGCCGGGTCTGATTCCGCTTCACGTCGAACTGCCGGCACCGGACGGGTGTGGACGAAGAGTCACGCGTTCGTTACGGCTTCACCATGGCCGAAACCGCCCTCGTCGTCCTGCTGCCCGAGCTGGAGCCGCTGATCGGCGGTTGGCGGCGGCGGTACACGGGCGACGGGGCCCGCGGGATGCCTCCGCACGTGACGCTGATCATCCCGTTCGCGGACAGTGCCGATCTCGACGACCGGCTCGGCCCGCTCGCTCGGGAACTCGGCGGGTTCGCCCCGTTCGACGTTGCTGTCTCGGAGACGGCGCGGTTTCCAGGCCTGCTCTACCTCCGGCCCGAACCAGAGGAACCGTTCATCGCGATGACCGAGGCTTTGGAGTCGGCCTTCCCGGCGTTTCCTCCTTATGCCGGCGCATTCGACGAGATCGTCCCGCACGTCACCGTCGCGCAGACAGACGACGAGGTCCTGGCCGCCATCGAGCGAGAGCTCGTGTCGCAACTCCCGGTGAGGGCGCGGGTCGAGCGCGGTTGGCTCGTCGAGAACACGCCGGCCGGCTGGCGCCGCCACACGGCGTTTCCACTGGATCGGCGCAAAGACGTCTGATCCCAGTCACATCTCGGCCGTAGGCTCGACGGTGTGCGCGAGATCGACCTCGCTGTCTACGCGGACGGGCTCGCCGGTGAGTCGGCAGCCTTGTCGGCACGCGCCGAGCGAATCCGCTCCCGGCTACGCCAGGCCAAGATTGAACGCCGGGCCCGCAACGACCTCACGCCGGCGATCGTCGACCGCCTGGAGACTCTCGGACTCCTCGGCGGCACCGACGAGCGCGCCGCGCATGCCGAGCTCCGCGAGCTCGAGGAATCCCTCAGCGCGCTTGGGGAGCTGCAAGCGTGGGTCGAGGCCGAGCTAGCGGCTACGAACGTGGGCTAGGCGCAGGCTTTGCCGGGGCATCCGTCTAA
>Ga0111539_10010392_pt1 | contig 11718 bp, 6 predicted proteins | sample RhiMethybrSRZTD1_FD_79667 | JGI IMG/M metagenome (GOLD analysis project Ga0111539, IMG submission 79667) | Populus rhizosphere microbial communities from Tennessee, USA - Rhizosphere MetaG P. TD hybrid SRZTD1 (version 2) (version 2) | ecosystem: Host-associated > Plants > Roots > Rhizosphere >...
ACGAGGATGGCGAGCGCGCCACCGACCCAGAGCAACGTCGCGTCGACCGTCACGTCGTGAGCGCGCACCGAGAAGCGCGCCGCATACTGCGCCAGCACCGCCACCATTGGTCGCGCCAGAGCGACCGCCAGCAGCGCGCCGGCGAGACAAAGGACCACGCTTTCCGCGAGGAGCGTCCTCCGTAGCGCCGCCCGGCTCGCGCCGAGCGCGGCGCGCACCGCCAGTTCCCCTTCCCGGCGCACGGAGCGCGCCAGGATCAAATTGGCGACGTTCGAACACGCCACGACGAAGACCAACCCGGCCGCGGCGAGCAGCACGAGCAGAATCGTGCGCGCCGGCGAGATGATCTCGTCGCGAAGATTCTTCGCGTCGATGCTGAAACGCGCCTGCCCCTGATACGCCTCCGGATGCGCGCCGACCATCGCCGCGTGCACGGTCTTCAACTCAGCGCGCGCCGTGTCCAAGGTAGCCCCGGGTGCGAGACGGCCGAAGAGCTCCGTCATGCGATGCACGCGTCCCTCGACCATCGTCGCGTCGAGATGATGCGGGCTCGTGACGACGTTGGCGATGATCTCGGTTTCCTGCGGGTACGGCACCGACGGCTCGAGGACGCCGACAATGGTCGCGGGACGGTCGCTCAGGGTGATCTTCCGACCGATCACGTTGGGATCGCTCTTGAAGACGCTGGTCCAGAACCGGTACGTCAGCACCGCCGCCCCGTCCGCCTTCGGACCGTCATCGCCTGGACCGAGCAGTCGCCCCCTGACTGCCTGCAGACCCATCACCTGGAAGTACGATCCGCCAACGACTCCCGCTCGCACGGAGCGCGGGTCGCCAAGACCAACCATCGTGAACCCGATCGTCGAGAAGTCGCCGAACGCGGAAAGCGACTTCACGCTGGCCCGCAGGTCCTTGATCTCCGGTACCGAAAAGTTCGCATTCTCGACCCTGAGGCCCGGCGCGCTCTGGCGAATGTAGATCAGCCGGTCCTGGTCTCGATTCACCAGCGGCCTGATCAGGACGCCCTGGACGACGCTGAAAATGGCGGCGTTGGCGCCAATTCCCAACGCCAGGGTCACGACGACGGTCAGCGCGAGGCCCTTGGCGCGAAGAAGCGAGCGAAGAGCGAATCTCAGGTCTGTCAGCATGGTTGGCTCGAAATTGGGCCCTACAGTTTAGCCCTCAATATGATGTCGAACGAGACCGAGCCGGATCGACACGCCCGCGACGTTTTCTCTGGAGGTCGCTAGCTAGCGGCCACAATCGAAGCCCGCACGAAGGACGCGAAGGGACGAAGACGCGAAGATCTTCAAGGTGAGATCTTCATGTCTCTTCGTGGCTTCGTGCCCTTCGTGCGGGTGGTCGATTGCTATTTCCGTCACGCCTACGCGCGGGCAACCGGCAGCGTGACCGAGAACGTGGCGCCCCGGTCGGGGTTGTTGGCCGCCGATATCGTGCCCCCGTGGCGCTCGATGATGGAGCGGCAGATCGACAGGCCCAATCCCAGTCCGTCCGGCTTGCTGGTGGTGAAGGGATCGAAGATCGACTCGAGCTTTTCCGCGGCGATTCCCGTTCCGCTGTCCTGAACTTCGATCCGCACGTTCGATTCATCGATCGACGTCGTGCGCACGACCAACCGCCGCGCGCCGTCGAGTCCGGTTCCGTTCATGGCGCTGAAGGCATTCAGCATTAGATTCAGAATGACCTGCTGAAGCTGGACGCTGTCACCCTTGACCGGACCGACGCCGGATGACAGGTCGAGGTGGACCGCGACCTTGTGAAGAATCGCATCGCCATGCGCGATGCGCTCGACGGTGCGAACTACATTGTTGACATCGACGTTGCTGAGGCGCGCCCCGCTGTCGTGGTGGAGAATAGCGCGGAGCCCGGCGATGAATTCGCCGGCGCGCTGGGTGACCTCGCCGATGTCGGCCAGTGTGCGGCGTACCTCCTGGAGTTTGGGTTTCGGTGCGTCGAGCAAACGCACGCCGATGTCGGCGTTGGCGAGAATGACGGTCAGTGGCTGCCTCAATTGATGCGTCAGGGTCGCGGTGAGCTCGCCGAGGGTCGCCACACGTGCCACGTGCTCCAGTTCCGACCGCTTTTGCGCGGCCAGCGCCTCCGCCTGCTTGCGAGCCGTGACATCCATCGACACGCCGAACAGTTTCGGGCCGGTGCCGTCGTCGGACCCCACACCACGACCGCGGCCATGAATCCAGCGGACGAAGCCATCGTCGCGCTGCACGCGGTACTCCACTTCGTATTCGCTCCGGGTCTGGAGCGCCTGGCTGATCGCCGCTTCACGCGAGGCGCGATCCTCGGGGTGCACGCGATCGTACGTGGCCGCAAAGTCGAGGCGCGTTTGTGGCGCGAGGCCAAACAGCGATCGCCCCCGCTCGGTCATCCACAGATCGTTGGCAGACGGATTCCAGACCCACATCGCCAGGTTGGCGGCATCCGCGGCGAGACCCATCAGGTTCGCGCTTTCACGCATCGCTTCTTTCGAGCGTCTTTCCTCGTCGATGACCACCGCGAGCAGCATCAGCGGTGTGGCGGTCACCAGGAGGAACAGTTGTAATGCCAGGGCATTTTCGGCGGGAGTCTGGGTCAGAAACGGGCCATGCCCGCGCATGGTGCCCCAGATCGCCAAGAACGTGACGATCGATATCGAAGCGCTGATTCCGCCAAGACCGAAGCGGAGCGCCGCCCAAATGAGCAGCGGGATCGGCGCATACAAGAGAGCGGGCGACGTGTTGGGACCCGCGGGCGTTCTATCGAAGACGAAGATCCCGAGCGCCACGGTACCGGCACCGATCAGGGCCGCTTCGAGCACCCGTCCAGATGAGAGAGCCTTCGGGCGTTTGACGAAGAGATGGTCCGCACTCAGCAGAAACACCGGCAGCAGGATGACGGCCGTGACCGCGTTCGAGATTCCCAGGTTGCGCCACTCGATCCAATAGCGAGTGCCGAAACCGTACGAGACCGTAAAGGAAGCTCCCCAGAACGCGGTCCCGAACGGCACGAGCACCGCGGCGACGAGGACGAAGCGCATCGCGTCACGAAGCGTGATCACCCTGAGGGGAGACTTGATTAGGAAGCGAATGCCCGCCGCCATCCCGACGTTCTGAAGAGCGTCGAAGGCCTCACAGTTCAGCGCGTACACTGTCGGCCAATGCGCCTGCTGAGTCGCCAGAAAATGGGCGCTCGCGGCCGCGAGCACGTACGCCCACCAATGCCTCGTGGGCACGAACAGCAGGATGCAGACCAGCACCGCGTGCGGCGGAAAGATGAGTGAGACCTTGCTGTCGGGGAAACACAGCACCCAGGCGATCTGGGTGGCGACGTAGTAGCAGACGGCGCTCGTCAGGACGAAACCCACCGTGCGGAGCGCCGCCCCGGCGGAGCCTCCCTCTGGTCGGGCATTTGTCGGAGCCGCGGGTTCGCGACTCAACAACGGATCACGCCGATCGTCGATCAGTTCCGTGCCGGTTTCCTTTCGGGTGCCAGCCCGGGAGCAGTGCGTGTGACGGCACCCGCCGAACAGTGTAGTCGAGCCTCACGTCTTCGGCGTGTTCAGCCGGCCGTGAGTCCGCCGTCACTCCTCATTCCTGAGTGCCACGATCGGATCTACCCGTGTGGCGTGCTGGGCGGGCACCAGGCTCGCGGCGACCGCGACGCTGAAGTGGAATGAGCGCGCGGTCCGCGCCGAGAGCCACTCGGATGCCGATCTCGCGCCCCGCTCGGTGACGAGGCAGGACAAGACATCGTACGTGCCGAATCGCGTCCAACCGGCCCGTCCAGGTTCAATCTGCGACATAATCCGGTTGTGCGCCGGCTGCTGGCAGCGTGCTTGTTGGTGGCGTTCGCCGCGTTGGCGAGTAGCGATGCTCTTGCCTGTTCGGACGGCTGCAGGTCAGCCGATTGCATCGGCGCGACCGATCATTGCGCCAGTGCCACCGGTTGCATCTTCTGCACCGGAAGCGTGTTTGTCGTCGCCAGACATATCGTCGTGGCGCCTCTGATTGCCGTCGTACCGGCTCCCACTGTCTCAGTGAACGCTCCGCTCGTTCTTCCCCGCGCTGTTCCGGACCACCCGCCCCGCCTGACGTAGCACGTTCCCAATTCGTTCATGTCCTTGGTCTCCGGAGGCCCCAGCGCCGGAGCGGCGGTCAGCTTTTCGCGAGCGGTTGGAGGTCGGCGTCGTGCGCAGCTCATTCATGTGGATTCTGCTATTCGGTGCTGTTGGTTTCGGTGCGAGCGTTTCAGCCCAGACGGCAGGGCCGCCCGCGCAAGCGTGGACGCTCGACGCCGTCGTCGCGGCTGCGCTCGCCCAGCATCCTCTCGTAGAAGCGGCGAGCGCGCAGCTGGCTTCGGCGGAAGGAAAGCGTCAGACCGCTGGGAATCTGCCCAATCCAGTCGCGACCTATTGGTTTGAGAATCTGTCGGCCTCCGATCGCGCACCGGCGGTGCTCGATCGAGAGTCGTCCATCTACGGCACGTTGCCGCTCGAACCGCTTCTTCAACGCGGCGCACGCATCGCCCAGGCCCAAGGTGAAATCCATGCGGCTCGTGCGTCAGTGTCGAACGCAGAACAGCGAGTCGCGGCGGATGCGGTTCACGCGTTCTATCGCGTTGCGGTTGCACAAGCGTCGTTGGACGCCATGCGCGACAACCTCACCGCCATCGACCAGGTGGTGGAGTACTTGCGCAACCGAGTCGCGCAGGGTGCGGCGCCCGAAGGGGATCTGATTCGGGTGCAGGTCGAGCGCGACCGTGCGGAAGCCGAAGTCACCATGGCCGATGTGGAGCTGATCCGCGCCCAGTCCACGCTTCGTCCATTTCTCGGCGACGGCACCCGCTTGGACAGTCTGCGCGTGGCCGCACCGGACGTGTCTCGCGAAAGCGTGACGCTGGCCCCCCTGACGGAGTTCACGACTCATGCACTGGCACAACGAGCGGATCTGGTGGCGAGTCGTGCCAAGGGCGAGGCGGCCGCGGGCGCGTTGTCGTTGGAACACTCGATGGTCGTTCGGCAGCTTGGCGCGTCGTTCGGCATGAAGCGCTCGTCCGGCGTCACGTCCATGATGGGCGGCGTCAGCTTCACGGTTCCGCTATTCGATCGCAATCGCGGAGAGATCAAGCGCGCGACTGCCGACCAACTCGCCGCGGAGCTCGAAATCCGGTGGGTGGAGCGAGTGATCAGAAGCGAAGTGGAAGCGGGGTATCAGGTGGCCGAACGTCTCGCCGCACGCCTGGTGGCGCTGCAACCCGCCTTTCTCAGTCGCGCCGAGGAGTCACGTCGCATCGCCATCGGGACCTATCAGGAAGGCGCAACGAGCCTGCTCCAGGTCCTGGATGCGTCGCGCGCGCTCAGCGACGCGCGGCTGACATACGCGCGCCTCCTTGCGGCGACCAACGAAAGCCTGTTCGATCTGGGCGTGGCCGCGGGCTACGACCCGAGGGCGGCCGCGCGTCTGGGACGCGGCCCATCCGTCCCCTCACCGACAGCGAACGGAGGTGCCCGATGAGGTCGCTCAGAGTCGCACTCGCTCACACCGTCGTGCTGTTCCTGATCGTCACCGTCGCGTGCCGTAAGTCCGGGCCGGCCGAAGAAGCGGAAATGGACATGGGTCCGATGACCGAGGTGACATTCACCGCTGAGCAGATTGCGCACGGCGGCGTGAAATGGACGGTCGTCGCGGCGCAATCGGTTGCGGACTCTGTCGAGGTGCCGGGCCATCTGGTGTCAAACGAAGACCACACGGCCAGGTTGAGTGTGTCGGTGCGGGGTCGCGTGACGGATGTACGCGCGAACGTTGGTGACACCGTGACGCGTGGTCAGGTGCTCGTCACCCTTCAAAGCGAGGAAGCCTCATCGAGACGGGCCGATCTCGCGAAAGCCAATGCCGAGCTGGCGGAGCGCCAGTCAATGCTCCGCTTTGCACGAGCGGCTCGCGAGCGCGCCGAACGATTGCTCGCCCTGAAGTCTGGCTCGGCGCAAGACGTCGAACGCGCGCGTGCGGACGAAGCCGCAGGGGAAGCCGGTGTCGCTCAGGCCGAGGCCACCGTTGACCACGCGCGGACGGCGCTCTCTGTGCTGGAAGTCGACGCGACTGGCCAGATCCAGTTGAAGTCTCCGATCAGCGGAGTAATCGTCACTCGCGACGTCGTGGTCGGCTCCGTGGTCGAGGCTGGTGCCGCCGCGCTCGTGGTGACCGATCCCTCGTCGTTATGGCTCGAGTTCGGCGTGACGGATGCCGTCGCCAGCGTGCTGAAGTCCGGCCAACGGCTTCAATTTGTACACGCCGGTTCAGATGAGCGAGTCGAAGCTCGCATTCTGCGAGTCAGTGGCGCCGTCGACCCTGCCACGAGACTCGTCGTGGTCCGCGCCTCAGTCGCAAATCCGCGCAAGCAGTTGCGTCCCGAAATGTTCGTCACCGTGCGCGTCGAGACGGCGCCGCCCCGATCGGGGGTGACCGTACCGAAGGACGCCGTACAAATCTTCGAGGGACAGCGCGTGGTCTTCATCGCGGAGCCCGACGGCAAGGGCGGCGCGAAGTTCACTCGCCGCGACGTGGAAGTCGGGACGACCGTCAGCGATCAGACCCACATCGTGAAGGGGTTGACGGCCGGCGACGTCATCGTCACCGACGGCGCGTTCGCGGTCAGGTCTTCGTTCTCGCGCACGAAGATGAAGATGGGCTAGGGGCGGGGACGCACACCATGATTGAACGCCTCATCGCTTCTGCTCTGCGCTTCCGGATCGCCGTGATCTCGAGCGTCTGCGTGCTCATCGCGGCTGGCGTCTGGGCTGTCTCCAACCTGACGGTCGATGCCTTTCCCGATCTGACGCCGAACCAGGTGGATGTCCTCACGGTAGCGCATGGCCTCTCCCCCAACGAGGTCGAGAATCTCGTGAGCTATCCCGTCGAGACGGCGATGATGGGACTGCCTCGCACCACGAAGGTCCAATCCCTTTCCAAGGCCGGCATCTCCGTCGTCACGGTGTCGTTTGAGGACGATGTCGATTTGTACTTTGCACGAGCGCAGGTCCAGCAGCGGATGCAGGACGCGATGGACGCGCTGCCGGAAGGGATTCGCCCGATGCTGGGTCCCGCCGCAACAGCCATGGGCGAGATCTTCCAGTACCTGGTCGAGTCTGATTCGGTGTCGCTCATCGAACTGAAGAACATTCAGGAATACACGATCAAGCCGTTACTCCGCACGATTCCAGGCGTGACGGACATCGTCGCATGGGGCGGAATGGCCCAGGAGTTCCAGGTCCAGGTCGATCCGCACCGGCTCGCCGCCTACGGCCTCACGATGGACGAGGTCCGGCGGATGGTGGGCGAGAACAACGCCAACTTCGGCGCGGGCTACATCGAAACCCAGGGCCAGCGGCTCACGGTGCGCGGACTCGGCCGTGTCGCGAATGAGGCCGACATCGAGGGCGTCATGATCGCGACTCGGCCTGGCGGGACGCCGATCCTCGTTCGCGACGTCGCCCGCGTGGTCATTGGAGCGATGCCGCGCGAAGGCGCGGTCTCGCGGGATGGCCGCGGCGAAGCCGTCTCCGGCAAAGTGATCATGCTGAAAGGCTCAAACGGCCGCGACGTCGTCCGTCAGGTCGAGGAGCGGCTGAGCCTGGTGCGCAAGACGCTGCCCGCCGGAGTCACAGTGCGGCCGTACTACAGCCAGGGCGACGTCGTCGATCACACCACGCAGACGGTGTTCCGGAATCTGGCCGAAGGCGGCCTGCTCGTCGTACTGATTCTCTTCCTGTTCCTCCGCAACGTTCGGGCGGCGCTCATCACCGCGTCGGTGATTCCACTCTCGCTGCTGTTCGCGTTCATTGCGATGAAGCGGTTCGGCGTGTCGGCCAACCTCATGAGCCTGGGCGCCCTCGACTTTGGGCTGCTCGTCGACGCGTCCGTCGTCATGGTCGAGAACTTCGTGCGGCGGCTCGAGCACCCCGGCGATGTGGCCGCCGCTGATCGCGTATCGCTCTTTCGCACGGCCGCGCTCGAAGTGGGACGGCCGATTGTGTTCGGCGTCTGCATCATCATCGCCGTCTACGTCCCGATCTTCTCGTTGCAGGGACTCGAGGGCCGGATGTTTGCGCCGATGGCGTTCACGGTGTGTGTCGCGGTGCTCGGGTCGCTGCTCCTCGCGTTGACGTACGTCCCGGTGGTGTCCTCTGTGTTGTTGCGCCATGTGAAGGAGACACCCTCGCGCTGGTTCGAGGCGGTTCGGCGTGCGTACGCGGGGCACTTGAATTGGGCGCTGGCCCATCGAGGCGTCGTGACCGCGGGCGCGGCGATGGTGCTCACGGCCACGCTCGCGTCTGTCCCGTTTCTCGGCACTGAATTCATGCCTCAGCTCGACGAGGGGTCTCTGCTCATCGAAACACGCCGCCTGCCGAGCACCTCACTGCCGCAGGGCATGGCGATCGCCAAAGACATTGAACACACGCTGCTGCAGTTTCCCGAAGTGCAAAGCATCGTCACCACCATGGGACGGCCGGAAATGGCGACCGAGGTCATGGGGCTGTATGCGGGTGATGTCTACGTCAATTTCAAGCCCGGCATGCAGCCGAAGGCCGACGCGATCGAAGGATTCATCACCAGGATGGACGACGCGCTCAAGGAAATTCCCGGCATCGACTACAACTTCTCGGCACCGATGGCGATGAGACTCGATGAGGTCATTTCGGGTGTGCGCACCGAGCTTGGCGTCAAGGTGTTTGGCGACCGGCTCGACATCCTGGAGCAACAGGCCGCGAAGATTCGCGACGTGATCGCGAGTGTGCCTGGCGCGGCTGACGTGTCCGTCGATATCAGCACGGGCGCCATGCAACTGGAGATCACGCTGGATCGGCCCGCCCTCGCACGATATGGGCTCGACGTCGCCGACGTGCGGAACGCCATCGAGATGGGGGTGGGGGGCGCGGCTGCGACAGAAATCATCGATGGACGCAAACGGTTTCCCGTCGTGATCCGTCTCGCTGAGAGGTACCGCAATACGCCCGAGGCGATCGGCCAGTTGCTGCTGACGGCGCCGAGCGGAGCGAAGGTCTCCCTGTCACAAGTGGCGAAGGTTGAAATGGTGACCGGGCCGGAGCTCGTCAACCACGAGAATGGCGAGCGGATGGTGATTGTGCAGAGCAATGTCCGCGGCCGGGATCTCGGGAGTTTTGCCGCTGACGTGCAGCGCGAGGTCGGTCAACGCGTGACGCTCCCGGAGGGTTACTTCCTCACCTACAGCGGCCAGTTCGAGAATCAGCAACGCGCGATGCGGCGGTTATCGCTCATTGTGCCCGCCGTACTCCTGGTGATTGTGGGAGTCCTCTTCGCCTCGTTCGCGAATCTGCGCCAGGCCGTCCTCGTCATGCTCAACGTGCCATTCGCTCTGGTGGGAGGCGTGGCCGCGCTGTGGCTCCGCGGGCTCAATCTGAACCTCAGCGCTTCGGTCGGATTCATCGCGCTCTTCGGCGTGGCGGTGTTGAACGGTGTCGTGCTGCTGGCGTACATCAATCAGCTTCGTGCCACGGGCCGTTCACTCGCCGACGCGGTTCGAATGGGGGCAGACGTCAGGTTGCGGCCGGTGCTGATGACGGCGCTGGTTGCCGGATTCGGATTCATTCCGATGGCGCTCTCGACGAGCCAGGGTTCTGAAGTCCAGCGGCCCCTGGCCACCGTCGTGATCGGTGGGCTCGTGACGTCAACACTCCTGACGCTCGTCGTGCTGCCCGTCCTGTACGAGTGGGTCGAACAGGGCTGGGAGCGTCGGCGTCAGCGCGTTTCCGCAGTACCGGCCTCGGCGCGTGGCTTAACGTGAGCCGGCGAAGGCCGCGGCTGCAGCGGCCGCCTTACTGTCAAACAGCTTTCCACCACGTGGAACACATAGGGCACGTAGGTTTTGGGGGAAAGACTCCGTGCCGCAAAGATCTTCCCCCAAGTCCTACGTGCCCCACGTGCCCTACGTGGTGAATGGCTTTTGATCTTACTAACCGCGCCGAACGAGCGCGGCCTCCCGGTTGATCGCCGCATAGCGATTGGCGGGACTCGGATGATCGCTCAACCACTCCGGGCCGCCGTTGCCGCCGCGCCGCTCGATGGTCTGGAACATGTTCGCCATGTGGTGCGGGTCGTAGCCGGCGCCCGCCATGATCTGCACGCCCAGCAGATCGGCTTCGCGTTCGTATTCGCGGCTGTACTTCAGGAAATAGGTCCCAATCCCGATCTGGGATCCCTGCGAGATGACTGCGCCCGTCTTACCGCCGATCAGGGAGCCGAGCACCTGACCCGCGAACGAGCCGAGTTGAAACGGCTGCGCTTTCGTGGCCTGCGCCGTGCCGTGGCGCAGCACGACGTGACTCAACTCGTGCGCGATCACACCGGCGACCTCGCCCTCGTTCCTCGCCGCATCGAGCATGCCGCGATTCACGAAAATCGGTCCGCCGGGAAGCGCAAACGCGTTGATCTCTTTGCGATCGACGACCTGAAACGTGTATCGGAACTGCGGCTGCCGCAGTCTGGCCGGTATCGCGGCCACCAGGCGCGAGCCGATCCGCTGGACGTAGCTGTCTGCCTGTCGATCGCGTGAAACCGGCAGCTCCTGCCGAACTTCAGCCGCCGCGCGTCTGCCCAGTTCGACGTCCTGCGCCGGCGAAAATCGATTCGGACGAGGATCGATGCGGGTTTGCGCGGCTGCCGGAGTGGAGAGGGTGAGACCGGCGGCCAACGCGACCACGAATCGAAACGTTGCACGTCGTGGTGAGAAAGCCATGCCCAGTAGCAGGGCAATCCGAATGCCAACTCGATTCGCGCCCGATGCCGACATCGCGGGCGATCGTAGGGGCGGCCATGACCTCGGGTGTCCTCGATGCTGGTCACGTCAAGAAGCCTTCCACCGGTCTGCCTTCCAAGATCAAAGGCTTTCACCACGTAGGGCACGGGGGGCACGTAGAACTTGGGGGAAGATCTTAAATGATCGCTGCAGCTGTCTTTCCCCAAGAACCTACGTGCCCCTACGTGGTGAAAAGCTTTTGATCTTGGTACGAAGGTCTTCAAGGTGAGATCTTCATGTCCCTTCATGCCCTTCGTGCGGGTGGTCGATTGATAGCTATTTCTGTCCGAACGCGTCAGCCACTTTCTGCGCGAGAGCGGAAGTGTTGGCGTAAGAGATGTTCGACGTCACGGCCACGACGATCCCGTTGTCGCGGCGCGTCAGGAGCGACATCACGCTCCCGCCTGCGAGATCGCCGTTGATGCTGTCGGCTTTCGTCGCCAGGGCGAAGCGGACGAGATCGGACGGTGTGGAATAGAACGCCTTCCCGCCCGCGCAGCACGCCAGGTCGCGCATGTACATCAGCCGTCGGCCCCGGCGCGGGTCCGTGGTGTCGTACCGCCATGGTGTCGCCGGGACGTAGAACGTCGCGCGATCGTCCGCCAATGGCTTTCGGGGCGCGCTGAGACCAAGCGGCCTGAGGATGAGGTCGTGGATGGCCGTGAAGCCGGGGAAGTCCTCTTCCGGCTCGCCGACATGGTCGGGGCTCCAGTCGGCCGCCGAATCTGTGCCCGTGTTCGTCATGCCGAGAGATCCGATCGAAGCCACGCTGACCACAGGTGACGCGGTGCCGATGTTGAATCGAGTCGCCGGTGTGACGGGCGTCTGTGTGACGACGTCCCTCCATCCGAACCCTTCGGCCCAGACGAT
>Ga0111539_10010393_pt1 | contig 11717 bp, 8 predicted proteins | sample RhiMethybrSRZTD1_FD_79667 | JGI IMG/M metagenome (GOLD analysis project Ga0111539, IMG submission 79667) | Populus rhizosphere microbial communities from Tennessee, USA - Rhizosphere MetaG P. TD hybrid SRZTD1 (version 2) (version 2) | ecosystem: Host-associated > Plants > Roots > Rhizosphere >...
AATACCTGCAGCGTGCGCGAGCGCGCGGAAGAAAAGCTCTACACGCGCCTCGGCGAGATCAAGGAAATGGGCCGCGAGCTCGGTCGCGATCCGATCGTCGCGGTCGCCGGCTGCGTCGCGCAGCAGGAAGGCCGCAAGCTAATCAGGCGTTCCGGCGGCTCGATCGACATGGTCATCGGCACCCAACAGATGAAGATGCTGCCGATGCTGGCGAGCCAGGCGCTCACCGAGGAGCGCTCGGCGGCCGTGCGCGCCCGGCGCGCCGAAGGACGTATCGCGATCGACAACCCGTACGAGGATCCATCGTTCCCGCTCGGCGTCGTGCGGCGCGGCGATCCCGTCCGCGCCTACGTGACGATCATCGAAGGCTGCAACGACTTCTGCGCGTTCTGCGTGGTGCCGTACACCCGCGGGCATGAACGGATGCGGTCAAAGGCGGAGATCCTCGCCGACGTGCGCGAGGCCGCGGACAGCGGCCGCCGGGAAGTCCAACTGCTGGGCCAGATCGTGAACCACTACCAGGCGCCGGACGATCCGACGTGCGATTTCCCGGCGCTGCTCGAGGAGGTCCATAAAATTTCCGGCATCGATCGCATCCGTTTCGCGAGCCCGCATCCGCGCCACACCAGCGACCGCGTCATTGCCGCGGTGCGCGACCTGCCGAAGGTCTGTAAACATCTGCACCTTCCCGTGCAGTCCGGCGCGTCGCGCGTGCTCGGTCTGATGCGACGGCGTCACACCCGCGAGGACTACCTGGACCTCGTTGCACGGATCCGCGAAGCTATCCCGAAGGTGCAGCTATCGACCGATATGATCGTTGGGTTCCCAGGGGAGACTGGGGCTGATTTCGAGGAGACGCTGTCGCTCACGAGCGCGGTGCGGTACCACAGCATGTTCTCCTTCAAGTACTCGGAGCGGCCGAACACGCTGGCGTCGAAACGGATGCCGGACGACGTGAGCGAGGCCGAGAAGACAAAGCGCATCGTGGCGCTGCAAGCGCTCCAACGGTCGATCCAGTCGGACCTCTTCCAGCGGTCGATTGGATCGACGCACCAGGTGCTGGTCGACGCGACCAGCCGCCGGCGCGAGTGGGAGCTCACGGGCCGCACCAGCGGCAACACGGTGGTCAATTTCCCAGGGCCGCCGGAGTGGCTGGGGCAGCTCGTTGACGTGACGATCAGGCGCGCGGGACCCAACAGCGTGTGGGGCGAACCGGCCGCTCGATCGTAGAGCAACTGTTGGGACGTCCGAGAACGGCGGGGCAATTTTGATGATCGAGATGAATATCAAGGGCCTGATGGTTGACCCCATCACGAACATGCCCATCATCATCCTGCGCGACAGCGAGGGACAGAAGGTGCTGCCGATCTGGGTCGGCGTCTTCGAGGCCAACGCCATCGCGCTCCAGATCGAAAACATCCAGACACCGCGGCCGATGACGCACGATCTCCTGCGCAACATCATCCAGGACCTGCAGGCCAGCGTCGACAAGATCGTCGTCTGCGATCTGAAGGAGAACACCTTCTACGCGCTGATCCACCTGCGCACGCCCGCCGGCCCGGTCGCGATCGACGCGCGGCCGAGCGACGCCATCGCGCTGGCGCTGCGCACACGGGCGCCGATCCTGGTCGACGAGCGGGTCATCGATCACGCCAAGACCGTGGACCTGTCGAACGAGAAGCAGGACAGCGATCGGCTGCAGCAGTGGCTCGAGCAGCTCGACCCCGACGACATGGGGAAGTACAAGATGTGATTTTGTCGGCCGGCCGACATTTCCGCTAAGTGCCTTCGTTTGCTCAGTTTAGGCTGAGCCAATATTTCATGGTTTGACTCGGCCGACATCGCTCCGCATAATGCGTGGGACGCCTGCACAGTCCTGCGCACATGATTATCTCGATCGCCAATCAAAAGGGCGGCGTCGGCAAGACGACCACCGCCATCAATCTCGCCGCCGCGCTGGCGATGCGCGGCAAGAAGACCCTGCTCATCGATCTGGATCCGCAAGGCAACAGCAGCATGTCGTATCTCGACGTGCGCGAAGCGACGAAGAGCATGTACGACGTGTTCGTCGACAAGGACACGCATCTCACCGACATCATCAAGCCATCCAGCCAAAAGAACCTGTCGATTGCGCCGGCCCGCATCGCGCTCGCGAAACTCGAACAGCGCATGGTGGGCGAGCTTGACGCACCGTTCAAGCTGAAAGACGAGCTCGGAGCGCTGAACGGGCAGTTCCAGGACGTCGTCATCGACTGCCCGCCGGCGCTCGGATTGCTGACCGTCAACGCGCTGGTCGCGTCGACGCACCTGCTGATCCCGATCCAGTCGTCGTACTTCGCGCTCGAAGGCACCGACGACCTGCTGGAGACCATCGAGAAGGTCCGCCAGCGCCCCAACCCCGAGCTCCAGATCCTCGGCGTCGTCATCACCATGCACGACAAGCGGACCGCGCTCGCGCGCGACATCCAGGACCAGATCCGCAAGGTGTTCGGCGACAAGGTGTTCCGCACCGTCATCAGCAAGAGCGTGCGCCTCGAGGAGAGCCCGGCGTACCGCGAATCGATTTTCACGTTCGCGCCGGACTCCACCGGCGCCGCCGAGTACTACAGCCTGTGTGAGGAGGTCATCGATCGTGCCTAAGCGGGGATTACCGGACACGCTCCGCATGCGCCACGACGCGCATTACGTCGAGACCCTGGCCGCGTCGGCCGGGGCCCCGGTCGGCCGCCTCGTCCCAATCGACCAGGTGGACCCGAATCCCGATCAGCCGCGCCAGGCAATGGGCGATCTCGCGGAGCTCATTTCCTCGGTTACCGAAAAGGGCATCATCGAGCCCCTGGTCGTGCGCCAGCGCGGCCCGCGCTACCAGATCATCGCCGGCGAGCGCCGCTACCACGCCGCGGTCCAGGCCGGCCTCCACGAGCTCCCGGTCGTCATTCGCGACGTCGACGATGGCGAGATGCTGGAGCTGGCGCTGATCGAGAACATTCAGCGCAAGGACCTGACGCCCTTCGAAGAATCGGAAGCGATGCAGGGGCTCGCGCAGAAGTTCGGCTACACCCACGAGGACCTGGCCAAGCGCCTGGGCAAGTCGCGAACGACGATTACGGAAGCCCTGTCGCTGAACACGATTCCGCCGGAAGTCCGCAAGGTCTGCCGCCTGGCGGGCATCACGAACCGGTCGTTGCTGCTGCAGATCGTCCGCCAGGGCGACGCGCAGAAAATGCTGGCCCTGGTCGAGAAGATTACGAGCCAGGGCGCGACCCGCGAGCAGCTCCGCAAGGAAGCCGAGAAACCCAAGGCCGGACGGCCGAAGTCGTTTGTGTTTGCGTTCAAGCCGGCGACGAAAGCCTTCAACCTCCGGCTGCAGTTCAACAAGCGCAACGCCAGCAAGGACGAAGTGATCTCGGCGCTCGAGGAGATCATTCGCGAGCTCAAGAAGGCGAAGTAGTTCGCGTGCCAGGAGCAGGGGGTCGGGACCATTTCATGTCCCGGGCAGGAGCCTTAGTTAACATAACATGTATTATCAGACATTAACTAAATACACCGTGAAAGGCACCTGTTGAAGGTTTGCGGGGGGATTAGAGGAATTCGAGGGCGGATGCCCTACGCTTGCCAGTCTGCTGTGACGAGGCCGGGCTGTGGCACAGCAACGGTCCAGTGACGGCCGTGCGGAACTGACTCCAGGACGGCGTCGAAGCGGTCGCGAACCTGGATCGCAAACTCAATATCTGAGCCCGCCACGCCGATCCGATCGAACGGGACCTGGACCTCGATAATGGTCCCGACCCCTTGCCAGGATCGCTCAATCGGCACGACGCGGACTTCGGCGCCGCCCAGGACCACGGCCAGCGACACGGCGCCAGAACCAACCAGCACCGGCAATTCGCTGCCGGCCAATCGCAGGCACAACCCCGAAGCAGACATGCCAACCTGGACCTCGGCGATGAGCGGCGAAGGCGCGACCTCATGCATCGCGCCGCCGGGACGCGCCAGCGCCGGCGTGACGGCGCCCACCCACTCCAGGAAGCTCGTGTCTTTGCCGTCGAGGGTCACGGTTAGAAGGCCCGGCGGCTGCAGCCGATCAGGACCGGCACCGGTGCTGATGTTGGTCGCGAACAATTCCTCGGGGATCGGCACGCCGAGCGCCGCATACGCGTTGCGAAGATGGCGCCGGAAGAGATCGTCGAAGTCAGCGTCGTGGTCGGACGAATGGTCGTCGCCGTACCACCAGAACCAGTCGCTGCCTTCGGCGATGAGCAGTTCTTCGAGCGCACGGTCACGGGCCGCCGGTTCCACCTCGTTGGCCCGCTGATCGAACAGTGCGCGGGCCTCCGACAACTGATCCCACGCGCGATGGTCGTCGCGGTGGCCGATCCAGATGTAGAAGTCGCCGTTGATCCAGGAGCCCGGGAAGATCGACGGCAGCGTCTCCGCCGGGCCCGCGGCCGCTTCGGACATCGTCACGGTTTCGATGTCGGGCGCATCCGAAAGCGCCTGGTAAAGCGCGCGCAGGAACGGCCGGCCGCCGCCGTCGTAATACTCCCAGGCGTTCTCGCCGTCCAGGATGACCGGAACGGTGGCGACTTCCCCGCCGCCGGCGTCCACGAATCGACGGCCCGCGGCACGGACGTGCTCGACGAAATCGGCGGCCGCCGCGCCCGCATCCCACGACTGATACTGAAAGCCGATGCGATCGGACAGGGCGTGATCGCGGAACAACGCGACCGGGCCGTTCGCGCCGACGCGATACGGCCGGTACAACAGCTCCGGGCGCATCGGCATCTTCACCGAGCGCGACAGGATGTCCTCGTCGGTCGCGATCCACTTCAGGCCGGCCGCGCCCATCAACGCGACCGCTTCATCCGAGACCGATCCCTCCGAGGGCCACATGCCTGACGGCCGGCTCCCGAACGTCGCCTGGTGAAACGTGATTGCGCGCTCGATTTGCAGCCGCGCATCTTCTGGCCGCATGAACCGATGGCGCGGCTTCGGCGCCCCGGGGTGCGCGTGCTGGTGCGCATCCGAGTCGCACAACAGCGGCAGGATCGGGTGATAGAACGGCGACGTGGCGAGCTCGATCCCGCGGGCGCTCGCCTCCCGATACGCGGGGACGACGCGCGCAAGCAGCTCGAGCTCCACCTGCCGCAACAGCGTCTTGTCGGCTTCGCTGAAGCCGTGATCGCGTTCAATCAATGACGCGAGCCGCGCATCGCGGATCAGGAGATCGGGATCCATCCACGCGAGCTTGTGCCACACCTGGAGATCGCGCAGGTCGTCTTCGCTGAAGGCTCGCCGCTCCATGCGAGAGGCATGCAGCTGCGCGTATCGCGGATACGGACCGATCATCCGCGCATACGGGGCGTGGAATCCGTTCGCGACCATCCATCGCGCCTCGTCCGGGGTCAGGTCGGCGGCGGCCTTCAACCCGATGTCGAGATGCCGGTCCCTGGCGCGGTCCTCGGCGAAGGCCTGAACCTGCTTGATGAGCGACGGCACCAGGTTGAACGTGACACGAATGCCGGGAAACTCCTCGAGCATGGCGACCATGCCCCAGTAGTCCTTGATGGCGTGCAGCCGGACCCAGGGGAGGATGTGTTCGCCGGTCGCGAGATCCTCGTAATAGGGCTGGTGCATGTGCCACAAGAGTGCAAGCTTCACAGTCACTCTTGCCCCGCCTCCGGCCGGGCGATTGGCCGATAATAGGAAACAGCAGTGCCACGAATCATCGACCGGTATGTCATTCGGGAAATCATCCCGCCGTTCCTGCTCGCGCTGCTCGTGTTCACGTTCATCCTGATTATCCCCTTCCTCATCGACCTCGCCGAGGATCTGATTGCGAAGGGTGTCCCCGCGGGCACGATCCTGCAGCTCACGGGGACCCTGCTGCCGCAGGCGCTGGCGCTGACGATTCCGATGGCGCTGCTGATCGGCCTGCTCGTCGCCCTCGGCCGTCTCTCGGCCGATCGCGAGTTCGTCGTGATGATGGCGTGCGGCATCAGCCCGTACCGCCTGCTCCAGCCGATCCTGGTGTTCTCGGTGATCTGCTGGGGCCTCACGTCGTGGGTGATGCTCAAGGCGATGCCCGACAGCAACCAGCGCTTCCGCGAGATCAGCACCGAGATCGCGATGAACCGCGCCGAAGGCGAAGTGCGGCCGCGCGTCTTCTTCGAAGACTTCCCGAACATCGTCCTGTACGTGCGCGAAGTGCCGAAGAACGGCCAGGGCTGGCAGGGCGTGCTGGCCGCGGATACCTCGAATCCTTCGTCACCGGTGATCTTCATCGCGAAGAGCGGCCGCATGATCGTCGACCGTCAGGCCCGCACGATCGATATGGTCCTCGAGGACGGTACGCGCCACAGCACGAAGCTCGAAGATTCATCGTTCTATGAAGTGTCCAAGTTCGAGCGGACGATCGTGTCGCTCAATCCCGAGAGCGTGTTTCCCCGTACCGGCCCGGCCCGAGGCGAGCGCGAATTGAGCGTCGAAGAGCTCCAGGCGCGCGCCGTCGAACTGCAGGCGCAGGGCATTTCGGCGCATCGGCCGATCATGGAGATTCACAAGAAGTTCTCCGTGCCGGTCGCGTGCTTCGTGTTCGCGGTCCTCGGATTCGCGCTGGGCGCCAGCAATCGCAAGGACGGCAAGCTGGCCGCGTTCGTGCTCGGCATCGGCGTGATCTTCGGTTACTACGTGATCATGTTCACCGCGGAGGCCTTGACCAAAGGCTTCTGGGTGCCGGCGTGGCTATCGATGTGGCTGCCGAACATCATTCTCGGCGCGGCGGGCGTTTTCCTGTTGATCAATCGGGCGCGCTCGGCCGATCAGCCGATCCGCATTCCCGTCCCGCCGTGGCTGATGCGCTGGCGGCGCGATCAGAATGCGGCCGATAGCGCTCCTGCGACGGGCCCGAAGCGGCGCCTTCCGCGGCTCGTCATCCGGGTGCCGCACTTCGAGCTGCCGAGGCCGACGCTCCTCGACATCTATATTGCCAAGCAGTACCTCCGTATCCTGACCATGACCACGATCGGCATGCTCGGCCTGTTCTACATCTCGACGTTCATCGACAAGTCGGACAAGCTGTTCAAGGGCCAGACGTCGCTGGGCATGATCGTCGAGTTCCTGTTCTGGTCGACGCCGGAATTCCTGTCGTACATCATTGCGCTCGCCGTGCTGCTCTCGGCGCTCGTGACGGTCGGCCTGCTGACCAAGAACAGCGAGCTGATCGTGATGCGCGCGTGTGGCATCAGCCTGTATCGCACGGCGCTGCCGATGGTCGCGTTCGCACTGGCCGGCAGCGTGCTGCTGTTCGGCATGGAAGAGCGTGTGCTTGCCACGGCGAACCAGCGAGCCGATCGCTTGAATCACGTCATCCGCACCGGGCAGCCGCAAACCTTCGGGGTCCTTAATCGCAAGTGGATCGTCGGCAACGACGGGCGGGTCTACCACTATCAGTATTACGACCCGCGCAAGCGCGAGTTGAACAGCCTGTCGGTCTTCGAATTCGATCCGCAGACCCACGCGCTCAAGTCGCGCATGTTCGTGAATAAGGCGACCTACGATCCGGATCGCGAGCCGCAAGGCGAGGTTCCAAAGTGGGCGATGGATCGCGGCTGGAAGCGCGAATTCGATTCGGTGACGCAGGCCAAACCCTTCGAGGCGTTCGATCACGTTGGCGCGCGCTTCGAGGCCGCCGACTATTTCGTGACCGAGGCGCGCGAGCCCGAGCTGATGAACTTCGGGCAGCTGCGCCGCTACATCACCGAGCTCAAGGCGAGCGGCTACAACGTGCTCGAGCACGAGGTCGGCCTGCACCGCAAGATCGCCTTCCCGTTCGTGACGCTGGTCATGACACTGATCGCGGTGCCCTTCGCCGTCACGACCGGACGCCGTGGCGCGATGTACGGCATCGGCGTCGGCATCGTCCTCGCGCTGGTCTATTGGACGATGATCAGCATCTTCGCGGCCTTCGGCCAGGGCGGCTTGATCGATCCTGCGCTGGCAGCGTGGGCGCCGAATTTGATCTTCGGCGCCGCCGCTGTCTATTTGCTCCTGACAGTGCGCACATGAAACCTGATGGCCCACAGCGCGGATCGCCGGCGCGTTACGTGACCGGCCTGGTGTGCCTGGTCGCCGCGATGGTCACGCTCCCCGCGGGATTCGTGCAAATGATTGTCGCGCTCGAGCGCGGCGGCTACGGCACATCCAGCAACACGATTGCGCTGGCGTGGTTGGGGCTGGGCGGAGGGCTGCTCGGACTCGGTATCGCGCTGCTGATTTGGGAGCTCAGCGTGCGCCACAACGTCAGGCACTAACTCACTTCACGAACCCCACTTCAGAGATCGTCATGCTGCCGGCCTTTCCTGGCAGCGTGTTCAACGTATCGACCACAAATAACAGCGAGTCAACCTTTTCGAGCGGCGCCTGTGGACTCGACGTCACGCCAATCGCGGCAAACGCGGCGAACGCGACATCGACGATGCGTGATTCCTCGTCGAGGTAGAAGGTCCTTCCCCACCGCTCGGTGTTGCCGACCGGCGCGCGCAGTTGGACCCACGCGCGCATCGGCGCGGAGCCAGAGACCCGGAACCGCACACGATCGAACGCCGCGAGGCCGCCCGAAATCGGAACGGCCACAGCCGCGAACTGTCCGGCCGGCGTGCCTGGCGACAACGCAAACTTCCAGGTGATCGTCGGATCGCCCGCGAATCGCCGGGCCTGCTCCTCGGTCAACGCGCCTGTTTCAACGATGCTCGTGTCTTTCGCTCCGAACTCGGCGGCCGCTTCACCGGCGCGCGCGGGAATCCTGGAGCGCGGTGCCGGCATCGACGGAGACTCAGGGCCGGCCGCGAACCCCGCGTAGATTGGATTCGAGACGATCCACGGTACGGGCGGCCCGCCGGGCGGATTCGCAGTGTAGGCCTCGATGCGATACACGCCGGGATCCTTTCCGCCGTTGGTCTCGAGCGGGCCGTTGGTGACTTCGTGCAGGCGCTGTCCATCACGTAACAACACGAGCGTCGTCCCGTGCGGCGCGCCCGCCGATGCGTGCAGCAACACATCGCCGTCGATCGTGATGCGCTCGCCGAACTGCGCCGTTTGAGCGCCACTGGTCGCCGAGAATGCCAGGCTCCCTGGCGTCGCGAGGGCGTCGATCACGGAGTAGACGCGGCCCCTTCGGATCGCATCGATCAACCGGCCGGCATCTGCGCCGGCGTCGCCCGACAGCGGGCCGTCAAGCGCGACGTGATTCGAGAAGGTTCGAAAGGACGCTTCATAGCCCGGCAACCGCACATGAAAAGCGGCGCCGTCCGGATCGGTGCGCTGGCTGAAGCCCAGACGCGCATGCGCGTCGGCACCCGCGAGAGCGACAACCTGTCGCGTCGCCGTCAGCGCATCCCAGCGCCGCATCACGCTCTCGGGTCGATCGAGCAGCGTGGCCATCGATTGCGGCGCGCGTAGGAGATACGTCAGCAACCCGCGCGCGATCGGAATGCGCAGCTCGTCGCGCCACTCGCTGTCGGCGTTGATCCACTCGAGTCCGTCGATCGGCGCGGTCCAGTCCTGCCAGGCCAGCGACGGCCGTGGCGATCCGGGATGCGCTGCAATGCCGAATCCGCCGAGCCGATGCACATCCTCGATGACGTCTTCGGGCGTGCCGGCGATCGGATACGGCGCCGCCGGCAGGCCAATCGCGGCGTAATGCCCGGCTGTGGTGTTGAGCTCGACCCCGTCGATCGTCAGCACACCATTCCGATACGCGGGCGCATCGGGCGATCGTGTCCCATCGCCGTGATCGGTGAGGATGATGAACTGCAGTCCGGCGCGCGCCGCCGCGGCCGCGATGGCATCGACAGAGCCGCTGCCGTCGGAGCGATTCGAATGAATGTGAAACGCGCCGCGTACCACGGATGCGGGCGGATCGGCGGTGCGTTTCGTGCCGGGCGGCAGCAGCGCGATCAGGACCAGCGCGAAGACGGCCAGGACGATCGCCGGTATCCTGAGTCGACGCGTCATCAGTTTCGCGGGTGGAACTTGTCGTAGACGGCGCGGAGGCGCGCATCAAGGATGTGTGTGTAGATTTGCGTCGTCGAGAGATCGCTGTGGCCGAGCATCATCTGGATCGCGCGCAGATCCGCGCCGCGCTCGAGCAGGTGTGTGGCGAACGAGTGCCGCAGCACGTGCGGGCTGAGCGTGCGCGGCAGTCCGGCGTGACGGCCATGCTCTTTCACGATCTTCCAGAAGCCGACGCGCGACAGTCCCGTGCCGCCGCGCGCGTTCACGAACAGCTTGGCCGAGGCCTTCCGTTTCAGAAGTGCGGGCCTGCCCTCTTGCAAATACCTGGTCAGCCACGCCGACGCTTCGTCGCCAATCGGCACCAGCCGCTGCTTGCGACCCTTCCCCGTGCACGTGAGGTAACCACTTTCGAGATTCAGATCCTGTTGACGCAGCCCGACCATCTCCGAGACGCGCAATCCCGTGGCGTAGAACAGCTCGATCAGCGCACGATCGCGCAAGCCGCGCGGCTGCGTCGTGTCCGGCGCGCCGAGCAGCTTTTCGATCTCCTCGGCGGACAGGAATTTCGGCAGTGCCTTCCACGCGCGCGGTGCCTGCACATCGGCGGCGGGGTTGTCGGTGCGATGCCCGGAGACGACGAGAAACCGGTAGAAGCCGCGAAAGCACGCCACGGCGCGCGCCACCGATTTCGGCGATCGTCCCTCCCCCATCATCTGGCGAACGACCTGCTCGAGCGCGCGGCGGTCCAGCGACTCGACCGGACGCTCGAGCGCCGCGGCCGCCGCCGAAAGCTGGCTCAAGTCGCGGCCGTAGCTCTCGACGGTGTTCGGCGACAGCCGCCGCTCCACGGCAAGATGCGTCAAATAGGCGTCGACCAGAGCGCTCACGTGCCTCAAAGTCTAGCCGATGCCAGATTGACAGCGAGAACCACGAGGACTAGCATCAGTTTTTCCTCCGCGAGACGAAAGAGACAGCATACGAGTGGCCGCAACAAAATCGAGATGGCAAGCACTCCCGACTGAAGCCATCAATCCCGCTTCGCTCAATATTGACAAGCTAGACGCCGGCGGCATCGTGGACCTCATGCTTGCCGAAGACCGGCGCATGCTCGCCGCGGTGCAGAAGGAGCGCGATCGCATCGCGCTCGGCGCCGACATCTGCGCCAAGGCGCTCCGCAAAGGCGGCCGCATCGTCTTCGTCGGCGCCGGCACCAGCGGGCGTCTCGGCATCGTCGAATCGGCCGAGATGCCGCCCACGTTCGGGACCAATCCCAAACTGGTCCAGGGCATCATGGCCGGCGGCAAGAACGCCATCATCCGCGCCAAGGAAGGCTCGGAAGACAACTACGAAGAAGGCGCCCGCGCCATCACGCGCATCGATCCGACCAAGAAAGACGTCGTCGTCGGCGTGTCGGCGAGCGGCATGACGCCGTTCGTGCGCGGCGCGCTGACCAGCGCGCGCAAGGCCGGCTCGCGCGTCGTGTTCGTCACGTGCGATCCGCGCAACGAGCTCCAGGCCTTCGTCGATCTCACGATCGCGCCGGCGGTGGGACCCGAAATCATCGCGGGCTCGACCCGCCTCAAAGCCGGCACCGCGACCAAGATCGTCCTCAACATGCTGACGACGTCGGCGATGATCCTGATCGGGAAGACCTACGGCAACCTGATGGTGGACGTGAACGCGCTTGGCTCGGAGAAGCTGCG
>Ga0111539_10010395_pt1 | contig 11716 bp, 7 predicted proteins | sample RhiMethybrSRZTD1_FD_79667 | JGI IMG/M metagenome (GOLD analysis project Ga0111539, IMG submission 79667) | Populus rhizosphere microbial communities from Tennessee, USA - Rhizosphere MetaG P. TD hybrid SRZTD1 (version 2) (version 2) | ecosystem: Host-associated > Plants > Roots > Rhizosphere >...
CGCCGCCGGGTCGATCAGCTCGCGCAGCTCGTCCTGGCCGAGCAGCTCGCGCAGCAGGTCGCGATCGAGCGCAAGGGCGGCGGCGCGGCGCTCCGCGTTCGGCGTGTCGCCCTCGTACATGTACGTGGCGACGTAGTCGAAGAGGAGCGACGAGGCGAAGGGCGAGGCGGTATCGGTCTCCACCTCGAGCAGTGAGATCTTCCGCGAGGACAGGTCGCGAAGGAGGGTCTCCAGCCCGGGAAGGTCGAGCACGTCGCGCAGGCACTCCCGGTAGGTCTCCAGGATCACCGGGAACCGCGGGAAGTCCTTGGCGACCTCGAGCAGGCTCTGCGACTTCAGCCGCTGCTGCCAAAGCGGGGTTCGCTTGCCCGGATAGGCGCGGGGGATCAAGAGGGAGCGGGCCGCGTTCTCGCGGAATCGCGCGCCGAAGAGAGCCGAGCCGCCCAGCTCCCGCACAACGAGGTCCTCGATCTCGTCGGGCTCGAGCAACACGAGGTCGGCGGGTGGCGCCTGGTCGGCGTCGGGCAGGTGAACGACGATGCCGTCGTCGGACCAGATCGCGTCGGCCTCCATTTCGTACTCGTCGCGGACGCGCGCGGAGAGGGCCAGGCCCCAGGCGGCGTGGACTCGACCGCCCCAGGGGGAGAGGACGCACAACCGCCAGTCGCCGATCTCGTCGCGAAACCGCTCGACCACGATCGTCTCGTCGGATGGCACGACCCTCGTCGCGGCCTGCTGCTCGCGCAGGTAGGCGACCAGGTTCTGGGCCGCGCGCCGATCCAGGTCATACTCGGCCGCCAGCTTCGACGGCTCGGCACTCGCCGCCTCGCGGGCGAAGGCGCCGATCGCCTTGCCGAGCTCGGCTGGCCGTCCGATCCCATCCCCCTTCCAGAACGGGACCGCGCCCGGTACCCCGGGCGCAGGGATCACGATCACGCGATCCCGGGTGATCTCGGCGATGCGCCAGGTGGTCGCCCCAAGCAGGAACGTCTGGCCGGGTCGCGCCTCGTAGACCATCTCCTCGTCGAGCTCGCCCACGCGCCTGCCGTCCGGCAGGTGGACGCCGTACAGGCCGCGGTCGGGGATCGTGCCGGCGTTGGTCACGGCGAGCTGACGGGCACCGGGCCGGCCACGGATCGTTTCGGCCGCGCGGTCCCAGACCAGGCGCGGTCGAAGCTCGGCGAACCGATCCGACGGGTACCGGCCATCGAGCATGTCGAGGACGTTCTCGAGCTGCTCGCGTGACAGCTCACGGAACGGCTCGGTCGCGGTGACGAGTCGCTCCGCCTCGTCGACCTCCCACTCGTCGTCCGCGCACATCGAGACGAGGTGCTGCGCCAGGACATCGAGCGGGTTGCGCGGAATCACGGTCTCCTCGATCTCTCCCTCGCGTATCCGCCGCGCGACGACGGCGCACTCCAGGAGATCGGCGCGAAACTTCGGAAAGATCCGGCCGACCGAAACCTCCTCGATGCTGTGGCCGGCGCGCCCGATCCTCTGGAGCCCACGCGTGACCGATTTCGGCGACTCCACCTGGATCACCAGGTCCACGGCGCCCATGTCGATCCCCAACTCCAGCGAGGAGGTGGCGACGAGGCAGGGCAGCTGGCCGGACTTCAGGAGCTCCTCGACCACCAGCCGCTCCTCGTGCGCGAGGGAGCCGTGGTGCGCCCGGGCGACCTCAACGACGCCATCGCCGCCCGCGTGCTCCCCTCCCGCCTCCGCCGCGGGCGGGTGGTGCCCACCTTGCTCGGTCGCGGGTAGCTCGTTGTCTGCTTCCTCGTTGGCGAGCTCGTTCAACCGTTTCGCGAGGCGCTCCGATCCCCGGCGGTTGTTGACGAAGATGATCGTCGACGTGTGATCCTGGACGAGCTTCAGCAGCTCCGGATAGATGGCCGGCCAGATCGAGCGGGTCGTCGGCGCTGCATCGAAGTTGGCGTCACCGGGAAATCCGGAATCGCCGCCGTCCCGGCGCTTTTCGACCGACGCGTCGGGCTCGGTCATGTCCTCGACCGGCACGACGATCTCCAGGTCGAGCTCCTTTTGCTTGCCCGCGTCGGCGATCTCGCACTTGCGCTTCGGGCCCACCAGGAATTGCGCCACCCGCTCCAGCGGTCGCTGAGTCGCGGAGAGCCCGATGCGCTGAGGGTCGGGCCCGTCGTTGGAGGTGACGAGATGTGACAGTCGCTCGAGCGTCAGCGCCAGATGCGCACCGCGCTTGGACTGGGCGACGGCATGGATCTCGTCGACGATCACGGCCTCGGCACCGGTGAGGATCTCCCGCGCTGCCGAGGTCATCATCAGATAGAGCGACTCCGGTGTCGTGATGAGGATGTCCGGCGGTTTGCGGCGCATCGCCTGGCGCTCGCGTTGCGGGGTGTCCCCCGTGCGCAACCCGACGGAAATGTCCACACCCACACCCCTCAATGGGGCGCGAAGGTTGCGCTCGATGTCGTAGGAGAGCGCCTTGAGCGGGGATACGTAAATGATCCGAACGCCCGAGCCGAGGGCTTCGGGAGCGTCGGCGGGCGCGTCCGCCCGCCGCGCCAGGCGGTCGATGCCCCACAGGAACGCAGCGAGCGTCTTGCCCGACCCGGTCGGAGCACAGATCAGCGTGTGCTCGCCGGCGGCGATCCGGGGCCAGCCCAGCGCCTGGGCGGGGGTCGGCTCCGCGAACGACGCCTCGAACCAGCGCCTTACCGGCTCCGAGAATCGCTCGAGAGACGATTCCGCAGTTGATTTCCGGTCAGTGGCCAATCCTCCGATCTTACGCAGGGTTCCGGCCGACTGCTGTCCGCGATTTTGCGGACGTCGTCCGTCGCCGCAACGGGGGATTCAGCCACGCCAGGGGGGTCAAGTCCCCAAAACCGTCACCAGGGCAGGTCGTCGGCGATCTCGGAGAGGCGCGGGGCGGTCTCGTCCCGTTCCGACAGGAGCGGCTCGGAGATCGGCCACTCGACGCCCACATCGGGGTCATCCCAGGCGATCCCCGATTCGGTCTCGGGGTCGTAGACGCTCGACAGCAGGTAGGCGAAGTCCCCGATCTCGCTGAGCACACAGAAGCCGTGCGCGAAGCCGACGGGAATGAAGAGCTGGTGGTGACGCATGTCGTCGAGCTCGTAGCCCTCCCACTCACCGAACGTCGGCGAGTCACGGCGAAGGTCCACCGCCACGTCCCAGATGCGGCCGCGCAGGCAGCGGACGAGCTTGGCCTGGCCGGGGCTGGTCTGGAAGTGGAGGCCGCGAAGGGTGTTCTGAGCGGATCGCGAGTGGTTCTCCTGGACGGGCCGGATGTCAATGCCGAGGTCACGCCATGCGTCCTCGCTGAAGGTCTCGAGCAGGAACCCTCTGTCGTCCCCGTGGACGTCCGGCTCGAGGAGCACCAGCCCGTCGAGCCTGGTCTCGAGCCGGCGCGCCATCAGCGCAGCGCGCGCCCGTACCGGCGCTCGTAGTACTCGCGGTACTCCCCCGAGCGAACGGGACCCCACCACCACTCGTTCTCGCGGTACCACTCGACCGTCCGGCGCAATCCGTCCTCGAAGCGAACTCGCGGACCCCAGCCGAGGGCCCGCGCCCGCTCCGAGGAGAGCGAATAGCGCCGGTCGTGTCCGAGCCGGTCGGTGACGTGAGCGATCAGCGACTCGTCGCGGCCCGTGAACGCGAGGATGTTCCTCACGACGTCGATGTTCGCCAACTCCTCGGGGCCACCGAGGTTGTAGACCAGGCCGGCCTCACCGCGCTCGAGCACCACGTCGATCCCAGCGCACATGTCCTCGACGTGGATCCAGTTGCGAACCTGCATCCCGTCGCCGTACACGGGGAGCGGGTCGCCGTTCAACGCGTTCAGAATGCAGAGCGGGATCAGCTTCTCGGGGTGTTGGCGCGGCCCGTAGTTGTTGGATCCGCGGACGATCAGGGCATCGCTGCCGTAGGTGCGGTGGTAGGCGCCGACGATCAGGTCGCCACCGGCCTTCGACGCCGAGTACGGCGACGACGGCCTGATCGGCGAGTCCTCGGTGAACGAGCCGGAGACAATCGAGCCGTAGACCTCGTCGGTCGAGACCTGGAGATGCCGGATCCCCTGGGAGCGAGCGGCCTCGAGCAGCACGAAGGCGCCGAAGACGTCGGTCTCGATGAACTCGCCCGGCGACTCGATCGAGCGGTCCACGTGTGATTCGGCGGCGAAGTTCACGATCGCGGCGCAGCCCTGGACGGCCGAGGCAACCGTGTCCAGGTCCGAGATGTCGCCCTCGACGAGCTCGACCTTCTCCTCCGGGAGGCCTTGGAGGTTCTCCGGCCGTCCCGCGTAGGTGAGCTTGTCCAGCACCCGCATGTCGTCCTCCGGATGCGCCTGCAGGCGGTGGCGGACGTAGCAGGAGCCGATGAAGCCGGCGCCACCGGCGACGAGGAGCGTCAAACCGTCGCCTCCTGCCTCGCGAGCTCACGCTCGGCCAGGTAGTCCGCGAGCCCCTGGCGCCAGTGCGGAAGGCGAATCGCGTCGGGGCGCTCCGTGGTGAGCACGGAGTACGCCGGCCGCGGCGCCGGACGAGCGAGCATCTCCGTCGTCCCCGCCATGACGCGGCACTCGATGCCGGCCTGGTCGAAGATCTCCTGCGCGAACTCGTACCAGGAGCACTGGCCATCGGCGGCCATGTGATGGATGCCAAAGTCGTTCCCCTCCAGAAGCTCGGCGATCCCCTCACCGAGGTGACGGGTGTAGGTGGGGCAGCCGACCTGGTCCGAGACGACCAGCACCTCGGGTCGCTCCTCGCCCAGGCGGAGCATCGTCTCGACGAAGTTCTTGCCGCCGATGCCGAACAGCCACGACGCGCGCACGATGAAGTGGCGGGGATTCGCGACCGCCACCGACGTCTCTCCGGCCAGCTTCGAGCGGCCGTAGGCGGAGATCGCACCCGTCATGTCCGACTCCCTGTAGGGCCGCCGGGACGATCCGTCGAAGACGTAGTCGCTCGATGGCTGGACGATCGTCGCGCCGATGCTCGCGGCGGCCGAGGCCAGCAGGCCCGCTCCCTCGTCGTTCACGCGCATCGCTCCTCGTTCGTCGGACTCGGCCCCGTCGACGTCGGTGTAGGCAGCGCAGTTCACGACCACATCCGGGTCGTAGTGCGAGACCGCCCACTCGGCGGCCGCCGGATCCGTGATGTCGAGCGAGCCGTGGTCCAGGCCAATGACGTCGTGGCCGCGATCGCGCGCGGCGATCATGAAGTCGCGGCCGAGCATCCCGCCGGCCCCCACGACCAGGATCCTTCCAGGATCCCGCGGGCTCACGGGATCCTTATCTCCGCGTTGTCGCCGACGATCATCCGGAGGGTCTTCGGCAGGGTTGCGCCGCGGCAGAGCGTGACGTTCTTGCCGAGCAGACTGGCCTCCATGCGCGAATCCAGGTCGGTCACGCTCGAGCCGGACAGCAGGATGGAGTGCTCGACCTCCGCGCGCTCCACGGTCACGTCCCTGTCGATCGACGTATATGGGCCGATGTAGGCGTCCGTGATGCGCGAGCCCGATCCGATGATCGCCGGACCGCGGACCACCGCACGCTCGAGGCGGGCGCCGTCCCGGACGATCACGCGGCCCTCGACCTTGGAGTCGATGAGGTCACCGTCCACCTGGCGCTCGATGTCCTCCAGCACGAGGCGGTTCGCCTCGAGCATGTCATCGAGCTGCCCGGTGTCCTTCCACCAGCCGGTGACCGTGTGGCTCGCGACCGACTTGTCGTTGTCGATCAGCCACTGGATCGCGTCGGTGATCTCGAGCTCCCCCCGACCGGAGGGCTGAATCGCCTTGGCGGCGTCGAAGATCAGCGGACCGAACATGTACACGCCGACCAGCGCGAGGTCCGTCGGCGGGTCGGCGGGCTTCTCGATCAGGCTGACGACCTGCTCGCCGTTCAGCTGCGCGACGCCGTAGTGCTCTGGGTCGAGCACGCGCGTCAGGAGGATCAGAGCGTCCGGCTCCGAGACCCGGAAGGATTCCACCAGGTCGGTGATGCCGTCGCGAAGCAGGTTGTCGCCGAGGTACATCACGAACGCACCGTCCTGGAGGAACTCCTCCGCCGTCAGCACGGCGTGCGCCAGGCCGAGCGGCGCCTCCTGTGGGAGGTAGGTGACTCGCGCACCGAACCGAGACCCGTCCCCCACGGCAACTCGGATCTCGTCGCCGGTCTCCGGAGCGATGATGATGCCGATCTCCTCGACGCCCGCTTCGACCAGGGCCTCGATTCCGTAGAAGAGCACTGGCTTGTTCGCGACCGGGACGAGCTGCTTGGCAGAGGTGTGTGTGATCGGGCGCAGTCGCGTCCCCGCGCCGCCCGACAGGATCAGGCCCTTCAGGGTCTCCATGACGGCGGGAAGGCTACTCGGAGCCGCATTGCCAAAGGCGCCGGCAGGGCAGGGCTGCCATGGCGCCCTCAAAGCGGCGGCGGCGGCGAGCCGGCGCGGTCGCGGCTAGTACCGTCCGCCGAGCTTCCGGTGATCCCAGGTCGCGACCCGCCGCGACTGGAAGTGGATCGCCACGCGCTTTCGCGCCTGAGCCCGTAGCGCCTCGGCCGCCGCCTCGTCGACGTCCGCGCCATCGGCATAGCGGACGGTGAGCTCCTTCGCCAGCTCGAACACGGCCGCATGCTCGCGGTGGATCTGCGCCTCGGCCTCGATCTCCACGCCCCGGAGCTCGCCGTACTCGTGGCCGGTCTCGACCAGGAGCGTGGCCCGCGGATCGCGCTCCAGATTGCGGACCTTCTGCGACCTCGCGTAGGTGTAGATCCAGACCTCGCCGTCGCGCGGCACGTACCACAGCGGCATCGAATGTGGCCATCCGCGCGGGCCGATGGTCGATACGACGACGATGCGCTCGGTGGCGATCAGCTCACGCTGCTCGTCCGCGGAGAGCCGGATCTCCCCGCGCCGACTCACTCTGGATCGAGCGTCAGGGTCCGCCACGGGCCCTCGCCGGCCATCGGCTGGGTGCGCCCCTCCATCCAGCCCGCCTGGAGGTCGTCGTAGTGCGGGCTGCCAGGGTGGCCCGACTGGCCCGTGAACGCCTGCCAGCGTGAGTGCTCGGGCCGCGTCGCGTCGGCGACCATCCGCCAGCACGGCGCCCAGATCGCCGTGAAGGGGTCATTCGGGTCCCAGCCGACCTGGGCGACGGTCTCCTGGGCCCCACCGACCTCCAGCCGGCGGTTGAAGATCCGGGCGAACAGCGGGTTGGCGGCCCCGAGGGCATGCGGGAACAGCAGCGGGTGGACGCGCCCCCACCGCCACGCCGCCAGATCGGGGCCGAACCTGGTCTCGAGGTCGTCCATCGCGGCGCGCAGCGCATCGAGGACCAGGTCGTCCCACGGGCGCCCGACGAGGTCGTCGTCACCCTCGTCCCAGAGCGCGAGCAGATGCGATTGCCAGCGCCACGGCGACGTCACGTGCGCGATGAACCCGTTGTCCGCGCGGTCGAGCCAGCGCTCCGCCAGATCGCGGTCCCCGATCGCTGCCCGCGCCACCTCCCTGCCGAGCCGCAGGGTGAACGCCTGGTAGATCGTTGCCGCGACGGACTCGGGCGCCATCCTCCCGTCCCAGGAGCGGAGGCGCTCGATGGCGGACAGTTCGCGCTGATCGCGGGGGCGGAGCCGGACCAGGCGGCGGACAGTCTCCAGCCCCGGGATCGAGTGCATGTCGGTCTGGATCGCTTCGAAGCTCTCGAGGTCGTGCTCCTCCCGCTCCTGGATCAGCTCCTCGATCCGCCTCGCGCGGTACCCGTCGAGGTAATCGCTCGTGATGTGGTGCGGGAAGTCGTCGGGCGCAACCCGGTTGTTGGCGGTGACGAGGAAGCCGCGGTCGGGGTCGTCGGACCGGGGCATGTCCTTGTAGGGAACCCAGCCGTCCCACTCGTAGTCGCCCGTCCAGCCGGGCTTCGGGAGGTCCGGGCAGTCGCCGTGCCTGACCGGGATCCGCCCGACCGTCTTGTAGCCGATCGATCCGTGGCGGTCGGCCCAGATCAGGTTCGACACCGGATGGCAGTGATCCCCCAATTCATCGACCAGCTCGGGCCCGCTCGTGAAATCCAGCACGCCGAAGTTCGCCGGCGTCAGGCCGGGCAGATCGAGCGCCGAGAATCGCAGGGCCAGCGGCTCGGAGGCATCCGCTCGCAGAGCCTCGTTGACGATCGGTCCATGATGGGTGCGAGCGACGATGAGGGTCTCCGGACTCGCCCGGCCCCGGATCCCGATCTCCTCCTTGATCACCTCCAGCGGTCGTCGCTCGCCGTTGAACTCGTAGTCGGGACCGTTGATGCGCTCGATGAACAGGTCCATCACGTCGGCGAGCACGTTCGTGAACGTCCACACGACGTCGTTGTTCTGTCCCATCGCGACGCCGGGCAAGCCGGGAAGCGTCGCGCCGCGGCAGAATCGATCGCCGAGGTGGAGACCGACGTGGTAGGTGATCCCGGGCATGCTCGGGGGGAGGTGCGGATCTCCGGCGATCAGCGGCCCGGCGGTCGCCGAGCGTCCTGCGCTGACCGCCCAGTTGTTCGAGCCGGTGGCCTCGACCGGGAGCCCGATGACATCTCGGACCCGGGCGATCTGCTCCGACAGCGCGAGTGCGTCGCCGGTCCAGCCCGCCCCGGGCGTGGTCGTCACCGGATGGCCCGCTGGGTACCCGGGGTCGAGTCGCGCCGTCAATTCCGGCCCGAGCTCCCGGGCCATCTCGGCACGAAGGAGCTCGCGCTCCCAGTTCGTCGACAGCCCGAACGACAGGAGCTTCGTCATCGCGAGCGCGTCGGCCGGCGTGAACGGCACGAATGGCTGGCGCAGGAGCTGGAACTCCGCCGGCAGCGTCCGGTCAGCCGCGGCCGCGTTCACGCCGGCGCAGAAGGCCTCCAGCGACGACCGGACCCCGGGGTGGAGGTCGGCTGCCTCGGCCACCGCGGCCCGCCTCACTCCCAGCGTCCGCATGAAGCGGTCCGTTGACAGCGTCTGGCCGCCGGCGATCTCGGACAGCGTGCCGGCCCCGGCGCGCCGGTAGAAGTCGATCTGCCAGAGGCGGTCCTGCCCCTGGCAGAAGCCCTGTCCGAACCAGAGGTCGTGCGCGGTCTCGGCCCGGATATGCGGGACGCCCCACCGATCGCGCGAGATCTCGACCCGCCCGTCGATGCCGGTGAGCCGGAGCCTCCCCCTCGTGCGGGGCAGCGGGCGGCGGAAGAGCTGGTACCAGAGACCGGCGGTGGTCGTCCCGGCCAAGGCCCAGAACGCCGCGCCGCCGAGCGCGGCTCGCTTGGCGATCGTCCGGGCGTTCAATCTACTGCGGCGGTTTCGCCGCCTGACCCGCGCGACTCGTCGCTGAACGCTCCTCGACCAACACACCCGCACTGTAGGGCCAGCTCACTCCCGAAGGTCGTCAGGCAGACGGCCCTCCGCGTCGAGCTTCTCGAGGTGGGCCTCCATCACGAGGGCAGCCGCCGGGCGCATCTCGTTCGGGACGTCGTCCCAGGCATCGTCGAGCAGTCGCGCACGCGAGCGCTCCCCCCGCTCGAGCGCGGCGACCAGCCTGCGCTCGCGGTCCATGCGGTGCTCGATGTAGCCCCGCACCTTCGCGGCCGGGTCCACCACGTAGGGCCCGTGGCCCGGGCAGATCAGCTCCAGGTCCAACGTCGCGATGCGTCGCAGCGAATCGAGGTAGGCCGTCAGCGAGCCCCCGGTGGGGGGAACGAAGGTGGAGCCCTCGCCCAGGATCAGGTCCCCGCTGAAGCAGACGCGTCCGAGCACGAAGCAGACATGGTCCCGCGCGTGGCCCGGCGTTGGGATGCGCTGAAACGGGCCCTCCTCCACGACCGGCGCCTCGAGCATCCAGGTCGCCGCGGAGTGATCGTCATGGGAATGGGTGAGCAGGATCCCGCCGAGGGCCCCGCGGCGCTCCGCCTCGGCACGCACGGCGGCGACGTGGCCCTCGTCCTCGGGCCCTGGGTCGATCACGTAAGCGGGGCTCTCTCCGACGACATACGTGTTCGTGCCGGTGAGCGTCATCGGCCCGGGATTCGGCGCGACTATGCGCGCGATGTCGGGGTGACCCGGGGCGGTATCGATCGGCGTCAGGCCTTGCCGCTGACCGCCCGCAGCACGGCGTCGCGAGCGTCCTCGGGCTCCAGCACGACGAGATCCCCGACGCCTTTCAAAACCTCGCGCACGAGCCAGTCGGTCGACCCGTATGGAAGTTCGACGACGACGGCACCGTCGGAGAGCTCGTCCGTGACGGTGCGCTCCTCGCGCAGCCATCGCGCTCGCTCCGGCGAGACCCAGACGCGGGCGACGCCGGCTGTCCCCACCTCGCCGTGGACCAGCCATTCCTGCTCCGCCAGCCGCTCCTCGACTCCCTCCCGCGGCTCGAACGGGCGCCTGGTCGCCCGTGCCTCCTTCATTCGGTCGAGCCGGAAGTGGCGCGTGTCGTCGCGGCCGAGGTCGTAGCAGCCGAGATACCAGCCCTCCGGGCCATTTACCAGCTGATAGGGCTCGACCTCGCGCTTGATGAACTCATCCTCGTTCTCCTTGTAGTAGTGGAGCTCGAGGACCCGCCGCTTCTCGATCGCATCGTTGACGGCGCGAATGACCTCGGAGTCGTCCCGACCCGGCGCGATCTCGAGCCCCTCGTGCGACGGGTCGTGTCCCAGGGCCTGAACGATCTTCTCGCGCGCCGTTGAGAGCCCCGCCTGCGGAAGGTGATCGCCGAACAGGTCGATCGCCGCGACCAGCGCCTTCGCCTCGAGCGGCAAGAGCCGGGCGGGACGGGCGAAGTTGTCCCCATAGGTGTCGGGGTCGACCTGGATCTCGTCGCCGTCGATCTCCGCGTAGAGCACGTAGGTGCCCCCGCCGAAGTTGACCACGTTCAGTACGTCGAGGTCCTCGCTCAGCTCCTCGCGGGTGACGTTCAGCTCCTCGAGCACGCGCTTGACGGCAAGCGGCGTCTCGTCGCGCGCAGCGCCGATCAGGAGTCCGGCCAGGGTGACGAGCCGCGCAAAGCGCTCGGGGCGAATGACCGCCTCGGATCGTCCGTTCGCCGAACGCGGCCGGCCGTTTCCCTCGGCGATCGGCCGGCGGATCGTGTCCGCGACGTCGAAGCCGGACCGGTGGCGCCTGCGGAGTAGCTGAAGACGCTGGGCGGCCTCCTCCGCGAGGTCCTCGGGTTCCAGCAGCTGGGCGTTCTCGCGCCAGGCGAGCACCCAGGAGACGAGTAGGCGGCCGGATGCGTACTCGGTCTCGAAGATCCAGCCGCGACCCGGTCCGCCGTCGTTCTTCGTCGCCCTGCGGAGATCGCCAAAACCGCCGAAGTCGCGCTCGACGAGCCAGGCGATGCGCTCGCGCAGGAACACTTTCGCGGTCCCCTCGATCTCACCCATCTGCCAGTCGGCGCGCGACGCATAATCGCGGCGGTCGAAGTCCGCCCGGGGCGCGAAGTCGTGCTCGGCCTTGGTGGCGTAGGAGACCTTGCCGCGGATGCGCGACAGGCGAAAGACACGAACGTCGTCGCGCTCGTGCGCGTGGGCGATCAAGTAGAACTGACCGTTGCGGAAGACGAGGTGGTACGGATCGACCTTGCGGTCCGACACCTCGTCGCGCTGCATCGAGTAGTAGCGGAACTCGATCGTCTTGCGCCGGGAGATCGCCGTCTCGATCTTCGCGAGGCGCTGCGACAGCTCGCGGCCGCCACCGGAGGGC
>Ga0111539_10010397_pt1 | contig 11715 bp, 7 predicted proteins | sample RhiMethybrSRZTD1_FD_79667 | JGI IMG/M metagenome (GOLD analysis project Ga0111539, IMG submission 79667) | Populus rhizosphere microbial communities from Tennessee, USA - Rhizosphere MetaG P. TD hybrid SRZTD1 (version 2) (version 2) | ecosystem: Host-associated > Plants > Roots > Rhizosphere >...
CGGCACGAGCCACCACCACGCGGAGACATGGCTGCGCGCGAGGAAGGCGGCGACGAGGCCGGCAACGAGGACCACGACCCGCAGGTTGCCGTACGCGATGTGCTCGCGGCTGGCTGCGGCAAGCGACGCACGACGGGCCTCGAGCGCGGATGTGTAGTGCACCCGAGGGTTCGACACAGCGAGGGCAGGATCGGCGGTTGAGCTCCGCACTGCCGAAGCATTTTGTCGTATTGGGGTCAGATCTTGGGATGCAAGGTCGCCCGGGCGACCTTGCATCCCAAGATCTGACCCCAACCCCCAACCCGCGGTAAGCTGCCCACCACCATGCGCCTCCTGTGCATCGCGCTGTTACTGACGGCGCCCGCGCTCGGCTGCGCGGTCGCCCGCAGCGAAAAGGGCGGCGAAGATGAAACCGGGCCGTACGTGGTCGTCGACACGTGGATGAAGCCGTTCGCGCAGCCGGGCTACATCCAGGGATCGCAGGGCGGCGTGCTGGCGGAGTCGGCCGATCGCATTTTCGTGCTCAACCGCGGCGAGCTGAAGCTGCCCGACAAACTGCCGGACGCGTTCAACGGTGCGTGGGGATCGCTCGGCCAGAAGGCCTCGGATGCGACAGCCGAGCTGCGAAACTGCATCCTCGTTTTCGATCGCTACGGCAAGGTCGTCGAATCCTGGACGCAGTGGGATCACCTGTTTCAGGGCGGCCGCGGCCCGCATCACGTGCGCATCAACCCGTACGATCCGGATCGCCACGTGTGGGTCGTGGACGACAACCGCCATCAGGTGTTCGAGTTCACGAACGACGGCAAGTCGCTGGTGATGACGCTTGGCGAGGCGGGCGTGCCGGGCCACGACAACACGCACTTCGCGCGTCCGACCGACATCGCGTTTCTGCCGGACGGGACGTTCTTCGTCACCGACGGCTACGTCAACACGCGCGTCGTGAAGTTCGACAAGACCGGCAAGGCGTTGATGACGTGGGGCACGCCCGGCAAGGGGCCGGGACAATTCAACCTGCCGCACGCGATCGCGATCGATGCGGGACGCCGGGTGTACGTCGCCGATCGACTGAACTCACGCGTCCAGATCTTCGACGAGAACGGCAAGTACCTCGACGAGTGGCGGGACATCCGGCGTCCGATCGATTTGCTGATCACGATGGATCAGCACATGTGGATCGCCGACCTCGACACGAACAAGATCCTGCAGTACGACCTCAACGGGAAGCTGCTCTCGTCGTGGGGCACCTACGGGTTGTTTCCTGGCGCGTTCTGGGGCATCCATCAGATCTCGGTCGACGCAGAGGGCAGCCTGTACGTGGCGGAGACATGGGGCGGACGGTTGCAGAAGTTCACACCGAAACCTGGCGTGCCGCGATGGCAGTTGATCGGCGCACCGCAGCCGCTCACACACCGGAGCGCCGGGTGACGCGCCACTAGAACCGGAACCGGCCGGCGATGCGCACGGTTCTCGGCGTCGCCCACTCTGTCGGCTCACGGTAGGTGGCGCCGGTGCGTTCGATGATCGTCAGCGCGAGCGGAATGCCTTCGTTCGTGGCGTTGAGCACATCGGCGTAGATCCCCAGCGTCCGCCGCGCCGCGCCGAGGCGGAACGTCTTCTCCACGCGCACGTCGAGGGCCGAAGTGCCCTCGATGCGCCTGGTGCCGCGCGGTTCGACGCGCACGATCTGGCTCACCTGCGCCAGTCCGCTCATCGCCACCGTGCGGCCGACCGCGCCGCCACTCAGGTACGTGTAGCCGGCGCTCACCCCGACGCCGCCCCACACCGGAACCAGGTACACGCCCTGGACGATGGCCTGATGCCGGTAGTCGAACCCGGCGGGACCATCCGCGTTGATCGCACGATTCGGATTGATGAACACGCCGGACATTCCGGTATCCGCGCCTGCCGCGCGGTTGTCACCATCGCCCGTGCCCACTGTGCCGCGCGTGTTCGACCACGTGTACGCGGCGAACAATCGCCAGTTGGCACCAGCGATTTTCTGGCCGAAGACCTGCACCGCATCGTACCGGCGAGTGGCGTCGTCCGGGTTCGTCAACACGGTGAACGATTGATTGGAATTGAGCAGCTTGTAGGCCGCCACCGTGGCATCGTCGGCCGTGCCGGTTTTCCCATCCGGCCCCTGATCGCGCGCATCGACCAACGCGTACTGCGAGCCCGTGTCAACGAGCGCCCAGATGTTGCCGAAGCGGCGGTTGATGTACGTCACGCCCAACGACGCGCCCGTCGCGATCTCGCGCTCGACGCCGGCGACGATCTGATCGACCGCTGCGTGCGCCAGGTGGCTGGCGACCGCGACGTTGCCGGCTGCGGGTGTCTGCCGGCTGGTCTCCACGAACGTGCCATCCGCATCCACATTCGCAGAGATCTTCGGCGTGCGCTCCGCCGTGTTCATGAAGTCGAACAGCGGCGTGAACAGCCCCTCGTGTACGCGGGCGGCCGAGGCGCGGACGACCGTTCGATGATCCGCCGAGATGTCCCACGCCACGCCGATCTGCGGCGACACCGGACTCGTTCGGAACACCGTGCCCTTGTCGGGGACCGAGCCCCGGTTCACGCTGACGCGCACACCGGGCTGTAGGGTGACGCGGCGGCCGACGCTCCAATCGTCCTGCGCGAACAACGACGTGCGCCAGCCTGTGCCCGTGGCGCGATCACCGGCCCACAGTTGAACGGTGGTGTTGCCAAATGTATCGATGGTGAACGATTGACCGCCCGGAAACGCGGTGAAGTTCGTGTAGGTCGTCCGCTCAGTTTCCCACCCGAACCTGACGAGATGCCGGCCACCGGCGCCGCGATCGGCGAACCGGCTCGCGGTCACGCTGGCCAGTTCGCGACGGCCTGCTTGATCCTGGTACTGGGCGAGGTTGCCCGATCGAATGCCTGTGGTCATGTCGATGACCGTCGGCACCGAGCGTCGCTCTGGTGGGATGCCGGTGAAATCGAACCGAACGCCGCTGACCTGTGCATCGATCGCCGTCGCCGCGCCGCGCGTCCAGTTGACCCTCCCACCCCAGGTCTGCATGGACATCGTTTGATCGTTGGCGGTTTCCGGCATGGCGTTGGAATTCAGTTTTCCCACTGCGTGCTCACCATTCGATTCCGCAAAGAACGAGGCGCGCACATCGCGTCGCGGCCTCCACGTGAACTTGACCACAGCCGCGGGTAGCGTCCTCTCGAACGGGACGTTGCCGATCGTGCCAGCCTGGTGGGTCTTGTCGCGCGCGTAGTGCGCGCCTCCGAAGAAGAAGATCCGATCGGGGCGGATGGGGCCACCCGCCTGCGCGCTGGTGTCCCACCGCGAGAAGATCTCCGTGGGCTGGAACTTGGCGCGCAGCGACTCGGCAAGGCTGCCGGTGTTGTCGCCCACCAGGTTCGAGGGCGTCCGCCGGTACTCGACCAACCCGGAGAACTGGTTGCCGCCCGACTTCAACACGATGCGGGCGGCGCCGCCCGTCGCTGTGCCGGGTCCGGCAGACGCCGCGGGTCCGACCATCGCGGCCTCCTCCATCCAGTACGGTTCGAAGGCCGCGACCATCGTGCCATTGCCTCTGGCCGAGAGGGTGATCGGGCCGTCGTCAACGGTCAACTCGCTCGTGTCGCCGCCCGCGCCAAACGCCGAGCGCGGCGTGATCCCTGGCGCGAGCAGCATGAGCGCTCTACCGGGTCCGATCGGCAGGTTCTCCAGATCCTCGCGGCTGAACCGCACCGCCGGCGCGGCGGTGGTGACGTCGATGGTCGGTGCCGTGCCTGTCTCCGCATCGGCACCTGGCGTGCGGCGGAGCGCGATGTCGACGGTCAAGGTCGCCTCCATCGCCAGCCGCAGAACGGTCCGTGTTCCGCTCATCGCGCCGTAGTTCACCGTCAGCGCATAGTCCCCTGTCGTCAGCGACAGAAACCGGTACTCGCCGCGCGCGTTGGTCATCGCCGGCTGAGGATCGTTCTCGCCCACTTTCTGCAATGTGACCGTCGCACCGGACAGCGCGACGCCGTTCTCGCCCGTGATCGTACCGACAATCGCCGACCGCAGTTGGCTCTGCGCACCGCTCGTGTGACCGGCGACGAGCAGGCACCCGAGCACGAGCCACGCGGTGTGCAGTTGCGTTGGCATTCGCTACTTCTGCGGCAGTCCCATCCGCTTGAGCAGCGCCTGAAACTGCGGGTGTCCGTGCAGCGCGTCGAGCTTCGGGTCGGCAAAGGTCCACGGCATGCAATCGGCGCGCTCGTTGAACCCCTTCTCGAGCCACGCAAGCGTGGACGTGACGTCATGCATACCGGCGTGCACCGTCGCGACTTCGTACGGACAGACATACCGGCGGCCGGCCATGCCCGTCAGCTCGTCCAGCACGCGGTGCGCGTCGGCCGTCTTGCCCCACGCCGCGTAGGCGCCGCCGAGCATTTCGAGCACCGATGAATTCGTCTCGATGCCGCGAGCTTTCTCCAGCGAGGCGACGGCATCCGAGAAACGGCCCACCCGCTCGAAGCCCAGGCCCAGATCACGGTGCGCGGGCCAGAAGTTGCGATCGAGATCGATCGCGCGCTGGTTCATCGCGATCGTCTGCGTGTAGTCACGTGCGAGGTAGTGCACGAACCCGGTGTCGACCAGAATCATCAACGACAGCGGATCGAGCTCTCGCGCCCTGGCGGCCTCGCGCCGCGCGTCGTCGAACCGTCCGAGTGATGCGAGGTACAGCGCGTAGTAGTCGTGCGCGACGGCGTGGTTCGGACTCAGATCGATCGCGCGCCGGAATTCGGCCTCGGCGCGCGCCCAGTCGAAGTCGTAGTACATGAAGACGCCGCCCATCGACACGTGCGCGTCGGCCAGCTCGGGATCCAGCTCGAGCGCCTTCAAGGCGGCGGACCTCGCCTTCGGCATGACGTCGTGCGGTGAAAGATAGATACTGCGCAGCGCGGTGTAGGCATCCGCGAGGCCGGCGTACGGTGCGGCGTAATTGGGCTCGGCCGTGCTCGCCTCGGTGAAATCGGCGATCGCGCGCCTGATGTCGGCCTCGAGGCCCTTCCCGAGGAAGTAGCGCCCGCGCAGATACAGCTCCTGCGCCGCGGGGTTGACGGGCCGCGCCACGGCAAGATGCGCGCGCACCTGCGGCGTCACGGCCACGCGCACCTCGTCGGCAATCGCGCGCGCGATGTCGCCCTGCATCGTCAGGATGTCGCGAAAATCGCGCTCGTAGGTGTTGCTCCAGAGCGAGCGATCCGTTTTCGCGTCGATGAGCTGCGCCGTGATGCGAATGCGGTTGGCCTCGCGCACGAACGATCCTTCGACGACGGCGTCGACGTTCAGATCTTCAGCGATGCGCTTCAGCGGCAGGCCCGTGCCCTTGTACGTCATGCTCGACGTGCGCGAGATCACGCGGACGCCTTCGAGGCGCGCCAGATCCGCAATGAGCGCGTCGGTCAGCCCGTCCGCCAGGTACTCCTCGGCGTCTTTCGACACGCTCGTCAACGGCAGGACGGCGAGGGCTTTGATCGGCGCGCCCGCGCCTCCAGCGACGATCCGGTCGCGCATGAGCCAGCCGGTGACGCCGAGACTGCCGACCAGCGCCGCCACGACAGCGGCCGCAGGCCATCGAGTCCGTGGGGTCGTCCGTGGGGTCAGATCTTGGGATGCAAGGTCACCGGGTGACCTTGCATCCCAAGATCTGACCCCACGACACGCTTCGAGCGCTGCGCGCACCTCGCTCACGGACTGGAAGCGATCGTCGGGCCGTTTCTCGCGGCAGCGCTTCGCGATCGCGGCCAGCTCCGCCGGCACGGCCGCGTCCATCGACGACGGATCGGGCGGCTCGTCGGTCAGCACGGCCTGCATGGCCTCGACGCTCGACGACCGCGCGAACGCGCGGCGGCCCGTGATCATTTCGTAGAGCACGGCGCCGAGCGCAAAGATGTCCGACCGATGATCGGCGCGCTCGCCGCGCACCTGCTCCGGCGCCATGTACCCGGCGGTGCCGAGCACCTGACCCGCCCTGGTCTCCATCGCCGCGTGCGCGCCGGCATCGGATACGCCCGTCGCGCCGATCGACGTCGCCGTCATCGTCTCGAGCGAGACGGCGCCAGGTTCGACGGGCGTGCGGCGCGCCAGACCGAAATCCAGAATCTTGATGCGGTGGTCGCTCGTGACGAACAGGTTTTCCGGCTTGAGATCGCGATGCACGATGCCTTTCGCGTGCGCGACCTCGCAGCCCTGCGCGATCTGCGTGGCGAGATCCACGGCCGACGCCGCGCTCACCTCGCCGCGCGCAAGCCGCTGCCGCAGCGTTTCGCCGACGAGCAGCTCCGCTACCACGAACGGCGAGCCCTGATGGACCCCGACGTCGTACACGACGAGGATGTTCGGATGGTTCAACGCGCCGGCCGCGCGCGCTTCCGCCAGCAGCCGCCGCTGGCGGTCGGGATCGGCATCGGTCGCGCGCAGCACTTTGATCGCGACGTCGCGCTGCAGTCGAGGATCGCGCGCGCGATACACCTCGCCCATCCCGCCCTGCCCGATGAACTCGACGATGGTGTAGGGACCAAGACGATCGCCGGGCGAGACGCGCGCGGCCACCGCGTCCATGGCGTCGGCGAGGACCGTCTCGAACGCCGTGCCGCCGCCGGTCGCCTGCGCGACCAGCGACTCGACTTCGCGCCGCAGATCCTCGTCATCGGCGCACGCGCCCGCGATGAAGGCGGCGCGCGCGCGCGACGGCTGCGCCAGCGCGGCGTGATAGAGATCCTCGATTCGCCTGAGACGATCGGTCATGCGACCTCGTCACTTCTTCAATGCGCGTTTCAGCCAGCTCTTCGCGAAACTCCAATCGCGGCCCACGGTGTCGGTCGAGACTTTCAGGACCGACGCCGTTTCCTGCACCGTCAGTCCGCCGAACACCCTGAGCTCCACCACGCGGGCCTTGCGTGGATCCGCGGCGGCGAGCGCTTCGAGCGCCGTATCGAGGGCAATGACCTCCAGTCCCTCGTCCGGATCGCCGACCGGCACGTCGACGAGCGTGACGTGCTCGGCGCCGCCGCCGCGTTTGTCCGCAGCTTTCGCACGCGCTGCGTCCACGAGCACGCGCCGCATGATGCGGGACGCAATCGCAAAGAAGTGGAGCCGGTCGCGCCACTCTACCCGATTCGCGTCCACCAGCCGCAGGTACGCCTCGTGCGCAAGCGCCGTCGCCTGCAGCGTGTGGCCCGGACGTTCCCGGCGCAAGTGCCGCCGGGCCAGGCGACGCAGCTCGTCGTAGACGAGTGGCATGAGCTCCACGAGGGCCTGTTCGTCACCGTGACGCCAGGCGAGGAGCCGTTCCGTGATGCCGGTCTGGGGCATGAGGAAGGGGCTCATTCTAACGTGCGGATTTTTTGATCTTTTTGCCGCATCTCCTGGTACAGCGGCCGAAGGGACCCGTCAGGGCCGGCCGCCATGGGAGGTGTGACATGAACGCGCAGAAGCGTCTCGGACGGCTCGTCACTGCGGCATCGCTCGCCGCGGTCCTCGGCATCGGGATCATGGCGTGCGACACGTCGGTGGCACGTGGACCGGTAGGACCGTCGCCGGCAGCCGGCGCGGCCGCTGCCAATCCAGGCGCGCCCCCGGTCGGTGAAGGTTCGGCCATCGCCGCCGTTCGCCGCGCCACGGCGAAATACCAGAACATCAATGCCGCGTTCGCGGACGGTTACGTGGACGACGGGTTCGGCTGCATCGATGCGGTGTCGTTCGGTCTGGATCCGTCAGTGGGGGGCATGGGGTTCCACCTGATCAACTGGGCCCTGCACGACGATCCGAACACCGATCCCGAACGGCCCGACCTGCTGGTCTACAACGCGGGAGAGAATCCGCACGGGCAGCTGAAGCTGGTCGCGCTCGAATACGAAGTGTTCACGGCGGACTGGTTGGCCGCGGGTCACACCAATCCGCCGACCATGCTCGGCCACGAGATGAAGCGCCTGGTGCTGCCGCAGTTCGACTTCGATGCGTACGAACTGCACCTGTGGATCTGGCACGACAACCCGGCGGGGCTGTTCGAGGATTTCAATCCGAGTGTGCCGATGTGCCACTAATGTTAAATCTGAATCTTAAATCTTGAATCTGAAATCGGGGAATCGGTGGGCCAAACGGGGAATCGGGAATCGGCATCTATGAGAATCGCCGATTCCCGATCGCTCGCGCCGTCCGCGGCTCGAGGCCGGACGCAGCCGGGCGAACTAGTCTCCGCCGCCGCGTCCCGTGTTCGCGACCGGCGCGCGGAACGCGCGCTCGACCATGTTGTTCGGATCGGGATCGACCTCCTGATCGCGCCACAGCCAGCGCATCATCTCCGGCAGCATGGGGCCGCCCATCTTCTGGCCGTGGTTGTTCATCCCCCAGGCCCAGGTGACGTCGTAGCCCTTCTTCACGAGCGCGTCCTTGAGCCGCACGTTCTGATAGAACCAGTCGCCGGGCAGATTGTTCGGGCGCCGGTTGTCGTTGCGGCCGTCCTGCATGTACATGCGAATCGGTTTCTTCTCCGCCGCCGCCACCAGTTCCGGAAACGAATCGCCCTGACCGCCGCGAACGCGCGTGAAGGTGCCGACGATGGAGATCACCTTGCGGAACGTGTTCGGCCGCTGCCACGCCACGTTGAACGCGGCGATGCCGCCGGAACTCGCGCCCATGATCGCGTGCGTCTCCGGATTCGGATCGATGTTGTACGTCTTCCGCAATTCGGGCAGCAGTTCGTCGCAGACGAGCTTCGGGTAGTTGTCGTCCACCCACTGGTATTCCCACGGCCGCAGCGTGTTGTTGTCGCCCCAGTCGCTCTTGTGATCGAGTTGCGGCGTGCCCGCCGGCTGCGCCGGATCGAGAAACACGACAATCGCCACCGGCATCTCGCGCCGCCAGATGAGGTTGTCCACGACGTTCATCGCGCGGATGTCGCCGTTCGGATTCATCATCGGCTGCCCGTCCTGAAAGACGATCAGCGCCGCGGGCTTCGATGGGTCGTACTGCGCGGGCACGTACACCGAGTAGCCGGACGCGTACTTCATCGGCGTCGGACTCTCCGCGCTCAGCACCGTCAGGCTCTTTCCGCCCTGCCCCACCACCACCGGGACCTTCCCTGCGGGATTCGTCTCGTCCCATCCCCACACGCCGGTCGGCGCCTGCGCGGTGGAGGTCGGCAGCGGCCCCGAGTAGACGTTCGTCGGCAGCATGAACGGACCATCGACGCGCCCGTGCGGCACGCCCTCGCGCGGCAGCGAGTCCGGGCCGAGGGAATAGAACGCATCGTTGTTGTTGGGCGTGCCGCGTGCCGGCGCCGCCGATGGCGCGCCGGCCTGCGGTGACGCTGCAGGTGGCGGCGGAGCTTGCGTCTGCGCGAGCGGCCACACCGCGAACGTCACGAACAACACAGCGGACATGCCGACCACGATGCGCTTCATCGTCCACTCCCTGATCGCGAAAAATGCCAACGCTGACCGATTGAGGCACATCGTCGCGCAGAACGTGCCTCCGGTCCAGCGAGAAGCGTCGCCGGTCACCGCACGCCCAGACTGAGTGCGGCAACGCACAGACGCCCCGAGACCTACTCTTTAGCATGCGGTATGGCGCGTCTGGCAGAGTGGGCTGAACTCTGGTCCGAGGACGAGGCCCAGACGGCCGACCTCTTCGAACGCGACCTCTTCGGGCCGCCGCGCCGCCAGCGGACGCGCCGTCGAGGCGCGGTTCTTCACGCGGAGTCTGCCGTCCCCGCATCTCCGCCGCCATCCGTATCGCCGCCGTCTGTCGTACTGCAGCGAACGCGCTTGCGACTGCCCACGCTGGGGCAGGAGTTTGACGTCTCCAAAGTCCTCGACACGTCAACCGGAGCGGCCACCACCCGCGCGACCGACAGCGCCGGCAACCTCGTGAACTCGCGCCAGAAGATCGCGGAAGAGGCGAGGGCACACCTGCGCCGCTACCGGCAGATTCATCCGACCCTCGCCGAACTACTGACACGCGCCCGGCCAATGGATCGCTTCAACATCGTCGCGTGGATCTACGTGCCGGAGGATCTGTACGACAAGGGCGCGACGCAGCGCGAAGGACCGCTGATCGCGTCGCGCGAGTCCGTCATGGAGCCGCGCAGTCCTGGTGCACCCGATCGGGCCGCGGAACCGCCGGACCGCCGCGCGATCGCGTACCGCCAGCAGGTGGACGCGGCCGTCGAGCGCGCCTCGCGTGAGCTGCCAGCCGCCACGGGCGTCCGGTTCGTCGAGCGCATCGGCATGGTCCCGAGTGTCGTGGTGCAGGCCACGGCCGAGCAGATACGCGCGCTGTCGGTCCGGCCCGAGGTGGCAGGGTTGTTCCTGCATGAGCCCGAGGGCATCGATGACCTCGCGGACTCGATGCAGATTGCACGCGCGACGACGGTGGTCACGGCTGGTTGGCGAGGGACCAACATCCGCGTCTCGCTCTGGGAAGGTGGACCGGACGTGTTGACAGATCTGCGCATCGAGGAATCCTTCGATCCGGCTCGGACGTTGCAGACGTCGCACGCGCGGCTCACCACCGCCGTGATCAAGAACCGGCAAGCCAGCGGGCCGCACGGCTACGCGCCGGATGCGAAGATCTTCTCCGCCAACTCCCGCGATCTCAAAGCCCTGAACTGGGCCATCGTCTCCAAGAACTGCCGCGTGATCAATCAGAGCTTTCACCGTCCATCCGAGCAGACCACGGCCGCGATGTCGTTCGACGATCTCGCGAAGGACTACTACGCGACGCGGTATCCGTACCCGACGATCGTGCAGGCGGCCGGCAACCAGCCGAGCGCGAACACGGAGTTCGTCAACCACAAAGGCTTCAACGGCATCGTCGTCGGCAACCACGACGATGCCGCGCGGTTGATGCGGCCGACGTCGGTCTTCCGCAACCCGACGTCCTCCCACCAGGATCGCGAGCTGCCCGACATCTGCGCCAATGGCGACAACGTCACGGCGGTCGGACTGACGATGGGCGGGACGAGCTTCGCCTCGCCGGCGGTGGCCGGATCAGTCGCGCTGGTTCAGCACGCGGCCAACTCGCTCCTCAACTGGCCGGAGGGGTGCCGTGCGATCGTGCTGGCGGCGGCGGGGCGCAACGTGCTCGGCAGCACGTGGTGGGACGACGTCAACCATCGTGTCGATGGCAAGGACGGCGCCGGCGCCCTCGACACGCGTGAGAGCGTGCTGATTGCGCGCGCGCGTTCGTCGCGCAACGGTGCGGCCACGCGCCGCGGCTTCGACACCGGTACGGTCTACCCCACCGACTTCGAAGCCAACGGCCGCAGCCGCTTCAAGTACATGGTGTCAGTGCCGGCCGGCGATGCGCCCAAACACGTGCGCGTGGCGCTCGCCTGGAGCAGCAAGGTCGCCTATCTCGACGATCCCACCGCCACGCCGCCCATTCGCGCCGTGACGTCCACGCTGACGGTTGATCTCGATCTGCACGTCTATCAAGGCAACCGGCTCGTGGCATGGAGCAGCAGCTTCGACAACAGCTACGAGGTCGTGGACTTTCAAGGCACGCCCGGAACCACCTACGACATCGTCATCCGCCGATGGTCCGGCACGGACTGGGTCTGGTACGGCATCGCGTGGGCGGTGTTCTAGCGCGACCCGCCCTGTTCGTTCACCGTCGGGAACTTCGCGGCGGGATACGGACCGATCTTTTCGGGCGTCACTTCGCTGGCCCAGAAGTCC
>Ga0111539_10010398_pt1 | contig 11715 bp, 9 predicted proteins | sample RhiMethybrSRZTD1_FD_79667 | JGI IMG/M metagenome (GOLD analysis project Ga0111539, IMG submission 79667) | Populus rhizosphere microbial communities from Tennessee, USA - Rhizosphere MetaG P. TD hybrid SRZTD1 (version 2) (version 2) | ecosystem: Host-associated > Plants > Roots > Rhizosphere >...
GAGCTACTGAAGGGACAGCATCAGATCGCGATCGCAGGCGGCGGGCTCGTCGGCGGCGCTTCGTACCGCTATCGGATAACCGATGCCGGCCGCACCCGCGCGGCGCTGTTCCTGGAAACCAGTCATTACGTGGGCGCCGCCCCGGTGCCGCTCGCGCAGTACCAAGCGTACATGAATGCCTACGGCGCCGCGGCCCGCCGCGGCGTAACGCGCGAGCGCGTGCGTCAGGCGTTTTCGCACCTCGTGATCAGCGACGCCGTCCTCGATCAGCTCGGGCCCGCAATCAACGCCGGACACTCAATGTTCGTCTACGGGCCTCCGGGGAACGGCAAGACGGTCATTTCGGAAGCCATCCACAACCTGCTCGACGGCGTGGTCGCGATCCCGCACGCGCTGGAAGTCGAGGGCAACATCGTGCGGCTCTTCGATCCCGTGAATCATGAGGCGGTCGTGTCGGAACAAGACCCCGACAGTCTCACCTCGCTCTCGAACGGAGACAGGAGATGGGTGCGCTGCCGGCGTCCGATGGTCATGGTCGGCGGCGAGCTGACCCTGAACTCGCTCGAGTTGAGCTACAACGCGACCACTGGGTTCTACCGCGCGCCGGTGCAGGCGATCGCGAACGGCGGCGTGCTCGTGATTGACGACTTCGGGCGGCAGCGGTGTACGCCGCGTGACCTGCTGAACCGCTGGATCGTGCCGCTCGAAAGCCGCGTGGACTTCCTGACGCTGCAGAGCGGCCAGAAGTTCGAGCTGCCCTTCATGGCGACGATCGTCTTCGCCACCAACGTTCGGCCAGCCGAACTGGTCGACGAAGCGTTCCTGCGCCGGATCCAATACAAGATCTTCGCTGAAAGTCCGACGATCGAGGACTTCAAGACCATTTTCGCGAGGTGCTGCCGCGACCTGGGTGCGACGGCGGAGACCGGGCTCGTCGAGCGACTGCTGATCGACTACTACCGCCCGCGCAAGATTGCGCTGCGCGGGTGCCATCCCCGGGATCTGATCAAGCAGGCGTTGTCGCTCGCCTCGTATCTGAATCGTCCGCCGCATCTGACGATGGACCTGATCGAAGCGGCGTGCAACAGCTACTTCGTCAACGACCGCGAGGAAGTGGCCGTCTACGCCTGACCAGCGGTCGCGACACGCAGGAGCAGATTAATGCGCACTTCAGGAGGTCGCGGGCACGAAGGCTGGATCATGGCGATCCCGGTGATCGCGGTGCTGGTCGCGGCATCGGTGAGGAGTGGTGGCGTGGACGGGTTGCTGCATGACCTCAACGGCGCGGTTCGGCAAGTCGAGGCAGCGGTGGTGGGTTTCGTCCGAGACGTATTTTAGAGGGAAACGAGACACCATGCAGATTATTTCGTCAAGGTCCCCATTCGAGGTCGGTGCTCCTCTGGAGCAGACAAGCTTCGTCGTCGCCAGCCGTGCCATGACAGAACTGCTCGCCATGGCCAGGGGTGCGGCCGAGAGTCCTGCCACGATCCTGATCACCGGCGAGAGCGGTGTGGGCAAGGACCTGGTTGCGCGATTCATCCATAGGCGATCCAAGCGTCAGCTTGCGCCGTTCGTGGCGGTGAACTGTGCCGGCCTCACTGAAACGCGCTTCGAATCGGACCTTTTCGGACATGTCAATGAGAACATGGGGGGCGCCTGCGCCGAGACGCGCGGCAAGCTCCGGCGCGCGCATCGCGGCACACTGTTTCTCGATGAAGTCGGCGACATGAGCCTGCGCATGCAGGGGTGGCTGTTGCGGTTTCTCGAGAACACCGAGATCCAGGCCGACCAATCGGAGGCGCCTGTCGACGTTCGGGTCGTCGCCGCCACCAATCGCAACCTGAACGACCTCGTCGCCGCCGGCCAGTTCCGCGAGGACCTCCTGTACCGGCTGCGCGTCATCCACCTCCACGTGCCACCGCTCCGGGACCGAGCTGAGGACGTTCACGCGCTGATGCGGCACTTCATTGCGCGCTCCGGGCGGGAGCTGAGCTTCACGGACGGTGCGCTTCTGGCGTTACTACGATACGGCTGGCCGGGCAACGTCCGTGAGCTGCGGAACGTCATCGAACAGCTGGTCTGGTTGTCGGCGGGCTCAGTCGTTGGGGTCCAGCATCTTCCCGTTTCGATTCTGTCCTCCGTGCGGACGGATTGGGAGGAAGAGCTCGCGCCGCGATCGAAATCGCGTCCTCACTAGCAAGGCGGAACGGTGCGCGTAAAAAGTGCGTTCGCAAGACTCTGCGTGTCAATGAACGAGGAGTTAGTGCCGGTGCTGAACTCGGCGGGATTCTCCTCGAGTGACACGCCATTTCGGTGGGACGAGGTGCGATACGAGTTTCGACGCCGCCGATCAGAGCAGACTGAGGTGGTTGCCGTGCTCTTCGACCGCAAACGTGAGGCGTTCTTCTCTGTGCAGCTCTACATCGAGCCAGGAGAAGGAGTCCCGGCGTTCCTCGCTGCGGGCGGAACTCTCCACGTGGCCGCCCTGAGTGCCATCAGGACCTGGTGGCCGATGGGCATCGTCCCGTTCCGCGCCGCTCCGACGTTTTTCGACCGCCTCAGAAGGCATCGAGTGCCTGATGTGGAGCGTCCGATTCAGCAGTTTGCCACGCTCCTGCCGCACGCTGAGAGCTGGTTCAAAGGTCGCACAGGCTCACGGTTCATTGTGGATGGTCGGCTCGCGGTGCGTCGGCCGGCATGAGGTGTCCCGTCAGCACCTCGTCCTGGACAGAGATTTCGTCCCTGACTCGTCACATGACGACAGTTCGCCACATGCCAAGTCAGGCGAGTCAGCCTACCCATTATTTATCAATAACTTACAGCTGGCTATAGGCGGTACCTGACTTGCCTTATCAGGCACCGTGAGCCAAGGCGCCGCGTCGGGCGTGGCCGGGCTCGCGGAGGTAGAACGCAGCCATGCAGGCCATCTCGTCAGCGTCCCCATCGCGCGCCGGTGTTCTGGAGCAACCAGGCTTGGTCGTCGCCAGCCGTGCCATGACGGAACTCCTCGCCATGGCGGAACGCGCGGCGCAGAGCCCAGCCAAGGTCCTGATCACCGGCGAGAGCGGCGTGGGCAAAGACGTGGTCGCGCGATTCATCCATAGCCACTCCAGCCGCAGGCTGGCGCCGTTCGTGGCAGTGAACGTCGCCGGCGTCACTGAAACGCTCCTCGAGTCGGAGCTGTTCGGACACGTCAAAGGCAGCTTCACCGGCGCCTACCGCGACAAGCGCGGCAAGCTCCAGCTCGCGCATCGCGGCACGTTGTTTCTCGACGAAGTCGGCGAGATGAGCCTGCGCATGCAGGCGCTGCTGCTGCGGTTTCTCGAGAACGGCGAAATCCAGGCAGTCGGCGACGACCAATCGCAAGCGCGTGTCGACGTTCGCGTCGTCGCCGCCACCAATCGCAACCTGAACGAGCTCGTCGCGGCCGGTCAGTTCCGCGAGGACCTCCTGTACCGGTTGCGCGTCATCCACCTCCACGTGCCGCCCCTCCGGGAAAGAGCCGAGGACGTAGACGCCTTGATGAAGCATTTCCTCGCGCTTTCCGGCCGGGATGTGAGCTTCTCTGACGAGGCGCTTCGAGCGCTTCGGAATCACCGGTGGCCAGGCAATGTCCGCGAGCTCCGGAACGTTGTCGAACAGTTGGTCTGGTTGTCGGCGGGCGGAGTCGTCGGGGTCGAGCACCTTCCGGTCTCGATGCGCAGCGAACCAGGGCTGTTGACGACGGTCAAGGATCGCCGCCGCAAGATCGCCGACCTGTTGTACGACGCGCTCGTCAAGCAGGGCGCGTCGTTCTGGGAGCACGTGTATCCCATGTTCCTGGCTCGTGACATCACGCGCCACGATCTGCGCCAGCTCGTTCGTCGCGGCCTGCGGGAGTCGCGAGGCCGTTACAAGTCAATGCTCACGCTCTTCGGCATGTCGAGCCGCGACTACAGGCGGTTCATGAACTTCCTTGCGGCGCACGAGTGCGGTGTCGCGGTTCGAGAATTCCGCGACGGCGCAGCGGCGGCCGACGTTTCGTCGCAAGCACCACCGACGTATGCCGTTCCGGCGGAACCGACTGCGGTGGCGCACTGAGCCATCAAGAAACAACCCTGACGTCTGCATTCAAGAAAGAACATCGATGACCATCACCACTCTCGTCCTGCTCGCTGCGCTCGTCGTCCTCGTCGTGCTCTACGGACCGATCATTAAACAAACGTAACGTCAAACAACACCAACGTCTGCATTCAATCTGGAGAAAACTGATGACCACCATGAATTTCGTGCTATTCGCCGCCACTGCCGTTCTCGCTGTCCTTTACATGGCCCGCCGCCGCAGCCGGCTGCGCCAGGAAGACTAGTCGCCGCGCGCCCACTGCTGTCGGAGTGTGCGGTTCGTCAATCGCGCACTCCGCAGCTTAGGTCCTTAGAGCGCGTTGCAAAATGCAGAAGGAGGGGCGGGCTTTAGCCCGCCCTCGCTGGGCCGGCTGAAGCCGGCCCCTCCGACCGCCCGTAATTTTGCAACGCACTTTCAGAAGGACGGCCGCTGAATGCCCAGCCGCTGCATCTTCGAGTGCAGAGTGGTGCGGTTGAGCCCCAGCCGCGCGGCCGCACCGGCCGGACCGGCGATGACGCCGCCCGATTCCCGCAACGCGCGGAGAATCGCCTCTCGTTCCGCATCCTTGAAGGTCGCGGCAGGTTTCGCGCTCGAGCCGGCACGCTTGGGCTTCGGCTGAACGTCCTGCGGCGGCAGCTCGAGGCTCGGGCCCGACAGGATCACAGCCCGCTCGATGACATTCTGCAGCTCGCGGATGTTGCCCGGCCAGTTCCATTGCTTCAGCGCGTCCATCACCTTGTCCGGGATGGATGGAACCTGGCGGCCCATGCGCCGCGAACACTGACGCGCGAAATGCAGCGCCAGCGCGGGAATGTCGTCGACACGCTCGCGTAACGGCGGGATCGTCAGCGGAAAGACATTGAGACGATAGTAGAGATCGGATCTGAACGATCCGTCCTCGACCATCTGCACGAGATCGCGGTTCGTGGCCGCCACGATCCGCACGTCCACCCGCTGGGTTCGCGTGCTGCCGAGCCGTTCGAACTCACGCTCCTGCAGGACGCGCAGCAGCTTGGGCTGGATTTCCCCGGGGATATCGCCGACCTCGTCCAGGAACAGCGTGCCCTGGTGCGCGAGCTCGAGTCGGCCGGTCCGCCTCGCCACGGCGCCGGTAAACGCGCCCTTCTCGTGCCCGAACAGCTCGCTCTCGAGCAGGCCGGCCGGCATCGCCGCGGCGTTCATCCGGACGAACGTCCGGTCGCGCCGCTGGCTCAGGTTGTGGATCGCGTGCGCGATCAGTTCCTTGCCGGTGCCCGTCTCTCCAAGGAGCAGCACGGTGCTGTCGGAAGGCGCGACGGTCTTGACGGACTTCAGCACTCTCCGCAGCGCCAGGCTCGTGCCGATGATCTCGGCGAACTCGTTGTGAAGCTCGCGTTCGAGGTACTGTTTTTCGTCGATCAACTGCGCGTTGCGGTCGGTGACGTCCTCGTACGCGCGGGCATTTTCGAGCGCAATGGCGATCTGCGCCGACGTGTGCCCGAGGAGCGTGACGTCCTTCTCCGAGAAGGCATCCGGCCGGGCGCTCCCGACATACAGCGCCCCAAGCGGGCCATTTCGAGTGACGAGCGGAACACAACACACCGCTTCGATCCCGTACTCCTTCATCAGCGGCGCGCCGTCCCACCCGCGGTCTTCGAGCTCCGGCCGGAGGAACACACCGGCCGCGCCTCGCTCGATGGTCAGGCCCGCGATCGATCGCTCCAGTGGAAACGCGATGTCGGGCCTGCTGAAGCCGCGCGCTCTATTGAAGACAAAATCCAGGCGCACCTGGCCGGATTCCCGAACGCACAGCCCCACGCCGATGTGGTCGGCATCGATCACACGCCTGACGGCTTCACAGATCGCTTCGAGCAGCGACCGGTGGTCGAGATGTGAAACGAGCAGGTTGTTGACGTCGAGCAGGAATCGCAGGCGGTCCCGCTCGTCGAGAAGCTCGCGCTGGGACCGTTGCGCCTGTTCCCAGTTGATGCCGTTGTCCATGGCGATGGCAACGACGGCCGCGATCTGCGCCATGAACACGGCGATATCGTCGGTGTAGGGCACCGGAGAACGGCTGCCGAACGCCAGCACGCCGACGCGCCGGTGCACGGTCGTGAGTGGCAGCCAGCACGCCACCTTTCGCCCCTGGCCGCGGAGGAACGCAGGACCAGGGGGTAACGGGTCTTCCTCCGGGATCACCATCACGATTCGCTGCTGCGTCTCCCAGACCGCTGCCGCCGGACCCTGCTCGGCCACCGGCACCGAGGTGAACGGCGGCATGATGTCAGGCGGCTCCAACACGACGAGCCGCATTTCGCTGGCCGGTTCGTCGTGCAGCAGGAGTGCGAGGTAATCGAAGGGGACGATCTCGTGCAGTTGATCGGTCAGCACCTCGAACAGCTCGGCCATGGTTTTGTGGCCGGAAAGCGTCTTCGAGATGCGCAGCAGCGCGTCGTAGCGCGCTAGGTTCGCTGAAGCGACGGCGGCTGCGTCTGCCATGAGTTGATGGCCAGGGTGGCAACCAAGTCTTGCAGCCGCCCGAAAGGGCTGTCAAGTTTTACACCTCTATGCCGTCCACCGGCCTCGCGAGAATCCCGGACGCCGCGCGCGTGCTCGTCGGTCTCGCGGCCGGATTCGGCATCGGCCTTGGTCTCGCGGGCACGACGCGCCCGTCGCTGCTGCTGCTCGTTGCCGCGGCAGAAACGGTCGGCGCCTTGTGGGTGAATGCCATTCGCATGACCGTCGTACCGCTCGTGGCCGCGTTGCTCATCTCGCGAATCGCGGGAACGTCCGGCCCGGCCAGCCGCGTCGGGGCGAAAGCCCTCGCCCTGTTCGTGTGTCTCGCTGCGGCCAGCGCCTTGTTCGCCGCAGTGGTCGCGTCCCCAATTATCAACGCCCTCCCGCTCGATCCGGCCGCATTGGACCGCCTTCGCGCGCAGGCGGTTGCCCCCGCCAGCGACGTTCCTCCGTTTCGCGACTGGTTGACGGCGCTCGTGCCGCCCAACGCGGTGAAGGCGGCCGCGGACGGCGCGTTGTTGCCATTCGTCGTGTTCGTCGTCTGCTTTGCGTTCGCCCTGAGCCGCACCGAGGAAGAAACTCGTCAGACGCTTGTGCGGCTCTTTGACGCCATCACGCGGACGATGTTCGTCCTGATCGGCTGGATCATCCGGCTCTCTCCAGTAGGCGTATTGGCCCTGGGGTTGAGCCTGGCGGCCCGGGGCGGCATCGGCGTCGTCAGCGCGCTTGGCGTCTACGTCGCGCTCGTGTCGATTCTGCTGGTCGCTGCGACGCTCCTGCTCTATCCCGTCGTCAAGTTTGCCGGCGGCGTGTCCTTCCGGCGCTTTGCACGGGCGTGCGCGCCTGTCCAGGTGATCGCCTTCAGCACTCGGTCGTCATTCGCCTCGCTTCCGGTGCTCGTCGATCGCGCGGAGCGTAGCCTGAACATCAGTCCTCACGTCTCAGGCGTCGTGCTGCCCATTGCCGTGTCGGTTTTCAAGTTCGGCATGCCCCTCATGCGATTCACGGGCGCGTGCTTCATCGCGCGGCTCTTCGGCGTGCCGCTCGGCTGGGTCGACGTGCTGGCGCTTGCGGCGGCACTCACCGCCGTCAGCTTCTACACGCCGGGCGTGCCGAGCGGCAGTCTCGTCATTCTCGCCCCGATCTTCGACGTGTTCGGATTGCCGACCGAGGGGATCGGTCTTCTCCTGGCCGTCGATCTTGTGCCCGACATGTTCGTCACGGTTTCAAACACGACGGCAGACATGGCCGTGGCCGTGCTGCTGTCGCGACCCGGCGCGATCTCGAAGACGGGCACCGGGGTGTATGCTGCGCGGTAGTCGTTCCCGAACCCATGAGTGTCGTCGTCACGAACATCGCGCGGCCAGCCGTTGAAGCCGTGCGCGCGCTCGGCGAGTTCGGCGTCGCCACCGTTCACGAGGCGCAGGATCGAACGGGACTGCTCGCCCCCTCGATCCGCCCCATCTATCGACCGATCCACGCCGTGGGCGTGGCGATCACCTGCTCGGTGGCGCGCGGCGACAACTGGATGATTCACGTGGCTGTCGAGCAATGCCGCCCGGGCGATGTGCTGGTCGTGTCGCCAACGAGCCCGTGCGAGGACGGCTACTTCGGCGACCTGCTGGCGACGTCGCTCAACGCGCGCGGCGTGGCCGGCCTGGTGATCGACGCCGGCGTGCGCGACGTCGCCCGGCTCACCGAGATGCGCTTCCCGGTCTGGTCGAAGGCAGTCTCCGCACAAGGCACGGTCAAGGAAACGGTCGGCGACGTGAATCTGCCGATCGTCTGCGCCGGCATGCTCGTCAGTCCCGGCGATCTCATCCTGGCCGACGACGACGGAGTCGTCGTCGTGCGGCGGGTCGACGCCGAATCGGTGATCGCCCGGGCGCAGGCGCGCGAGGCCGCCGAGGCCGGGAAGCGCGCGCGGCTCGCGCGCGGCGAGCTGAGCCTGGATCTCTACGGCATGCGCGAGCGGCTGGCCGCACGCGGCCTGCGGTACGTCGATCAGCGCGAGATCGACCGGTCGTGATCATCGACTGTCACGGGCACTACACGACGGCGCCCGTGGCGCACACCCGCTGGCGCGAGGCGCAGAAAGCGGCGTTCGCGGCTGGCACCAGCGCGCCGCCGTACCCCGCCATCAGCGACGACGAGATCCGCGAGACGGTCGAGCCGCACCAGTTGCGGCTCCTTCGCGAGCGGCGCGGGGACCTGACGATTTTCTCGCCGCGCGCGTCGGCGATGGAGCATCACGTCGGAGACGCACGCGTCTCGGTCACCTGGGCCCGGGTGTGCAACGACCTCATCAAGCGGGTCGTCGATCTCTACCCACGTCACTTTGCGGGCGTCTGCCAGCTGCCGCAACGGCCCGGCGCGCCGCTGGACGACGCAATCGTTGAGCTCGAGCGGTGCGTCGTGCAACTGGGCTTCGTCGGCTGCAATCTCAGTCCCGATCCGTCCGGCGGCCACTGGACGTCGCCGCCGCTCACCGATCGGTACTGGTATCGGTTCTACGAGAAGATGGTCGAGCTCGACGTCCCGGCCATGGTGCACGTCTCCAGCTCGTGCAACCCGAGCGTCCACGCGATCGGCGCGCACTACCTCAATGCGGATACGACGGCCTTCATGCAGTGGCTCGAAGGTGATTTGTTCCGGGACTTTCCGGCCCTGCGGTTCATCGTGCCGCACGGGGGCGGCGCCGTGCCGTATCACTGGGGCAGATACCGCGGGCTCGCAGACATGCTCGAGCGGCCGCCTCTCCGCGAGCACGTCATGCGGAACGTGTTCTTCGACACGTGCGTCTACCACCAGGCCGGCATCGATCTGCTGTTCCGGGTGATCGACCTCGACAACATCCTGTTTGGATCAGAAATGATGGGCGCCGTCCGCGGAATTGATCCGGAGACCGGGCACTACTTCGACGACACGCGGCGGTACATCGACGCGCTGCCGCTCGGCGACGCCGGGCGCGAGCAGGTCTTCGCGCTCAATGCGCGCCGGGTGTACCCGCGGCTCGACGCGAGGTTGCGGGCGCAGGGACGGTGACGAGGATTGGCGATCGGCCCCAGAATCGTGTGGCCAGCCTAGCGCACAACCGCGATCGGCGTGAGCGTCACCGGCCCGAGCAGGCCCGACTCGAGCGGCGGCCATCCTGCCGCGGTGAACAGGCCGTCCGGCCCCCGGTTCCCGGCAAGGCGGGCCGGGAAATTGACGTTATAGAACTTCTTCCAGTTGACACCGCGCCGATCCAAGTCGCGGATGCGGTTCGCTGAGAGATTGGTGACCGACACCTCGAGCGTGTTTGTCGCTCGCAACTCGGACGCGTCGAGCACGAGACGATATGGCGCGCCGATGAGCGTCGCCAGATCGCGGCCGTTCAGTCGGACGCGGGCGCTTTCGGCCACGCGTCCGAGATCGAGCTGCCACGTCGATCCGCCCGCAGCCGACCGAGGAAATGTCGCGGTGTACACCGCCGTGCCGGAGAACACTTCCGCCTCCGGGCCAAACGTCGTCCACGACACGAGTCGATCGACCTTCTGGCCTGGCGGCAGGTTGGGGCCGCCCTTCAAAAAACGGACAGTCCACGGGCCGGCGACGTCAACGGGCGCGCCCGCCACGCGATGGGTGTCGAACGTCTCGCGCACGACACCGGGGGACTCGGCCACGATCAACGAGCTCCCCGCGGGGAGTTGGAGAGAGACCTCGCGCATCGTTCCGCTGGCCCGCGCGGGGAGGCGTCCTCGACGCCCCGTCATCGGATCGAACGCCACGATAACGTCCGAACGAACGTCGAGTGGCACCCAGCCTTCGAGCGCCCGATCACTGGCATTGCTGACGAAATAGACGCGGCCCATCGCGTCCGTCCGGCGGCTGAACTGCAGGCCCTGGTCGACCATCGGCTCGCGCTGCACGTTGGCGCGCGCGAGCAGCCGGTTGAGATCGCTGCCTTGCAGGACACGGCCGCTGCCGACGGCGGCTTCCCGAATGCCGTCCGAGCCGGCGGCCCCGAATGCGATCGCGTCAATCGCCGCTTTGAAGCGCGCGCGCTTGCCATCCAGATCGGAGACGCCGCTCACGTCGGCCGGCCAGCCGCCGTACGACACCACCGTCGCGCCTTGCCGGGCGAGCTCCAGGATCCCGAGTACGGTCTCGACCGGCACGTAACGAGACGCCGGGAGCACGAGCGTGCGGTAAGACGATCCGCCTTCGGTCGTGATGCGGCCGTTCCGAGGGGCGTCCGGTTGCGTGGGCCCTGGGCCTTGGGCCTTGGGCCCCGTCCGGAGCCGGCGCACCTGGCGATCCGAGACGAAGTCGTAGGTGAACCCGGCGGACTGAAGCGTCTCGGCCGCCTTCTCGAACGTCGTGCCGAGCGCTGGCGGAGCCGCGCCGCCGAAATGAGCCAGCCGCGTCTTGCCGCCTATCGCCAGCGACTCGTAGAGCGGGTAGTACAGGAGGACATCGCTGTCAGGACGTCCAGATTGCATGAACGACTGGACGCGCGCCACATACGCATTGAGCGCGGCGAAGTCGTCCCACCACGCGTTTCGTGGATTGAACTCGACGCTGGCATAGAACTGCCAGCCCGGCCACGGATCGCCGACCGGCGAGTACGCCGTGCCGTGATACACGACGTGGTTGATGCCGGCGATGAAGAACCGATCGACGGCCGCCCGGACGTCCTCCAGCCGCACACGGAAATGTTCGCCCAGCCACGTCGCGGCCTCGGCAGACACCAGCCGTCGTCCGGCCACGTGCGCCGCGGACGTCGCCCATTTGAACCGCTGGATCTCGGCGCCTTCAGTCTCGGGAATGTCGCTCGCGCCGTACAGGTCGAGCAGGCTGGCCGGCGATCCGTGGGCCTGATTGCGGACGAGACGGCCGTGGCGCCTGGCCCACGCCGACCATTCGGTCGTGAATGTCTCGAGGAGTAGATCCGAGATGGTTTCCCGATAGTCCGCGAGCACGCGCGCGCCCATCTCGCCGCCAGCGGCACCGAGGAGCGCCGGGAGGTGCCTTCGGAGGTCGTAGCCGCGTCGCTTCTCGAATTCAGCGAAGAAGCGCGGCGTCCAATCGGCCTCGCCGGTCGCGTCATCGACCTCATAGGAATCGTTGAAGAA
>Ga0111539_10010399_pt1 | contig 11714 bp, 9 predicted proteins | sample RhiMethybrSRZTD1_FD_79667 | JGI IMG/M metagenome (GOLD analysis project Ga0111539, IMG submission 79667) | Populus rhizosphere microbial communities from Tennessee, USA - Rhizosphere MetaG P. TD hybrid SRZTD1 (version 2) (version 2) | ecosystem: Host-associated > Plants > Roots > Rhizosphere >...
GTCGTGTTCGAGGTCGACAACGCCGGCGGCCGGCTCCTGATCGGCCAGACCGGATCGGCCCTCCTCTACCAACGCGAGCGTCGTTCCATGCCGGCCGTGCCGAAGGCGGCGGTGCTGACCGAGGCGGGTCGTCCGTACGTCTGGATTCAGGTTGGCGGCGAGCGCTTCGTTCGGCGGTACATCGAAGTCGCAGGGCGCGACGGCGACATCGTCGGTGTCGCAAGTGGCCTTCGCTCCGGCGACCGGGTCGTCGTCCGCGGGGCTTACGACGTTCAACTGGCGTCCGCCGCGAAGGGCCTTGCGGCGGAAGGCCACGTGCACTGAGGGCGGCGATGAAGAAGCTGGTTCAATGGTCCATCGAGCACCACTGGATGGTGCTCGCCTTGTCGTGCCTGCTCGCCGCGGCTGGCGTCTGGACGGCGCGCGAAATGCCCGTGGACGTGTTTCCCGACCTGACGGCGCCGACCGTCACGGTCCTGACCGAAGGGCACGGCATGGCGCCGGACGAGATGGAAACGCTGGTCACGTTTCCCATTGAAGCCGCGATCAACGGCGCCTCCGGTGTCCGCCGGGTGCGGTCGGCGACGGCGCTCGGCGTCGGCGTCGTGTGGGTCGAGTTCGATTGGGGTGCGGACATCTTTCTGGCGCGGCAGATCGTCGCGGAAAAACTGTCTCTCGTCGCCAGCAGCCTTCCCCCGCAAGTCGAGCGGCCGGTGCTGGCGCCGATCTCGTCGATCATGGGCGAGATCCTCTTCTTCGCCATTTCGTCGGATCGCGATGACCCGCTGGGGCTTCGCACGGTTGCCGACACCGTCGTGCGCCGGCGCCTGCTCGCGGTCCCCGGCGTTTCGCAGGTCACTCCGATCGGCGGTGCCGAGCGGCAGTTTCAGGTCGTGGCTCATCCGGACCGCCTTCGCGCCAACAACATCACCGTGAGCGAGCTGCTGGACGCGGTGAAAGGTGCGAGCCAAAACACCTCCGCCGGGGTCTTCGTCGAGGGCCCGCAGGAATACGTCCTCCAGACGGTCGGTCGCGTCCGCACGCCTGCCGAGATTGGCGGCAGCGTGGTGGCGCTGCGTGCCGACCGGCCGGTGCTCGTCCGTGACGTGGCGGATGTCCGCGAAGGCGCGGCGTTCAAGCGTGGCGAAGGATCTCGAAATGGACGGCCTGCCGTCGTTGTCGGCGTGCAGAAGCAGCCGGGCGCCAATACCGTCGAGCTCACCGCGAAGCTGGATCGCGAGCTGGACGCTCTCGCCCGCGAGCTCCCGCAGGGCATGACCATCGATCGAAAGATCTTCCGGCAGTCGGACTTCATCGAAGTCGCCGTGAACAATGTCATCACGGCGCTGCGCGACGGCGCCGTGCTGGTCGTGATCATCGTCCTGCTGTTTCTGGCGAACTTCAGAGCGGCGGCGATCACGCTGACGGCCATGCCCCTCTCGCTCGCCGCGGCGTTCCTGACGCTCCGCGCGTTCGGGGCCACCATCAACACGATGACGCTCGGCGGACTCGCGATCGCCATCGGTGCGCTGGTGGACGATGCCATCATCGACGTCGAGAACATCGTCCGCCGGCTGCGGGAGAACCGGGCGAAGCCGGTCGAGGAGCAACGGTCGGCGGCCGATATCGTGCGCGATGCCACGCTCGAGATCCGGACGTCGATCGTCTTCGCGACCATCATCATCGTCCTGGTATTTCTCCCGGTCTTCGGCTTGTCGGGTGTCGAAGGCCGGTTGCTCTCACCGCTGGGGTTCGCTTACATCGTGGCGCTCACCGCATCGCTCGTCGTCGCGATCGTCGTCACGCCGGCGCTCAGCTATCTGTTCCTCCCGCGCGCCAGCTCGATTCTCAAGGGTCACGATGGACGCCTCACCCGCCTGGTGAAAGAACGATTCGCCGCGTTCCTGCCGATGGCCCTCAATCGTCCGGCGCTCGTGATCGCGGCGTCCGTCGTGCTGCTCGGCGTCGCCGTCGTCGCCATCGCACGCGCAGGCCATGCCTTCCTGCCCGAGTTCAGGGAAGGGTCGCTGACGGTCCAAGCCAATACGTTGCCCGGGACGTCCCTGGTCAAGTCAGACGAGATCGGGCGGCGCGTCGAAGAGATTCTCATGGCGCAACCCGAGGTCGTCGCGACTGCCAGACGCACCGGCCGGGCCGAGTTCGACGAGCACGTTCAAGGCGTCGAAGCGGCGGAGATTGATGTCGGCTTGCGGGACACCGGCCGTCTGCGTTCCGAGCTCCTGTCAGATCTGCGCCGTGGATTCTCGACGCTGCCGGGCACGAACGTGACCGTCGGCCAGCCGATCTCGCACCGGATCGATCACATGCTGTCCGGGACGCGGGCGAACATCGCGATCAAGATCTTCGGCGACGACCTGGCAGTGTTGCGGCGGCTCGGCGAACGGGTCCGGGAGGTCGTCGCCGCGACGTCCGGCGCCGTCGACGTGGCCCTCGAACAGCAGATGGACGTGCCGTTCGTCCGTTTCGTGCTCAACCGCGAGGCCGTCGCGCGCTACGGACTGCGCGCGGCCGACGTGGCAGAGGCGGTCGAGACGAGTTTGGCCGGCACCGTGGTCGGCCGAATCTTCGATCGCGCCACCGCCTTCGATCTCGTCGTCAAGTTCGATCCGACGGTTCAGGCCGACTTCGATCAACTTGGCAATCTGGCCGTCGACACGCCCGGCGGGCCGGTCCCCATCCGACTGCTCGCGGACGTCCGTCAGGAAACCGGCCCCAACATGATTCTTCGTGAGAACGTCCAGCGGCGGATCGTGATCTCGAGCAACGTCGCCGGACGGGATCTGGGCAGCGTCGTCGGCGATATCCAGGCGGCGGTGGCGGCGGAGGTCCCGATGCCGGACGGATACCGCGTCGCTTACGGGGGACAGTTCGAAAGTCAGCAGAGCGCGTCGCGCCGCCTGCTGATTCTCGGCATCGGGGTTGTCGCCGGCCTGTTCATGCTGCTGGTGCTGGCCTTCGGTAGCGGCCGCGACGCGTTGCTCGTCATGCTCAATCTGCCGCTCGCCCTCATCGGTGGCGTGGCCGGCGTCTTTCTCGCCGGCGGCGTGCTGAGCGTCGCCTCGATGATCGGGTTCATTACGCTCTTCGGGATTGCCACGCGCAACGGCATCATGCTCGTTTCGCACATCCAGCACTTGATGCGGGAAGAAGACGTGCAGGACTTTCGCGAGGCGGTCGAGCGCGGCGCGCGCGAGCGCCTGGTGCCGATTCTGATGACGGCCATGGCAGCCGGCCTGGCGCTGATTCCGCTGGCGCTCGGCGGCGGCAAGGCCGGCAGTGAGATTCAGACGCCGATGGCGATCGTCATCCTGTGCGGGCTGATCAGCTCGACGCTGCTCAACATGATTGTGGTGCCGACATTGTATTTTCGCTACGGTCGCCCGGACAACCCGTAACCCTGCGCCACTCGGCCCGTCCCAGAGAGGATCGCTGTGTGCGCGTGATCCGCGACACGTTCAACGGCATGCCGGGGTAGGCAAGCTCGTGCATCGGGCGGCGCGATCTGGACGGAAAGACCGCGGACGCCTGGCAGCCGAGAGTACGGTACACTCTCTACAGACCATCCTGAACTCTGACGGGCACGAACCGCCGGCCTTCACCATGGTTTCCAACCCCCCTGGAGGGCCTTGTGACGAGCCTGACTCCCAATCCCGCGCCGCCTGACCGTTCGACGACGCCCGATGTCCGCCCGGCGGTGTCCGCGGCGGAGGTCAAAGAACACTCCGACGAACGCTTCAACAACATCGAGCGGCGAGCCGCGCAGGAAGCGTCGATGATGAGAACCCGCTGGTGGACGATTGCCGGCGTGGTGGTTCTCGGGCTGGTGATCTGGGTCGTGCTCACGCGCTGATCTCAGCCGCGCAAATTCTCGCGCAACGATTGCATGAAGGCTTGAACGGCGACGATCTGCACCTGTTCGGAGATGAATTCGAATGCCGAGGCGCTGACGGCGCGCTCGGACGAGTCCTGTGAGGCCGCGACCGCGGCATGCACGACAGGGCACTCGCCAATCAAACCAAGCAGCGCGACCCACGCGGGCATGTCGAGACTCGCCAGGACGTCCATCGCGTCTCGCGCGCGCCATGGCATTCCGGCCCGCAGGTGTCTCACGAGCTCGCGGCGAAGCGCACTCAGGCCCGTCTGAATTTCGCGGTCGGGGCACCTGACCTCTTTGAGGATGTCAGCCAGTCGTTCCGCCGCATACATGGCGACGTCGTCGTGAAGCACGGTCCATCCCGCCTGGAACACGCCGATCAGATCGTGCTCGACGAGAAATCCGATTCCGGGCGCCAGCGTCTCGAGGCCAAGATTGCAGGTCGCGACCGCGGCGGTCGACGCCTCCTCGGCCGTCAACGACCGCTCCTGGATCGAACAGCCCGCCATTATCGTGTTCGCCAGAAACGCGATCTCCTCCGTCCTCGCCGCGTACGCCACAGGATCGCGAGCGAACAGAAACTCCATCTGCGCCTGGATCGACCCGAGACGCCGCGGCTGCGTCTGCGATCCCGCCAGCAACGCTCTCGGCGGCGGCTCGACGATGCCCGCTTCGCGCAGCACGTCGATGACGGCGGCGATTGATTGCGCCGCGACGTCTCCTGCCGGGGCGGCACCGCGCGCCGCTAATTCCTTCGCCCCGCTACCCACGCCTTCAGCATCCCGCACGTCCCGCAGCGCTCGAAAATAGGCGCGCGCGACCGGATCGGCGAGGGACGCAGCGCCAGCCTCGACGCGAAACTGGCGCGAGATCTGGAGAAACGCGCGCGCATCACCGGCCGCGACATAACCCTGTCGCTCCCGCCGCCGCTCGCGATCGATGCTCACGTCGAACATGGCTTGATCGGCGTGGGTCAGCAAGTCGTCCAATCCGTCGGTCTCGGGTCTGGAGTTCGAGAGGGCTCGCGTGCCGCGCATGATTTGGAGGAAGTACTCGCGTTGTTCCGCCTCGAGCGACCTCAGCACCTCGACGATGGCGTCCCACGCGTCCGCCCGCCTGGCGATGATGACGTAGCCGCCGACATCGGCCGTCAACACGTCCTTGGAATGAGCACCAGGAATGCGGTCGCCATCGGTCGTCTCGTATTCCGCGATCGCCGCGCGGTCGGAGACCAGGACATGCTGGGTGAGGCCGGCGATCACGAGATCGACGTCGAGCTCGGCAAGTTGGCGTGCGGCCTGCGCTGGGCCGGCATCGACGAGCACCTCGAGCCACCGGCCGAATCGCGCGGCGTCGAGCTCTTCGTTCAAACCAGGCCGCTCGGCCCGCCACAGGTCAAGGTCGAGAAGGTGGGTCAGTTGCTCCGGCGTCACCAGCGCCACGAGGTCGCCGCAGTCCTCCAGTCCACAGGCCTGGATCACGCGGTGAAGCGTCTCGGGCGGCAACTGGGGCACGACCAGGGCCATCTCGGGCGCGGACAGAATGCGTTCGAGCGCGCGCCGCTCGGCGACGAGGCTGGACAACGGCATCGGGCCTCCGGAAGTTCAGTTGACTAGAGATGGCAGGATTGCCAACTGTAAGGGCGATTGAGGCGCAGTGATAGTCTGGTTCTTGGGCCGGGACGATCGTACAATAGAAGCAGGTCGAAGATCGTCGTCGACCCAACCCTCCAGAAAAAACCGGCCGTTCCCGATGGCCCCGGGCAGGCGCTGAGCCTGCGTCGCGCGGCCCTGCGCATTCCGGGATATCCCCGCTCGGAGGTGCATGGAGATGGCCACCAACACCCCAATCCTCGCCGCCGCCGTTCTCGCCGGTCTGCTGACCGGCGCGGCCAACGCCCACGCCCAGGCCAGCCTCGTCGCCGGCGTCGCGCGATCGACGATCGCCTTCGGGTCCTCATCGGGATCAGCGGAACTGACCGGGACACAGCGCCGGACTGGGCTCGCCGGCGGACTGTCCCTGCTCTTCCCCACCAACCGCTACGGTGGCTGGCAGATTGAAGTGCTCCTCATCGAGAAAGGCGCGGAGCATCTCCTGCGGCGCGACGACGCCATCCGGCTGACGTACCTCGAAATCCCGGCCCTGATGCATCTCGACGTCCTGCGGCGCCATCGCAACGCCGTCTTTCTCCTCGCAGGACCGGCGCTCGCCTTCCCGCTGCGCGCGTCGTACGAAGACGGTGGCGTGGCGGAGAACGTCAAGGACGACGTGAGCCAGGTCGACGTCGGATTACACGTCGGCGCGGGCGTCGAAATCGGCCGGATGATCGTCGATGCCCGCTATGTCTGGGGCGGGCGGACGGTGTTCCACGATGGCGACTTCGACGGCACGTTCAAGAACCGCACGTTCACCGTCATGGCCGGCATCCGGTTCGGCCGCTAGGATTGGACTGAGCGCGCCGGGATCCATTGACATGCGCATCACATGCAAGCATGCTTGTGACATGTCGAAGATGGTTCAGATCCGCAACCTCCCGGACGCGTTGCACCGCAAGCTCAAGGCCCGTGCGGCGGCCGCGGGTCACACGCTCTCCGACTACCTCCTGGCCGAGCTCGAACGTCTGGCCGCGCGGCCAACGCGCGATGAGATGCTGGCCCGAATCCACAGTCGAAAGCGCGTGACCCTGAGGACACCTGCCGCGGTGGCCATCCGTGAGGAGCGCGAGCCGGCGTGATTGTCGTCGACGCGTCGGCCCTGTTGGAGTTTCTTCTGCAGACGCCACTTGGCGCACGCGTTGAGGCGCGTCTCTTTCGCGACGAGGATGAGCTTCATGCGCCTCACCTCGTGGACGTCGAGGTGGTTCAAGGCCTCCGGCGCCTCGTGCGGATGGGTGAGGTCTCTGCTGGCCGCGCCGGGGAAGCGATGGCGGATCTCACCGACCTCGATCTCCATCGGCATCCCCATCTCGATCTCCTGGGTCGCGCGTGGAAGCTGCGAGACAACATCAGCGCCTACGACGCGATGTACGTCGTGCTCGCCGAAGCGATTGAGGCGCCAATCGTGACCTGCGACCGTCCGCTGGCCAAGGCGCCCGGACACCGCGCCCGGATCGAATTCGTCGCCTGAGACCGCACCGAGCGCGCCGCCACGCTACTCCATCCGGCGATGACTCGCGGAGAGCATCATCGGATCGTCACCAGACGGTCCGTAGATCGACGGCACCTTGCCGCCCATCGGCCGGATGTAGGTCGAGAGCTGACCGCGATGATGGATGGCGTCGAAGAAGAACATCCACAGAAAGCCGCTGATCGGCATCTCCATCCGGACCTGGCCGTCCATCACGAAACGTCCCGTCTTGTTCCACGCCGCCTCGTCCAGCGTCTCGATTTTCTTGAGGAGCGTCTCCCACGCCTGGTCGAATTGCTCGATGAGATGGGCCGGCGGCACCTCGGGCGGCGCGCCGAAGGTGAACTCGCCCTTGTCGATGAGATCGTTCAATACCTGCGTCTCGCCGACCAGCGTCCACACGATGCGCGCCGCCGGCTGGGATTTTTCGTGCGGCGCGTAGGCCCACTTGTCGTGCGGCAGCGCGTTCAGCACGCGATGAAATGCGTTGGTCTCGTTCTTCCGGCATTGCAGATGAAACTCTCGGTTCGTCATGCGTCACTCCTCCCGGTCCAGAGCCCTTGATAACATCACGGCACGGCCCCAACAGGGAAGGACGAACATGCCGGCGGGGACTACTTCTCGTACTTCGATGCGAGCTTGTGGTACTCGGGATCGGCGCGAAGCCTGACCAGATCGGGCTCGGTCCGAATCTCCCGGAATTTGTAGCCGGCCTCGAGCGCACCGCCGAGGAGCGCGAGGGCCCTCGGTCGCTGGGCCGCGAGCTCGGCGACGAGAGTGGCCTTGAACAGCACGGCACCGGACAACGCCTTCTCAGCCAGCATGCCATCGAGCTCGGCGAGCGCGCCGGCGGTTTGGCCGTCCCGCACGAGGTAGAGCGCCAGACTGCTTCGGATATTCGGGTCTGGTTTCTTCGCCAGATCCTCGCGAGCAAGCTGAATCGCGCGCCGATAGCTCTCGTGCATCTTCTGACTGCCGGGGTCCACCATGCGGACGGCGTCCCCCAGATTGCCCCACCGCTGATACGCGTTGGCGTTGAGCTTCACGGCCGCATCGAACGCCTGCTCGGCCTCCCGATACTTGCCTTGAAAGTAGAGAAGAGTGCCGAGGTTCGAATAGGTGAGCGCGTCCGGCGCGATCTCGAGCGCGCGCTGCAGCACCGCCGCGGCTTCGTCGGTGCGATCCAGCTGATGGTAGGCTGCCGCAAGGTTCGAATAGGCCCGTGGATGGTCGGGCGCGAGCTCGCGCACGCGTTCGAACGACGCCAGGGCCTCGGTGTAGCGTGCCTGCTGGTAGAGGAAAGCCCCGAGCCGCGCCTGCGCCTCCCATTCGCCCGGCGCGACCTCGATCGTGCGCCGATACAGCCTCTCGGCCGACGGCATGTCCCGGCGCGCCGACGCGAGATCGCCCAGCCGCGCCAGCAATTCCCAGTTCGAGGGCTCCAGCGTTTCGGCCGCATGGTACTCGGCGGCCGCCCGGTCCAACTGACCGGCCAGCATCCGCGCGGCACCCAGTGCGACATGCGCCATCGCAAGCTGTTCGTTCCCGGCGACCGCGCGCTCGGCATGCGCCAGCACCCGTTTCTGCCACTCGGGATCCGCGCTCGCGTTGTTCTTGCGCCCGTACGCCAGGCTCAGCCGCGCGTCGGCGATCGCGTACTGAGGCCTGAGCTGCAGCGCCCGGTTCAACTGCCGGATGGCGAGATCCACATTGCCGTCGCGGTAATGCCGGCGCAGCCGCTCGGTCGCGCGCGCCACCAACTCCTCCGGCGGCGCGTCCTCATCGGTCAGCTGCGCTTGAGGCGTAATCGCCAGACGCAGCCAGCGGACCAGGGCCGGGCCCCCGAGCCATCCGCCAATCACGAGAAGCAGGACGGCCGCCGCGATCGTCTGCGCGCGCGTCGGCCACCGACGGGGCCGCGGCGGCGTCGCGGATGGCACGGTCGCGGCCTGCGGGTCCGTAGAAGCGCGCCAGATTGCCGACGGCGTCGACCCGATCGCCAGGCGCCGGAGATCGTCGCGCAACCGCCCGGCACTCTCGTATCGACCCTCGGGTTCCTTGACGAGACAGCGTTCGACCATCGCGATGACGTCGTCCGGCAGGTCGGGTGCGAGGCGCTTCAGCGGCTGAGGCGGTTCCTGCACGATCTGTCGCGCCAGGCTTCGTTCCGTCGTCGCCTGGAACGGCAGCCGGCCCGAGAGCATCTCGTACAACACGACGCCGAACGAGAACACGTCCGATCGCCCGTCGATCGGATCGCCGAGCGTCTGCTCCGGCGACATGTAGGCGGGCGTGCCGATCGCGGCGCCGGCCAGCGTGAGCGCCGCCACGGTGGTTTGCTCGGCGTCGGTGTCCTTCAGGCGCTTCGCGATGCCGAAGTCGAGCACCTTCACGAAACCCGACGAGGTGATCATCACGTTGCTCGGCTTGAGATCGCGGTGGACGATCTCTGCGGCGTGAGCGGCAGCGAGCGCGTCGGCGATCTGCGCGCCGTAGTCCAGCGCCCGGTTGAGCGGAAGCCGGCCGCGCGACAGCAGGTCCGCGAGCGACTCGCCGCGGACGTACTCCATCACGATGAAGTCGACATCCCCCGCGGAATCGATCTCGTGAATCGTGATGATGTTCGGGTGCACGAGCGCGGAGGCGGCGCGCGCTTCTCGGATGAACCGCGTCCTCGGTGTGGAGGCCTCACCGCTCGCGCCCGGCAAGATCTTGATGGCGACTTCGCGGTCGAGGCGGGGATCGCGCGCGCGGTAGACCTCGCCCATGCCGCCGGCGCCGAGAGGCGCGATAATCTCGTAGGCGCCGACGACGGTGCCTGGCGTCAGTCTCACGGGTGTCGCCGAAGGATCGTAGGGCGAAGTTGCGCCGATGATCGCCGGGGAGCGCTCATGCCCCGGAGAGTATACGCGTTCGCCGCTGTCGGCTCGTGAAACCGCGCGGTACTCCCTCGTCGAAACACGCGATCATGACGCGACCGAGAGCTCGAGAGGAGGCAGCCATGAGCGCGCCGAAAAGGACAACGAAACGACAGCCCGCCCCCCGCCGGCGAACTCCGACGACCAGCTCACCAACGAGTCGCTCGAGGCCGGTCGCGGGCGGCGTCAAGCCCAAGCCTGTGCCCGGCGGTCCGGTTCCCATGCCCTACCCGAACCGCCGCCAACGCTGACGTTCCCGCCGCTCCGAAGAGAGGACGTGAATGGACGCTCTCATCATCGCGGGAAGGACACTCCGTCTCACTCCGGCCGCGCTGATTCATCACGTTCGAACGCGGACCGATCCGGCGAACGCCACCCGGTGGGCCCGGTTCTGGGCCTGGATGACGGCGCTCGCGCTCTCGCCGTTGATCTACCTGCTCATGTCGCAGGCGAAGGGCATCCGCTACGGACTGCTGCGGGGCCTGCCGCTCTTCGGACCAGCTGACTGGTTCGTCGCGCTCGGGACCAAGCCAGGCGGCCAGCTCACTGCCGTCGGGCTCGTTTCGATCGTCGTCTTGTTTGGCGGAACGCTGCTCGCAACTGCCTTCACCCTTGGCCTGTACAACCGGTACCGCCAACGCGTCTCCGACCTTCGCGCTGAAGCCATCTACCGCGCGGCCACGGACGGACGCACGCCTGAGCCGTTCGTGCTGTACCTCAGACCGTTCGTCTCGACTGGCGCGCACAAAGTGCGGGTCAACCTGGGAAAGGCTGTGCGCGAGTACGACCTCGAGCACGAGCTGTCGCGCGCGTGCGCGCCGATCGGGCGCTGCATCGCCATCGGAGAGAGCCTCGAGCATCTCGGCGCGGGACGCGTGAGCTCCAGCGACGAGGCCTGGAAGACGGCCATCGCAGCACTGATGCATCACGCGCAACTCATCGTCATGCTCCCGTCCGCTCGTCCCGGCACGCAGTGGGAGCTCGAACAGATCGCCACGAGCAACTTGATCGCCAAGACGGTCTTCATCGATGCGCCCAATACCAGCGCCACTGGATACCGGCAGGACGCGGAATGGGGCAAGATCGGCAGCGTGCTCGCCCGGCACGGGTACACCCTGCCGCCCGACGACCCGAAGGGACGAGTGATTGCGTTCGGGGCATCGAAGACACCGCTATTAGTCGAACCGTTGAGTTTTGTCGGTGCGCAGATGCTGCGTGGCGCGCTGGATCGTGCGCTGGCCCTGAACCAACCGTCCGGAGCCGCGACCGCGCGCCACCGCCGATCGTTCGCGTTCAGCGAGACCGGCGCAGGCGCGCTCGTCGGGATCCTCGTCGGTTCCGCTGCGCTCGGCGTGTTAGCCGGCGAGGATTTCTACGGCAAGATCCAAGACCAGGTCCGTTCAAAGCGACGGACCGCATCGGTCCCGGCGCAGTTCGAGCCGGGATACCGGCACCTCAGCGGCCGTCACGGATCCGACCTGGGCTGGGCCGTGAGTTATCACTTCGTCGTTGAGGGGCGATCCTATATCGGCGAGGACACGATCACGCAGATGCCGATTGTGGTCACGATCTTTGACGAGCCGAAAGGGGGGCACACGACCGCCTACTACGAGCCGTCCGATCCCACGAACAACCAAGTGGAGGGCCACAAAGCGCGTCCGACGTTCAATCTCATCGTCGAGTACGTGGTCGTCGGGAGTGCGGCGCTCCTCTGCGCGCTTGTGTTCTTCCTGGCGTGCCGCTCAGCCGCTCGACGGGTGTTCGCGCGCGCCTGA
>Ga0111539_10010400_pt1 | contig 11714 bp, 10 predicted proteins | sample RhiMethybrSRZTD1_FD_79667 | JGI IMG/M metagenome (GOLD analysis project Ga0111539, IMG submission 79667) | Populus rhizosphere microbial communities from Tennessee, USA - Rhizosphere MetaG P. TD hybrid SRZTD1 (version 2) (version 2) | ecosystem: Host-associated > Plants > Roots > Rhizosphere >...
GGGCGCACGAAGAGCGAGTTGTAGAGCGCATCGAATCCCCAACCAGTCGCCCAGAAGCGCTGCAGCGCGGCCGGCAATCCGGGAACGCCGAGCTCCATGGCCGAAGTGCGCTTGCGCAAGAAGATGCGCCCGGCAACGAAGATGCCGAGTAGCGCCGTGACCGCGGCGATGATCTGGAGCTGCATCTCTTTGCTGTGATCCGCGCCGTGCTCCGCGGCCTGATCCGCAGTTGCGGTTTCGTTCACTCCCGCGCCGGTCGGAAATGCGGCGTCGCCGACCGCGGGCGCAGGCTCATGCGCAGCCGCTTCCCCAAAAGACGGCGCCAGCAACTCCGTAAAGGTGTGCTTTCCGCCGCCCAACGTATCGGGAACCTCGACGAATCCACCGATGATCGACAGCACCGCCAAAACACCGAGCGGCAAGAGCATGCGTACTCCGGGACGGTGATGCACATGCGCGTGTTCTCCTCCGAAGAACACGAGGAAAATCATGCGGAACGTGTAGAGCGCGGTCATGAATGCGCCGAAGAGTCCCGCGGCCCACAGGTATTTGCTGCCGTGCGGAGACGTATACGTCTCCCAAAGAATCAGATCCTTGGAATAAAAGCCGGCGGTGATGAGCGGGAACCCCGCGAGCGCGGCGCCCCCGATCAAGAACACCCAGAAGACGAACGGAAGCTGCTTGCGCAGCCCGCCCATCTTGAACATGTCCTGCTCGTGATGCAGCGCGTAGATGACCGCACCGGCCGCCAAGAAGAGAAGCGCCTTGAAAAACGCATGGGTCATCAAGTGAAACGCCGCCGCGGACCACGCACCGACTCCCAACGCCAAGAACATGTAGCCGATCTGGCTGATCGTGGAATAGGCGAGCACGCGCTTGATGTCGCGCTGGGTCAGCGCGGTGAAGCCGGCCAGCAAGAGCGTCAAAGCGCCGATCACCGCGACCAAGGTCATCACGCTCGGCGCCAATTCATAGATCACGTGCATGCGCGCGATGAGATAGACGCCGGCCGTCACCATGGTGGCCGCGTGAATGAGCGCGGACACCGGCGTGGGGCCGGCCATCGCGTCGGGCAACCAGGTTTGCAGCGGAAGCTGCGCGGACTTGCCGACGGCGCCGCCCAAGAGAAGCGCGGCCGCCGCGATGGCGAGACCGGATCCGACCGGCCAATTCAACCGCGCGCGGGCCAGCATGTCTTGGATGTCGATCGTGCCCAGTTGATTGAAGAGGATGAAAAGGCCGATCGCCATGAATGCGTCACCGACGCGCGTGACCACGAACGCCTTCTTGGCCGCATCCGCGTTCGCTTGCTCCTGAAACCAGAAGCCGATCAAGAGGAAGCTGCACAAGCCCACGCCTTCCCATCCCAGATAGAGAAGGAGCAGGTTGTCGCCCAAGACGAGCATGAGCATCGAGCCCACGAACAGATTCATGTAGGAGAAGAAGCGCGCATAGCGCGGGTCGTCCTGCATGTACTGCGTGGAATACAAATGGATGAAGAAGCCGACGACGGTGACGACGAGAAGCATCATCAACGCCAGCGGATCCAGATACAACGCGATGTTGGGCTGGAAATTCCCGACGCGGACCCAGCTCCACAGCGTTTGCGTGAACTCGTGGCCGGGCGGCGGCGACGTAATGAACTTCGACGCGATCGAGAGAGAGACGAGCGCAGTCAATCCGACCGAACCGGCCTCCAATGTGGCGACGAACCAGCGCGGCAGCCGCGTTCTGATGAGCGCCAAAATCAAGAAGCTCGCAAAGGGAAGCGCCGGGGCGAGCCACAGATTCTGCACGATCACCCTCTCATCAAGCTGGCCACGTCCGTGTCCAGCGTCTTGAAGCGGTGATAGAGAAGAATCACGAGCGCCAATCCCACGGAAACTTCCGCCGCGGCCATCGCCAAGATGAAGAGAAACATCACTTGGCCGTCGGGCTGCACCCAGCGCGATCCGGCGGCGACGAACGCCAGACCCGCGGCGTTCAGCATCATCTCCACGGAGATCAACATGAAGATCACGTTTCTCCGCACGAGAAGACCGACCATCCCGATCGAAAAGAGAACGCCGGCGATGAACAGAACGTTGATCAGGGGTATGGCGGCCATCAGGATTCCTTGCGCCCGAGGTGGTACGTTCCAACGAGACCGGCGAGCAAGAGCATCGACGCCAGCTCCACGCCCAGGAGATACGTGCTGAACAGCGAGATCCCCACCTTCTTGGCGCCGACCACCTCGACGCCGACCGGCGCATACGTCCCGTGCGAGAGCACGTAGACCAGTTCCGCCGCCAGCACGACCGCCAAAAGCGCCGGCCCGATCCATACCGAAGGTCTCAAGAGGCGCTTTTCCTGCTCGACGCCGGAGCGCCCCAAATTCAAGAGCATCACCGCGAAAAGGAACAGCACGATGATCGCGCCGGCGTAGACGATCACCTCGAGCGCGGCCACGAACGGTGCGCCCAATAGGTAGAACATGAGCGCGGCGGAGAACAGCGAGACGATGAAGTACAAGAGAGCGTGCACGGCGTTCACGCTGCTGATCGTCATGAGCGAAGAGAAGATCGCGACCGCCGATGCGGCGAAGAACAGCGTTCTCACGGCATCAAGCTCCTCACATTGACCGGCGCACTCTCGTTTTCGGCTTCGCCCTTCCCCTTGCCGCCGATCGCGAGCCCAGCGACTCGATAGAAGTTGTAGCCGGGATACTTTCCGGTTCCGGAGATCAACAGATCCTCTTTCTCGTACACCAGATTCTTACGCCGGTACTCGCCCATCTCGAAATCGGGTGTGAGCTGAATGGCATAGGTGGGGCAGGCCTCTTCGCAGAAGCCGCAGAAGATGCAGCGCGAGAAATTGATGCGGAACGATTCGGGATAGCGACGGCCATGTTCGTCTTCCGTCGCCTGAAGCGCAATGCAATCAACCGGGCAGGCCACCGCGCAGAGATAGCAGGCGACGCAGCGCTCTTCCCCGTCCGGATCGCGCGACAAGATGATGCGCCCGCGCCAACGCGCCGGCAGGTTGGGCTTCTCATCCGGATACTGGACGGTGATCTTCGGCTTGAAGATGAAGCTGAACACTTTCCACATCGTGCGGAAATGGCTGAAGAATCCCTTCATACTGCGTTCCTCATGAAGGCGCTCCCTGCGCTCTCCACACCACGTATGCACCGGTCGCCAAGAGATTCAGGAGTGCCAACGGCAGCAGCACCTTCCAGCCATAGGCCATGAATTGGTCGTAGCGCGGGCGAGGCAGCGCCGCGCGCAGCAGGATGAAGAAGCAGATGAAGAACATCATCTTGATCACGAACCACGCGACCGGCGGAAGAAACGAGGGCCCGAGCCATCCACCAAAGAAGAACACGGTGATGAGCGACGCGATGACGATCATGCCGAGGTACTCGCCCAAGAAGAACATGGCGAACTTCATTCCTGAATACTCGGCGTGGTATCCCGCCACGAGCTCCGATTCGGCTTCCGGGAGATCAAACGGAATGCGATGCGTCTCGGCCAGACCCGCCATCGTGAAGACGATGAAGCCCAGGAACTGCGGGATGACGAACCATACGTTCTTTTGCGCGTTCACGATGTCGGAGAGGTTGAACGTGCCGCTCAAGAGCACGACCCCGGCGATCGAAAGGCCCATGAATACTTCGTAGCTGATCATCTGCGCCGCCGAACGCATTCCACCGATCAGCGCGTACTTGCTGTTCGAGGCCCAGCCGCCGAGCACCACGCTGTACGCGCCCAAGGACGACATTGCCAAGAAGAACAGCACGCCGACGTTCATGTCCGAGACCACGATTCCCGGAGCGACCGGAATGATCGCCAGCGTCATCAAGGTCGCGAACACGACGATCGCCGGCGCGAGCACGAACACGAACTTGTCGGCGAAAGGTGGAATCCAATCTTCCTTGGAAAGGAGCTTCACCATGTCGGCCAAAACTTGCAGTAGACCGAATGGTCCGACGCGATTCGGCCCGTATCGCTCCTGCCAAACCGCGAGCAGCCTTCGCTCGACGTAGATGAGACCGGCGGCAATCGTCTGCGCCGCGATCAGCACTCCACCGATGATGATGAGCGAAGAGATCTGCTGCGGGGTCATCCCTTATTGATCCTCGTCCACGCAGGAACGTTGAGCACAGGAAACTGCGCGAGTCCTACCGGGACACCTGCGGTCCCTCGCAAGAGCTGCGCGGTCAACTGCACCGGGAGCCGGTGGAGCACGCCATCGATGTGCACGTTGGCAAGATCACCCGCTTTGAGACCGAGCTCGGCCGCGTCGGCGGAATTCATCTGCACGTACGGCTTCGCCGCGCGTTCTTGAATCGGAGGAGAGAGCGAGCTCATCTCTTCCGACCCGAAGATGTGGTAGAGCGGGAGAAGAAACCATTCGCCCGGTTTGCGGCGGAACTCTTCCGGAACACGATCGAAGTACGCGGGACGCGTCCCCCCGGAGGGCTCGAGCAGGCGCACGCCGGAATCGCCGCCGCGCAGCGGACCACTGATCTCTTCCTGGAAGCGATTCAACGATTGGATGGAATTCCATCCCGGAGCCCAGAAGTTCGAAATGAGCGCTGCCGGCGTTGGGCCTTCGTAACCTTCCATCGAGAAGGACAGCGGCGTATCGGGATCCGCCGGCGGCTTCGGCTCGTGCATCGTGCGATTCGCCACCATCGCCGTGCGTCCGGAGTAGCGATGCGGCGCGCGCGGCACCTTTTCTCCGACGAGGCGGAAGGACGCGGGCGGCGCCACTTTCACAAGCGCAGCCAAGCCGGGGATCGCGGTGGCGGCCGCGGTGCACACGTCGTCGAGATTGCTCCACCATCCGTTGCGTTGTCCCGCAGCTCCGGCGGCTTCGTGGATCCAGCGCCAGCTTTCCTGAATCTCCGTCTCGGGAACGAAGACTTGATAGAAGCGCTGCGCGCGTCCTTCCGAATTCACGAACGTGCCGTCGGCTTCCGCGAACGTTCCCGCGGGCAGCACCACTTCGGCGTGCGCGGCAATTTCCGGAGTGAGGATCGAATCCAGCACGACGAGATGCTTCACTCGTCCCGCGAAGCGCTCGATCGCTTCCGCGCTGGTTTGCCGCGCGAGATCGGACTCGAGCAGGATTGCGGTCTCGAACATTCCGCCGATGACGGCTTGCGCTGAGGACTCGATTCCCACGCCGCCCATGATCCCCAAGCCCATTGAATTGCATTCCGGCAATATGAAGAAGAGCTCCGCCGGTCCGGCGCTGCGCGCCGTTCCCGAGGCCCAAGCAACGTTCGCCGCGGCGTGGATCACCGCTTCGCTGCGCAGGCTGGTTCCCGAAATCACCACCGGCCGGCGCGCGTTGCGGAACACTTCAGCGATGCGCGCCGCCAACTCGCGCGTTTCCGCGGGACATTCGGGCACATCGGGAGCCTTCGCATCGAGCGCTTTCGCGACCGCGAAGCCGAGCCGCGCGCAGTCGTCGGCGGTGCCGCGATAAGTGACCGTCGCCGCGCGATCGAGCTTCGTTCCCGAAGGTGTGGCCATGAAGAGCGGGCCGCGCTCGTCCTGGATCGCGTCTTTCACCGCGGCCGCATGCCACGTTGGAATCTTGAGCGCATCGAGCACACGCATGGGCTGCTGCTTGATCGCGGCGCGCACCGAAATCTCCACCATGGGGCCGGTGTTGGTCACATCCTCGCCCAAGATGAAGACGGCGTCGCACTGTTCGATCTCGCGTAGCGAGCACGATCGCGCCGGGCCATCCTTCAAGATCTTGACGATCGTTTCCACGAGATGCGCTTCGCGATCGGGAATCCCCTGGAAGAATCGTTCCGCGCCGACGAGCGAGCGCAACGCGAAATTCGATTCCATGGACGCGCGCGGTGAGCCGATGCCCACCACTTTCTTGGGATCGGCCAAGAGAACGCCCAAACGCTCCATCACCGCTTCGCGAGGCGCTTCTTCCAAAGCTCCGTCGGCATTACGCAGCAGCGGCCGGCGAATCCGCCGCTCGTGGTTCACGAACTCGTAGCCGTAGCGGCCGCGATCGCAAAGGAAGTAGCCGTTCACTTTCCCGTGATAGCGATTGCGAATGCGCCGGATCAACCCGTAGCGCTCTCCGGGAATCGTGTTGCAGCCGAGGCTGCAATGCACGCACACCGAAGGCGCGGTCTGCAGGTCCCACTTGCGCGTGTAGTGCTTCTTCAAAGTTTTGTCGGTGAAGACTCCGGTGGGGCACACCTCCACCAGGTTGCCGCTGAATTCCGACTCCAGCGCGCCGTCCTCATGGCGTCCGAAGTACACGTGATCGTGGCACGCGAACGCCTGCAGATCCTTCCCGCCGGCGATGTCCTTGTAGTAGTGCACGCAGCGATAGCACTGGATGCAGCGGTTCATTTCGTGATTCACGAACGGACCGAGATCCTGGTTCTCGTAGGTCTTCTTCGGGAAGCGATAGGCGCGGTAGTTGTGGCCGGTCATCACGGTCATGTCTTGCAGGTGGCATTCGCCGCCTTCGTCGCACACCGGACAGTCGTGCGGATGGTTCACCATCAAGCACTCGGCCACGCTCTTGCGAAACGCGCGCGCTTCCCCATCCTCGATGGAGATGCGCGAGCCTTCCAGCGCCTGCGTCATGCACGCCATGACCAGCCGGCCCTGCTTGTCGTTCTCGTCGCGATACTGCTTCACCGCGCACTGCCGGCACGCGCCGACCGAACCGGTGGCGGGATGCCAGCAGAAATAGGGCAGGTTCTTGCCGAGCGAAAGACAGACGTCGAGGAGATTTCTCGATCCGTCCACGTCGTGCGTTTTTCCGTCCACCCAAATCTTGGCCATCACGCCGCTCCTGCTGCAACGGCCGCAGGCTTGCCGGCCGGAATCGCGCGCTCGAAATCTTCACGGAAATACTTGATGGCGCTGAGCAAAGGATCCGCCGCACCCGGCGCGAGCGCGCAGAACGTGAGCCCCGGCCCCATGTTCTTGCACTGCAACTGCAGGCGCTCGATGTCTCCGGGCTGCCCTTGGCCGTCCTTCATGGCGTCCAAGATCTTCGCCACCCAGGGCAGACCATCGCGGCACGGCGTGCACCACCCGCACGATTCCTGCGCGAAGAACGCCATCATGTTGTGCATCATTCCCACGACGCTCGTCTTGTCATCCAAGACGATCATCGTACCCGTTCCCATGCGGCTGCCCGCTTTGCCGACGGAATCGAAATCCATCTTCACGTCGAGATGCTGGTCGGTGAGAAACGCGGTGGATGCACCACCCGGCAAGAGCCCGCGAAATTTGAGCCCGTCGCGCATTCCGCCGGCATAGCTCTCGAGAATCTCGCGCACCGGCGTGCCCATCGGCAGCTCCCACAATCCGGGTCGCTTCACCTTGCCGGAAACGCCGAAGAGCTTCGTGCCGCCGTCGGCCGAAAGGGAAAGCTTCTTGTACCACTCCACGCCGTTGCGAACGATTCCCGGAACGTTGCACAACGTCTCCACGTTCTGCACGATCGTGGGCTTGCCGAAGAGACCCGACACTTGCGGAAACGGCGGCTTCGCGCGCGGATTCGCGCGTCTTCCTTCCAGCGCGTTCAAGAGCCCGGTTTCCTCGCCGCACATGTAGCGGCCCGCGCTGACGTGCATGTGCAAATCGAAATTGAATCCGGACCCGTTGATGTTCTTGCCGAGATAACCGCCGTCGTACGCTTCGCGGATCGCCTTGTGCATGCGCAATTCCGCGAGCTGATATCCCCAGCGCAGGAAAATGAATCCCACTTCCGCCTGAATCGCATACGCGGAGAGAATCATCCCCTCGATGAAGAGATGCGGATCGCCTTCCATGAGCAGGCGATCCTTGAACGTTCCCGGCTCCATCTCGTCCGCGTTGGCGACCAAGTATTTCGGACGCGCCACGTCCGGTCCCATCGGGACGAAGCTCCACTTGAGACCGGTGTTGAAGCCGGCGCCGCCGCGCCCGCGCAGGTTCGCATCTTTGATGAGCTGCGTGACGGCCTGCGGCTCCATCTTGCCGACGCAGTTCTTCACCGCTTCGTAGCCGCCGGCCCGTTCGTATTCCCGGCAATCGAACGGCGGCTGGTCGATGCGGATGTTCTGGGTCAGCGGCAGCTCGCGATTCACGAGTATTTCTCCAGGATTCCGTCGAGTTGCTCGGGTTTGAGATCGCGATGCAGGTCCTCGCCGATGAACATCGCCGGAGCGCGATCGCACGTTCCCAAGCAGCAGATGGGCAGCAGCGTGAAGCGGCCGTCCTTGGTCGTTTCGCCGTATTTCACGCCCAGCTTCTTCATGAGCGCGTCCTTGAGCTGGTCGTAGCCCATGATCCAGCAGCTCACCGAATCGCACACGTGAATGACGTGCCGCCCGACCGGCTGGCGATAGATCATGTTGTAGAACGTGGCGACGGAGTCGAGTTCTTCCGCGCTCATGTCCAAGAACTGAGCGATGTCTTGGATCGCCTCGTCCGAAACCCAGCCGCGATGCTTCTGCACGATCTTGAGAGCTTCGATGCACGCCGCCTTCTTCTGCGGGAAGAGCGGCAGCTCGTGCTCGATCTCGCGGATCTCTTCCGCTTTCAGCAACTCGGGTCCTCCTACCGGTCGATGTCCGCGAGGACGAAGTCGATGCTGCCGATGACCACGAGCAGATCGGGCACCATGAGACCGCGGGAGATCGCGGGCAGCATCTGGATGTGCGGGAAGGACGGCGTGCGAATGCGCGTGCGATATGAGTGAATGTCGCCGTCGGAAACCAAGTAGTAACCGTTCGAGCCCTTGGTGGCCTCCACGGCCTGAAACGATTCACCGGGCGGCATCACCGGCCCCCAGGACACGCCCAGGAAGTGGGTGATCAAGGTCTCGATGTCTTTCATCGTGCGCTCTTTGAGCGGCGGTGTGGCCAGCGGATGGTCCGACTTGTAGGGACCTTCCGGCATGTTCTCCATGCACTGCTGGATGATGCGGATCGACTGGCGCATCTCTTCGATGCGCACGATGGCGCGTGCGTACGCATCGCCGCCGTTCGCGGTGGGAATCTCGAAGTCGAATTGATCGTAGCCCGCGTACGGACGCATTTTGCGGAAATCCCATTCGTAGCCGCAGGCCCGCAGTCCCACGCCGGTGAGGCCCCACTCGACCGCCTCTTCCAGCGTGTACGCACCGACATTTTTCGTGCGCAACTGAAAGATCTGATTCGCGACGACCGCTTGGTCGTAGTCGTCGAGACGTTTGGGCAGGTACTCGGTGAAGTCCTTGAACATTTGGTACCAGCCTTGCGGCAAATCCTGCGCGGTTCCGCCGATGCGAAACCAATTCGGATGCATGCGCCCGCCGCACACGGCGGCAACGATGTCGAACACGCGCTCGCGATCGTTGAACAGGTAGAAGACCGGCGACATGGCGCCGATGTCCTGCGCGAACGTTCCGTACCACACGAGATGGCTGGCGATACGGAACAGCTCGCACATCATGATGCGAATGACTTTCGCGCGATCGGGAATGGTGATGCCGGCGAGGCGCTCCACCGCCAAGAGGTAGGGCAAGTTGTTCATCACGCCGCCCAAGTAGTCGATGCGGTCGGTGTAGGGAATGAACGTGTGCCACGATTGCCGCTCGGCCATTTTTTCCGCGCCGCGATGATGGAAGCCGATCTCCGCGACGGCATCGACGATCTCTTCGCCGTCGAGCTGCAGCACGATGCGCAAGACCCCGTGCGTTCCCGGATGCTGCGGGCCGATGTTCAAGAACATGAACTCGGTATCGCCCGAGGAGCGCGTCATTCCCCAATCTTCCGGCACGAACAGCAGCGCCTCCTGCTCGGCGATTACTTTTTCGGGCGGCAGCTGGAACGGGCCCATCTCCGTGGCGCGGGCCGGATGCTCCTTGCGCAGCGGATGTCCCTGCCAGGAGTCCGGCATCAAGATGCGCCGCAGATTCGGATGCCCTTCGAACTTGATGCCGAACATGTCGAAGACTTCGCGCTCGTACCAGTTCGCGTTCTTCCACATGCCCGCGATCGAGGGAACGGAAGGGGATTCACCGCGCAGCGGAACCTTGATGCGAATGTCCGCGTTGCGATCGAAGGACGTCAGGTGATAGACGGTGGTGAAGTCCGAGGCCGGTTGGCCTTCGCGATGTTGGCGCTCACGCTCGTCGATCGCGGTGATGTCATAGAGCAAGGGATAGGGCCGGTCGATCTCCGTTTTCAAAAAGCGCATCACGTCGCGCAGCTTTTCCGCCGGCACCCAAAACGTGGGCACGTCGTCCTTCGTTTCCTGCGGTGTGATGTTTCCATCGCCATGCTTCGCGCGCAGGTCGGCGAGCGAAATCGCATCGGGCGAAATGGTGCCTGCGGGGACGACTGGGGCGGTGGCAATCATCGTGAGGCGGCTCGTGATTCCTTTTTGCTCAAATCTCGTCAGGAGTTTTCAGCACCGTGGCCTTCATGCGGACATCGCGCTTCAGATCCCGATTCGACGGCATCTGCGGCCTGATGACACCTTGCGGCGTGACCCACCAGCCGAGCGGACGCCGTTCCTTGCCGATCGATTCGCGAAGCAGGAGCAAACCTTCCATGACCGAATTCGGGCTGGGCGGACATCCCGGAATGTAGAGATCCACGGGCATGATCTTGTCCACGCCTTGCACGACCGAGTAGATGTCGTACATGCCGCCCGAGTTTGCGCAGGAACCCATGGAGATCACCCAGCGGGGCTCCATCATTTGCTCGTAGAGGCGCTTGATGATGGGCGCCATCTTGATGAACGGGGTGCCGGCGATCACCATGAGATCCGCTTCGCGCGGCGAGCCGCGCATCACTTCGGCGCCGAAGCGCGCCAAGTCGTAGCGGCTGGTCAGCGACGTCGCGAGCTCCACGAAGCAGCACGACAGTCCGAACCCGAACGGCCACACCGAATTCTTACGTCCCCACGCGAGCAGATCTTCCAAACGCGCGAGCACGAAGTTGCGCTGGATGAGCGCTTCGTGGCGCGGATCTTCCTCCTCGCGGGGAGTCGGCGTTCCGGCCGAGACTTTGGTCATGGTGTATTTCACGAATGGACCTCGACCTTCTCGCCGGCTTCCAGGCGATGTTCTTTCACGGGCGCGGGCAACGCACCCGATTTCTGCACGGGCTGGAGACGGTATCCCGAGGCGCGCAAGTGCTTGAGCCGCGCGGTCGATCCCCAGTCGAGCGCACCTTGCCGCCAGAGATACACGAGACCCACAAGAAGAATGGCGATGAAAATGACGACTTCGGTGTAGCCGACCCAACCCAGCTGCGGCGCAGCGATCGCCCAGGCGTAAATGAAAACCGCCTCGAGATCGAAGATCACGAACAGCATGGCAACGATATAGAAGTGAATGGACAGCCGCATGTTCGTGGTGCCGGTCCCCACAATGCCGGATTCGTAGGGTTCGCCGGTGGCGGCTTCGTTGTGGCGCTCACCCAAAATGTAGGACACGCCGAGCATGGCGAAAACCAGGCCCACGACGGCGACAAAATGGATTCCCAGCGCCCACAGATTCATGGAAGCGTGACCAAACCATACCTCCGATAGCGCGTCAACGGCTCGCTTGCACGTTTTTTCACAAGCGCGTGCTATAAGGTGGCGGACTTCGAGAGAGGCAATTGAAGCCCCATTACGAACGGTCAGTGTCCTTTCGGGCCGTCATCAGGATTTTCGCAAATGGTGAAGGGCGCTAACGGTGCGATAACCCAGTCCGCA
>Ga0111539_10010402_pt1 | contig 11713 bp, 8 predicted proteins | sample RhiMethybrSRZTD1_FD_79667 | JGI IMG/M metagenome (GOLD analysis project Ga0111539, IMG submission 79667) | Populus rhizosphere microbial communities from Tennessee, USA - Rhizosphere MetaG P. TD hybrid SRZTD1 (version 2) (version 2) | ecosystem: Host-associated > Plants > Roots > Rhizosphere >...
GCGGCATCTCCGCGTGTTCTGCGTGTCGTCGGTGTCTTTTTCGTGAACTTCGTGGGGACGCGGCTTTTGACGCCTTCGTGACCTTCGTGGTGATCGCTGGCGGCAGCAGCTCAGAGCTGCAGAACCGTGCTCCGCGGTTCAAGTATCATGCGGGGCTCATGACGCCGGAAGAATTCCGCGCCCACGGCCACCGCATCGTCGACTGGATCGCCGACTACCGCGCGCGCGTCGAGCGGCATCCCGTGATGGCGCGCACCGCTCCTGGCGACGTGAAGCGGCAGCTGCCGTCGGCGCCGCCGGATGCGCCGGAACCGTTCGACGCGATCGTCGCGGACCTCGATCGGATCATCGTGCCCGGGCTGTCGCACTGGCAGCACCCGAGCTTCTTCGGCTACTTCCCCTGCAACGGCACGCTCGCGAGCGTGCTCGGCGACTACGTCAGCACCGGCCTCGGCGTGCTGGGCCTGGCATGGCAGTCGAGCCCCGCGCTCACCGAGCTCGAAGAGGTGGTCACCGACTGGATGCGCGCGATGGTGGGATTGTCGGACGCATGGAGCGGCGTCATCCAGGACACCGCGTCCACCAGCACGCTGATCGCGCTGATCTGCGCGCGCGAGCGTACGACCCGGTACAGCCTCGTGCGCGGCGGGCTGCAGGCAGAGGCGCGGCCCCTCATCGTCTACACCTCCGCGCACAGCCACAGCTCGGTCGACAAGGCGGCGCTACTCGCCGGCTTCGGCCGCGCCAACATCCGCATCGTGCCTCACGACGACGTGCATGCGCTGCGGGCCGACGCGCTCGCCGAGGCGATCGACGCGGATTTGCGCGCCGGCGCCGTGCCGTGCGCGGTCGTGGCGACCACCGGCAGCACCACCTGCACCGCCGTCGATCCGATCGAGCAGATCGCGGCAGTCGCTGCCCCACACCAGCTGTGGCTGCATGTCGACGCGGCGATGGCGGGCTCGGCGATGATCCTGCCCGAGTGCCGCTGGATGTGGGAGGGGATCGAGCGCGCCGACAGCGTGGTGATCAACCCGCACAAGTGGCTCGGCGCCGCCTTCGACTGCTCGCTCTACTACGTCCGCGACGCCGAGCACCTGGTGCGCGTGCTCTCGACCAACCCGAGCTACCTGCAGTCGGCGGCCGACGGCCGGGTGAAGAACCTGCGCGACTGGGGCATTCCGCTCGGACGACGGTTCCGGGCGCTGAAGCTGTGGTTCCTGATCCGCGAGCAGGGCGTTGCCGCGCTGCAGGCGCGGCTGCGGCGCGACCTCGCCAACGCGGCGTTTCTCGCCGGCGAGATCGCGGCGGCGCCGCGCTGGCGGGTGCTCGCGCCGGTGCCGCTGCAGACGCTCTGCGTACGCCACGAGCCTGAAGGGCTCGAGGGCGAGGCGCTCGATCGCCACACGCTCGGCTGGTGCGATCGGCTCAACCGATCGGGCGCGACCTACCTGACGCCGGCGCTCCTCGACGGGGGCTGGATGGTGCGCGTCTCGGTCGGCGCCGAGGCCACGGAGCGCACGCATGTCGAAGCGTTGTGGGCCCGGATGCGCCGCGCGGCTGAAGAGCCAGCCTCGAGCCCCCAGCCAGAGCCTCAACGCCTATAATGTCCGCGACTCTTTTGCGAGGAGGATCCATGACGCTCGCCCGCCGCGACTTTCTGGCCGGAGCCGGCACCCTGGCCCTGTCGGCACGTTCCATCCTGGCCGCCGCCGCGCAGGCCTCGAAGCCGGGCGCGATCTTCCCGCCGTCGGTGCGCGCCGACTTCCCGTCGGTCTCGAACGAGACCTACATGAACTCGGCGGCGATGCATCCCATCGGCACGTTCGCCGCGCGCGGCGTCGAGCAGGCGCTGAACTACCGGCTCCACGGACCGGGCCCCGGGCGCGCCGACTTCGGCGCCGACAAGCAGCAGGACCTGAAGCAGCGCTACGGGCAGCTGATTGGCGCGACCGCCAACGAGATCGCCTACACCGCCAACACCTCGGACGGCGAGAACATCGTCGTCATGGGAATGGACCTGCCGCGCCGCGGCGGCAACATCGTCATCGACGAGCTCCACTTCACGACCTCGCTCTACATGTACAAGGAGATCGAGAAAAAGGGCGTCGAGCTCCGCATCGTCAAGCACCGCAACTGGGCGATCGATATCAACGACATGGACAAGGCGATCGATCGCAACACCCGGCTGGTGTCGATGGCGCTGGTCTCGAACGTCAACGGGTTCATGCACGACGCCAAGGCCGTCAGCGCCCTGGCGCATGCGCGCGGCGCCTATCTCTTCGCCGACATCATTCAGGCAGTCGGCGCGGTGCCGCTCGACGTGAAGGCGCTCGGCATCGACTTCGCCTCGGCCGGCACCTACAAGTGGCTGATGGGCGAGCGCGGCATCGGCTTCCTCTACGTCCGCGAAGATCTTCAGGGAGCCGTACTGCCGACGACGCGGTACGGGCACCGGCAGGTCACGAACTTCAATCGCGCGGAGCTGACGTGGGAGCCGCTGCCGGGAGCGGCGAAGTACGAGACCGGCGGCATCGGCGTCTTGCTCGCGGCGTGCGTGTCGGAAGGCATCAATTACGTCCAGCACCTGGGCCTCGACAAGATCCGGGCGCACGCGCGGCAGCTGACCGATCGGCTGCAGACCGAGCTGCCGCGGCTCGGCTACAAGCCGCTCACGCCCCGCGCCACGGAGACGCCGATCGTTGCCTTCGAGTTGAAGGACGCCGCCGGCACCGGCAAGGCGCTGCGCGATGGCAAGGTGAACGCGACGATCATCGGCAACGAAAACCGGCTTCGTCTCTCCGTCTCGGTGTTCAACACACACGACGACATCGATCGCGTCATCGACCTGCTCGGCCACCGCAATTCAGAATCGGGAAGCAAGAGGTAGGAAGGCGGAATTCGCCGCGTCTGCACGAGAAGTGATCGGGTTCGAGAAGAATCCCGGATACGATTCCGCCATCCATGCTGTTCTCATTCCTCATACTCCTGGCGGGCTGCGGCCAGCCATCCGCCCATCGGTGCCGGGTCGTCCAGCAGACGGCGACCCCCGGAACGGTGACGATTGCGGATCGGGATCACTCCGCGCCGGTGGCCGAGGCAGAGGGCACGGCGCCGAACGTGACCGCCGTGCGCACCGTCACGCCGCCGGTGATCGACGGCAACCTCGACGATGTCGTGTGGCAGACGGCGGCGCGGGTCGCGCACTTCACCCAGCAGCGGCCGGTCGAAGGTGCGCCGGCGACTGAACAGACGGAGGTGTCGATCGCTTACGACAACCGGAATCTGTACTTCGCCATTTACGCCCACTACTCCGATCCCTCGATCATCCGGGCGAACCGGGCCGACCGCGACAAGGTCGCGCGAGACGACACCGTCTCGGTGTTCTTCGATCCCTTCTTCGACCACCAGCGCGCCTATATCTTCGGCGTCAATGCCTTCGGCATTCAGGCCGACGCGTTGCTGGGCAGCAGTCCCGGGTTCGGCGGGGGCGGCGGCGGTGGCGGCGGCGGGGGTGGCGGAGGTGGTGGCGGCGGCGGGGGTGGAGGCGGTGGTGGCGGTGGCGGTGGCGGCGGCGGGGGTGGCGGCGGCGGCGGCCAGCGAGGCAGCGGCGGCGGCAACCAGCAGGACAGCGATGGGGATCCGTCCTGGGATGCGCTCTACCAGTCGGCAGGCAAACTCGTTGCCGACGGGTGGACCGCGGAGATGATGATCCCCTTCAAGAGCCTGCGGTATCCAGGGAAGAAGCAGGGAGAGGCGCATCGCTGGGGCTTCCAGATTCAGCGCGACATCGAAAGCAAGAACGAAAGCGTCGTCTGGGCGCCGGTATCGCGCGACGTCATGGGATTCATCCGCCAGATGGGTGTGCTCCAGGGCATGTCGGATCTGTCGACCAGCCGCAATTTCGAGCTCCTGCCGACCTTCACCGCGATCGCGGCCGGATCGCTCGACACGACGTCGGGCACGTACGACAGCGCCGGCGTCCGGCCGGAGGGCGGCGTCAACGTCAAGTACGGGATCACGTCGAATCTCACGGCCGACTTCACGCTCAACCCCGATTTCTCGCAGATCGAGTCCGACCGGCCGCAGATCGACGTCAACCAGCGCTTTCCGCTGTTCTTTCCGGAGCTGAGGCCGTTCTTCCTCGAAGGCCAGGAGATTTTCGACTCGCCCGGTCCGGTCACCTTCGTCCACACGCGCACCATTGTCGACCCGCGATTCGGCGCCAAGCTCACGGGCAAGGTCGGCAAGACGATGCTGGGTCTGGTGGTGGCCGATGACGAAGCGCCCGGCAAGGTCGACGACCCGAGCGATCCCGCGTTCGGACAGTCGGCTCACGTCGTCATCGGCCGAGCGAAGTACGACGTGTTCCCCGAATCCTATGTCGGGGTCATTGCCACCGATCGCGAGTTCATCAACGGCTACAGCCGCCTCGGCGGCATCGACAGTCAGTTTCTCTTCGGCCGCAACCATCGGCTCGGCATCAAGGTGATGGCGTCGGATCGGCGCGACCCGGAGAACGGGCGCCGCACCGGGCCGATGATGGACATCGGCTTCCGGAAACAGGGACGGAGCCTGAACTACGGAATCTCGCACTGGGAGATCCATCCGGAGTTCGGCACCGACGTCGGCTTCGTCCGCCGTGTGGACATGCGGCAGACGAACATCAGCGGCGGGTACGTGTGGTGGCCTGAGGGCCGCGTCATCTTTTGGGGTCCGCGGGGCTTCTACACCCGGAACTACGACTTCGCGGGCGTCCTCCAGGACGAGCAGATCAGCGGCAGCTTCCAATTCCAGTTCGCGAACAACATCAACGCCAGTGCCGGGATGAATCGCGACATGGAGCGTTACGGCGGCATCGACTTCAGGAAGACGCGCGGCTACGTCGCCGGGAACATCAACACCAGCAGCCGCGTATCGGTCGGCGGGTTTTTCAGCACCGGCGATCAAATCCGCTACGTCGAGGAGGACCCGTTTCTCGGCCAGGGCGCAAACGCCAGCCTGTTCGTCACGCTGCGGCCGTTCTCACGCCTGCAATCGCAGATCGACCTGATCACGAGCGACCTGCACGATCCAGGCGGCGCCGAGGTGTTCGACGTGAAGATCTACCGCGCGCTCACGACCTATCAGTTCACCTCGCGGCTGCTGGCGCGCAACATCGCCGAGTACAACAGCCTGAACCGGACCTGGGCGGTGAACCTGCTCGCGTCGTACCGCATCAACGCCGGAACGGTGTTCTTCGCCGGCTACGACGACCATCTCCAGCAGGGCGACCGGATCAGCGCCGACGGAACCAACCCCGGGGGCGTGTTCACGACGACCAGCTACCGTCGCACGAATCGTGCGTTCTTCACCAAGCTTCAGTATCTGTTCCGACGCTGACAGGGGCTGGGGGCTGGCTGCACATCGAAGACCGGCGGCGAGAGATCGCACAGCTTGTTCAGCACCACGCTGGGGATGACGCGCGCGACCGCCAGACGTCGATGCGGTTCGGCAGGCTGTCGAGGACCTCGCGCGACAGCACCGTCTGCTTCAGCGCCGACGTCGTATCGAGCAGCGGCGACTCGCTCTTGACGGTGATCCCTTCCTGCAGCGTCCCGATCTCCATCTTCGGATCGACGCGCGCCGTCACGTCGGCAGCAGCCAGCCCCCAGCCTCCAGCCCCCAGCCCCCGCGCGATCAGGCTATCGGCGGACGGCGCGCTGCCCGCGGTCCCTGACCGTGCCGGGAGCGGTTTCGACCGGATCGGTGTAGATGTAAGTCCGCAGGATGCCGATCGCGGTGGCCATCAGCGTCGGGCCGAGGACGAGGCCGAGCGATCCGAAGACCTGCATCCCGCCAAGCAGGCTGATGAGGACGACCAGTCCATTCATCCTCGCGCGTCCGCTGAGCAGCCACGGCCGCAGCACGTTGTCGACCATGCTGACCACGCCGACGCCGAAGCCGGCGAGCACCACGCCCCGCACCCAGTCGCCGCTGGCGAAGAAGAGGATCGCCGCCGGCAGCCACACCACCCACGCGCCGAACGGCAGCAGGCAGAAGAACATCATCACCACGCCCCAGAAGACCGGGGCCTGAATGCCGAGCGCGGCGAAGAGAATGCCGCCGAGCAGTCCCTGCACGCCGGCGACGATCCCGGCCGACGTCACCGTCGCCGACACCAGCTCGCGCGTCTGGCGGATGAAGCGGTCGCGCAGCGGACGATCGACCGGCAGCGTGCGGCGGATCGCGTGGAGCAGCGTGTCGCCGTCGCGGAAAAGGAAAAAGGCGGCGAAGAGGACGATCACCAGATCGAACACGAACACGGCGATGTTCTGCAGCAGGTTGCCCGCCTGCGCCGCCAGAAATGCGGCGACGCGCTTCGCGAGGTCGACGGCGGTCGCCGCCAGGTCGAAGCGCGTCTCGCCGACCGCGCGCCGCTGAATCCAGCCCCAGCCGCGCTCGATCCAGTCGAGGCGCCCCTCGTCGAACGCGCGCTGCACGTCGGCGGTCGCCTGCACCGCCTCACGGACGAACGCGCTGGTGATGACGATCAGCGGCGCGACGACGATCACCGCCACCGCCGCGGTGCTGAGCGCGGCGGCGCGGGTCGACCCGTAGCGCGCCTCGAACCGCGCGTGCACCGGATGGAACACGATCACCAGGACCGCCGCCCACCCCAGCGGGACGAAGAACGGCTGCACCATCAGGAAGACGAAATAGACGAAAACACACAGGGCGACGTAAAACAGGACCGCTGTCACGTGCTCGCGATCGGTGAACGGCATCACCCGTAACTCTACGCCGAGGTCGAGTGGGTCGGGTAGGCTTGCACGCCGAAGCCCGCGCGAACTCCTGCGGGGCGAAGGCGGGTCGGGTGGGTTGGGTGGGTTCGAGTTGATTACGGCCCTGCCCTGAGCGAGCCGCTCGCTGTTGCCAGGGCGAGTCGAAGGGTTGCAAGGGTGTAATTCCCCGTTCCGTATCCGTACATGAGGCCGCGCCGCGGGGCAGAATCGCACGGATTTGCGCGGGCAGCGGTCTTGCGGGCTCGAGCGGCATGTCCCGCCGGGGTTCGGCGCTCGTTCTCCTGCTGCTCGTGGTTGGCGCCGCCGCGCCGTGGGCGCGTCAGCTCGCGCGCGCCGAGCGGATGGGCCCGCTGCCCGCGCTCTTTCCGGCGGACAACTGGTGGAACCAGGACGTGAGCACGGCGCCGCTCGACCCGCGGTCGGCGCAGTTCATCGCCGCGATCAACAAGGGCGGAACGCGCCGCCTGCACCCCGACTTCGGCGGCTACGAGGCGCCGGGCAGCACCGGCATCTACGGGCTCCCCTACGCCATCGTCGGCGCCGGACAGCCGAAGCGCGCCGTGCAGTTCACCTACGCGGATGAAAGCGACGGCGTCGACCACGCGACCGGCCACAGCCTTCTGTTCTATCCGATCCCCGACGAGGCGATCACCGAGCCGCACTGGATGGAAGGAGGGGCACCGGCCGCCAGCGGCGTCAGCGATCGGCACATGCTGATCGTCGATCGCGACAGCCGGACGCTCTACGAGCTGTACGGCCTGAAATGGGACGGCGCGCAGTGGACCGCGCGATCCGGCGCCGCCTTCGATCTGACGACGAATGCGCGCCGGCCGGACGGCTGGACGTCGGCGGATGGCGCCGGCCTGGCGATTCTGCCCGGGCTGGTGCGCTACGACGAAGCCGCGGGCAGCGACGAGATTCGCCATGCCTTCCGGGCAACCCTACTGGTCACCAACAGCTACGTCTGGCCCGCTTCGCACGGCGCCCGCGGCAGCGCGCACGCGTTGCCGATGGGTGCTCGTCTTCGGCTGAAGGCCGGCAAAGATCTCTCCGGCTTTCACCCCGACATGCAGCGGGTGTTCCGCGCGATGCAGCGCTACGGGCTGATCGTCGCCGACAACGGCTCCGACCTGTTCATCAGCGGCGCCTTCGATCCCCGGTGGCGCGACGAGATCGTGAGCCCGGCGTTCCACGCGCTGACGGCGAGCGATTTCGAAGTCGTCGAGCTCGGATGGCGCGACCGGACCCTGTCGACACGCGCGACGACCCCGCCCTTCGCGGTGCATCCCGGCAACCCGGGCCCGGCTTCAGCCGGGCACTCGAAGCGCCGCTGAGCGGCGGCCGCTACTGCGTCGGCACCGTTTCCCACCAATGCGTGAAAACGGGCTCGCGGCTCGTGCGCAGCGTCTGGATGTAGGCCATCACGTCCTCGATTTCCCGATCGGTCAGGATGTTTTCGAACGCCGGCATCCCCGACGAGGTCCCGTCACGAACCACGTTCTTGTCGTCGGGCCTGTCTTCCCTGAGGCTCGGGCACATCCCGCCGCCGCCGCGTCCGCCGTGGCAGATGTAGCAGTTCGCCTTCAGAAACACCTTGCGCCCGTTGATCGGATTCCCGTCGTCCGCTGCCGGTCGTCCCGCCAGCGTCGTAAAGACGAGCGCGACGCAGCCAAGGACGCCGAGCAGACCCAGTTGTAGCCGCATCACTGTTCCTCCGGTTCTCTTCCACCGTGTCGCCGCGCGCTGACCAGTGGCACGCCGTACTGCTCCAGAATCCCTTCGATCTCGCGACGCCGGCGGTCGAGGATGATTTCGAGCTCGCTCTTGAACGCCGTGTCTCCGGGCCGCACGCCCATCGAAATGTCATAGGCGAACGGAATCGACGGCGGGTCGGAACTGGCTGGCGAGACCGGCACCACCTCCAGTGATCCTGCCGGATGCCGCTTCGCGAAATACCCGCCGAACGGTCCCCAGACGATGGCGACGTCGATCGCGCCCGACGACACCGCGTCGATGATCTTCCCGGGCGGGCTTTCCACCGACTCAACGTCCCACAGTTTGAAGCCGACGATGTTGCCGGCAAGGCCGCGGCGCGCGAGCGCGTGCGCCGGCGGCGTGTTGCCGCCATCAGAGCCGACTTCCTCGACGCCGATTTTCAGCCGACGGAGCACCGGGTCGTCGAACGAGCGAAGCTGGAGGTTGCGTCGTGTCGGCGACACGAACACGTAGGTCGAGCGGTAGTACGGCTTGGTCGAGAGCACCATCTCGGAGCCGGTCGGCACGCCGACGACGAGATCGCACGCCTTTGCCTTCAGCGTCTCGCGGATGAAGCCGCGCCGCTGCGGATGCCACGTGTAGCGCACCGTCGCGCGAATCTCGTCGGCAAGCAGCTGCTCTACCTTGTTCTCGAACCCCTCGAGGCGGCGGTTCGAGAACGGCAGGTTGTTCGGATCGGCGCAGACGCGCAGTTCCCGATCCTCGCCCGCTGCTCCCGCTGCGACGAGCGCCGCGGAACACAACAACGCCAGACGGAGAATCCGCAGCCGCGTGTTCGCTCTACTGGTCACGGGACCTCCTACGGAAGCTTGAACACGTGCACGGAGCCGCCCGGCGGCGTGAATTGCGGCAGATCTGACAGCGCGTTGACGGAGCCGAGGGCTGCGAACGGGTCGTCGGTCGACAAGTTGCCGGCAACCACCGCCCCGGCCACGCCGCCGACGCCCGCGTACACGGCGACGCGCTGCCTGCCGTCAGGTCCCGTGAAGGTCATCGGCTCGCCGACGATCCCGGACGGCAGCTGGACCTCGAACAATTTCGCGCCGGTCGTCGCATCGACCGCCCTGAACCAGCGGTCCAAGGTGCCGTAGAACACGATGCCGCCGCCGGTCGCGAGCGCGCCGCTCCAGACCGGGAACCGTTCCCGAATCTCCCACTTTCTCGTCGCGGCAACGGCGTCCCACGCCGTCAGGGTCCCGCGATGCGAATCGAGGAGCCCCGGCTTCATCAGCACGCTCGCGCCGACGAAAGGCGCGCCCTGGATGTACATCACCTTGAGCGCTTCGTAGTCCATCCACAGGTTGTTGGTCGGGACGTAGAACAGCTTCGTGTCCGGTGAGAACGCCGCGGGCTGGAAGTCCTTGGCGCCCAGCGCCGCCGGGCAGATGTCCTTGACGTTGACCCCTTCCCTGGTGCGCTTGGACGGCACGCTTTCGATCGGCTTGCCGGTCACGAGATCGATGCGGTCGGCCCAGTTGACATGATCGACGAACTTCTCTGCCTTCAGCACCTGGCCGGTCGTGCGGTCCATGGTGTACGCGAAGCCGTTGCGATCGAAGTGCACGAGGAGTTTGTCCGCGGTCCCGACCGTGAGATCGACCGCGATATTTTCGTTGACGCCGTCGAAGTCCCACGCGTCGTGCGGCGTCACCTGGTACGCCCAGATGGCATCGCCGGTATCGGGATCGCGCGCGAAAATCGTCGTCGACCACTTGTTGTCGCCGACGCGGACGTCGGGGTTCCACACGCCGGGGTTCGAGGTGCCGTAGAAGAGCAGGTTGGTCTTCGGGTCGAAGGTCAGCCAGGCCCACACGGTGCCGCCGCCGTTCTTCCACATCGGGTTCGGCGTGCGCGGCGGGTCGGCCGGGCCCGGCGCCTGCGGCCACGTCGTCACCCCGAGATCTTTCCCGCGATCCTTCGCGTAAAACGGGTTGAACCGCGACCCGATGCGGACATCGGCATCCGGCCCGGTGCTCCACGCGCGCCACGCCTCTGCGCCGGTATTGACGTTGAGCGCGGCAATGAAGCCGCGCACGCCCATCTCGCCGCCGCTGTTGCCGACGAACACCTTGTCGCGGACGACGATCGGTCCCATCGTCATCGACTGGCCGGTCGCCGGATTACCGAGCTTCCTGCGCCAGACCTCGCGTCCGGTCAACGCGTCGACGGCGACGGTCGTGTTGTCGAGCACGTTGTAGATCACCTTGCCGTTCGCGAACACCGCGCCGCGATTGACGATGTCGCAGCACGCCTTGTCCTGGGCGAAGGGATCCGCCCTGGGGTCGAAGACCCAGCGCGTCTGCCCCGGCCGGTTGAGGTCGAGCGCAAAGAGCCGGTTCGGAAACGGGCCGACGACGTACATCGTGTTGTTCACGACCAGCGGCGCGCCTTCGTGGCCCGCTCTGACGCCGGTGGTGAAGCGGAATTCCTCGCGCAACTGCCGGACGTTGGCGGCGGTGATCTGCCTGAGCGAGCTGAACCGCGTGCCTTCGATGGTACCCGCCGGTGTGGTCCACTCCGCACCTGCAGCAGGAGCCGACGTCTGAGCGGAGATAGCGGCGTAAAGGGCGACTATCGTCGCGAGAGTCAACGCGACCGGCCATTGAGGGCGGGCTCGCGCCATCCATCGACGAAACGATCTGCGATGGCTCTCCATACAACCCTCCCGTTTTCGATTTCGTGCCTGCGGAATCGTCGAGGAGCGACGCTGCAAGCAGATAGCCACGCATCGAGTCGCCGCACCTCGGCAGGCGTGGGGATCGCTTACTGTGCGAACAGTCGGGTGTAGTGCGCCAACGCGACAGGATGTCGTGCGCGTCGCTTGATGCGCCAGCCGTCGCCTACTGGGCGTCGGAAGTTCTTCGAGCGCGCAGCGTCCACCAGCGCTCGCAGGCGAGGGAAACCTGTTAGGCGGGAACGATCGTTACGTCGCGCGAAATCGTTTACGCGGAGCTCAACGTCGCACGCGTCCCGACGCATCGCCGCCGGCGAGCGCATCGACTTCGGCCACCGACACGCGATTGAAATCGCCGGGGATCGTCTGCTTCAGCGCGCTCGCGGCGACCGCGAACCGCAGCGCCGCGTCGAGCGGCCGGCGGTCGAGCATCGCGTAGATCAGCCCGGCGGCGAAGCTGTCGCCGCCGCCGATGCGA
>Ga0111539_10010404_pt1 | contig 11713 bp, 6 predicted proteins | sample RhiMethybrSRZTD1_FD_79667 | JGI IMG/M metagenome (GOLD analysis project Ga0111539, IMG submission 79667) | Populus rhizosphere microbial communities from Tennessee, USA - Rhizosphere MetaG P. TD hybrid SRZTD1 (version 2) (version 2) | ecosystem: Host-associated > Plants > Roots > Rhizosphere >...
GGCCAGCGTCCTCCGCTTCTGGCGACCGAAGAAGACGAATCCAGACATTGCGCAGACCCAGCAGCACGCACCAATTAATGGCCTCACGTTCGAGAAGTGGAAAAAAGACTGGTGCCGTCCGATAACCGACCTTGAATCACACGCATCCGACGTGGATACATGGATTGAGCGACTCAACAATGCGCTTACCCTGATTGGCCGTCCGTTTGCATTCCGCGTGGACAGAGCCATCCGCTCTTATGTCGCCAACTACCCTCGCTGGGTCACGAACTGGCACAAGTGCGCCATGGCCGACCAGATCGAGCAACGTATCTTCCCTAAGCTACGGGGCGTTGAACCTGACCTTGCCCAGAATGCGTTCCAGGCCATCGGCGGGGTTATAGGCCAGCTCGGAGATGCTGCCTTGGAAACGGCTTTCAGAGAAGGCTGGCAAAACCAACCAACCTTCCTTTTCCGGGGAGTGGTCAGGGACGAATGATATCCGAAGCACTGACGCTGCATGAGCCGTGGGGTTGGCTGATTGCCCAGGGGCAGCCTCTGCATGCCGCAACCCCTTTAGACGGTTGGGGCACACCTCGTCTATTGTTTCCCGTAGAGCAGAAGCTCCCTGTCGCCGCTCTACCGACCGGCCAAGGCCCTCTTCCTGGTGCTTCCTTCCCCTTCCTCCTCGGAGCCAACCGCGTCCAAGCATTCCACCTGCCGACAGACCCGCGCCACGAGCATGAAGAGTTTCCGTGCACATTGCTTTTGCCAGAGGGCACAGTCGAGCTACATCAAATCCATGTTGTCCCACGTCCACCGGACAAGCGGGGAGGGCAGCCATCCCCATCGAGCCTCGGCCACGTTGTTGATGCATGGATAGACTGGCAGGTATGGGCCTTTCAGGAACTTGGTCATCTGCCAGAACAACTCGGCGCCTTCGACGCTCTGACCCGTGCTGCCTGCGTTCGCCGGTCCTGGGAAGCAGCAACGAGCGTATGGTTCCGTGCAGGTCGCAACCAAGCCCGGATGGCGCTTATTGTTCAGTTAAGCCGCGAACAGACGCTATATCGGGCACTGAACGCCATTAGCCGACATCCCCGACGCGTTCTCCAACGCGACCGCGACGAGACTCCGGTGAGCCGCATTCAGGAACTCGACTCCGCTTGCATCCGCGATTTTGCCCGCCGTCCCGGTATCACCCCCGTCGAGAAAGCAGGACCGCGCCAGCGTTTGCTGGCCGTACGCCGCCGAGAACACCACACAACGCTCGAAAACCAGGTCACGTGCTGGGTCATGGAGTCAGCATCAGCACTGGCTCGTGAATACTGCCGTGCCAACGCTACCTTTACGTCGGACGCCAAGGTTGGATGGGTTCGTGCCTTTGGCCAGAGAAATGGCACATGGCGTACTTCTGAGTGGCTTGAGGGCGTTGGCACTTTGCATCATCATCCTACTGGGCCGAACTATCCACTCCAATTTGAGCCCCGCTACAAACTGGTTTGGAAAACCTATCTCCGCATCCGGGATGCGAAGCGGGCGAAGGATGACGCGTGGGCCTGGCAACGTGTGCTCTGGGGTGAGACTGGACGCCAGCTTATCGGTTGCTGTTTCCACCTTGGCAACCAGTGTAAGCCCATCGCTGTCAGCACCCCATACTATCGGACTGAATCACGCCAGGGCTTATGGACAGAACCACCCGTGGCGCCCGGCCCATTCTGTACCCCCTGGGGCGACTGTCTCGTCTTTGACAGTCGTGACCTGGATAGCGCCAGTGGTCGTGCCCGTCAACGGTGGCTAGAACACCCACCTTTCCGTGGTGCTGAGTACATCGGCGCCAGTGGCTGCGATCAAGTATTGCTATGGCCGAAGCGTAACTGCGCTTTGTTGGTCTGGCACTTTTACCACACCGCGCTCGGTTGCGATGCAGGAGGCCTCGAAGGCATATTGGCTCGGTGCGGTCAAGCTGTGGAACAACTGACGTCAGACATGCACCGTTTCGCTCACAGTCAGCTTCAACTCAGCGGCTTGTTGCTTGTGGCCGACCTTGGCCGCTACGCGACACAGCTCAAGGCCGCTGGCGTGCCATGCGTTGTTCTTGAACCCGGCCCTCGCCTGAGGACTGGCGGGGCAGTCAACGCGGTTTGCCTGCCACCGGACGTCGATACATGGCCTCAATTTGTGTCTGACTTCAGGGAAGGTTTCCAATTAGTGATCGAGGAGTTGCTTGGCAAACCATGAACGATGGCATTGTTGGCATTGGCATTGACCTGACTCAGCACGTCCCCCTGGTAAGCGTCGCGGTGTGCCCAGAAGCTATGCGTGCTGATAGTACGGTGGACGCTGCTTCGCTTGCGCGTCACTGGCCGCCCAAGGTGGAACTTCGTGGGTCTTTCCGCCCTCATTTGCCAAGTGCTGTGCTGCCGTTGATACCGGGCGAACCGTTACTCGTCGGTGATGCAGCAGCGGCACATCGTCGTTCCGCCGGCCTGGTGTGGCCGCCTGAAGCCCAGGTGCCGTATGCCGGCGACCCTGCCTGTGGCGTGGGCCGCATTCCGCTGGTTGCGGCCTGGACGGCACTGCTCCCCTTGCCTGGTGCGGATGAAGGATTGGCCCGACGCGACGACCCAGAGTTCACATGGTGCCCAGAAGGACGCGAGCATACCGCCCGTGCAGGCCAGATACTGGCCGCGAGCATCAAGGCATTCCTCAACGCGGCTTGCATGCCGCTAAACTCCTGCCTCACCGCCATCGTAGTGCCCAACGCACTAGACGAAGCTGGCCAGCAAATCCTCCTCGACAGTCTCGCACAGGTAGGACTGGCAACAGAGAAGGTGCATCTGCTGCCCCGACCGTTAGCTGTCGCGCTGCATTGGTGTCATACACCGAGCATGCCTTCTGTGGGACAGGTGACAGACGACGAAGAGGACAAGCGTATTGGCCGCTTGCGCGTTGTGACGATGGCGCTAGATATATGGGAGGCGGTCTCGCTCGAACTACATACCAGTCAACACGAAGGCCGCGTGTGGATCGTGCCCGTGCGTGACCGCACTCTGCCGGCGGACGCGCCGCCGGAGCTTCAGGCACTAGGTCTCGACTTTGCGCTCGCCCTGGCCTATACAGATGTTAACGGCGAGTCGCTGGGGTGGTGGCCTCGTGTTTTTGCCAGTGACTGGCTGGAGAAAAGGCTTGTGGCCAACCGTGACCTATCGCCACAGGAGCTGGAAGCAATCCGCAAAGTATATTCGCCGAACCTCTCTGAAAGTTTGCGACAAGAGTTCAGCCAACTCTCCACGCTCAGGCATCTTTGGTCGCGCCTCTTCCAAACCGGACCGCCATTGCGAGATGCCATCGGTCAGCGATGGGAGGGCCAGGAACGGAGCACAGGCACCGCTACGTTGCCATGCGCAGCAGTGCTGATAGATGGTGCGTTCACCGGTTTACGAATGGAACACGACTCGACCATCGCATATATGGGGCTGCCGTCAACGCCGGGAGCAACCATTCAAGTCTTTCCACCCAACCAGCCTGCCGCCGCCCAAGGTGCAGCTCTGGCGGCAGCCGCCATCGCGCATAGCCTGCCTTGCTATCGCGAAACACTCCTCCCGCTGGACTTGTGTTCCATCGGTCGAAGCGCACGAGGCGACCCGGTGGAAGTCTGGCAGGAATTGGTCGAGGCGAAGACGGTCGAGGCCGGGAAAGAATGGTCGCGGTCCAAGCCTGTCGAAGGTCTTGCGTTGCCTGCAAACACACCGAAGATGACTTTGACGCTCCGACGGCAGATTGATCAACGGACCCACTACCGCAAGGTAGAAACTTCCTTACTGGAACCTCTGTCGCGGGAAGAGCCCGTCTTGATACTTGTCTCGGTCAGATCCGGACAGGGTTATGCGAAGGTGAGGGTGAATTCGGAACAGCCAGGTCTCATCACACAACTTCTCGACTGGCGAACCATGGAGTCGTGTGACAAACCGCCGCCCATTAAATGGGGATATCCTCCAGGGGTTGGCATTGTTGAGCCTGAAGGTGGGAGGGGCTATGCTGCTGAACCTCAGCTTCGGAGGGTCATTGATGCCTTTGCGACAGGCCAATTCAATATGGTGAACCTGCTTGCGGACTTCATCGAAGGACATCTCAGGCAATATATATTCTTCGGGATCACGGGGCATGACCAGGTTTTCCAAGGACTCGTCAGTTCGGATGGCCATTTCGGTTCCACTCGACAGACGACTCTTTTCCGCGAGATGCAGAGGCTGATGGGAGAGCGTTTTCTCCAATGTCAAAGGGGCTCGGGGCTTTGGGATAAAATCTTGCGCGCCTCGGGCTGGCTATACTGTGGGATTCCCGGCACGTGCCTTGACCATCTGCGCTGGGTGGCAGAGGGTTTTACGTCTGGCCGTGTCCCCGACCTGACTCAGACAGAGCTGCACGCCATGGGTCTCTCGTTCTCTGGAGCGAAGGACATCAAGCTCTTCCATAAAGCCTTCCTCATGCGATTTTCTAAGCCTGTGGACTCTCCGAACGAGTGGCTACGGGCGTTACGCAACATCGTTCAGTTCCGTGAGCAGGCGCTAAGCGATGACTGCATCTCATCAGATAGCGCCCAGAGGATGGTATTACGCATCACAGAACTGCTGGCTGAGGAAGCTTCACGGAGAAATGTAGGGCAGAAGTTTATCAATTGTATCCGGGCCCTGCCGTTCATTCTAAAACGGCGACGATATGACCCGGGCTTCTTGCAATTGGCAAGAGACACAGTGGCAACACGGCTGGTGGCTTTGCTCGAGGAGATTTGCAGTCCACGCTCAGGACTTGCACAGCGCCTCCCGGAGATTCACCGGCACAAGCCTGCCGCAACCCTTCGATTTCTGAAGGAAGAGGCCATCATGGAAGATACCATCATCGTGGCCCGTAGTTGAACCAATGAACCTGCACATTGAGATTCTCAAGCATCTCTTGATCGCTCCCGGTTTGCAGACCTCCGCTGAACTTTGCGATTCACTGCGCCGTAGTGGCCTGAGAGCAGAGGAGTATCAGGTTGCGGAGCAGTTGCGTAGGCTCCAGAGAGACGGATTTGTGCGGCTTGAAGGGGTCCGATGGAGGCTGCTGAGAATGCCGTCAAATGTAAACGTCGCGCCAAACTCCCGGCCCCAAGCGTCACTTGCCCCCGTCAAAATAGATTCGTCATCTGCGCCATCCAACCGCGCTGTCGCACCTCTCCCACCTATGCTACCCCTGCAACCCACCGGCCGCTGGGTATTATTCCGCCGACTGTGCCGCTATTACATGGACTGTTTGTTGCAGGATGAAGCGCCGAAGTTGCGCGCCTATGTGGACAACGAGGACGACACCTGGATTACCGTCCGCGATGTTCCTTGGGCACGGCTAGCCGCTAGCAGCAGCTTCATCGTGTCATTGTCGCGTGAACAAGCGCCATTCCAACGCAACCGTGTGCGGCGCGGCGAAGATGACTGCATTTATCTTGGTTACCCTGTTGTGCTCGTGAGGCCGAAGGACACTGCCGGCTTTATTATCCCGCTCTTCGCGCAGCCGATGCGGGCGGATTGGTCAGCCGGTATGCTTCGCCTCACATCTGACGGCCCGATTGCTGTCAATGGCGCATGGCTTGAGTATCGGTTTCGCCAGCGCGTCGAACGAGAAGCTTTCCTGCGCGCGATGGGCTTCTTGAACGATGTGAGCGATGACGACGATGACGGTGACCGAACTGTGCCGGGGCCGAAGGATTTCGCACGGCTAGCGCAGGATGCGGCGCATTATCTCTACGATCCAAAACGGTTCGCTGAGCACATCGAGCCGCTTGCATTGCGGTGTATGGCGGATTGGGGGAAGACCGAGCCGGGTCTCTACAACCTGGCTGTGCTGACGTTAGGTCCGCGCCTGCGCTACACACGCGGCTTGGTCCGTGACCTACGCGACATCGTGGGGAAATTCTCTGATGAAGACCTCGACATCACGGCGCTCGCACAGCTCTTTCCACATGAACCACCTCAGGCGCCAGCCAGCAGTGCAGGTATTCAACCGAGTGTATCGCGGGCTCCCACATCGGCAGCGGGCGATAGTGCCCCAGCTGCTTTCCGTCTGGAAGCCGGCAATACAATAGACTCGAAGCCTATGTTACATGGCACCACAGCGCTCCCAACGTTTACGCCCGACTACCTCGCGCAGACGCGTCTGCTGCATCCCAGCCAGCGCGCTGCGGTAGTAAATGCGCTGGCCGAGCCGGTATCCGTCGTGACCGGCCCACCCGGCACAGGCAAGTCGGAGGTTGTGGCGGCGATGTTGCTAAACCAGTTGCTCCGTGGACAGCCCACGCTCTTCGCCAGTAAAAATCATCAGGCCCTCGCAGCGGTGGTGCCGCGACTCAACGGTGCCACGGAGGGCGGCGACCTCATCATCCACGCCTCCAGCCGCGACCTCGCGCAGCGTCAGAACTATCTTGCCAAATTGCAAAGCCTGCTGGCGCGTCCTCCTCGTCCTGACACTGCACTGGGCGAAGCCTTCCATCGGCGGTTTCGGGATGTGTTCGCCTACCAGCACGAGGTGCTCGCCGATGTCCAAGCGCTTGAGCAAGCACGCGAGGAATACGGCAGGCTGAACCAGGAGCTTGACGCATTGAGAAAGTACCTTCCGCTGCACGCGCAGTCGGATAAAGCTCTTGCCAATTGGCCGCGCGACTTAACTCTCGGTCGACTGGAGCCCCTAGAGGCAGAGCTACGCTAGCGTTGCTTCTGCCGTCGAATGTTTTCGAACGGCTGTGGCACTCGTTGCGCCGGCGGCATGTTGAAGCGCGGCGTCGGGCGGCACGCGAGCCATTGCTGGCGTTGCCCAATCCATTTCCGGACCGTGCATTGCCGGATGTGGAGGTACCAGCCGAGGCCTGGAACGACTTCTTGACAATGTGGAAGACATGGGCTGAGGCAGCGCGTGTAGCAGGGCTGGTGGAGAGTTGCGAAGAGCGGCTCGCACAATTGCCAGAGGCTGAGAGGTGCAACGACAAGCTAGCGGAGGTTCAGCAAGACATCGAGAAGACAACAGGCGAGTGGATGGCTTGGGCAGCGGGCGGGTTGCCGAATCTGCTCGCCCCCGCGGATCGCGAGGCGCTGGCTAACCTACGGGCGGGCATTCAGAATTGGGGGCCTACCCGCTTCGCGCGCGAGCTCCGCAAGTATTTCCCCCTCATTCTGCGCGCATTTCCGCTATGGTCGGTATCAAACCTCTCGGCGCGCAGCGCGTTGCCGCTGGTGCCTGGTTTATTCGAACTGGTGGTCATCGACGAAGCGAGCCAATGCGACATCGCCTCGGTGGTGCCGTTGTTAGCGCGGAGCCGGCGGGCAGTGTTTGCCGGCGACCCGATGCAGCTCCGGCACGTGAGCACGCTCGACGTGGCAGTCGAACAGACCTTGCTTCAGCAATACGAACTAACGAATACAGCAGTGCAGCGGTTTACCTATCGTGTCAACAGTGCGTTCGACCTGGCAGATGCTAATCCGTCAGTGCATGATACAGCGAGTGTACGGCTGGACCTGCATTTCCGGTCGCACGATCTTATCGCGGACTACTGTAACGAAGCGTTCTACGCCAGGACACTGCACGTGGTGACAGTCACTGAGCGGTTGAACATCCCTCATGGTACGCAGCCAGGGATTCACTGGACACACGTAGCGGGTCGGTTGGAGCCCGGACCGACAGGGGCCTGGTGTGCTGAGGAAGTCGAGGCCATCCGGCACGAGCTACGGACGCTGGCCGCCGGGAACTATCATGGCACGGTAGGCGTGGTAACTCCATTCCGGCAGCAGATGATTCGGCTCAAGGACGCGCTAGAAACAGGTGACGAGTTGCCACAGGAATTCATGGAGCGCGTTAGCTTTCTCGCTTCGACCGCACACGGGTTTCAAGGCGACGAACGCGACCTGATTCTGTTCAGTCTCTGTGCAGGGCCAGACATGCCGGAAGGATCGAAGGTGTTTCTGCGGGAGAACCCTAATCTCTTTAACGTCGCCGTATCGCGTGCTCGTGCTGTGTTGCACGTTGTGGGGAACCGTGACTGGGCTCTCGGTTGTGGTGTTCCGTTCATCGAAAAGCTAGCTCGACGCACATTGCCCGGCCAGCCAGGAGCCAGCCGGCCGCGAGGGAATTCTTATCAATCTCCATGGGAAGAAAGACTCGATGAGGCCTTACGTCAGGCCGGTGTCCACACGGTGCCGCAATACCCCATCGCAGGTCGTTTTCTTGACCTGGCCATTTTAAACCCGAAGAAAGTAGACGTAGAAATCGATGGAGAAACCGTGCACCGGACCGCGGGTGGTGGCCGCAAGGATGATGACTATTGGAGAGACTTGCAGCTTCAAAGTCTCGGTTGGAAAGTCTGTCGTTTCTGGGTTTATGAGCTGCGAGAGGATTTAACACGTTGCACGCAAAAGGTGATCAGCATTCTTACCATCTGATGTTGTGATGCTCTATATATAGTCAGGTCCGCTATGATGTGAGGAGGACTAAGGCAGACCACACAACACAATGCTTCTGCAATGACAGGGGTATGACCCTCTCTGTTCCGATCTCATGTGGTCTGACTTGGCTAAGTGGTACACGCTGCCAGGATATAGTTCTTGGCCTTGTTGTAAATCCGCAGCCGGTTCCGCTGCGTGGCCGAGACAAGGACTCGACTGTATTTCACATCGAAGCTGGCAGCCGTGGAGAAGGCGAAGCGCCATTGCCTCAGGCGTGCAATACTCGATCATAGACATCTTGTATCGAGAGAGTGCAGTGTATGGAGGCAAGATTTACGGTCTCTTCGAGGGCACGAAAATCAATCAGTAACCACTGATTATCGGCTTGCCGAATGTACTGCTCAATACGGCAGTGATCTTGGGCAATGAGCAGATATTCGGTGAGTGAGTCTCTGAGTCGATATCCCTGGGCCTTCACACCTCGATCGCGGAATTCTGTTGATTGTGATAGGACTTCAATAACCAGGGCAGGATTGAGGAGTGTATCCAGGTCGCTATCTTCAAACTGCGGTGTGTCACATACCACGACGACGTCGGGATACACGTAGAGGTCACTCGCCGGCATCTTCACACGCATATCATTGGCATACACTTCACAGGGGTGCCCACGCAGTTGTTGGACGAGGCTAGTGATAATATTGGTCACAATAAGGTTATGCTTACGACTGGCGCCAGACATGGCGACAATCATTCCAGCGATATACTCGCTTTTATACACTGCTTGCTTTTCAAGCGCGAGATATTCTTGGGATGACACGTAGACGTCAGGTTGGATGGCCATGGGATGCTCCACAGTGCTCCATGATACAGCCGAAGGTGTAATCTTCGCTCATTCTACCCTCTTCAGAAGGGAGAGTATAGGGTAGCTGGTCACATCACATATAGACCACACGTAGATACGAACAATCTGCCACACACGCGGGCGTTGAGGTTGACCAGCCACGGCATCTCATCTATCCTGTGGGAAAGCTGCTGAGGCGCTCCATTGATCCATAGGAGAGAAACTCCTGCGTAAGGGAGGAGAACATGGCAGTCAAGGCTTCGCGCGAATTTCAGATCTTTGCCAAACCAGTGGGGGCTATCTGTAACCTGGACTGCCATTATTGTTACTACCTGCAAAAGGAATTGCTCTATCCGCAGACCCAGTCATTTCGTATGCCCGACGACCTGCTGGAGGAGTACATCGTCAAACAGATCGAAATCGCCCCTGAAACAGTGATCAATTTCTTTTGGCACGGTGGCGAGCCTACTATCCTCGGGCTGGACTATTTTCGCAAGATTGTCGAACTCCAGCGTAAGCACCAGCCTCCCGACCGACGCATCACCAATGGTATACAGACGAATGGCGTACTCCTCAATGATGACTGGTGCCGCTTTTTTGCGGCAGAAAATTTTGCAGTCGGACTCAGCCTCGACGGTCCGCAGGCACTGCACGACGCGTATCGTGTGACCAAGGGCCAGAAACCGACCCATAAGCAGGTGATGCAGGGCTATCGTCTGTTGCGACAGCATAAAATCCCGGTCGATCTCCTGTGCGTGGTGCACGCCCAGAATGTCCAGTATCCCCTTCAGGTGTACCGCTTTTTCAAGGAAATCAAAGCCCAATATCTCAGCTTTATTCCTCTCGTCGAGCGGCAGCCAACTGCGGCAGGTGGTGTGGGCCCTCGCACGGTGCCGGCTGAGGCGTTTGGCACATTTCTCTGTGCCATCTTTGATGAGTGGGTACGGCAGGACATCGGGCGTATCATCGTGCAGATGTTCGAAGAGGCCGCACGGCCAGCCCACGGACAAGACCATTCGCTGTGTATTTTTCGGCCTACCTGCGGGGATGTTCCGGTCATTGAACACAATGGGGATTTCTATTCGTGCGATCACTTTGTCACTCCTGAGCATCGCCTGGGCAATATCCGCGAAACCCCACTCATCGAACTGCTCGAAAGCCCGGCGCAGCGCGCCTTTGGAGAGGCCAAGCGCAATACGTTACCCCGATATTGTCGGGAATGCGAGGTCCGGGCTATGTGTAACGGAGGATGTCCAAAAGATCGCATCATCCAGACCCCAGACGGTGAACCAGGCCTGAACTACTTGTGTGCCGGCTATAAACGCTTCTTTACCTACTGCCGTCCATACGTCACCCAATTAGCAGCGCTACGGCGTGCCGGGCAGCCACCCGAACGCCTCATGCAGCTCATCCAGGCCGCAGAGATTAAGGCCCGTCCGAAAGTGGGGCGCAACGATCCGTGCCCGTGTGGCAGCGGCCGCAAGTATAAGCAGTGCTGCCTGCGTGCCTGAGCAGCCAGCCACAGGACATCACGTCTGCACATCACATTCCTTTTGACACGTCAGCCCTGCAGTGGTACTGTGCACCTCACAGGACATGCCGATGCTAACCGTCTCTACAGACACTCTATACTGCATGAGAGGAGAGACACAGTTATGCCATACGAAGCAATGTCGGCAGAGACCGTCAACATCCGTGGGCACGAGGAAGACCTGATCGATGCCTACCTGGCCCGTCCCTCGGGACCTGGACCCCATCCGGGGGTCGTTGTGATCCACCATATGCCCGGCTGGGATGAAGCGACGAAGGAGATTGCCCGCAAGTTTGCCCACCATGGCTATGTGGCCATCTCGCCCAATCTGCATTTCCGTGAAGGCAAAGGCACGCCCGATGAAAATAGCGCCAGTGTGCGTACTGCCGGCGGCATGCCGGATGAGCGCACCATGGGCGATGTCGAAGGGGCCATGGCGTATCTCCGCACCTTGCCATATCTCAGTGGCAAAGTGGGTATCATTGGCTATTGTTCGGGTGGCCGGCAGGTGTACTTAGCAGCGTGCACGCTGCGCGGCATCGACGCTGCGGTTGATTGCTATGGTGGGGGGGTTGTTGCGAAACCTGAGGAACTCACCATGCGTCAACCCGTGGCTCCGATCGACTATACCAAGGATCTACGTTGTCCCTTGCTCGGGCTCTTTGGGGTAGAGGACCGACGCCCGTCGCCTGAGGATGTGGCAAAAACCGAGGAGGAACTCAAAAGGTTTGGCAAGACCTATGAGTTCCACATGTATCCCAACGCGGGTCACGGCTTCTTCTACTATGACCGGCCTAACTATCGACAGGAGCAAGCGGTAGACGGCTGGAAAAAGACGTTTGCCTTCCTAGAAAAGTACCTCGCGTAGAGTAGTAAGGTTTGTCCTGTCGAGAC
>Ga0111539_10010405_pt1 | contig 11712 bp, 8 predicted proteins | sample RhiMethybrSRZTD1_FD_79667 | JGI IMG/M metagenome (GOLD analysis project Ga0111539, IMG submission 79667) | Populus rhizosphere microbial communities from Tennessee, USA - Rhizosphere MetaG P. TD hybrid SRZTD1 (version 2) (version 2) | ecosystem: Host-associated > Plants > Roots > Rhizosphere >...
AGTACCGTTGTGGATGGTCTCGGTGGGAGCCGCTGAATAGCCAGACAAAGGGTAATCAACGATCACCGCCTTGATGGAGCCGTTGGCATTCATGGTGGCGTGACCAGTGGCTACGGCACCATCGGGGCTGTTCGGCAGGCCGAATTCCACGGTTGGGAAGGTATAGCCCAAACCGGGATTGACCACGGCAACTGCGTCAACGCCACCGTAGACAGTGGCAGTAGCATCAAGGGTAGCGCCGCCGCCGGAAATGGCGATTGAGGGAGCGCTATATCCGCCGCCTGCCACATCCACGGTGATGGCGGTAACAACGCCAGAAGTATCAATCACCGCGGTTGCGGCGGCATCGATACCTATTCCGGTGATTCCGACTGTCGGGGCAATGGTGTAACCGCTGCCCGGATTGGTGACGGTAATTGCGGTGATGGCGCCCGTTTGCGGATCAACAATGGCTTGCGCCGCTGCGCCTGTACCATCGCCGCCTTGCGTCAAGTCCACAACCACGTCGGCTTGCCGCAGTGGGCTGAGCGCCCAGTTCGGGTTTGGTCCGAAATAGTGCGGGATCTTTGTCTCGTTTACTGCGCCTATCGGCATCGCCGTGGCTTTGAGGCTGCCCCCAAATACCAGGCTCACCATGACAAGCAGCGAGACGAACATGTTTACATACTTGCGATTATGCATTTTATTCTCCTTTTTTCAGTAGTGCGGTCCTAGAAGTCGGAGCCGTAGCGTTTATCGACACTTGAAACAACTTAACGAAAAAATTCAGTGGTTCTGATCCTCCTTTCAATGAATGGCGTGAATGCAGTGTTTGCAATCTTCCAGGGACTGAGCGTCTGTCAATTGCTCCCAAATCCGGTTGAGTCTTTTCGTCTCAGGCATTTCTATAATTTCGGGTAAATTCGACCTGCGAATCTCATAAAGTAAATGCTGGATATCCCCCTGAATATCTTCCCGGGTGAATTCCTGCTTTCGAAAGGAAGCATCCAGACTGATGATCGACCGGCTGTATCGTTGATACCAGTGAGGCAGGGCAATTTGACGGAGCCAGTGGAAGTGAGTGGCAGAAAGCGCCTCCATGGAGCAAAGCATCGCTTCCACCAATGTTGCATGAACTTCATTTTGACAAATGGAATGGATTACATCATTGATATTGGGTTCCTCCTTCATGGCAGTGGAAGTAATCTCCGGATAAATCTGTTTGAACATCTCCTTGAACAAACAACGGTATTGTGGGTCTGATATAGCCTTCATGCGGAATGCACACAGCGATCGTGGATCGAGCCGGGGGCTGGGAGTGTTCAAATGTAGTGCATAGCGAAGCTCCATGCGCCGCTGGATGGATTCTGCCATCTGCTCATCCGTCAACTTTTCAACGTACTGGATTACGGTGAGCAAAGTCAGCAGCCCCGTCTTATCATCGTTCCAATACAGGGATGTGATCCCGGGGTCAAGTTTGGACACCAGATGATTGAGCCGGTCGCCCAGGCGAAGATATAAATTGCCCCGCCCATAGAGCGCTCGTGCCGCCCGGAAGGTGCTGGCAGGAATTAACGGAAAGAGGGCAGAATCCTTGTCCATTGCTCTTCAAGATTACTCATGATTCCGGTTTGGGAAAAGCGCATTTGTTCGCCGTTTTTTTCGAGCTTTTAAGGCGGAGAAACTACGGTTGACAGGTAGTTTTCAACCTTGGGAATCAAAAGAGCGCGTAGTTTTTACGCGCTCTTTTGCTCTTGTAAGAAACTTGACTAGTTCTGTTCTCCGACTTTTAGCAAACCGTGTTTCTCTGCATACTCCACCAGCTCAACACGGCTATGCAGCCCAAGCTTTCCTGATACATTTGCGCGGTGGCCCTCAACGGTCCGCGGGCTAAGGCTGAGGTGTTCAGCGATCTGACGATTGGTATAACCTTTTGCCAATAATTGCAGGACCTCAATTTCGCGCAGGGTCAGCGTCTCAATTTCAGAGACCTTCGGCGGTACAGATGGATCATTGAATAATGCCCGGGTCATGGTGGGATGGATATACAAATCTCCCCGTGATACTACGCGAATCGCATGAATAAGATCCTCCTGGGCAGCTCGCTTGATGATATATCCTGCTGCCCCTACTCGGATGACTTCCTTTAACAAGCTTTCATCCTCATGAACTGTCAAAATCAATACGCGTACTTTCGGCTCACTCTGTGACAATTGGCGGGTGGCCTCGATGCCTCCCATATTCGGCATGCTCAGATCCATAAGCAGGATATCAGGCTTCAATTCCACAGCCTTGGCGAGAGCCTCCACACCGTCCGATGCTTCGCCAACAACAGTGATATCAGGAACGTCTTCAAGCAAGGCACGAAGACCGGCCCGGATGACGCCATGGTCATCTGCTATAAGGATTCGAATTGGCATACGGTATCTCCACGACCAAAGTTGTTCCAACCTGGGGGGTGCTGTCCACCAGCAGCCTCCCACCGAGCATTTCTGCCCGCTCCTGCATACCAACCAGCCCTAGGCGGCCGCTTTCACGGGCTTTTTGCAGGTCCATTCCCACACCATCATCTTCGATGACAATCAATATTTTTTCGTCTTGCCACTCCAGGATTACATCCACGTACGTCGCATATGCATGACGTATAACATTCGTAATAGTTTCTTGTACAATGCGGTAAATCGAAGTTTCGATCTCATCTGTCAGAACTGCCGTCTGCATCGAGCCAATAATCTTGAAATGCGCCTGTAATCCGGACCGCTGTCTGGTCGACTCGATCAGACTTGTCAGGGCATCGACCAGTCCCAGGTGATCCAGGCTGGCGGGACGCAAGTTCACTGCAAGATGGTGCAGACTTTCCAGCGTTTCATCGGCAAGTGCCTGTAGGTTTCTTACCTGTTCTGTAAGCCTTACGCGGCGATCAGCCTCTTTCTCGATCACCTGCAGCCCCATTTTCAGGGAGGTCAGTGACTGGCTGGTCTCATCATGTAATTCCCGGGCAATATACTTGCGCTCATTTTCCTGGATCTCGACCAGATGCCGGGAGAGCTGCTGTAATCTTTCACGTCCTGAACGCACCTGCTCGAACAGCCATGCATTCTGTAACGCGACGACAGCCTGTTTGACCACGGCCTCCGCCAGTTCAATCTGGTTTCCCGTAAAACTGTGAGGGGTAGCGTGCGCAATGACTACAATGCCCAGGATCTTTCCCATCGATTCGAGCGGTATCCCCAGCCAGCAATTCATGGAGGCAAGTTCCATAGGTGGATTCCAGACTGAAAGTTCACGTGAATCAGGGATGAACGTACTTTCATATTTCGTGAAATAGGATCGAATAATCGGCTCACTTAACATGTCAATGGTCTGATCCTGAAGAGAATCCTGCAATGTCGCGGTGGCATCCACAGTTCGTACAGCTCGAATTCTATATCTTTCATCGCCCTCACTCAGGACCACGAAAGCAATATCCAGCTGCATGACAAATTGCATATAGTCGAGAATTGTTTCCATGACCATCTGGGTGTCCAGAGTTTGAGCAAGTGCCACGCTGGCCGCGCTCAAAATTTCAGCGGTCTTCCGGTTTTGCTGCTCATTTTCATACAAGCGCGCATTTTGGATCGCCATTGCCGCAGGCGCCGCAAATGCCTTGAGAGTCTTTACCATGTCCTCCTGGAACGCATTGGCCTGATCGCTGATCAGATTGATGATGCCAATGATCTGGTCGTTATAGATCAGGGGAGAGCCAAGATAGGATCGAATCCATGTCATCCCAAAATAGGTGTTCCATTGATCTTCGAGCTGGGTATCCGAAACCATGACTGCAGATTTCGTCCCACAAATCCTCTCCCAGATCGGAAACTCATGGATCATAAGACTATCATTCTCAAAGATGGTTCTTGCATCAGAATACTCATCCGTCCACCATTGCCGGACAATGGTGGCAACATTTCCCTCAATCAGCACAATATCAGCCGTCGAATAAGGAATGATACGACTGGTCTGCTCAAAAATGCGGTCAAGCACCGCATGAAGCTCCAGACTCATGTTCAAGACCACGGAGGATTCCACCAGCCCCTCCGCCAGGAACCGTTGCTGGCGTTCAGAGTCAGTGAGCGTTTTCAACTCCCGATTTGACTCTTCCAGTTGTTCATAGATCAACTTGCGCTCGGTCACATCCTGTTTGATGGCGATGAAGTGAGAAAGTTGACCGGTCTCGTTACGCACCGGAGTTATGGTCTGTTCCTCGATATAAAGGCTGCCATCCCTGCGGCGATTGGTTGTTTCACCACGCCAAACATTTCCGGCAAGGATGGTTTCCCACATTTGACTGTAGAAGCCTGCATCCATTTTGCCCGAATTGAACAGTCGTGTATTTTGACCGACCAATTCATCATTTGCGTAACCGCTGATCTGGGTCATGGCAGGGTTCGTCCAGAGCATGACACCTTGCGGATCGGTGATGATGATTCCATTGGCAGCGGCATCCATGGCGGCGGTTTGAATGCGAAGCTGTCGTTCGATCTCCCACCGTTCAGCGATCTCGTTGGATAATTCCGAGTTCGCGGCGGCCAGTTCAGAGGTGCGTTCCCGGACGCGTATTTCCAGTTGATCGTGCGCGGCGCGAAGCGCCTCTTCCGTCTGGCGTCGAATGCGGATCTCATCCTCCAGCTCGGAATTCGCAAATCTCAATTCCTGTGTCCGGTCCTGGATCCGCACTTCAAGCTCAGCATAAGCCTTGTAAAGCTTTTGCTCCACCACTTTATGTTCAGTAATATCCTTGCCAGTGGCAACAAAGCGAACAATGTCGCCTTGCTCATTTCGCAGGGGTGTAATCGTTTTTACTTCGTAGAAAATATCACCACTCTTCTTGCGATTGGCGATTTCCCCATGAAATACCTGACCATTGAGGACAGTATCCCAAAGTGCCTTATAGAAGAGACGATCCTGAATACCTGACTTTAGAACACGCGGGGTTCGACCGATCGCATCTTCCTTGCGGTAGCCGGTCAATTGTTCGAATGCCGGGTTGACATATTGAATGATGCCTTCACAATCGGTCACGACCACAGTATCGGCGGTCTGTTCGATGATGCTGGAGAGCAATAAAACCGTTTCCTGGTTCCGTTTACGCTCGGTAATATCCTGCATGATCTTCAGCTTGGAGAGACTGCCATCCGAATTGGTAAAAGGGGTATCGAACGCCTCATAGATTTTGCCGGTCGTTGGAGAAGACCATTCCCACTGGGTGCTTTTGCCCTCAAAAACCATTGGATTTTTGCACCAGGCGCAAACTTCATCTTGCCCATGAATGTAAGAATAGCACTTTTGACCGGTAATCGACCCGAATTCTCTTTCCATCACCGGATTGACATATTCCACATCATATTGCCGGTTGACAATGTAAATCCCATACGGCATGGCATCCAGAATGGACTGCAACCGCCTTCGTTCGAGCTCCAACTTCTGCTCAGACTGCCTGAGGCTTTCGATGTACTGGATCAGGGGACGAAATGAAAACAGGTAGAGGATGGGGCAGATCAGGATCACCATGATCCCGGCATCGATCAATGTTGTTAAATAATACGGAATAGGTTCGAGGAAGTACACCACGATCATGGCAACAATTTCCGAAAAGAAAATGCTTGCGATGATGATGATAAAAAGTCTCAGGGGAGAAACGTATCCCGTTTGATCAGAGGATAACTGGGAACTGAGTGTTAAAAATGCTTCCTTTACCCGGCCTAATCTTTTCATTTCACACTTCCTTGGAAGGTAGCTGATTATTTCTTGCGAAAGAGCAAAATAACATCCTTCCAGTATATATTTTCATAAACCTTCTCTTATAGGTCAACTAACAAAAGTCACTTCTTTGTGTGGACATCTTGACCGTATAGGTTACAGGGCAGGTTGTTATTTCCAGGGGTTGCAAGGCAAACTTCCAATGGAACAATAGGCTAGGGTAACGCCTGACTTCTCAAGTAAAATCATAATCCTATGAAGGAATTTATCTACTCCCGTAATGCAGTTTACGAAGCCTTGCGTGCAAAACGCAGGCCGATATTCAAAATCCAGATTTCTGAGGGGGCGCAGGAGAGGGGGCGTCTCGCCGATATTTTACGAATGGCGAAGGAACTGAATGTTCCCGTTGAGAGAGTACAGCGCGGCAGATTGGATAAGGTTCACGACAATCATCAGGGGGTGGTGGCTGAGGTCGGGGAATACACGTACAGCGACATCCTGGAAATTCTGGAGCATGCGCGTGCCGTGGAGGAACAGCCATTTATCCTGCTGCTGGATTCATTGAACGACCCACAGAATTTTGGCACGCTCCTGCGCACGGCGGAGTCGGTCGGTGTGCATGGCGTGGTCATCCTCCTGGCGCATACGGTGGAGGTCACTCCGGCGGTGGTGAACGCCTCCTCGGGGGCGAGCGAGCATTTGCGCGTAGCACGATCCAACCTGGCACAGGCGATCGATGCGCTCAAGGAGGATAACGTCTGGGTGGTGGGACTGGATCAAAATGGGGAAATGATCGGCGAGAAGACCAGCCGTCACTTAACGGGACCTGTTGGTCTGGTGGTCGGAAGTGAAGGGGAAGGCATCCGCCAGCTGACGCGTTCGAAATGTGACATCCTCCTGCAACTGCCGATGCGCGGCCAGATCGAATCATTGAACGCAGCAGTAGCCGGATCGGTCGCATTGTATCTGGCATTTATGGAACGAAACCATTCTTAGGGACGGATCATGATCCGTCCTTAACAGGAGATAATCGTGGTTCAAGCTGCATATCATTTTCCGCGTGGATTTTTATGGGGTACGGCTACCGCCGCCCACCAGGTGGAAGGAAACAACACCAACAACCAGTGGTGGATGTGGGAACAGACCGGGCATACCAAGGGGACGTCGGGCCTGGCCGCCGACTGGTGGGGAGGCCGCTGGAAGGATGATCTGGACAGAGCTGCTGAAGGCGGTCAGAACGCGCACCGCTTCAGCGTGGAGTGGAGCCGCATCCAGCCGACCCCCGACACCTGGGACGAGGACGCGCTTGAGCGCTACCGCAACTTGCTGCGCGGCATGCGCGATCGGGGCATCACAGCGATGATCACCCTGCATCACTTCTCCGACCCGCTGTGGTTCTATGAAATGGATGCCTGGGAGAACGACCAGGCGCCTGCTCTGTTCGAGAAATTCGTGCGCAAGACGGTGCAGGCGCTCAAGGAATACTGCACATTATGGTGCACGATCAATGAGCCCAACATCTATGCCCTGCTTGGGTATGTGACCGGCGATTTTCCAAACAGGCACCGCGGTACGAAAGTAGCGGCCCAGGTGATGGCGAATATGCTGCGCGGTCATGCGGCAGCGTATCGCGCCATCCACGAGATCCAGCCCGAGGCACGCGTGGGATATGCCCATCATCATCGCCCCATGGTCCCCAAGCGAGCATGGAATCCGCTCGACCGGCTGATGCGTAGCATCCGCTTTAGCGGCGCGAACATGGCCTTCCCATCCGGGATTAGCACCGGCGTGATGAAGACGCCGCTGGCGAGATTCAACATCCCGGAAGCCAAGGGGACCCAGGATTTCCTCGGCTTGAACTATTACTCTGTGGATACGATCAGCTTTCACGCCGGCAAGCCCAATGAGCTCTTTACGCACAGTGCTTATCAGGAGGAGGCAGACCTCAGTGACACAAAGTTCATCGCCAACATTCCCGAAGGGCTGTTCGACACGATCAAGTGGGCGGTGCGGAGCTTTCCCAACCTGCCGATCCTGATCACCGAGAACGGCGTGGAGGATGCGAGTGACCGCCTGCGTCCGCGCTACCTGGCGCAGCACATCCATCAGATCTGGCGGGCGGTCAACTTCAACTGGCCGGTAAAGGGGTACTTCCACTGGACATTGGTGGACAACTTCGAATGGGAGCGCGGCTGGACACAGCGTTTCGGCCTGTGGGCACTGGATGTCGATACCCAAAAGCGGACGAAACGCCCCAGTGCCGACCTGTACGCAGAGATCTGCAGGGAAAATGGCCTCACCAGCGAGATGGTACAGAAATATTGTCCCGAGGTATTTGACAAATTATTTCCGGTTTGACCTTCGAATCATTCCATTGAATCGTGAATATAAATCAGATGTTCCCCCCACAACAAGTTCTTTGTCGACCTGCGATCGAGGCCGACCAGGCAGATGTCATCGAGTTTTGCAAAGGCATCTGGGACGGAGAGGATTACGTTCCCCAGGTCTGGGAACGATGGTTTCATGATCCAGATGGATTGCTCGCTGTTGCAGAATTTGAGGGGCATGCCATCGGCTGTTCGAAGATTTCCCGCCTCTCGAAAGGTCAGTGGTGGCTCGAAGGCTTTCGGGTGGATCCGCAATATCAGGGAATGAAGGTTGGCTCACATCTGCACCAGTACGTCACCGATTGGTGGCTCGAAAACGGAGATGGAACTCTTCGCCTGATGACAGACGGCCAAAATTTTGTGATGCATCATCTTTGTGCCAAGACGGGATACATCAAAGCGGGTGAAGTCTGTGGATATCATGTGACTTCGCTGGAAGAATCTGCTGACAATTTCGTTCAAATGGCCGATATGGAAGCTGCAGCGGTTTTTGCCATGGCAAGCGAATCCATTAAAATAACCGGCGGTCTTATCGACCTCGGCTGGCGTATCTGCAAGCCCAGTGAAGAGTCTTTCAATAACTATTCGAAACAAAATGCGGATTATATCCACACGTTTTACTGGTGGAGGGATCGGCAGGGATTGTTCAGTGCCTGGGAGGACGAAGATGAGGAGCGGAGAACCCTGGTCCTTGGTGCAGTGGCCTGTGCGTTAAGCGATATGGCCGAACTTCTCCTGGATATCCGCAGGTTCGCAGCAGGCAGGAAGTTTGACGACATTTTCCAGATTGCATTCGACATACCACAGGTCACAGCCCAACTGCTGGCAGCTGGCTTTGAGAAGAAATGGAAACGGAGCAACGCCTTTGTGTTTGAGAAGACACAACCGTTTAAAGTCGGGAATTCTTAAGTGAATTGAAAGCGCTGCGTCCATTTAATGGAGAAGGCGCCTGCAAGCTGATCGATTACGATGAAGAAAAAGACTGGATGCTTTTGGAATGCCTGCATCCGGGAAGCGATCGCCTACCTGCCAATCAGGGTAAAGATGGCAACGCCAAGTGCGAGCAGCCCGAGGATCACGCCAGGGATGCTCATGCCTAATGCCGACAGGCCATAGAATAAAAAGAACAAAATCAAACACCACGTCGCGATCGAATTTGGAAGCCTCATTTTCATTCTCCTTTGAAAAGGTTTAACAGGCCCGAATCCACCTGCTATTGTAAAAAACGAACTGTTGCCGGAGATGTTTCACCACAGGCAGGTGGTAGAATCAATTTCTATGTCTGTAACCGCCCCTGTTGAATTCTCGATGCAGCGTGCACAAACCACCGACCGCTCCAGCGCGGTGCGCTGGGTCTGGTCGCACGTCCGCCCGCACTGGTGGATCATGCTCATCATGGTGGCTGGTGCGGTGGGAAATGCAGCCCTGGCCGCAGTGGTCCCTGTGCTGACAGGTGACGCGTTCAACGCGATGCTCCAGCCTGTCCCCGACACGAGCGTGCTGCTGCCACTGGCACTGACGATTGCCATCAGCCAGGTGATCCGCGGCGTCCTCCAGTTGGGGCGTAACTTCGGCGCCGAGCTGCTGGCCCAGAAGCTGGAACGCTCGGTGCGCGATGAGCTATATCTGTCCCTGCTCGGCAAGAGCATGACCTTCCACAATCTTCAACCGGTCGGCGACACCATGGCGCGGGCCACCAACGATGTCCGTGAAGTGAACTATATGTTCAGCCCGGGCATCAACCTGGTTGTGGGATCCTTCATTTTCCTGTTGATACCGATCTTTGTGGCTCCCCGCTATAACCCATCACTGGTCATTGTGCCGCTGGTATACATCTTCCTGTATTTCATTTCGCTTATCCGCTATTTGAAAACGCTCCAGCCGGTGACGGATGAAGTCCGCGCCACATTCGGGGAGATGAACACCCACCTGACCGAGTCGCTGGACGGCGTAGAGGTGGTCAAGGGCGCATCGCAGGAGAACGCCGAAGTCGACCGCTTCGTGATGAACGCCAGCCGCGTCCGGGACGCGTTTGTACTCCCGTTGGATCTGGAGGGGCGCTATATTGCCATGGCCCTGCTCGGTTCCGCCTACGCTTTCGGCCTGTTCCAGGCCCTGCTGCTGTTCCGTGCCGGACTGATCAACACCGGGGACGTGGTGGCTTATTTCGGACTGTTGATGCTGCTCGGCTTTCCGACCTTTGTCTCCACCTTTGCCTATTCCCAGATCTCGCTGGGCATGTCGAGCGCCCGCCGCATCCTGGAATTGATCCAGCGCGAAAATAACCTAGACCAAAATGCAGAAGGATTTGCAGGCGTGATGAAGGGTGAGGTGGAATTCCGGACTGTGAGCTTCTCGTACGAGCAGGAAAACGAAGGTACGGAAACCCCGCACGAAAATCGCCATTCCCAGGCAGAGGCTGCGCAGGATGAGGTGTTGGAGAACATCTCCTTCAAAGTCAAAGCAGGGCAGACGGTCGCGATCGTGGGACAGACCGGCGCCGGAAAGACGTCACTGGTCAAGCTGATCAACCGCACCTATGACACGACACAGGGACAGGTACTCGTCGATGGGATAGATGTGCGCGACTGGAATCTTGCCTCCCTGCGCTCACAGGTTTCGATGATCGAGCAGGATATCTTCCTGTTCTCGCGAAAGGTGAGTGAGAACATCGCCTTTGGAAAGCCTGAGGCAACCCAAGAGCAGATCGAAGCGGCGGCGAAGTTTGCACAGGCAGATGATTTCATCCAGACCTTCGACCAGGGCTATGACACCATCGTCGGCGAGAGAGGCGTCACGCTCTCCGGCGGACAACGCCAGCGCATTGCCCTCGGACGCGCCTTCCTGACCGATCCACACATCCTGATCCTCGACGACTCCACCTCCGCCATCGACTCGGCCACCGAAGACCGGATCCAGCGCGCCATCGCCAACGCAGCTCGCGGCCGGACAACCTTCATTATTACCCACCGCCTGTCTCAGATCCGCTGGGCAGACCTGATCATCGTCCTTCGCAAAGGGAAGATCGCTGCGATTGGGACACATGATGAATTGATGAAAACATCCGAAGCGTATTCGAGGATATTTAGAGAATAAGTCACCCTGGTGGTTGAGTAGGCGGTGATCGTCCGCCATACCGGGCCACCTGTTTCTGCAGGAAAGAGAGTTTATGGGTTTCTTTGCCGGACTCAATGACGAAAAATACGACCGACAGTACACCGACCGCGAGCTGACACGCCGCATCGTGGACTTCTTCAAGCCACAGAAGACGCGGCTTATATTAACGCTGATCCTCGTTGTCGCCTATGCTGCCCTGGGTGCGGCCCTGCCTGTCATCGTGGCCCTCATGGTGGATGGACTGGCAAATCAACCGACCCTGCAGGCCATCACGCTCGTCAGCCTGGCTGTTTTGTTCATTGGCATCGGTTTGTGGGGGCTGAACTGGGCGCGGCGCAGTCTTGTGATCCGCACCGTGGGAGATGGGGTACTCGACCTGCGCACCTCCGCCTTCCGGGCAGCAGCAGAACACGACCTGTCCTTTTATGATCAGTTCTCCTCGGGACGCATTGTCTCGCGCATCACATCCGATACAAATGACTTTGGGCAG
>Ga0111539_10010408_pt1 | contig 11710 bp, 8 predicted proteins | sample RhiMethybrSRZTD1_FD_79667 | JGI IMG/M metagenome (GOLD analysis project Ga0111539, IMG submission 79667) | Populus rhizosphere microbial communities from Tennessee, USA - Rhizosphere MetaG P. TD hybrid SRZTD1 (version 2) (version 2) | ecosystem: Host-associated > Plants > Roots > Rhizosphere >...
CGCAGCACCTGCTCGCGGTCGTCGAAGCGGAAGACGGAGGAGTGGTCGGCCTTGATGAGGCGCCCCGCCTCGTCCGTCGCCCGCGCGAAGAGCGCCTGCAGGTCGGTGAGCGCGGCGGTCTCGAGCCCGAGGTCGTAGAGCGTCGCCATCTGGCGCGCCAGGTGCTCGGTCGCCGCCTCGCTCTCGGCGCGGCGCAGCGCGAGCGCCAGCTGCCCGCCGAGCGTCGACAACAGGCTCGTCTCCTCCTCGTCGAACGCGCCCGGGCGGCCGCGCACGACCGTGAGCACGCCGAGCGCGTGCTCGCCGGCGCGCACCGGCACCGCGAGCTCCGTCGCCGATTCGTTGTGCGAGGCCTCGAGCGGCGACGCGAGCCGCAGCGCCCAGCGCAGCGCCTCGGGGTCGGACGAGAGCGGCCCGGTGCCGGCTTCCGCCTCGAGCACGAGCGCCCCATCCCGGCGCGGCGCGTGGAATGCCGCGCGCTCGTAGCCCAGGTCGCGCTGCACGCGCCTCACCGTGAGCTCGAGCAGCCGGGCGCGCCCCGAGACCGCCGCCATGTCTCCCACGAGCGCCGCCAGCCGCTCGAAGCGCGCCGCCTGCCGCCGCTTCTGGTCGAAGGTCTGGCGGCTGCGCAGAAAGGTCGCGACGGGGCCGGCGAAGGTGGACAGGATCTGGACGTCGCCGTCGCTGAAGCCACCCGGCTTGTCGGCGGCGCCCAGCAGCCCGATCAGCTCGCCCTCGGCCACGAGCGGCACCAGCACGACCGACTGGGCCTCGGCCATGAGGCCGATCTCCTGCGCGAGGCGCGGGTCGAGCGCGGGCGAGTTGCTGACGTACGGCCGGCCGCTGCGCGGGGTCCAGAGGCTGCGGTACTCGGGGCGCGCCACGTACCGGAACGAGCGCGCGCGCTCGTCGCCCAGGCCGTGGACCGGCAGCGCGGCCTCCATCGTGCGGCTCGCCGGGTCGTGGAGCGCGATGCCGACGATCGGCGCGCCGATCAGCCCGGCCAGCCGCTGGGTGAGCATGCGGTTGAACTCGGCGGGCTCGGCGATCAGCGACCAGTCCCGCCCGATCTCGTGCAGCCGCGCCAGGTCGCGGGCGCGCGACTGCGCCTGCTCGCGGCTCAGCGCCAGCTCGTCGTGCGTCGACTTGAGCCGCAGGAACGCCCGCACCTTCAGGATCAGGGCCGGCGTGTCGATAGGCTTGTGCAGGAAGTCGTCGGCGCCGGCCTCGTACCCGCGGCGCACGGCCACCGGGTCGCCGAAGGCCGTCATCATGATCACCGGCAAATGCGGCCCGTGGGCCTCGCGGATCCGCGCGCAGGTCTCGAAGCCGCTCATGCCCGGCAGCCGGACGTCGAGCAGCACCAGGTCGAAACCGCCAGCCGCGAGCGCGTCGAGGCCGCGCTCGCCCGACTCGGCCCGGTCGGCGACGTAGCCGTGGAGGCTCAGGAGGTCCAGGAGCGTTTTGCCGATGTGTGGGTCGTCGTCTACGACCAGGACCTGGGCCATGGAAAGGAAGGTGCAGTTTCGCGCCCACGGCCGTCGGGCGTCAAGGCGGCTGAGCTATACTTCCGGCCCCGGAGCCCTCCAGCATGTACCCGACGTCAGCGCCGCGCGATGGCCTGGCACTGCTCGCCGAAGCATTCCGCTCACGGCGAACGGGTGTCCTCGTCGTCGGCGACGGGGACGGCGCGATCTTCGTGAGGCTCGAGGCGGGCCAGGTGGTGGCGCTCGGACCGCCCGCTCCGGAAGCCCAGGCCGCGAAGGGACCCAAGCCGAGCGACTCGGTCCACCTGCGGCTCGAACGCGTGCTGGCCGAGATCGGCATGCGGCGGCCCGCGGAAACGGCGCGCAAGCCGGAAGCGTCCACGTCGACTCCGCTCTCCTCGGCCAGCTTGCGGGAGCGCCTGATCGCGAGCCTGGCCGAGGACGTGCGTCCGGTGCGCTTCGACGACGGCGCGGCGCCGCCCGGCGGCGTGGTCGCGGTCTCCGTCGCGACGGAGCCGCTCATCCTCGAGGCCGTGCTGCAGATGCGGCACGACGAGTCCGTGCTGAAGGCGATCGGCGATCTCGACCAGCTGCTGGTCGCGACGATCGCGCTCGCCGAGGAGCGGACCCTGACCCTGACCGAGGGCTACCTGCTCTCGCGGATCGACGGGCTCCACTCGGCGCGGCAGGTGCTCGAGCTCGTCCCGCTCGACCCGGGCGACGTCGAGCGGACGCTCCTCGGCCTGCTGCTGACGGGCCGCGTCGAAACGCGCCCGGCTCCCTATCCCCGGCGTGTGCCCGCGGCTGCCCCTGGCCCGACGACCGCCACGGCGCCTCTCCCGACGGCAGAGCCCACCCGCTCCGAGCCCGCCGCCGACGAGCCCGTGCCGGTGGTCGAGTCCGCGGACGAGCCTTCCGCCGAGCCCTCCGACGAGCCGCGGGACGCGCCGCCCGCGGCGGTGCCGGTGGACGAGCCCGAGGAGACGCCCCAGCACATCGTCGCCGAGTGGGCGCACGACGAGGTCGCGGCGCAGACCGCCGCAGCCGCCGCCTCGGTCGAGTCGGCCGAGACGCCGCCGGCCGTGCCGGTGGACGCGGCTATGGAGACCCAGACCGTCGTGATCCGGGCGTTCGAGCGCCCGGTCCCCGACGACGCGGTCGCGGACGCGGGGCCCGGGAACGAACCCGCCGGCAGCCCGATCGATAGCCCGGCAGTCGAGAGCCCCGCGGCCGAGACCGCGCTGCCCGCGAGCGCGGCCAGCGCCGTCCCGGAGCAGCCGACCGTCGAGGTCGAGGCCGTCGGGGCGCCGCCCCCCACGGATCCGATGGTCAGCGCCCCGATCGACACGGCGGTCCTGGAGCGCCGCCGCGAGGTACTGGAGGCTTTCCAGGCGCTCCCGCTCAAGAACCACTTCGAGGTGCTGGGCGTCGAGCCCGGCTGCGACGACGAGGAGGTGAAGCGCGCCTACGTCTCGCTCACGAAGCGCTTCCACCCCGACGCGCAGCGCGACAGGCGGCTCGAGGACATGCACGACATCCTCGAGGCGATCTTCATCCGTGTGCAGGAGGCGTGGGAGGTGCTCGGCGAGGCGAAGAGCCGCGCCTCCTACGAGGCCCGCTCGGGAATCGTGAGGCGTCCGCGAGCGGCGCGGCCGGGCGAACGCGCGCCTTCCGTTCCCGGCATCGCGCCCTCGCCCCCGCCGCGCCCGGCGCCACCGCCCGAGTACGTGCCGCCCGAGGAGATCCTGTATCAGGTGCGGCAGCTGCTGGCGCAGGCCCGCTACTGGGACGCGATCCAGATCCTGGAGTCGACGCTGCCGGGGATGGAGCCGCGCACCCAGCAGCACCGGGGCCGGCTGCTGCTCGCGCGCGCGTACTCGAAGAACCCGAACTGGCTGCGGCGCGCGGAGGAGACGCTGCACCAGCTCGTGCGCGAGGATCCGACGAACGCCGACGCGCACTTCGAGCTCGGGATGATCTACAAGACCAGCGGCTTCCCGACGCGGGCACAAGCGATGTTCCGGCGCACGCTCGAGCTGCGCCCCGGCCACAAGGAGGCGTCCGCCGAGCTCGGGATCCCCACGGACACCGGCACTCCGCGTCCGGGTCTGCTCAAGCGTCTCTTCAAGCGGGGAGGTTAGCCCTCATGAGCTCACGACGGGCCGTTCGCCTGCTGCTCCTGCTACTGGCGCTCGTCCTCACGTTCGTGGCCTTCGGCTCGCCGAGCTTCACCTGGGGCAACGAAGGCGTGCGCGTCCAGCATCCCTGGGCGCAGGCAGTCGCGGCCTTCGGCGCCGCGCTCGCGCTGGCCGGCGCGGCCTTCGGCTTCGCGCGCCTCGCCCCGCGCATCGCGCTCGGGCTGGCCGCCGCCGTCCTCGTCGCGCTGTCCGCTCACCACCTGGCCTGGCGCCTCGAGGCGCTCGACGCGGGCGTCAACGAGCGCTCGCTGCGCGGCGCGGTGAGCCTGAGCTGGAGCGAGATCGTGTCGGTGGAGCCGACGGTCGGCGCCGTGACGCTGCGCTCGCGCAGCGGCAAGCGGCTCGTGATCGGCACGCGGGGCTTCGAGCCCGACGAGCGCGTCCGCCTCGAACGCACGATCGCGAGGCGGGTCCGCGAAGCCGCAAACTTACAGCACTAGCTCATATAAACAGGTGCTCGTCGTCCTCGGTGTGGCTGCGGCGGCGGTGCGCCTGGTTGGGGGCCGAGGCGCCGCGGCCGAGCTGGGTGTAGACCTCCAGCCCCCGCTGGATCCCACGCAGGAACGCGAAGATTCCACCGATCGGCTTGAGCGGCCGCACCACGAACTGTTGGAACAGGCCCGTGGTCTCCTCGATCTTGTCGATCGTGTCGGCCAGCAGCAGGTCGACGCGCCGCGCCTGCAGCGTCGCAAGGTCGGCGATCTCGGCGGCGGCGCGGCTGACGCGAGTCAGGTTCTCGAGCGCGGGCTTGAGCTCGCGATCGAGCCGCGCGCTGAGCTCGTCGACGCGGCGCGCGAGGCGCATGCCGGCGAGCGCCAGCCCGATCAGGAAGCCCGCCTGAACCAGCGAGGCGAGCGCGATCAGCCCGAGAAAGACGACACCCCAGGACTCCATGGAGCGCTACATCTTCTCCTTCTCGTCGCGGTAGGCCTGGCGCCCGGCCTCGACGGCCGAGGCGAGCCGCTCGCGGCGCCGGTCGAGCGCGTCGCGCTGGCGGTCCAGGTAGCGCGCCGCGTCCTCGGCCGCCTCGCGGCCCTTCTGCAGCGCCTGCTCGCCGACGCGCCGGCCGCGCTCCTGCGTCTCGCGCAGCTTCTCGCCGAGCATCTCGCGCGTCTCGCGCCCCGAGCGCGGGGCGAACAGGATGGCGAGCGCCGCGCCCGACAGGGCTCCCACCATGAAGGAAAGGACGACTCCAGCCGTCCCACCGCTGCGGTCGTCGTTGGACATGGCCACCTCCGATCGGTTCGCGTTCCGAGATCAGAGCTTAGTCCAGCGACGAGAGCCCTCGCAAGACGAGCGGGGCGACGCCCTCAGCCCTCGGACGCCTGCGCCCCCTGCTCGGCGCTCCGTTCGAGGATGCGCAGCGTCACGCGCGAGATGACGGCGAGGTAGTCCATCGCCATGTCGAAGTTGTCCTCGAACAGGTCGAAGAGCACGTCCGTCTGCCCGTAGAGGCCCACGACGGGCGTCGTCGCCACCACCTCGTACCAGCGCGGCCGCTGGCCGAGCGCCTCGAGCGCCCCCAGCGGGAACCCCGGACCGGCCGTGAACTCCACCCCGCCCGGAACCGTCGCCCGCACTTCCCCCCCGCAGATCATCACGAGGTGGGCGGCCGGCTCGCCCTCGTGCCAGAGCACGGTCCCGGTCTCGAAGCGGACCTGGGCCATCGTGCGCGCCAGCTCGGCGAGCGCCGTGACCGAGGTGCGATCGAACACGGGCATGCGCCGAAGCAGCAGCAGCCGGTCGACGAGGTCGAGCTGCGCCGACCCGGGCATGTCGCCCGGGGGCGCCGGGAACACCAGGCTCGGGTCGAGCTTGTTCCGCCTCAGCAGCTCGAGCGCCTGGCGGCTCACCTCTCGGATCAAGTGCTGCAGGATCGGCAGGCGGTCCTCGAGCAGGTCGGCGATCGCGTCCGCGTCGAGCTCCAGCGCGAGCGTGTCCTGCTCGGCGACGACCCGCGCCCCGTACTCGGCGCGCGCGAGGACCGACATGCCGCCGACCCCCTGCCCCGGGACGACCGTCCCGACGGGGATGCCGCGGCGGGTGCTGGCCAGGCGGCCCTCGACCACGAAGAGCGCCGCGTTCGCCGGGGCGTCCTCGCGGAACACCTCCTCGCCCTTCGCGAAGAAGCGCTCCTGCACCACGTCGGCGATCGCAGCGATCTCGGGCGCCGGCAGCCCGGACAGCAGCGGGATGCGCTTCAGGTGCAGCAGCCGCTCGAGCGGCGGCACCGCGCGCGGGGCGTCAGGCACGCACGTCCTCCGGCTCGCGGCTGAGCGTCGCGAGCGTGCGCTCCAGCACGCGCGACAGGAAGAAGCTCGGCGTCCCGCGCGAGAGCTCGACGAGCCGCGGCCGCAGCCCGACGAGCCCGAGCTCGCCGATGTGGTGGACCGCGATGCAGCGCAGCGCCTCGCCGCCCTCGTCGAGCATCCGCTCGAGCACGGCCTCGTACCCGAGCGGCCGCACCGCGTAGATCTCGCCGGCGCCCGAGAGGCGCGCCGCGTCGCCGTCCTCGCCCACGATCGCGAGGATCGGCGCGCGCAGCGGCGGCCGCAGCAGGTTCTCGAGCAGCTCGCGGCTGCTGCCGCGGGCGCGCGGGTCGCGCGAGCGCAGCCCGCGGTGGATGTCCCTGAAGTCCTCGCCCCGGTGCTGGAGCGCCAGCAGCCGCAGCAGCCGCTCGATCGCCTGGGCCTCCTTGTCGCGAAGCAGCTGCACCAGCAGGCCGTGGCCCGGCCGCGCGCCCGCCGGGATCCCCGGCCCGCCGGCTTCCAGCACGCTGCGCCAGTGCAGCGCGCGGAAGACGCCCTCGGCCGTCGCGCGCGTGGCCGTCGCCAGCAGCTCGGGATCGAGCTCGACTCCCGCCCCGGAAGCCAGCCGGTTGAGGCCGCGCAGCATCCGGTAGCGGATCGCGCCGACCCGCTCCGTGATGATCCGGCGCTGCAGGATCTCCGCCGCCGGCTGCGGGTCGAAGAGTGCGACCGTGCGCGGCACGTGGCGCCGCAGCTCGACCGGCAGCGAGGCGTCGCCGAGCGCTTCGTCGAGGAACGCGAGCCCTTCCGGCCCGTAGGCCACGAGCGCCGCGCGCGCGTCGGCGCGCACCTCGCGCTGGCCCAGCAGCTCGAGCAGCACCGGCAGGAAGCGCGGGCTGCGCAGCTGCCCCATCGCCCGCGCCACCTGCACGAGCGTCGGGGGCGCCCCGCGCTCGGCGAGCCAGAGCAGCATCTCCTCGAACGCCGGCAGCGGCTGCGCGGCGATCGCGCGCGCCAGCCCCGTCCAGGTCGGCTGGTCTCCCTTCTGCGCGAGCTCCTCGAGCGTCCGCAGCGCCGAGGCGCTCTCCCAGCCGCCCGCCACGCGGCCGACCGCGGCCGTCGCGCGCACGAGCGGGCTCGCGTCCTCGGCCGCCGTGCGGAGCAGCATCTCGTCGGGAGCGACGCTCGTGCGCGCCCGCAGCGCCGCCGCCCGGATCTCGGCGTCGTCGTGCTGCAGCAGGCGCTCCGCGACGGGAACGAAATCGGTGCGCCCTTCGCGCGCGAAGAGCTGCAGCGCGCGCAGCACGACCGGCGGCGAAGGGTGGTAGAGGATCAGCACCGGCACCAGGCGGGCGCGGCCCTCCGCCGCGAGCAGGTCGATCGCCGCCAGCACCTCGTGGTCGTCCGGGCTGTTGAGCGCGCCGATCAGCGTCTCGAGCGACGCGAGGTCGACGGGAGGCAGGTCGAGCGCCGGCCGCAGCGTTCCCTGGCGCAGCGCCGCGCGGAACACGTCGAGGTAGAGGCCCTTGAGCTCCGACACCAGCGCGATCCAGACGAGCGCCGTCGCCGCGGCGGCCGCCGCCAGCACGACGTCGCCCCGGCGCAGCACGCTCTCGGAGAGGATCAGCACCGAGGCGATCGCCTGGCCTCCGCGCTGGCCGATGATGTCGACGAGCGGCTTCGCCCGCGTGCGCACGCCCGGAGCGAGCGGCACGAACAGGAGCTCGGTGCCTGTGCGGTGGAGCGAGTTGCGGAGCGCCCCGTCGGTTCCCTTCAGCAGGAGCGCCGCCGCCAGCCCGCCGCCGAGGGCCAGGCCCGAGGCCCCGAGGAAGAGGAGGGACGGCAGCACCCAGAGCGCGCGGTGCAGGCCGATCGCCTGGAACAGCCAGCCGCCGGCCACGAGCTGCGCGCCGAGCGACAGCAGGTTGAGAACCGTGTAGAAGCCGGCGAAGAAGCTCCCGAGCTGATCCGCCGGGATCGTGCGCGCCACGGTGCTCTTGAAGACGTAGTCGGCGAGCGTCAGCGCGACCGTCGAGACGAGCACCAGCACCGCCAGCGCGCGCAGGTAGGCGTCGCCGCGCAGCAGGCGCAGGCCCTCGCCGAGCGAGGCGCCGGCCGGGGGGCGCTTCACGCTCGCGACCTCGGTGCGGCCGAGCGCGAACGCCGGGCCGAGCGCGGTCAGCGCGAGCACGATCGCGGCGGCGAGCACCAGGGTGTTGGGCGGCGCTTGCGTGGAGAGGACGCGAGCGGCCGCGGCGCCGACCGTCGCTCCGAGCAGGCTCCCGGTCCAGACCAGGCTATAGAGCCGCTTGGCCTCGCCGAGCGTGTAGAGCTCGCCGAGCACCATCCAGAACTGGAGCACGGCGAGGCTGCCGAGCAGCCCCGTCCAGACGTAGAGCGCGTAGAGCTCGAGCGGGGTCTGGCCGCGCAGCAGCAGCCAGAACAGGAAGGTGACGAGCGCCCCGCCTCCCAGCAGGCGGCTGAGCGCGAAGGGGCCGCCGGCGCGACGCCGACCCCAGGGCGACTGCGAGACTGCGACGGCGGAAGCGGCGATCGCGATGTAGACGAACGCGAGCCGCGAGGCCGGCAGCCGCGCGAGGAAGAGCGCGTCGCGAGCGGTCTCGAGCAGCGTGTGGCCGGCGAGCGTCCCGAAGATCGTCAGGAACGCGGCGAACGCGCCCTTGCGGTCCTCGGGCCGCACTTTCGCGAGAGCCATCTGAGCGCTCCATTATCGCTATACTCGCCGGAGATGCCGCAGCTGGTGGCGTTGATGGACGACCTGATGTTCCTGAGCCGGATCCGCGAGGCCGCACGCGGCACGGGGGTCGAGGTCAAGAGCGTGCGCAGCGCCGCCGAGCTGCTGGCGGCCGCGCGCGCGGACGCGAGGCTCGTGGTCGTCGACGCCGAGACCGCGCGCGTCCCCTGGCGGAACGCGCTCGCCGCGCTCCGCGCCGAGCCGGAAACGCGCGACATCGCGGTGATCGCGTTCGTGGGCCACGAGCGCGCCGACCTCGCCGAGGCCGCGCGGGCGAGCGGCGCCGGCCGGGTGATGGCCCGCGGCGCGTTCGTGCGCGAGCTGCCCGCCCTCGTGGCGGCGATCCAGAAGCCGGCCGCGGAGCAGCCGGGGCGGTAGGCGGGGGCGCAGACACTCCGCCCGACAATCGCTCACAAAGACTGTCAGTACTGACAGGCCTTTTCGCCAAACGGCCCCTTGTGATAGCCTCCGATCAAGGGGAAGGGGTTTCCCTGCCCTACGTTTGTGATCCTGTAAATGGCGGCCGTCCAAGGCCCTTCCGGCCCGCGACCAACGCCGCCGCGCCACCGGAGGACGACAGTCATGAGCAGGAAGTTCACGGCCACACTCGCCACTGCCCTCACCCTGGGCGCCCTCATCATGAGCGCCGAGGCCCAGCAGCACAGAGCGATACGGCTCGGGAACCCGGCGACCCGGTTCTCCAAGCCCCTGAAGAAGGCCGACGATCTGCGCGTGCTCTTGCGCAGCGAGAAGCTGAAGGCCGACGTCGCCGCCGTGCTGGCGGACTACGGCTGGCAGGGAGACGTCGCCGATCTCGACCGCGCCGCCGCGAGCGCCGAGATCACCGCGATACAGGTGCCGACGAACACCCGGCTGCCGTTCATGGCCGCGCGCAAGAACAAGAAGCCGTACGCGATGCGCGACGTGCTCTGGGCCGGCAAGAAGCCGATCGACGCGTTCGGCTTCGAGTTCACCTCGAAGTGCGTGCGCTACCGGCTCGTGACTCCGAAGGCCTGCAGCAACTTCTGGGTCGAGGAGATGGGCCGCGACACGACGAGCGAGGGCTGCGCTCCCAAGAAGGAGCTGCCGCCGGTGGTCAGCGTGACGGGCGCCCAGAGCGCCTGCGTGACGCAGCCCGTCGAGATCACGGTCAACGTGCAGAACCCGCCCGCGGACGGCAAGGTGACGCTCTCGGTCAACGGCAAGGAAGCCACGACCGGGTCGCTCAGCGCCGGCTCGTTCCGTTGGCGCTTCCCCGGCGCGCCGACGGCGGGCCGCTACGAGGTCAAGGCCGTCTCCGGCGGGCAGACCGCGACGAGCGTCGTCGAGGTGAAGCCCTGCGAGCCGACCTGCGGCCTGACGGTCACGCCGAACCCGGCGAAGGCCGGCAAGCCGATCACCGTCGACGTCTCCGGCTCGCGCGTCGCGGCCGGCGTCACGGGCGGCGTCAAGAGCGTGAAGGTCGAGGTCGTCCAGAAGGGCGCCGTGGTGCAGACCGTCGACATGCCCGCGCCGAACTTCGTCCGCAACGACGTCGTCGTCAAGAAGGGCGGCGCCACCACGCTGCGCGCCGTCGCGACCGACGAGGCCGGCCAGGTGTCCACCAACGCCTGCACGGCCGACATCGACGTGAAGGGCGGCTTCCCGATCTACGTCGGCGCCTACTTCGGCAAGGAGCGTCTGACGCACGACGACACCGACGAGCTCACGGCCGCCTTCCTCGCCACCGGAGCCACCGAGTTGTCGCGCTGCTCGCCGCTCGCCGGCATCACCGTGGGCATCCTGCCGATGCTCAGCGACACGGCGCAGCTCGACGTCGCGCTGGGCTTCAAGGCCGCCTTCGACGACGACTCGCACTCCGCGCTCTTCGGCGACGCCGCCGTAAACAAGGTCCTGAACAAGGGCTTCTTCGGCGGCGGCGTGAGCTTCTGGGACATCGGCAAGGACTCGTCGGGCGTCGGGCTGCTGCTGCAGGGCGGCTTCGACCTCGACAAGGACGGCAAGTGGCAGCTGGTCGGCCAGAGCCGCGTGCCGTTCTTCAACCAGTTCGACAACATCGAGAACAACTACCAGCTCTGGGGCGGCATCCGCTTCCGGCCGAACAGCTGGAAGTAACCGATCGCTGAGCAGTAGGGCCACAAGGCCCACACGCCCTCGTCGGCGGCGACGCCGACGGGGGCGTTTTCTTTTGCGCGTCTGCTGAATCTCGCTCGGGACGTCCGTCTAGCGCCACGGCGAAAGTTCGTTGACACTTCCGGCCGGCGGCGCCCATCATCCGCCCGGCCTCGGCGGACGGCGATGAACCAAGACACCCAGGACGTCAGCGGGCCGCCACCGCCACCGCAACGCGGGCTGCTGGGGTGGCTCTTCGGCGGCTTGCGCAATCCGCTGCGACGGCGCGGGCTCGCGTCCTCGATCGGCCGCTACCGGGTGATTCGCAAGATCGGCGAGGGCGGCATGGGGACCGTCTTCGAGGCGGTCGACGAGGTGCTCGGTCGCCGCGTGGCCATCAAGCGCCTGAAAGCGGTCGACGAGTCGGCACGGCGGCGCTTCTGGCGGGAGGCGCGCGCGGCGGCTCGGCTGACTCATCCCAACGTGTGCCAGGTGTACGAGGTCGTTGAGGACTCGAGCGGGCCCTTCCTCGCGATGGAACTCTTGTCGGGCGAGCCCCTTTCGATGCGCCTGAAGCGGCAGCCGATGACCGCCGAGGAGGTGATTCCGCTCGGGGCGGGCATCCTGGCGGCTCTTTCAGCGATTCACGCGGCCGGGTTCGTGCATCGCGACCTCAAGCCCTCGAACGTCTACTTGACGCCTTACGGACCCCGACTCCTCGACTTCGGCCTCGTGCGCCACGTTTCGAGCGACGTCGTTCGCGGCATGCCCTCTCAGATGGTGACGCCGGACCCGATCAGCGGCACGCCGCTCACCGACGGGCGCAACCTGATCGGGACACCGGGCTACATGGCGCCGGAACAGATCAAGGGATCCGATGTGGACACCCGAGCCGACCTGTTCGCGGCA
>Ga0111539_10010409_pt1 | contig 11709 bp, 10 predicted proteins | sample RhiMethybrSRZTD1_FD_79667 | JGI IMG/M metagenome (GOLD analysis project Ga0111539, IMG submission 79667) | Populus rhizosphere microbial communities from Tennessee, USA - Rhizosphere MetaG P. TD hybrid SRZTD1 (version 2) (version 2) | ecosystem: Host-associated > Plants > Roots > Rhizosphere >...
AGAAGCTGGGCGAGATCGTCAGCAATCTCTACGTCGAGACGAACGAGAAGAAGATCACGGCGGCCTGGCGCGCGGCCGAGAAGCACCTGCTCGCCTGCGGCGTGAGCCAGCACGAGGCCGGCAACGTGGTCAAGGACCGCGACCTCGGCGCGCTCGCCAAGATCCTGCAGCGGCTGTTCTAGGGCCGCCGCCGCGGCACGAACGAGTGAGGGCTGGACGCGCCGTGCGCTCGGATCATGGCGGGACTGGCAGGGTCACGGACGGAGTCACGGACGTCGTGCCGATGGCCGGCGACCCTCAGCGCCACGTCGATCTCGGCCACCACGGGCAGGTGGTCGGAGGCGCGGCGCGCCAGCGGGCTGCGGTGCACGGCCAGCGTGCGGAGCGTGGCCAGCGGGTGCACCCAGATCCGGTCGAGCGTGAGGACCGGCCAGGCGGCGGGGAAGGAGGGCGGGCTGGGCGGCTTGCCGAAGCGGGCGTCGAGCGCGCGCACGAGCGAGCGGCCGGGCAGCCAGTCGTTGAAGTCGCCCAGCACGACGAGGAAGCCCGAGGGCAGCGTCTCGATGTGCTCCATGATCCGGCGCACCTGCAGACGCCGCTCGCTCGGCCGCAACCCGAGGTGCGTGGCCACGACGTGCAGGTCGGCGCCGTGCACCTCGATCGTGGCCGCCAGCGCACCGCGCGGCTCGCGGCGCTCGTGGCTCAGGTCGAGGCGCCGCAGGTCGCGGATCGCGTGGCGCGTGAGCAGCACGTTGCCGAAGCTGTGCGTCAGGCGCGTCAGCGTCGGGCCCAGGGCGCACTCGTAGCGGTCGAGCGTCTCGAGCACGACCGGCGTGCGCGTCTCGAGCGCGATGTCGGCCGGGTACTGGAATTCCTGCAGCGCGACGACGTCGGCGTCGAGCTCGGAGATGACGGCCGCGGTGCGGGCCGGGTCGTGCCGGCGGTCGGTGCCGACGCAGGAGTGCACGTTCCAGGTCGCGACGCGGATCGTGCGCGTGGCGTCCATGCTCATGCTCAGCCGAAGCGCGCGAGCTCGCGGTGGCCCTGCAGCGTGACGGACATGCTCCGGCTGAGCAGGCGGATGCGTACGCGCAGGGCGACGAGGGCGAGCAGCAAGGCCGTCGCCAGCGCGAGCACGGTGAGAGTCGGGCTCGGCTCGAGCACGACGCCGCGCAGCAGCGCGCCGAGCAGCCCGAGCGAGAGCAGCGCCGGCAGGAGGCCGAGCGCCGTGCCGAGCGCGAAGTTCCGCGGCGGCACGCGGGCGGCTCCGCAGAGGAGGTGGAGCTTGCCGTGCGAGGCGAGCACGACGAGGTGCAGCAGGGCGACCTCCGTCGCCGTGCGGCCGAGCAGCAGCCGCGACAGTCGCCAGCCACGCCGGCCGAGGAGCGGGGCGAAGCGCGGCAGCCCGAGTGCGCGGCCGGCCACGTAGCCCAGCGCCGCCGAGAGCGCGGTGCCGGCGAGCACGATCGCGCCGCCGCGCAGCGTCCCGAAGGCGACCATCGCCGCGAGCACGAGCAGCTCGAGGGGCACGAAGAGCAGCGCGCTTGCGACGAACACCGCCAGCGCGGCGCCGAGCGGGGCGCCGCCGGCCGGCGCACGCTCGAGCGCCGCGCGGATGTGGGCGGGCGAGACCCAGTCGCGCAGCTCCACCGAGTTCCAGGCGATCAGCGCAGCCGCGACGAGCGCGGCGGCCGGCAGCAGCCACAGGAACCACCGGGCCCGCTCGTGCTGCACGTCGAGCTCGGGGAGCAGGCGATCGACGGCCCCGGTGACCTCGGCCGGCTCCTCGGGATCGGCGGCGGCGCGGATCGCGGGGCCGGGGTCGGGCGCCTCCTCAGGCTCGACGCGCACGCGGCCCAGCGTGCGGTCGCCCGTCGCGAGCTCGTCGATGGCCGCGCACAGCGATCCGGTCCGCGCGACGGCCTCCGCGACCTTGCTCGCCGACCGGCCGAGATGCTCGGCCACGAGCCGGTCGCGCACGGCGCGGATCCGCCGCCGGACGCGCTCGTCGCCCTCGGCGCAGACCGCGAGGTCGCACTCGGAGTCGACGCTCATCGAGCGGTTGGAGAGGTTGGCCGAACCGACGCGGAGCAGCTCGTCGTCGACGACCATGACCTTGGAGTGCACGAAGGTGGACACGCCCTGGCTGCGCGAGGCGATCGGGTAGAGCAGGCGCAGGCGGCCGTGGACATCGGCCTGCACGAGCTCGGCCAGGAGCTGCTTGCGCAGCGCCCCCATCGTCTTCTGCTCGAGCCAGCCCTCGCACTTCTCGGGGCCGACGATCACGACCTCCGGGCCGTCCGGCTCGCGCAGCCGCGCGGCGATGGCCTCGCCCAGCCGCGGGCTCGTGAAGTACTGGTTCTCGACGAAGAGCGTCTCGCGCGCGGCCGCGATCGAGTCGAGGAAGAGCGCCTCGCACTCCTGGACCGGCGGCCGCCCACCGAAGCCGGGCTCGTTGCGCACGATGGCCACGTCGACGTCGCGCAGGTCGGGCTCGCTGCCCTCGGGCCACAGGCTGCGCGAGCTCGGCGCGACCGGCGGCAGCCGCCGCACACCGGAGCGCCGCCAGCGCTCGCGGCACAGCTCGCCGAGCCGCGCCGCGATCGGCCCCTCGGCCATCGTGACGACCTCGTGGTAGGGCTCGTAGGGCTTGCCCATCGGCGTCGTGCGGCGCGGGTCGTCGAGCAGGTGCTCGGTGGTGTCCCAGCGGTGGCCGGTCAGGTCGATGCCGCCGACGAAGGCCAGCCGGTCGTCGACGACGACGATCTTCTGGTGGTGCGAGCCCCCCGCCGGGTGCTGGTCGTCGAAGCGGAAGCGCACGCGGCGGTGCGTGCCCCACCCGAGCTTGATCCGGCTGAAGGGGTCGCGCTCGAGGGTGTAGAGCGCGGCGTAGTCCCAGATGAGCACGTGGATGTGCAGCCGCCGCCGGCGCCGCGCCGCGAAGTCGAGCAGCGCGCCCAGCCGCGTCGGCGCCGCGGGGTCCTCGAAGCCGGGCCGCAGGTCGACGCCGGCCGCGATGTCCCAGCCGAGGATGAAGACCGTGCGCTCGGCGGCGAGGATCGCGTCGCGCACCACGCGGTAGTACTCCTCGGCATCGGCCACGCAGCGGAAGCGCTCGGCGCGGTCGCTCCGCCAGCAGTTGCGGCCGTCCTGCAGCAGCGTCACCGCGAGCGCTCCGTGCGCCGGTTGATGACCCGCTGCACGAGCAGCACGACGACGATCGTGGCCGTCAGCACGCCCAGCGCGAACGCCACCTGGCGGGGCTGCGGGTGGCTCAGGATCGCGCCGAGGTTCGCGCCGACGGCCATCAGGAGCACGACGCCCGTCATCATCCCCAGCGCCGTGCCCAGCAGGAACTCGTGCAGGGCGACGCCGGACGCGCCGCAGAGCATGTTGACCATGCTGTAGGGCGCCGGGATCTTGCGCGCCAGGAAGACCGCGATCACGCCCTTGCGCGAGAGGATCTTCGCCATGCGCTTGGCGGGCGCACCGCCCCAGCGCAACAGCCGCTGCCGGCCGAGTCGCCGCCCGATCAGGAAGGGCAGCACGGCGCTCGCGAGCGCGCCGGCCAGCGCGTAGAGGCCGCCCATCCACGGGCCGAAGATGAGGCCGCAGGCCGCGATGAGCACGAGAAGCGGGAAGAACGCGAGCTCGGCGACGACGAAGACGCCGACCACGAGCGGGAAGCCGATCCAGCTCGTGCGGTAGGGCTCGAAAGCCCGGCGCAGCACGTCGGGATCGGTCCAGCCGGCCTCGCGCGCCCACCACCACCCGGCGCCGACCGCGAGCAGCGCGACGAGCCAGGCGCAGGCGTGGACCAGGTGCCACTTGCTGAGCCTCATCGGGGGCTCCTTAGCGAACGGCGTGCCTCGGACGCCGCGCGCGAGCGTTGCCCGGAGTCCGACCGGCGAGCACCGCTCGAGCGCCGCGGCAGAGGGCACGACGGCAAGCCTTGTGCAGACTTTCGCCCCGCGCCGCGCGCGGCGTGCGGCGCGCGGCGCAGGGCGCAGGGCGCTCGAGGGCTACTTCTCGGCGCGCAGCTCGAGGAGCACGATCTCCGGCGGCACGCGGAACCGCACGGGCAGGATGCTCGTGCCGATGCCGGTGGTCACGAAGAGGTGCCGCCCGTCCTCGACGATGTGGCCGCTCGCGTAGCGCTGGCCGAAGTGCGAGGGCACGATCGGGCGGCCGACGAGCGGCAGGTCGACCTGCCCCCCGTGCGTGTGGCCCGCGAGCACGAGCGCGAAGCGGCCCGGCAGCGTCGAGAAGACGTCGGGATTGTGCGTGAAGGCGAGCGCGGGCAGCCCGTCGGTGAGCGGCGCGATGGCGCCCGCGAGGTCGCGGTCGTCCTCCCAGTAGTCCTTCAGGCCGACGAGCCAGAAGTCGCCGCCCGGCCGCTCGATCCGCCGCGCGCGGTCCTCGAGCACCACGATCCCGGCCGACTCGAGCGCTGCGCGCACGCGCGGGCCGTCGAACCAGTGGTCGTGGTTGCCGAGCACCGCGTAGACGCCGAGCGGCGCCACGAGGCGCCCGAGCAGGGGCGCGCTCTGCTCCGGCGGCACGAAGTGCCCGCCGATCACGCCGTGGATGACGTAGTCGCCGAGCAGCAGCACGAGGTCGGGGCGCAGGCTGTTCGTGGTCGCGACGATGCGGGCGAGCTCGTCGAGGCCCTGCCACGGCGCGCCCGTGTGCAAGTCCGCGAGCAGCGCCACGGAGAGCGGCGCGTGCGTCGCGGGCCAGCCGGGCAGCGCGAGCGTGGCGCGGTGCACCTCGAGCGACGAGGGCTCGACGACCAGCGCCTGCGCGCCCAGCAGCAGCAGCGCCGCGACCGCGCCGACCAGGACGATCAGCGCGAGGCGGCGGCGGCGCGTCATGCGGCGCTCACGGCCGTCGCGGCCAGACGGACGTCACGCCGATCAGCGGCCGCCCGCCGACTTCCAGGCCAGCACGAGCACCGAGTAGAGCTGCTTGTTCGACGTGTCGAAGCGGTAGCCGTCCGCGGCCGTGAAGCCGGCCAGCTGCTCGGAGCCATTCTCGAGGTAGGTCACGACGGCCCACTCGTTGTCGCGGTCGCCGATCATCTTGCGCCAGGCCACGCTCGTCACGTTCGCGGTCGGGATGGCCAGCGAGCCGCCGTCGTGCCCGAACGTGATCATCTGGCTGGTCACGCTGATCGTGCCGCTGCTCGTGTAGGGGATGCCGAACTCGGTCTTGGTCGCCGGCCGGTACCACACGTCGACCAGCGTCGCGGGCAGCGTGACGCTGCTGTCGATGTCGTCGGAGTTCAGTGGCATCGTCCTCTGCGCGGTCGTCTGGCAGCCGGCGGCGGGCAGCCCGAGCAGGGCCAGGACGGCGAGCGGGCGCAGGCGGCGGGTGAGCGTCATGGGCCGGGGCCTCCTCGGCGGGGGAAGGCCGGCATCGTGCGAAATGCGGGCGCAAACAGCCAGCCGGCTCCCGCCGTCGGCGGCGTGCCCGCTCGCGCCGGCGCACGCGTAGGCAGCGGAGCGGCAGAGACTCTAGACTTCCCGTCCATGCCACGCCGACCACTTCGCCGCGCGCCTCTAACCCTGGCCGGGCTCGCCCTCGTCTGCGGCCTGGCCTGCGACGACGGCGGCAGCCGCGAGCTCGAGCTCGGGCCCTCGCACGAGGTCGAGCCGGTCGGGCGCACGATCCGCTGGGACGCCTCGCCCGCCGAGCGGCACGGCATCTCGGCGCAGGACTTCGCGGGAGCGAAGGGCGCCTCGGCCACCGCCGGCGCGCCGGCGCCGGACGCGCTGGCCGCGGCTGAGCAGCTCCACTGGACCACGCCGCCGGGCTGGGTCGAGCAGCCGCCGGCGATGTTCCGCGACGCGAACTTCCTCGTCGCTGGCGACCCGAGCGCCGAGTGCTACCTCAGCACGTTCGGTGGCGATGCCGGCGGCCTGGACGCGAACATCAACCGCTGGCGCGGCCAGCTCTCGCTGCCTCCGCTCGGTGCGGCCGAGATCGCCGAGCTGCCGCGCGTGCCGTGGCTCGGAGCCGAGGCGGTGCTGGTCGACTTCCAGGGGCGATGGACGGGCATGACCGGCGACGAGCAGGCCGAGAACCGGCGGCTCGTCGGACTGCTCCAGGTCCAGACCGAGCACTCGGCCTTCCTCAAGATGATCGGCCCGGCCGAGGTCATCGACGGGCAGCTCGAGGCCTTTCGCGCGCTGGCGGACTCCTTCCACGCCGGCCACGAGGGCGGTCACGACGCGCTGGCCGAGGTCGCGCTCCCGGCGGCCGGTGCAGCGGCGGCAGCCGCGCCAGCCACGGCCGCCGCGGCCGGTGCCGACGTGCAGAGCACGGCCGCCCTCTCGTGGCGCGCGCCGACGGGCTGGACTCGCGGCCCCCCCAAGCCGATGCGCGAGGTGACCTACTTCTCGGGCGAGGGCCGCAAGGTGGAGTGCTCGGCGACCGTGCTCGACGGCGAGGGCGGCGGCCTGCTCGCGAACCTCAACCGCTGGTGCGGCCAGATGGGCGCGCCGCCGCTCGCGGACGCCGACCTCGCCGGCCTCGAGCGCGTGCAGGTCGCTGGCGTCGAGGGCGTGCTCGTGCGCCTCGAGCGCGGCGCGGGCGCCACGGCCGACGCGAACGCCGAGCGGCTGCTCGGCGTCGTCGGCCGGCTGCCCGGGCGCTCGGTCTTCGTCAAGCTGACGGGCCCGCGCGACGCCGTCGACGGCCAGCGCGCCGCCCTGCTGCAGTTCTGCGACTCGCTGCGAGTGCTGCCGTGACCGCCCCGCGTCCCCTCCGCTGGCTGCTCGACGCGCTCTCGTCCTTCTGGCTGAGCTGCACGCTGCTGCTGCTCCTCGCGCTGCTGACCTGGCTCGGCACGCTCGAGCAGGTCTCCAACGGGCTCTTCGAGGTGCAGCGCAAGTACTTCGAGTCGCTGTTCCTCGTGCACCGCGTCGGGCCGGTCTCGATCCCGCTGCCGGGCGCGACGCTGGTCATGGCCGTGCTCTTCCTGAACCTGATCCTGGGCGGCATCGTGCGCATCCGCAAGGGCGCCTCGACGCTGGGCATCCTGGTCACGCACGTCGGCATCCTCATGCTGCTGCTCGCCGGCTGGGTCAAGGCCTACTCCTCGGAGGACGGCCACGTGACGCTCTTCGAGGGCCAGTCGGCGAACACCTTCCAGAGCTACAACCGCTGGGAGCTCGCGATCCTGCAGCCGCTCGAGGACGGCAAGCTGCGCGAGACCGTCGCCCCGCAGGAGGACTTCGAGCGCCTCGCCGGCGCCAGCCCGGTCACGCTGCGCTCGGCCGAGCTGCCCTTCACCGTCGAGCTGACGCGCTTCACGCCCAACGCGCGCGTGCTGCCCAAGGGCCCGATGGTGAAGGCGCAGCTGCCGGTCGTCGAGGGCTACTTCGTCGACGCGCTGCCGGTCGAGAAGGAGATCGAGAACAACGTCGCGGCCGTGTACGCGGCGGTCGTCGAGCGCGAGGGCGGGGCGCGGCACGAGTCGATCCTCTACGGGCTGTCGCGCCAACCCTGGACGGTGACGGTCGGCGGCCGCGAGTACGGCCTCGAGCTGCGGCGCGAGCACTACCCGATGCCCTTCACGGTCGAGCTCGACGACTTCGAGAAGCAGGACTACCCGCGCCTCGACATGCCCAAGTCCTTCTCGAGCGCGGTGACCATCGCGGAGGCCGGGACCCGGCGCCAGGTCACGATCTCGATGAACGAGCCGCTGCGCCAGGAGGGGCTGGTGCTCTACCAGGCCTCGTGGGGCCCGTCGAACGCGCGCCCCGGCGACCCGCTGTTCTCGACGCTGGCGGTGGTGCGCAACCCGGCCGACCGCTATCCGCTGTATGCTTGCATCGTGATCGCCACCGGGCTCGTGCTGCACTTCGCCCGCCGGCTCGTGCGCCACGTCCGCTCGCAGACGCCGAGGACCGCATGACCGCCCCCCTCCGATTGCTCGCCGCCGCGCTGCTGGCCCTGCTCGTCCTGCCGACGCTCGCGCCGGCGCAGACCGCGGCCGGCACGGACGGCGCGGGCGGCGGGACGGACGCCGGCTTCTCGCTGCCGCGGCGCACGGCGCCCTGGTCGGAGCGCGCCCTCACGCTGGCCGGCAGCCTGCCCGTGCAGGACGGCGGCCGCATCAAGCCGCTCTCGACCTACGCGAGCTTCACGCTGCTGCGCTTCAACGGCAAGCGCACGCTCGAGCTGGCCGACGGCGACAAGCTCGAGGCCCTGCCCTGGCTGCTCGACGTGCTCTTCTACCCCGAGCAGGCCGCCGACTACCCGGTCTTCAAGGTCGACGACATCCAGGCCGTCGAGGCGGCCGGCATCGACACGACCGGCAAGAAGAAGCGCGACCACTACAGCTTCAACGAGCTCGCGCCCGGCTTCCAGCGGCTGTTCGAGCTGGCGCGCGAGTACCACCACAAGGAGGAGAAGGACCGCACGACCGTCGAGCAGCAGGTGTTCCTGCTCGCGACCAACGTCGACGCCTACTTCTCGCTGCAGTCGCACTTCGACTACGCCCGCCACAGCCAGTACGTCGGCGACGACCCCGAGCTCGTCGCGGTCTTCGGCGGCGAGGAGGCCACGTTCAGCCAGGTCGTGGCGAAGATGCCCGAGCTCCTGCAGCGGCAGTTCGCACGGGCCGCCGACGCGGGGAGGAGCGCCGACGCGGACGTGCTGCGGCGCGTGCTGCAGACCGCCGCCGAGCTGGCCGCGGGCACCGAGACCCTGGCGCTCATCCCGCCCCGCGGCACGGTGCAGGCCGAGCCCGCGTGGCACACGCCGGCGGACCTGCTCACGCACGCCTTCCAGGCCGAGGGCGTCGACCCGGGCGCGCTCGAGATGCTGGCCGGCTTCGAGTCGGTCGCGCGGTCGACCGGCGACCCGGCGGCCCTGGAGCAGGCGCTCGCGACGGTGCAGCTCCAGAGCGTGGGCACCGCCAGCGTGCGCGGCGAGTACGCCAAGATCGGCCTCGAGCGCAGCTACTACAAGCTGAACCTGCTCGGCAACGCGCTCGTCGTCTACATCCTCGGCTTCGTGCTCGCCGCCGTGCTCTGGCTCGCGCCGCGCAACCGCTGGCTCTACCGCGCGGTCGTGGCCTGCGCGACGATCGCGACCACGCTGCTCGTCGCGGCCATCGTCATGCGCTGCCTGATCCGCGGGCGCCCGCCGGTCTCGACGCTCTACGAGACGCTGCTCTTCGTGACCGCGGTCGGCTCGCTGATCCTGCTCGTCACCGAGCGCATCAACCGCCAGCGCGTCGCGCTCTCGGTCAACGTGGCGCTCGGCATGGTGGGCCTGTTCCTCGCCAACGGCTTCGAGACGCTCGACAAGCAGGACACGATGCCGCAGCTCGTGGCCGTGCTCGACACGAACTTCTGGCTCGCCACGCACGTCACGGCCGTCACCTGCGGCTACGCGGCCGGCATGGTGGCCGCGGCCATCGCGAGCCTGTACCTCATCACCCGGCTGCTCGGCATCAAGCAGCGCGATCCGGCCTTCGGCAAGGGCCTGATCCGCATGACCTACGGCACCCTGTGCTTCGGCCTGATCTTCTCGGTGGTCGGCACGATCCTGGGCGGCATCTGGGCCAACGAGAGCTGGGGCCGCTTCTGGGGCTGGGATCCCAAGGAGAACGGCGCGCTGCTCATCTGCCTGGTCGAGATCGCGATCCTGCACGGGCGCATGGGCGGCTACCTGCGCGACTTCGGCATCGCGGCCGCGACCGCCTTCCTCGGCACGGTCGTGGCCTTCTCGTGGTTCGGCGTCAACCTGCTGGGCGTGGGCCTGCACAGCTACGGCTTCACGAGCGGCATCCACTCGGCGCTGTGGACCTACTACCTCTGCCAGTGGGGCCTGGTCGCCATCTGCTGCGGACACTACGGGCTGCAGCGCATCCGCGAGCGGGCCGTGCGCGAGGCGCTGGCGGCGCGCGGCGGCGGCACGGCGCTGCCCGCGGCCCGCGACCGTCACGAGTAGGTGACCGGCGACGGGCTGCTGCGCGCGCGCTTCGCGGCCCTGATGCTCATCGGCGCCTCGGGCGCCCAGCTGCTGGCTTCGGGCGCCGCCGCCGTCGAGCGCTACGACGCCGCGGTCTGCGTGGCCGTGCTCGGGACGCTCGGCTGGCTGCCCGCGCTGCACGGCCTCGAGCACTTCCTCAAGCGCCGGAACGAGCTGCTCAGCCTGGCCGCGCTGGCCGCGGGCACCATGGGCGTGATCGCGATCGTCTGCGCCTCGGCGCGGGCCTCGGCGGAGGCGCCCGGCGCCGCGCCCGCCTGGCCGTGGACCTGGATCCTGGCCGCCCGCGTGCTGCTGCCCACCAGCCTGGCCGTGTTCGGCGTCGCGCTCGCGGCCCAGCAGCTGCTGCCGGTGTGGGCGGCGGCGGCACTCGGCGCCGGCAGCGTGGTGCAGGCCCTGAATTGGACCGGCGTGCTGTCACTGCCGGCGACCGTCGATCAGGCGCTGGTCTTCCTCGGCGCGACCTGGCTCGGCGCCCGCCTGCTGCTCGACCCCGAGGGCTGGCGCCGCGGGACGCCGTGAATGTCAATCCATCACGATCTGGTCGACCGCGTCGCTCACGACGCCGCGCTCAGCATCGATGCGACGGACTCCGGGCGCGAGCGCCCCGCACACGCGGCAAACCTGTCGACACAGACGGGCCACGCCTTGAGCACGAACTTGGGTGACACACGAAAAGAGCCCCGAATTCCGGCAGGGATTGCGGGATCGGCTGCGCGGCAGGTACCCTCGCTCTTTCGCGAAGAGACGCCAAGTCGTGAGCGCGGCTTGACGACAAAGCCTTACGTGTTTGCTTGAGGCCTGCATCCGCGGATTGGCCGCGGGAGCAAACCCCAACCCAGGTACCTACAGAGAGGTTCAGTTCCATGCGGTCAATCACCAAGTTCATGTCGGACGAGCGCGGTCTGGAGACGGTCGAGTACGCGATTATCGCGGGGCTCATCGTGTCCGGCCTGGTCGCGATCATCGTGGCCATCGGTGGCTGGGTGAAGAACCAGTTCACCAACCTGCAGAAGGGCCTCCCCGGCGCCTGAGCCGACGGTCCCTGCGCAAGGCCGTCGGGCGGAGCCATCTCCGCCCGGCGGCCTGCGCTGCTTTCCGGGGGCCGCGCGCCGTCGCTGCCGCCCTCGACTACACTGGCCGGCCCCCGCCCCGAGGAGCCCGCCGGTGAAGACCGCGATCGCCCGCCTGATGGCCGGCTGCCTCGCGCTCGCCGCGCTGGCCGGCACCGCCCCCGCGCAATCGGAGCTCGTCTTCGACCTGTCGCCCTTCGCGCCGGAGGGCGTGGGCGGGGAGCTCATCGGCCTCTCGGCCGCGTCGGGCCACGTCGTGCACGCGCGCATCGACGCGACCTTCGTGAGCAACCAGCCGGCGCCCTGGACACTGTCGGTGGCGTTCGCGCTGCCCACCGGCGTGGCCGGCATCGACAGCGAGACGCAGGGCTGGTCGGGCACCGGCACCTTCAGCGCGTCGATCCCGACCGAGGCCTTCAACGGTGCGCTCGGCCCCGACGAGGGCCAGTCGCTGTACACCTGGTTCCTGAGTTGGGCCGGCGGCGCGCCGTTCGAGCTGCCGGGCGGCGGCGTCGGCCTCGGGCCCGTCGACGGCACCTTCACTCAGCTCACGCTCACGCTCACCCTCTGCGACTGCCCCGCGGGCACCTGGGCCGACCTCGGCGCGGCGCTCGCCGGCACGCTCGGCGAG
>Ga0111539_10010413_pt1 | contig 11706 bp, 13 predicted proteins | sample RhiMethybrSRZTD1_FD_79667 | JGI IMG/M metagenome (GOLD analysis project Ga0111539, IMG submission 79667) | Populus rhizosphere microbial communities from Tennessee, USA - Rhizosphere MetaG P. TD hybrid SRZTD1 (version 2) (version 2) | ecosystem: Host-associated > Plants > Roots > Rhizosphere >...
AACAAGGGTTTTGGAGGATAGCGATGTCGCGATTTCGTCTGGTTTCATGTGGGCTTGTGATGACGCTGCTCATCATTATTCCGATCCTCGCGCAGCAGGGCGCTAAGAACGGAGAGTGGAGGGCGTACGGCGCTGATGAAGGCAGCACGCGTTATTCGCCGTTGGATCAGATCAATCGAGACAACATCAAGGATCTCCGGGTGGCGTGGGTCTGGAAATCCGACAGCCTCCTTCCCAATCCGCAGGGCACAAGTGAAACGACGCCGATCATGGTCAACGGCGTTCTGTATTTCTCGATGGATCAGAAGCGTTTTGTCGTGGCGACAGACGCCGCGACGGGCGAGACACTCTGGGTCTATCGGCCGAATGAGGGGGCACGTTTTGATGGCGCACCCCGTAAGGTTCACCGCGGAGTTTCCTATTGGACCGACGGAAAAGGTGATGAACGCATCATCTTTGCAACTCCGGGTTTCAACCTCGTCGCGTTGAACGCCAAGACCGGCGTTCCCGTACCCGGCTTCGGAACCAACGGCATCGTCGACATGATGAAGGACCTCGACATCGACTTTAAGGGCGATCCCAATGGCAGGATCGGCAACAGCTCTCCGGTCGTGATTTCCAACGATGTCATCGTCGTCGGCCCGGCACATCTCCGGCCAACAAAGGCCAACGTCAAAGGCGACGTCCTCGCCTATGACGCCAAGACCGGCAAGAAGAAGTGGATTTTCCACACGATCCCTCGAAAGGGTGAGAAAGGTTACGAGACGTGGCTCAACGGTTCCGCGGATTACACCGGCAGCGTCGGTGTGTGGGGACCATTCTCGGCGGATCCGGAGCTCGGGCTCGTCTACCTCAATACCGAAGCACCGACGAACGATCTCTGGGGCGGTGCAAGACCGGGCGACAATCTCTATTCGGATTGCCTGATCGCCGTCGATATCAAAACGGGAAAGATGAAGTGGTATTACCAGATGATCCATCACGACATCTGGGACTACGACGCTCCGCCGCATCCCATTCTTCTCGATGCTACGATCAACGGGACGCGCCGGAAAATCGTTGTCCAGTTGACCAAGCAGGCCTTCGCCTATGTTTTCGACCGCGTGACGGGGGAGCCGATCTGGCCCATTGAGGAACGCCCTGTTCCGCAAACGGACATTCCCGGTGAATGGAGTGCGAAGACCCAGCCGCATCCGACCAAACCCCCGGCCTTCGATCGGCAGGGGATTACGGTCGAGGACCTGATCGATTTCACGCCCGCCCTTCGCGCTGCTGCAACGCAGGCGCTTGAAGGATGGCGCATCGGACCAATCTTTACTCCTGCTGTCGTGGTGACGACGGGACCCAACGCGATGCGCGGCACGATCCAGGTTCCCGGTTATGGCGGCGGTGCAAACTGGCAGTCGGGTGCCGCTGATCCCGAAACGGGTTTCGTGTACGTCGGGTCGAGTACGAATCCCACGGGAATCGGCAACCGGCCGAATCCCAATTACAATGAGGCGGATCCTGATTCCGCCCAGATGAGCCAGGCGACTGCGGGCATACCGACCGTCAATGGCCTCCGGCTGCTCAAGCCTCCCTATGGACGTATCACCGGGTATGACATGAATAAGGGTGAAATCGCCTTCACCATTCCGAACGGAGACACGCCGCCAAACATCAAGACTGCGTTCGATGCGGCCGGACTCAAGAACATTCCACCCACGGGTTCGCCTTCACAAGCTCATCTTCTGGTGACGAAGAACTTCCTGTTTGCGACGGAAGGATCCGGTGGGCAGGCAATACTTCACGCCTACGATAAGAAGACCGGCGCGGGAATCTGGCAGGCCAACATGCCTGCGGGTCCTGCCTCAGGGATTCCGATGGCCTATGTTCTCCAGGGCAAACCGTACATTATCCACGCCGCGCGCGGCGCGCAGGGCGGCGGCGCACAACTGGTGGCGTGGACCATCGCTCCCCCGCCTGCGGCAGGTGGTGGCGGTCGCGGTGGCCGTGGTGGGCGTGGCGGGCCGGCTGCTCCGGCAGGCGAACCTCAGTAAAGATTACGCGGATGGAAGCGGATAGCGCGGATGACATCCGTGAAATCCGCTTCATCCGCGTAATCCGCGGTTACAGTTCCCTCTGCATCAGCACGACATCCAGAAAACGATCAAACTTCAAGCCCACGTCTTTCAGTGTTCCCGCGTGTTGAAAACCGCAGCGTTCGTGAACGCGAATGCTTCCAATATTGGTACTGTCGCCGATGAGTGCGAGCATCTGTTTGTATCCGGCGTTCCTGCAGTGTTCGATCAAGGTCTCTAGAAGAAGACGGCCTATACCTTTGTTGAACACCTCCGGCCGGACATAGATCGAATCCTCCACGGTAAAGCGATACGCCTCGCGCGCGCGAAACGGACCTGCGTACGCGTAACCCACAACAACGCCTTGCGCCTCCGCAACGATCCACGGCAGGCCGCGGCGAAGGATTTCGTCGCGGCGGGCAGCGATCTCGGCTATGCCTGGCGGGATGAATTCGAAGCTGCCTGTTCCGGTCAGGACATGAGCGCCATAGATTTCAGTGATTGCCTGCACATCGGAGGCGGTGGATGGGCGAACAATAATTGGGGAACTCATGCGGACACTATAATAAAGGGACATGCGCCATACATCCCAGCGACAGAAGCCGCGCCCTGCCGATGACCAACTCGCGGAGCAACTCGCATGGTTGATGGATTCGTCAATCGGGGTGGGGCGCTTTTCAATCGGTCTCGACGCTCTGGTGGGACTCATACCCGGTCTGGGCGATGTATTGGCCACAACGGTAAGCGTTTGGATCGTGGGACGCGCGTTACAGAACGGTGTCCATCGTGCCGCCATTCTTCGAATGCTTCTGAATCTCGCCATCGATACGACGATTGGTTCCATTCCGCTCATTGGCGACCTTTTTGATTTCGCCTACAAGTCGAACGCGAAGAATATGCAGATCTATCGAGAGTCCTTGAGCGGCGCTCGCGCACCGCTCAAGGATTGGGGGTTTATCGCGCTGGTAGCGGTAATCCTTCTACTGATGGTTGCAGTGCCGTTGATCGGCCTGTTCTACACCACGCAGTGGATTATTTCTTCATTGCAGCGATAGCTTTGGTCAATTCCGAGTACGGTCCAATGAGGCCATGTCCTCCAACCATCGTGTCTACCTTGAGGTTGTTCTTCTGGATGGACTGCATCAGATGTGCCGCGGCTTCGCTGCCCGGAAGATTCAAACCCGGGAACCAGATATCGCTCTGAAACAGAACACGGCTGCTGGGGACGTAAGCGACGACCAGTGGCTCCACGTGCGGGGATCCGGTGAACGCGATCAGCTGTAGAGTCTGATTACCTTCCTTGATCTCGTACTTGCCTTCGTAGACTTGCATCTTGCCGGCCTTGTCTCCGGCCTTGGCAAGGTCGTCTGCCGGATGCGTGTGAGGAGCGTCGAGAATCTTCTTCAACGCGGGCTCGTGTCCTTTCTCGACGAGGATTGTCGCGCCCAGCGCGGCCATTTCTCGGACGCCGCCAATGTGGTCCCAATGTGGATGCGTGACGGCGGCGTACTTGATCGGCTTGTTCGGAAACTGCGTTGCGATGACGTTGGCGAGCATTTTGGATTGCGTATCCAGGTAAGGCGCTTCCACGACAGCCACAAACGTTGGGAACTCCACAACCATGCTGTGATGTCGGAACGCCTGCGCCTGATACACGCCGTTGGCGACCTTTACCAGTTTCATCGGGAAGGAGTCCGCTTGCTTTGTGGCAATCTCCGCCTGAGGTTTGAGGTTTTCCTGAATGGCAAAGGCCTCGGCAGCCTTGGGATCATTGGCCACGATAGAGGCGAACTGGACTTCCGAGAAAGGTTCTCCGCCCTTCAGGATCTTGATGTGATGAGGCAGTTGCACGTCGCCAACGGCCTTGTAGTCACTCAGGAAGTATTGAGCGTTCACATCCCCGAGCATGGGTTCGGTATCGAGGACTTCGTAACCGGCGAGAAGCTTTGTCATCGGATCGAAATAGAGTCCCACGTCTTCACCGTCGTGGGTTTTGCCCTTCGCGTATTTCAGCATCTTCCCGTCGAATTCCTTTTCTTGCGCCACTTCGCCCGCGGGAGAAGAGTCCAGAGCTGCTAAAGCAATGCTCAGGGGATTTCGCTCCAATAGCCACGCCGGAGAGTTTTGTGTACCCCAGCTGAAGAGCCCGGAGGGGGTCGTGGCAAACGTTACGCCCTCGATGCTTTCGATGCCGATGGGCTTTGCCGCTTCGCCCTCACCGAACTTCGTGAGGACTTCGTGCCGGTGTTGCGTGAAATCGCCGACCTTGATGTCGTAGTCCATGGCCGCACGGCCATTGGCGAGGTCCAGGGTTTCGGTGACCTTGGAGAGTTCGCCGATTTGATCCGGTCCCGTCGCGGTCATCGCCTGTCCAACCTTAGTGCGGGTGCCCGTTCCATCGCTCATGATGAGCGTTTGGATGCCTTTAAGTTTTTCAGCACCGCCCATTGCGGTTACGGCCTCTTCGGCAAGTTGCCGTTGTGAAGCCCCTGAGCATCCCACGAGCCAGAGCGCGGTCAGTGCCAGCGCTGTCGTTCTAATCCACGTTGACATGGATTCCTCCTTTGGAATCGGTGAACGGCCGGTATTCTAAACCGAATTGCTGTAAACTCGGCCGCTTGAAGAAACGACTCGTCAGGCATCTGTATTTCTGGGTCCTCGTCGCTATCCTTACGGGCGGTATATTCGGCGCAGTCGCTCCGGATCAGGCCGTCAAACTGAAACCACTCGGCGACGGATTCATCGCGCTTGTGAAGATGCTTATCGCACCCGTGATTTTCTGCACGGTTGTTCTCGGGATTGCCGGCGCCGGCGACATGAAAAAAGTCGGACGGGTGGGCGGCAAGGCTCTGCTCTACTTCGAAACCGTTTCGAACGTGTCGCTGGTGATTGGTTTGATTGTCGTTAACGTGCTGAAGCCCGGAGCGGGGTTCAATGCCGATCCCGCCACGCTCGACACGGGCGCCGTTGCCGCCTATGCCAAGGCCGCGAGCGAACAAAGCACGACGGAGTTCCTGCTGAGCGTCATACCCCGGACGTTTGCGGATGCCTTCACGGGGTCGGGTAATCTCCTGCAGGTTCTCCTGATCTCGATCCTCTTCGGATACGCCATGGTTCGCATGGGTGCGGCGGGCGAACCGGTGCACCGATTCATAGAAGCTTGCTCTCATGTGTTCCTTGCCATGATGAACGCGATCATGAAACTTGCACCGCTGGGCGCAGGTGGAGCGATGGCGTTTACGATCGGCCGATATGGTGTCAGCGCTTTGAAGCCTCTTGCCGCCTTGATGGGCAGCTTTTATGTGACATGTCTTGCGTTCGTGCTGATTGTGCTGGGCGGCATCGCGTACCTTGTCGGGTTCAATATCCTGAGATTCCTTGCCTACATTAAGGAAGAGCTTCTGACGGTGCTCGGCACGTCATCTTCGGAGTCCGCGCTGGTGCCGCTGATGCACAAGCTGGAGAAGCTTGGATGTTCGAAATCTGTAGTGGGCCTCGTGGTTCCGGCGGGATATTCGTTCAATCTGGACGGCACAAACATCTATATGACGATGGCGGCAATTTTTGTCGCTCAAGCGTTGAACATCGAACTCACACTCTGGCAGCAGTTGACGCTGCTCGGCGTGGCCGTGTTCACGTCGAATGGAGCATCGGGCGTAACGGGAGCAGGATTCATTACTCTCGCAGCCACGCTGGCGGTGGTTCCTTCTATTCCCGTTGGCGGCCTGGCGTTAATCCTCGGCATCGATCGGTTCATGTCCGAAGCGCGCTCGATCACGAACTTCATCGGCAACGGCATCGCGACGATCGTGGTTTCGCGCTGGGAGAATGAACTGGATATGAAGAAGTTGAAGCAGGAGCTCGGAGGCTTTTAACCGCGGATTACGCGGATGAAATACCGGATTACACGGATTTCATTAATCCGTGGCTATAATCTCTCATCATGCAAAGACGCGAATTTCTGGCCACAGGCGCCGCATTGGTCGCAGCGCCACTGTATGCGTTCCAAACCCGCAGGCGGATCGAGACGCTTGTCGGCACCGGCGTGGCCGGCCTGGCTGGAGACGGGATGCCTGCCGACCTTGCACAAATCAACAATCCCTACGGCGTTGTCATTGGCCCCGACGGCGACCTCTATTGGGCGGATTTCGGCAGCAACCGGATCCTCCGTCTCGACATGGCTGCAAAGCGAGTGGACGTGATCGCGGGCAACGGTACGAAAGGTCATTCCGGCGACGGTGGTCCCGCTAAGGCCGCGCAGCTGAGCGCCCCCCACGAAGTGCGCTTCGACAGCAAAGGAAACATTATCGTTGCCGAGCGCGACAGCCACGTTGTGCGGCACATCGACATGAAGACGCAAGTGATCACCACCGTCGCCGGCACGGGCGTGGCCGGATACAGCGGTGATGGCGGACCGGCGAAGGCCGCACAACTCAACCAACCGCACAGTATCGTGCTGGATAAGTCCGACAACGTGATCATCTGCGACATCAACAACCATCGTGTGCGGAAGATCGACGCGAAGTCCGGGCTTATCTCCACGTTCGCCGGCACTGGCGTCAACGAGCCAACACCCGACGAAGGTGTCATGCTGACCGCGCCGCTGGCGGCTCCTCGCTCCGTCGAGATCGCGCCGGACGGCATCATGTATCTGCTCCTCAGAGCAGGGAACAAAGTGATCGCCATGGATCCCTCGAGAGGAACGTTGAAGCGCGTTGCGGGCACCGGAGAGTTTGGATATGCCGGCGATGGCGGTCCCGCGCTGAACGCCAAGTTCGGCGCACCCGGGTCTGCTTTCAATGGCCCTAAAGGAACGGCTCTGGCGGACAATGTTTTGTATATCGTCGATACGGAAAATCATGCGATCCGCGCGATGGATTTAAAGTCGGGGATCATCACGACCGTTGCAGGCAATGGTCAGCGCGGCGATGGGCCGGAAGGTGATCCACTGGCTTGCAAGATGAATCGTCCTCACGGCGTCTGCATCAAAGGAAACAATATCTATATCGGCGATAGCGAAAACCATCGCATACGGGTGCTGGCATGAAACCTCTTGCGCGCCATATGGAAGAGACCGGCACGACCTTGGAGCAGCTTGTCGAAGCGAGCGGGCTCGAGGCCAAACTGGTCAAGGCAATTGCCACGGGCAACTACACTCCCAGTCCTACTGAACGCCAGAGTCTGGCCGCAGCGCTCGGGGTTTCCATCGACGATATTGCGTGGGGCCACGCGGTTCCCGTCGATCATCTCTGGGGCCACGGCCCGCAATTTGGCCGCACACCCTAAACGTTTTCCAGGGGCAAGTCTTCGCGAGGTTCCGACCCGAATCGCAGCACGTGTCGGTCGGGGTCCTCGATCCGCATTTCGTAGGCCCACGGGTAGTTCGTCAACTCTTCCAGGATCTTCGCTCCTTTCGCTTTGCACTCTTCGTAAAATGACTGCACGTCCTCGAGGCCAATCCAAATCCAGGTGCCCGATTGTCCCTGATCACCTTGAGAAAGCATGATGGCGTGGCCGTCGCGGGAAACCGAGGCGTACTCGGAGCCGTCTCCTTCACCCCAGTCCAACCGGAAGCCGAGCACATTCACATAGAAGCGAACACTGGCAGGAACGTTGCGGACATTGAGGATCGGGATGATGCGCTCGACGCGTTGTGACGATTTGCCTTCAGCCATTCTGCACACTCCTCTTTTGATGTTCCGTGCTGCCCACAACCATGAGAACGCCGCCAAGCAGGATCGCGACATCTGCGATGTTGAAAATTCCGGTACGCAGCGCGCCAACCCCGATGCTCGCGAAATCCACGACGCGGCCGTGAACAATTCGGTCGATCAGATTGGACATGCCGCCGGCAAAGATCAAGGTGGCGCCCACGAGCAAGGCACCGCTCCACCGGCGCTTGAGTGCAACCCCCAGCAGAGCCAATAGCGCGATACCAACTCCAACTCGGAACAGAGCGAACCGAACGGCCTCCGGGAGTTGGCTGCCCATGCTCAGAAACGCGCCACTGTTTTGGGCGAATTCGAGGCGAAGAGTATCTGCGAAATAGGACTGGGTAGGTTTTTGCGCGAGGTGCGTGGAGGCCAGTTGCTTGGTGACGCGATCGCAACCCACGGTGGTCACCAACAACAGCAATGCCAATGCGCGTCCAGCCAACCTCATGGTGAGATTTTACAATCGTTAACGTCTCGTGCCTATTCGCTGGCTATACTCGAATCATGAGGAAGAACGAGTTTGTGATGGGTCGCCGCGGTTTCCTGGTAGGGGCTGCGGCTCTGATTTCCAGTCCTCGCTTTCTGAATGCGGCAGATCCCTGTACCTTGATTCCGGAACAGGAGGAAGGCCCGTACTACATCGATTACGACAACGTTCGTCGCGATATTACCGAAGGCCGGCCCGGATTGCCGGTTCAGTTACGCGTCGTGCTGCTGGATGCAAACCGATGCTCCCCGATCGAGAATGCCGCCATCGATATCTGGCATTGTGACGCGCTGGGTGTGTATTCCGGATTCACCGCTGCCGGCGGCGGCGAGAGCGGGGGCCGGGGGTTTGGTGGACCGCGCGGCGGCCGTGGCGGACGAGGAGGGCGCGGGGCTACCGACGAGACGCGATTCCTGCGTGGTATTCAGATGACCAACAAGGAAGGAATCGCGGAGTTTGTCACCGTTTATCCCGGATGGTATGCGGGAAGAACCATTCATATCCATGTGAAGGCTCACGTCGGCGGACGAGTGTCGCACACCGGCCAGATCTTCTTTCCGGAAGACCTCACGGATCAGATCGCGAAGCTCGATCCGTATACGAACCACTCGAACGTTCATCGCACCCTGCACAGCGAGGACAACATCTTCCTGCGACAGGGTGGAGCGCAATCGATGGCGAAACTGGAACGCCTGCAGAAAGGCACCAACCTGGGCGGCTTCACCGCAACAATTGCGATGGCCGTGAACTCCTCGTCCAATAGGGGACGGTGAGCTAATTCGTCCGCACGACTAGGGCGGTTGTTCGGCGATGTGCCACAGAACGCCCGTGGGGTCGCTGAGATAAAGCACACGGATACCCCAGGGCTGCATGGCGGGCGGGCGAGCCATGATGCCTGGATACTTTTGCGTCAAGCCGATGCTCTCGATGTGCTTCCACCACGCATCGGCATCCTCGACGTTCAGGCTCATCATGAAATTCGACGCGTGTTGTTCCACGTAGAAACGCTGCAGCAGGAACCGACATGAACCGATTTCCATTTCGGCTGCTTCTTCGTTGGACCAGTTCGTCTTAAAGCCAAGATCCGAGTAGAACTGAATCGACTGGGCGAGATCCCTGGCCGGAACGAAAGCCTTAATGTCGAGAACTTTGGGAACTTTCATCGCCGCTACAACCCCTCTTGTGGCCGCCAATGATACTCGACGTCCGGCGCACTCTCAGGCGGCGGACTAATGCCAAATCGGATCGCTTGGAAATCATGCTTTTCGTAGAGACGACGAGCGGCGTGGTTTTCCTGGTGCGTGTGGAGCTCGAGTCCTGCCGGACGCAACGTCTTTGCGAAAAAGATGAGACGTGTTCCCCATCCTTTGCGCCACTCGGAAGGATCGACATACATACGGTCGATGTACGAGCCGGCTATCGCCATAAAGGCAACGATGACGTCGTTGTGCGTTCCCACCCAGATTTCACAACGAGGCCGAATCACTCTTCTGAAAACTTCGTCAGCCTCAGTCGGCGTGAACACCCGCCAGTTCGATAAGTACGTGTACGCCGCCTGTCCAGATCGATGCCACACGCCGATGACGGCGGATTCCTCGTTATCCGCAAGTGGACGAATGGCTGTCGTTTCGTGAGGCACGGTTCCACTAAGACGGGCGCACTGCCTTAAGGTCGACGATTGCTATCTCCGTCAGAATCTCTTCGTTGTCTTCGGCAGCAAGGCGGGCCATACCCTCTGTATAGAGATCGTCCGGGAGCAACGCGAGTTGTGAGAGGTCTCTGTTTCCAGCCCAGAAGAGGACCTCACTCTTTGTCTCCTGGTACTTGCGTAGAGTCACTGTCGCTTCTGGTCGCATTCCTCGGTCGCGTAGTTCCGTAAAAAGGCGATCGACAGGCCAGAATCGGCCCTCGTCGATGGCCCACGTTTCCGGAAAGTATCGATAGACCCAATGCCCACGGCGATATTCATACGCGCCATTGAAGATGTGGAGATGCCCGCCTGTCTTTAAAACACGAATGATCTCCGTCAAGCCCTTTTCCTTATTTTGCAGGTGATGGAAGACTGCGCGGGCCATGACGAAATCGAAAGCTTCATCTTCGTAGGGAAGAGCCTCCGCTCTTCCGTGCGCAAGCCTGACGCGGTCTCCTACCTTTTTTCTGGCGATGTCGAGCATATCCTTGGAAGGATCACACGCATCCCAGCGCACCGAAGAAGGTCCGGATTCGATTTGAGCGAGCAAGTAATTCCCGGTACCGCAGCCCAGGTCTAACGCACAGTAGGAATCCTTCCTTTGCGCCTCGACCATTGAAGTCAGTACAGGATCCGCTTCGAGGGGATTTCTCGCTCGCGTCCGATCGTATCTGGGAGCGATCTTACTGTAGTCTGCCGTCATGGTTGTTGTTCGAGGTTCTCCTCGCGCTCAATCCCCTGGCTGATTCTGAAGACATGCCCATCGGGATGGCGCACATGCATTTCGCGAACATTCCACGGCATGTCTGTCGGAGGCCACGTCACTTCAAGGCCCTGCTCGACACAATTTCTGTGGACTTCGTCGACGTCATCGACCCAGATCGACATCCACGATCCCTTGTCTCCTGCCTGATCCGCGTCCGGCCCAAAGGTCATCGTGCTATCGCCCTTGCCGCGACCCCCTTGTCCGTTCTCGCACAGGAAGATCTGGCACTTGCCCGAGCAGACACCTCCAAAATCAGGAGGACTGCCCCAGTCCCATGCCTTCTCCCACCCCAGTTTCTCGAACCACCTGAAGCTTTCCTGAAGATTTGAGACATTCAGAATCGGTGTCAGATCCTTTGCCTGCATTGTTCCTCCAAATCGTTTACAGCTGCTACTTCTAACGGGGGGCAAAGCAACTGCGGCGCATACTCAACCTCTCGGCCGCTGTCCGGATCATCAGAACTTTGGACGCGCGCGCAACGATCAGTCTTCGCTCCGCGAGATTACGACTTCGTTCGGCGTCCGCTGGCTTAAGCTCATATTGGTAGGCTTCGGCCGCGCACAGCCATCGGTGTGCCGCAAGAAGTGGTAAATATGCGCTAAAAGGGCCATCGGGGTGACCTGCTTGATATTCGTCGGCGAACATGGCTTCGTGTTCCGGACAACCATGGAAGCCTTCCCACTCGTAGCATGGACGCAGGCGGTCTACATAGTCTGCCGCCATAGCTGATGAATTTTCGTCCGTCGAAGCGGCCGATAACCGCCGTTCATAGCGGACTTGCGCCATTTGAACCATGCGCATCTCTCCAGTGGCCGAGATCTCTCGTCTGGAGCGGTACAGCATGGACCGTCGGAGAAATCGCTCGATTTCTGTTCTCAACGGGACAGGGTACAGCAGCGGATTAATCGCAGTCACATCTGTGTCCCAAACCAATGCATCAAGGAGTGCGTCTGACGCCGCTGCCGAGGACTGACTTTCAGCCCGCATCG